>ERZ772969.121-NODE-121-length-83108-cov-7.142222_pt1 | contig 83108 bp, 77 predicted proteins | sample MGYA00511676_ERZ772969 | MGnify/ENA primary metagenome ERZ772969 (study PRJEB29015, sample SAMEA2737651) | human gut metagenome | biome: human gut; feature: human-associated habitat; material: faeces | place: China | collected 2012 ... | reverse complement strand
TCAATATATGAGAAGTTTACAATACACAGCACAGCTATGTGCAATAATCTGATATTTACATGCCAACTATGGCACTATGCAAGAGATAGCAATTCATCTCATCACCTATAGAGGTGGGAGAATTCTTGCTGATTATTGTTAAAAAAGGCACTTATAGGAGAAACATAAAACGTAAAAAGCCGGCTCAGGATCTGAACCGGATTTTTGGGGGTATGAAATTTTTATGAAGGTATCCAAATAGTGGTAGGATTATTCTCTGATGTAGGTCTTATCGTTTACAATAATAGTATCGTAGTCCACGATCGTCATATTGCGGGAATTGGAGGAGTCACGATATTTTGTATCACTGGATTTCGCAAAATTGTAGATATGGGTGTCACCGTCGTTGTCATAGTAGAAAGCTGCGATGGAATCGCCTGCACCGACCATGAGCTCGAAGTAATCTTCTCTGTTCTCGTCATTTGTCATGAAGGTTCCGACCATATCCTCGTTTGTGTAGACGGTGGAATCGCCAGAGGAAGTGCTTTGGTTGTTATCAGAAGTGTTGCCGGAGTTATTCTGGCTGTCCATATCTTTCTGGTACTTTAACTGTACAGAGTTGCCGATCGTCCAGGCACCGTCCGCATTGACGGTGTAGCCATCCGGAGTTGTTGTATTTGTATAGATATATCCGTTGGAATCGAAAGCATAGCACTCGTAGATCCCGTCCTTATTTCCGTCAAGCCATTTCCACTGGGATACCGGGTAGGAACCGTTGTCTTCCTGCCACCACCAGCCGGTCGTGTTCTGAACCCACTGTCCTGCAAAAGCGGTCATTCCCATGGAAGCAGCCATAGCTGCGGTAAGTGCGAGAGTCATAAATTTCTTTTTCATCATAAAACCTCCTGTATTTTTTGGTTGGTTATGTTTTCCTTTTGATAAAATAAGTATATCAGTGAAATGTGATTAAGCTGTGAATACTTTGTGGTGAAACCTTGAGGAATCTGTGGCGGAAATGAGTCGAAAAGAGATTATTATGCAGCAGGAAGAAGTGTGAGGGACAGAAAAATGCTGGAATAAATATAGAAACAAAAGACGTGGAAATAAAAAAGAGCACCCTCTCCATGATGGAGAAGGTGCTCTTGAAGCTCAGGAGTGATTAGTGCTTTGTAGTACACTTTTCAGTACTGGAGTGGAGTAAGATACCCTTTGCGTTTGTGCAATAGTAAGTCTCATCAGCGTCTTTCAGGTTCTTCTTGTTTTTCTGGATAGAACCTTTTTCATTTACAACGTAGGACTCGTTTTTGTAAGTAACAACGCCGTATTTTGTGTCTTCATCTGCTGTCAGACGTAAACCATTTTGATAGATGTAACCATCAGAGATACCGGTTTCGCCAACACCTCTCGGGGAACCATTAGACTTAAAACTGAAGGTGTAGGAAGTTCCATCAAGAGTGATCGTTGTGGTACCTGTTTTGGCAGCACCGTTGGACTCGAAGTAAACAAGTTTCATCGTGTCAGAATTCATATTCTTGACAGTATCAGCAGTGTCTACCTCAGAAGAAATATTGGTGATTTTGGAACCATCGTATGTAAGAATTCTCAATCCCGTGACCATCTCTCCGTCCGAATTGAATAAGTAGGATTTTCCATCAATTGTTTTAACGACTCCAACTTCGCCGTCGGCAGTAGGAATAGTGATCTCACCCTTGGAGTTCGCATAATACCAATGAGTCGTACCGTTTTCGTGGTCATCGCTGTTTAACTCTTTGGACGGAACAGCCTCGAACCAACCGGTATGAAGCTTCGGTTCCTCTTCGTCACCATAATATTTCCATGTACCCTTGTCGCTGTTGTGTACCCAGGAATCCTGAGCGACACCTCTGTCATCGAAGGTGTATTTTACATTGCCGATGGTCTTCTCTGTGCTGACAGTCTTCTTACCGTTGGAAGCGAAGTAGAAGTGGTAAGTCGGCTCGTTATCGTCCTCGTTGTCATCGTCCTTAACGCTGATGTATACCCATGCGTTTGTAACGAGGCTTCCGTCGCCTTCTGCGTCACCGTAGTATGTAGCCGTTGCCCAGTCGGAATCATCGGAGATATTCTCACCTGCAGCTGTGATCCAGCCTGTGAGCATTCTTCCATACATATCAAACGCATACTTCTTTCCGCCGATATCAGCGATCTTTACGCTGTCACCGGTCGTGCGGAGCGCACGTCCATTGTTATCGAAGTAGTACCAGCTTGCGTCGCCGACTTTATCGTCGCCCTGCCAGCTCGGGTTCTCAAGGAAGCGCCAGCCGTTCTTTAACATCTGGCCGCCGTTTCTTAAGTAGTAGTAGTTTCCGTTGTCCTCAAGAAGAGTGTTGCGGATCATATAGCCGTCCTCACCGAGGTAATAGGATTCGCCGTTGTCGGTTCTCCATGCGCTTGTCACGTTGTTGCCGTTATTGTCAGTATAGACCCATTCACTGTTTACGGACTTCCAGGCAGCAAAAGAACTGAATGAAGCACCGAGAGCGAGAACTGCGGATGCGGAAAGTACTGCCAGGCAGAAATTTTTCTTTCTCATTTAATTTTCCTCCTCATAGAAATTGTAACAGCAGCCAGATCGTTGTTTTCACGGCTGCTGAAAATTTTTAAATTGTTTACATATTCTATTATATCAGAATTCCGATTTATGACAATGGTATTTTCCCTTCAACTTGTGGTAAATGTGTGGCAGGGGAATTACAAATTGTTTAAGAAAAAAGTACGGATCAAACTTTATGATGAAAGTGATCGATCCGTACGTTTCGTAGTTCCTATTTTATGATTTCAGATAATCCGACGCGTCCTTTAAGAAGCTTGCGATGATCAGCAGGATCACGAACGCTACCGGAAACGCTGCAATGATGGAGACACTCTGCAGGTTTGCCATGGAGCTGTCGGAAAATACAAGTGCCATGGGCAGCAGGATCAACAGGATCGCCCAGAAGGCTTTTACTGCATTGTGCGGCTCCTCGTCACCGGTGATCTGGCGGTATGTGTAGGAGGAGGCTACAAGGGCGATGGAGTCAAAGCTGGTAGCATAGAAGGCCACCATGGCAACGATTAAAAGCACAAGGACAAACGGTGCAAGCGGCAGTGTCTGGATGATGGCGATGATCGTTGTGTAGAGATCGCTGCCGGCGGCATAGATCGCCATAACGTCTAACTTTCCGCTTACCTGAAGTCCGAGACTGTAGTTTCCTAAAATGATAAAGCTTAAGAATGTAGCGCTGACGCTGCAGGCATATCCGCCGAGGATCGTCTGCCGCACCGTTCTTCCGCGGGAGATGGATCCGATAAAGAACGGAGATGCCACGCACCACACCATCCAGTAGGCCCAGTAGAAGATCGTCCATGTCTGCGGAAAGGAAGTGGTCCGCTGCGGATCTGTGAAGGTTGCGAGGCCGAGGAAATTCTGAGCAAGATTTCCGACAGCCGCAAAGCCTGTCTCCAGAATATACCGTGTCTCTCCGCCGAGGAACAGCACATATGCGAGCAGGGCAAAGAACAGATACATGCAGGACTTTGCAAGCAGGGAGATCCCCTTCATGCCGTGCAGCAGGGCGTATGTATAAAAGACACAGGTGACGCCTAAGATCGCGATCGTTATCCATTTGGAGGATGGAAGGTGGAACAGGGTCGTCAGGACCTGGGACATTAACGGAGTTGCCAGTGCGAAGGTCGTCGTTGTCCCCGCGAGCAGGGCGAAGAGGGCGAGGAGATCGATCAGTTTTCCCGGGAGTCCATCGACTTTGTTTCCGAGAAGTGCGCGGCATGCCTCAGAGTATTTCTGCTTATGGCATCCGCGGACATGAAGCATGAAGCCGAAGCACACGGCGAGCACCAGGTAGAACGCCCACGGGATCGGACCCCAGTGGAAGAGCGGGTAGGTGCTGGACCAGGTCTGCATAGAGCCCATCTCGGAGATATGCGGGTCGTTGGCGTAGAGGATCCACTCACAGAAGGAGTAGAACAGGATGTCAGCGGCGAGACCGGAGGTGAACATCATGCTGGCCCACACGAAGAGTGGGTATTTCGGCTTCTCATCCGGCTTTCCGAGACGGATGTTTCCGAATTTTGAAAAAGCCAGATACAGGGAGAGCAGGAAGACGAACAGGCCTACTGCGAGGTAGAAGAGTCCGAATGTGTCTCCGAGGATGAATCGGATCGTGTCGAGGACGCTTTTTGATGCGTCGGGGACGAGGATGAAGCAGATGCAGAGGGCCAGGATCGCGAGGAACGGGACGATCACGGTTGTCCAGTCAATGCGGTCTTTTAGTGGCGTATTGGGTTGTTTGGAGCTCATAGTGGAAACCTCCTGAATTGTTCAAAAATTAAATATATCGTACGATATTGAACATTATAGCACTGGAGAAAAGAGAATGCAAGGAGATTAAGAGAGATATTGAAAAAATTTGAAATTCCGGGCGGGAGTGCCAGATCCTCGGATCAAGGCACTCCCGCCCGGAATCTCACCGCTGGCAGGCGTGTAGGTTTGATGGTTTAGTTTTTCTCTGTAAGATAGATTCTCACATAGTTGATCGTAAGATACGTTACGCAGAGCATCCAGCCGATCCCGGTTGCGACTGCGACGGCGGAGAGCCCCATTTTTCCGATCCAGAGGGCGGAGAGGGCTGCGCGGAGCAGGATGTGGCCGGTGGTTCCGAAGAAGGCGAGGAGCATGTGACCGCGGCCTTTAAAATAGCCCATATAGGCGCTTCCGGTGAAGCAGAAGATGTAGAAGAGCGAGATCAGGCGGATATAGCCGTTTCCATAGTGGAGTGCGAGTTCATCGGAAGAGCCGAGGAAGAGGCGGAGTGCCTGATCGGAGCCGATGAACATCAGGAGGGAAACGATGATCCCGACGGTCCAGTTCAGGAGCATGCCCCATTTGAGGCTTTTCTTTACACGGTCGTGATTTCCGGCGCCGAGGTTCTGGGAGACCATAACGGAGATCGCACTGCCGCCGCTGTCACCGAAGGAGTTGGCAAAGCCTTCAATTCTTGTTGCTGCCGTGTATGCGGCGATCCCGGGGGTCCCGAGTGTGTTGACGCTGCCCTGGACGAGGATCTTACCGATATACAGGCTGGAGGCCTGCAGGGCGGAGATCAGACCGAAATGGAGCGACTGCGACATGAGTTCCGTGTGAACTCCTAAATCTTCTTTCTGGAAGAGCAGTCCCGGGTAATTATCACGCAGGTAGAGGAAGCAGCAGACTGCCGAGAAGAACTGGGACAGGACAGTTGCCGCAGCGGCTCCGGCTGTGCCGATGCCGATAATGCCAATGAACAGAAAATCGAGAGCGATGTTCATCGTGATCGCGGCTGCAAGGAAGATGAGTGCCGCTTTTGTGTCACCGATCGAGCGGAGAACCCCGGAAAACAGGTTGTAAAGGCAGGTGAACGGAAGTCCTGCCAGAATGATAAACAGGTAGGATTCCGCGTAGGAGACGAGTTCCTCCGGAGTATGGATCAGATCCAGGATCGGATCAAGGAAGATTGTGCACGCACCGGCGATGAGAAGGGCGATGATCATACCAAGAAGAAGAGCGGTGAAGACCTCCTCGCGGTATTTTTTTCTGTCACCGCTTCCGTAGAACTGACCGAGGATTACCGTGATCCCAGCGCAGAAGCCGTCGAGGATGAAGATAAAAAGGTTCATAAGACTGCCGGATATTCCCACAGAGGCGAAGGCATTGGTGCCGAGAAATCTGCCCACGATCAGTGAGTCGGCAGTGTTGTAAAGCTGTTGTAAAATGTTTCCAAGCAGCAGTGGAACGGCGAGGGTTAAGATCTGCTGCCGGATATTGCCGGAAAGCAAAGAGGTCTGGTTCATGGTTATGTACTCCTGAAATATAATCTTCTGATACCGGATTGTTCCGCACTGCGTACTCTAAATCCTGTGCGTTGCTCCGGCTGGTGCCAAATCTGATGGTTCAGTACCTTCACAGAAATCAGTGTATCACAGAAAATATTAATTGAAAAATGAATAATTAAAAAGTAAAATATAATCAAAATGATATATTTTGAACAGGATAAAACATTTGCAGTAAAGAAAATCGGAGAAAACGGAGATCATTATGACAAAAACAGAGTTGGAGGCATTCCTGGCAGTTCTCCAGTATGGCAGTATCTCAGCAGCGGCAGAACGGCTTTTTATCACACAGCCGGCTATGAGCCGCAGAATGAAATCAATGGAAGAGGAACTGGGATACAGCCTTTTTGAGCGTGGACGCGGTCAGAGAAGCGTGGAACTTACAGAGAATGGAAAAGAATTCGTTCCGGTCGCGGAACGTCTGCTGGCACTTTACAGAGAGGCGGAGGAGATACCGAGAAGAAAGAAAAGTCCGCTTCTGCGGGTCAGCACAGTGAACAGCATTGCTTTTTATCTGATGCCGGCTGTATTGAAAGAAATGATGTCCGCTCGGGACACCTGCAGCATTGAATTTAAGACGGGGCGTTCTTCTGATATTTATGGGTATGTGGAAAATGGAAATGTTGATGTGGCTCTGGTCTCGGATTTTTTAAATTCCAGAAGAATAGTTCCGTTTCCTGTGTTCAGGGAGCCGTTCGTGTTTGCCGGTGGTGAGAGTTGGAGAGAAACGAGGCGAGTGACTCCGGATATGCTGGATCCGGAAGAACAGATCCGGCTGCCGTGGAATCCGGAATATGATATCTGGCACAGCCGATGGTTTCCGCCGGATGCAAATCCGAGTCTCACAGCGGATAAGATGGAATTTCTGGAATATTTTCTGAATGGAAAAAAATGGGCGGTGATCCCGCTTCTTGTTGCAAGGCGATTCAAGAGACAAGACGTCTGGATCTGTCCGATGGAAGGTGGACCGGAGGACATGACGATCTATGGACTCACAAAAGAGAACCGGATGGATGATCAGATCCGAAGATTTTTTCAGTGTGTGAGAGAAGAACTGCAGATGATCGATGGGATAGAGCTGTTTTCAGGAAGATAAAGAGAGATTCTGGTCTCTCGGAAAAATTTACAATTAAATTTCGACAGAAAAAAGAGCCCGGCCACCGGAACATACCCCATGATTCCGGTGCGGGCCCTTTTTCAAGAGTTATAATTTATAATCCAAAATTGGATCTTACAGGAAGTTCATAAATGTCGTAATGATAAGCGCATTGAAGAAGTCGATGAACAAGCTTCCTACTAACGGTACTACGAAGTATGCGGTCGGAGCCGGACCATACTTTGAGGTGATCGCCTGCATGTTAGCCATAGCGTTCGGTGTAGCACCCATACCAAATCCACAGAAGCCGGATGTCATAACTGCTGCGTCGTAGTTCTTTCCGAGAAGGTTGAATACTACGAAGTAAGCGAATACTGCCATGAGAACTGTCTGTGCCGCGAGCATTACGATCATCGGAAGAGCAAGCTCTGCAAGCTGCCATAACTTTAATCCCATCATTGCGAGACCAAGGAATAAGGAAAGAGAGAAGCTTCCGATTGTGCTGATCTCTTCCATCGGCATATCTTTGTGGGTTGCGTCAACAACGTTACGGATGATAGCGGCAACAACCATTGCTCCGATGTAGCTCGGGAATGTCATTAACTTGTTAAGGAATAAAGAAACGATCGTGCCGGCACCGATTGCGATTGCAAGGTATAATGCGCTGTCCAGGAATCTTCTGGAATCGATCGCGCCGGTAACTTCGTTCTTATCAACTGTAATCTCATCGCTGCCGGTAGCAGTCTCTGTGGACTTTAAGTTCAGGGAATGGATACGACGGTAAGCGAGCGGTCCGCCGATCACACAGCCGGCAACAAGACCGAAGGTTGCGGATGCGATCGCAACCGCGTTAGCGCCTGCGACACCGGCTTCCTCAAGAACCGGTCCGAATGCGCCTGCGGTACCATGTCCGCCGACCATCGGGATGGAACCAACCGCAAGACCAAGTCTCGGGTCGAGATGGAAAGCACCGGCAAGTGCAGCGCCAAGACCATTCTGAAGAGCAACCATGATAATGGAAACTAACAGGAATAAGAGTACCTGAACGCCGCCCTTCTTTAAGAGACGGAAACATGCGGTGTAACCAACACTACAGAAGAATACAGTCATGAAGAAGGACTGTAATGTGTTGTCGAAAGAGATTTCGAGGATCCCTGCGGATCTTAAGATCAGGTGAACAACAGCGTAAACAACGCCGCCGACAACCGGTTCAGGAATACAGTATTTTGTTAAGAATGGGATCTTGCTTACAAGGAAACGTCCAAGAAGCAGAACCAGTGCAGCAACTGCAACTGCTTGATACATGTTGAGCTCGATTTGTAACATAGTTTTTATACCTCCATACCTTTTATGTACAGAGTATAAGCATGTCCCTTCAAAAAACTTCACAAAGTTACAAAAAGTTACAAAAATTACTTAACAAAATTTGTAATTCCTGAACAATATTTTTATACACAACAAGGTAAAATATGTGAAAAAATCCGATATAAGGAATGTGAAGATGGAAAGGGCATTGTTCCGGATGTGGATTTCCGAGGAATGAAGAGACGCATCAGAAACAGAAAAAACCAGGTACGATCCGTTTTTGCGGAAGATATACCTGGATCATGAAAAACTATCGTTCGGCTTCCAGCATCAGCCCGTCGATGAATTTTTTGATGCTGACCTTGCCGCCGGATGTGCGTTTTCCCCGGAGATAGTCCATCTCCGCTTTTACGTCCTCGAAGGAGAACAGGGTTCCGGAGTAGAGTGTGTAGGTCTCGTTCATGAAATCCTCGATCCCCATGTGGGCAATGTTGGACATTCCGGCCGCGATCGTCCTGCGGACCCGCTGCTCCATGTTTTTCGGCGAGTCGCTGACAGCCTCACACATCTGGGCAACGCTCAGGTTGGAGACCGGAATGTGGTTGTCGTGGAGATATTCGCAGATCTTTATGATATCCGGGCATCCTTTTTCGCCGGACATGCCGATGCGGTTTAAGATGTACTTTAATTTCCGGCCGTAGTTGTCGGCTTTCGGCTTGTCATCTTTGGCAGGATGTTCGATCTCGTTCATGAACATGCGGCGGATGTTTGCGAGTGTACGTTCGTTGGTGATCTGCTGTTCTACATTTTTTAAGACGGAACGGACTTCAATGAGATTGATCGGTTTGCTGATAAAGAAGTCGACTCCCGCGCTGTAAGCTTTGCTGATCAGCTCTTTGGCAGATACCTGGGAGATCATGATGCACTTGATCGAGGTGTTGACGGCGCGCAGTTCCTTTACGAATTCTACACCGTCCTTAACGGGCATGAAAAAGTCAACGAGGATGACATCCGGCTTAGCGCGCAGCACGTCTGCGAGATTTGCCGGTTCCCCGCCGCAGTCTCCGCAGATTTCCCCGAGATCCTGTGTCTCGATGATGTCCTCTAAAATATTGATGACAGACAGGTCATCCTCTACAATATAGATTTTCATAATGTTTCCTCCACAAGGGAAGTGACCGGAATCGTGATGGTGAAGGTGGTTCCGATCCCCTGTTCCGATTCAACGTCGATGCTTCCTTTAAATTGTTCTTCCACGGTCATTTTTACTCCATAGAGGCCGACGCCGCGGAAAATGTTTCCGGTTTTCTGATCAAATTTTGTTGAGTATCCCATCTTGAAGATGTTCGGAAGGTGACGGGAGGAGATCCCCGGACCGTCATCGGTGACACGGAAGATATAATTTCCGTCCTTCAGATGTTCCTCAATATAGATCATACCGACTTTCCGGTCAGATTCGATCGCCTCGATGGCGTTATTCACGAGATTTTTGAGAACGGCCATCAGCTCATAGTGTTCTTCAGTCATAAAATTATCGGAACACTGGAATTCCAGCTGGATATGGACATTCTTATTTTCCAGAATATGGTAAGTTGTGTCTTCAAGGATCTTTAAGATATCCTGAAAGCTCATCTGCTTTTCGTCATATTCTTCGGAAATTTCTTCCTCGATGCCCTGGATGATGCGGATATAATCCTTTTTGATCTCGTGGACATCGCGGGCGATAGCAAGAGACATATGTTTCATGTCTTCCGGCACATCCATTTCATTTAATTTCTCATACAATTTATATGCGTTTGCCATAACGGATTCGATCTCTTCAGAATTTTTCCGCATGAAGTAGATCTCATTTTTCAGTCCTGTCGTCATAAGGAAAAGACGGCGGTAACGGTTCTCGTGCTCTTCGTTTTTTAAGAGTGTCCGGTAGTGACCTTCCGCCATCAGGATCAGACCGGTAAGAAAGGTACGGAACAGTGCGATCAGGAAGAGATATCCTGCCTTGTCCGGAGTCATGGAGTGTGCCATACTCTCGGAAATGCACAGTTCTACCAGGTTGGAACCGAAATCAGCAAAAAAAACGGCCGGAAACAGGCGGCTGTAGGAGACGGTATGTTTTCCCGGGACCATGGCTGCGAAAATAATGCCGTAGCAGAAATAGAAGATCGCATTCGGAAAAACACTTTTCGCTGAGACGAGGAGACTGGTCCCGCTGTGGAGCGCCGGAAACAGGCGGAAGAAGAACACGATGACTGCGGTCACAGCGCAGGTGAGCGGTGTGGAAAAACTTTTTCCAAGTGTCATCAGAAGAACGGGCAGTATGATCACGGAAGAAGAGATCCGGAAATTATTTATAAAGATATTCCAGTAAAGCTGGGACACGAGAGCAACGATCAGTCCGATCAGGATCATTCGCCGGATATCGCGCGTCCGCATATTATTTGTCATAAAGCCATTCTCCTTTTCAGAATTCGAAGCAGATGGAATCATCATCCTATATCTTATTATAATACGTTATTGTTAAAGAAAAGTCAATGAGACGGTCAGGCGTTGCTTCGCGGAGCGCGGACCGAAGCACGGAAAGAGCTGAAAACGGGGGACAGGGAGCTGCTGCAGGCGGCAATGACTAAGATTTTTATGGGGCCAGGTTCAAAAAAATAAAAAAACAGAAGCAAAACTTTATTTTATAAGTTGAAATATTGGTTTTAATGAATTATAATAAGTGCTCAGGGAAAAGATAATCTGAAATATATCGTTGAATCATGAGGAGGAAACTGACATGAAACCATATCGCGAAATGTCAAAACAGGAACTTGCGTCTTTAAAGGAGCAGCTGGAAGCGCTGTATAAGGAGTATCAGGGAAAAAATCTCAGCTTGAATATGGCGCGGGGAAAGCCATGCAAAGAGCAGCTGGACCTTTCTCTTCCTATGATGGACGTTTTAAACAGCAGCAGTGATTATATGACATCGGACGGTGATGTGAGAAACTACGGAGTCCTGACCGGGATCCAGGAGGCGAAAGAGCTCATGGGTGCGATGATGGACTCGCCGGCCGAGAATATCGTGATGTACGGAAATGCGAGTCTGACACTGATGTTCGATACCGTGAGCCGTTCCTGGACGCACGGAGTATGCGGAAGTACGCCGTGGTGCAGACTTGACAAGGTGAAATTCCTCTGCCCGGTCCCGGGATATGACAGACATTTCGCGATCACGGAATACTTCGGGATCGAGATGGTCAACATTCCGATGACAGGTGAAGGTCCGGATATGGATCTTGTTGAAAAATATGTAAATAATGACGAGAGTGTGAAGGGAATCTGGTGCGTTCCGCTCTATGCGAATCCGAGCGGTGAGTCTTACTCAGATGAGACTGTGAGAAGATTTGCAAACCTGAAACCGGCTGCGAAAGATTTCCGTATCTACTGGGACAACGCATACTGTGTTCATCATCTGCACCCGGATCACCCGGATCATGTCCTCGACATTCTTTCTGAGTGTGAAAAAGCAGGAAATCCGGACATGGTATATAAATTCGGCTCGACTTCAAAGATCAGCTTTCCAGGCTCCGGAATCTCCGCGATCGCTACATCAAAGGCAAATATCGATGCGTTGAAGAAGCAGATGAATGTCCAGATGATCAGCCATGACAAGATCAACCAGCTCCGTCATGTCCGTTTCTTTAAAGATATCAACGGTTTAAAAGCGCAGATGGCAAAGCACGCTGAGATCCTCAGACCAAAATTTGAGGCAGTCGATGAGATCTTAAATAAGGAACTTGGCGGTCTGGAAATCGGGAAGTGGACAAAACCGAACGGCGGATATTTTGTCTCCTTCGACTCTCTCGACGGATGCGCGAAAGCGATCGTTGCGAAGTGCAAAGAGGCCGGCGTTGTGATGACCGGTGCCGGAGCGACTTACCCATACGGAAAAGATCCGCACGACTCCAATATCAGGATCGCGCCGTCCTTCCCGTCCCTGGATGACCTCAGACAGGCGGCAGAGATCTTCTGCGTGTGCGTAAAACTTGTGAGTGTTGAGAAGCTGCTCGCAGAATAAAACGTTGTAACTGTTCATCAGCCGGATACCTACAGGAACCTCCCACGGAGCTTCCATTCGGATGCATGGCAAGTTACGAGCAGAATCCATTCCAAATCGCTTTAAAAGAAGGTTACAGTACACGGGCACTCCATGCCCGCGCACTGTAACAGGATTTTGCCGATGCTTCGCATTCCAGATCGGCAAAATCCGCGGCCTTAACGGTATCATACGGAATTTTCAGTTCAGAAAATTCCTACCCGCGAAAAGTAACAAAAGAAGGACTGACAGCTAGAAATTCGGCTGTCAGTCCTTTACTTTTTTGCGTTGGTATACTAAAATGAAAAAGACTATCGAATATGATAGGGAAATCCTGAAAAAATCGGAGGAACGTTTTGAAAACGATGATTCCGGAAAAGGACGGAAATATTTATGAATGAAAAAAATGAGAAGCCGGAGAGCGGACAGGAAACGGGGACAAAAAAGTCCGGTCTCGCCAGGGAAGGGATCGCTTATCTGATCTTCGGAGTCCTGACGACGGTGATCGACTACGCGATCTCAAATCTTCTATATTATATGTGGAAGATGGATCCGGTCCCGGCCCAGACGATCGCCTGGGTGGCAGCCGTATTGTTCGCATTTGTGACGAATAAATGGTGGGTGTTTGAAAGCCACACCTTAAACCCGGCGAAGGTATGGAAGGAATTCGTCTCGTTCATTTTATGCCGGATTGCGACGTTTTTATTTAACTTGGCAGCGCTGTTTATCATGGTGGATCTCATGAAGATGGAGTTTTTCATCTGCAAGCTGCTGATCTCCGTGGTGGTCGTTGTTCTGAATTATGTGTTCAGCAAGATCCTGATCTTTACAGGAGATAAAAAGAAATGATCTGCGATGTCTGCCCGGCGGATGTTGGGAGTATGAAAAAGCAAAAATGATTACAGGCTGATGAAGCCGGAGGAGTTTTTACTTTATGACAGAAATAAAAGAAATCGATACGATCCCGGATGAGCCAACTGCGGATCGTCCGGAAAATCGAAGGAAAAAGCGGCAGACAACGCCGTTTTTAAAGCCGAGGGATGGTCTTCTGATCGCCTTTTTTGTCCCGGTGCTCGTCATGATCTGCATTTTCGTTCAGAGAGGGATCTTTCCATTCGGGGAGAGGTGCTTTCTGAGAACAGATATGTATCACCAGTACGCCCCGTTCTTTTCGGAGTTCCAGTATAAGCTGCGGACCGGCGGAAGTCTCCTTTACAGCTGGGATGTGGGAATGGGCGTCAATTTCGCGGCGCTGTATGCCTACTACCTGGCCAGCCCGTTAAACTGGCTGATCCTGCTCTGCCCGAAGAAGTTTATCATCGAATTTATGACGATCATGATTGTTCTGAAGATCGGACTTTCGGGGCTGAGCTTTGCCTGGTATTTAAAGAAACACAGCCAGAACTGTATCCTGGGGGTTGGGTTCTTCGGGATCTTTTATGCCCTGTCCGGATACATGGCGGCGTACAGCTGGAACATCATGTGGCTGGACTGCATTCTTCTGTTCCCACTGATCGTATACGGCCTTGAGAGACTCGTGAAAGAGCAGAAAGGCATGCTTTACTGTGTGACGCTCGGACTTTCGATCCTCTCAAACTACTATATCTCGATCATGACCTGCCTGTTCCTGGTGCTTTATTTTATCGCACTGCTGATCATGGAAAAGCCGGGGCCGGTGAGAAAATACGTGGACAGCTGCGTCCGGTTTGGAATTTACTCGCTGCTCTCAGGCGGACTGGCAGCAGGAATCCTGCTTCCGGAGATCTATGCGCTGCAGAGCACGGCGTCCGGTGATTTTGACTTCCCGAAGGCGTGGAGCTCGTATTTCCCGATCTTTGACATGATCGCCCGTCACATCGGAAATGTGGAGACGGAGATCGGTCTTGACCACTGGCCGAATATCTACTGCGGTGTCGCGGTATTCCTCTTCTTTTTGATGTATCTCGCATGTAAGAAGATCGCAGTGAAGGAGAAAGCCGTCTACTGCGGACTGCTCCTGATCTTTTTTGCGAGCTTTTCCATCAATGCGCTGAACTTTATCTGGCATGGATTCCACTATCCGAACAGCCTTCCATGCAGACAGTCCTTCATCTACATCTTCCTGATGCTGTTCATCTGCTTCCGGGCGTATATGTATCTGGATGAGACGCCGAAAAAGCATATCGCGATCGCCTTCTGGGGGAGTGCGTGCTTTGTCCTGCTGGCGGAAAAGCTGGTGACACAGGAACATTTCCACTTTATCGTCTACTATGTGGCGATCATCTTCCTGGCGGCTTATGCCGGACTGATGTATCTCTATAAGGATGGAAAGCGGACGGTGTGCGGATTCCTGGCACTGACGCTGGTCGCAGTTGAGGCTTCGATCAACATGTCGGTGACGAGTGTGACGACAACGAGCCGTGAGTCCTACACCAGCGACAATGAGGAGGTACGGATCTTAAAGGATTCTCTGCAGCCGGCATCGGATTTCTACCGGGTGGAGAAAAAGACGAGAAAGACGAAGAATGACGGGGCATGGATGAACTTTCCGTCAGTATCCCTGTTTTCCTCAACGGCGAACGCGGATCTCTCGAAGTTCTTTAAGAAGCTTGGATGTGAATCGTCCACAAATGCTTACAGCATCACTGGAAGCACGCCGCTTGTCGACAGCATTTTTTCTGTGAAATATGCACTCTATTCCGAGGCAGTCTCCAACACGGAGCTCATGATGTATCTGAGGGAGAGAGGCGGAACATATCTCTATGAAAATCTCTACACACTGCCGCTCGGCTTTGTACTTCCTTCAGATATCGAGGAAAACTGGCAGTATGAGATGGATAATCCTGCGGAGGTCCAGAATGATCTCTGCCTGGTTTCCGGGGCGGATGAAGTTCTGGTGGATGCCAGCGGAACGGTGAATAAAAACACCTTCACATTCACACCGGATGAGACGGGCGAATATTATGTGTTCGTCATGAACAAGAAGGTAAAGACTGTGAAGGCGGAACTGCCGACCGGTCAGAAATCCTTCAGCAACGTGGACCGCGGATATCTTCTGGAGCTTGGAACTCTGGCTCCGGGCACAGAAGTGAAGCTCACGGCGGATGAGGCCGGCGAACAGTTAAATGCGATCGCCTACCGGTTCTCAGAGGACGCGATGATCCAGGTCTATGACCGGCTGAACCAGTCCCCGATGCATCTGACGAGCTGGAAAGATACGAAACTTTCCGGAACCGTGAGTGCGGCGAAAGCGGGAATGCTTTTCACCTCGATCCCGTTTGATAAGGGATGGACCGTAAAAGTGGATGGTGAGAAGGTGGAGACGAGAAAGGCGTTCGGTGCATTCCTGGCTATCGATGTGAGCGCCGGCGATCATGTGATCGACTTCTCCTATTTCCCGGAGGGCTTAAAGACCGGCGGTCTGATCTCAGGCGGATCCATCGTGATCCTGATCCTTCTGTGGTTTTTGCGCAGGGAGATGGATCGCCGGGAAGCGAGAAAGAGAATGAAACAGATCCGGAACATGCAGCAGGAAGAGGAAGAAGATCCTGATGAAGAACCGGAATTTGAAGAGATTCCGGATCTCGATGATGAAGATCTGACAGACACTATAAATAATAGAAAAGAGACAACGGAGGAACAGCTATGAAACTTTGGGGCGGAAGATTTACGAAGGAAGAAAACCAGTTAGTACATAACTTTAATGAGTCCATCTCCTTCGATCAGAAATTTTACAGACAGGATATCGCGGGCAGCATTGCGCATGTGACGATGCTCGCAAAACAGGGGATCCTCACAGAAGAGGACCGTGACGCGATCATCGCAGGCTTAAAGAGCATCCGCGAGGACATCGACAACGGAACCTTAAAGATCACAACGGAGTCCGAGGATATCCACTCTTTCGTTGAGGCGAACCTGATCGAGCGGATCGGGGATGCAGGAAAGAGACTCCACACCGGCCGCAGCAGAAACGACCAGGTTGCTCTCGATATGAAGCTCTACACGCGAGACGAGATCGACGAGATGGACGGACTTTTAAAGGGACTTCTTGAGGTCCTCTTAAAGCTCATGGAGGACAATCTTCATACTTACATGCCGGGCTTTACCCACCTTCAGAAGGCACAGCCGGTAACACTGGCGCACCATGTCGGCGCATATTATGAGATGTTCCGCCGTGACAGAGGACGCCTCGCTGATATCAGAAAGCGCATGAATTACTGCCCGCTGGGATCCGGCGCTCTTGCAGGGACAACTTATCCGCTGGACCGTGAGTACACTGCAGAGCTTCTCGGCTTTGACGGACCGACCTTAAACAGCATGGATTCCGTATCCGACCGTGATTACCTGATCGAGCTCCTGGCTGCGCTCTCCACGATCGCAATGCATCTGAGCCGTTTCTCCGAGGAGATCATCATCTGGAACAGCAATGAGTACCGCTTCGTGGAGATGGATGATTCCTACAGCACCGGAAGCAGCATCATGCCGCAGAAGAAGAATCCGGATATCGCTGAGCTGATCCGCGGAAAGGCCGGGCGTGTCTACGGCGCTCTGATGTCCATGCTGACGGTCATGAAGGGAATCCCGCTGGCTTACGATAAAGACCTCCAGGAGGACAAGGAGCTGACCTTCGACGCGATCGATACCGTAAAGGGCTGCCTCTTACTCTTCACAGGAATGGTATCCACGATGACCTTCCGCAAGGATGTGATGGAGGCGAGCGCAAAGAACGGCTTCACAAACGCGACAGACGCTGCGGACTACCTTGTAAACCACGGTGTTCCGTTCCGCGATGCACATGGAATTATCGGACAGCTGGTCCTTCTCTGCATCGATGAGAACAAGGCGCTTGACGATCTGACTTTAGAGCAGTTCAAGTCGATCAGCCCGGTATTTGAGGAAGATATCTACGATGCGATCTCCATGAAGACCTGCGTGGAGAAACGTGTGACAATCGGAGCTCCGGGTGCGGATGCGATGAAGAAAGTCATTGAGGTCTATAAGAAAGAACTGAACGGAGAGAAATAAAAAAAGAAAGGCCCTGGCTGTTCCTGCAAAATGGGATCATTCAGGGTCTTTGTATACATAGAAAATGTCGGCTATATCTTTATACGAACACAGCCGCCACGGACGATACCCCAATTATCGTTCCGGGCGGCTGTGTTTCTTTTATATCGCGTTGTAAAATATAATGAGAAGAAAGTTTTTGGGAGAAGTTGGTGCGGCTTCTCCGTTCATTTGATTATTATAGCATGAATCATGCGGAATGTAAAATGATTGTTGTCGAATGAAAAATAACAAATTTTACCATTAAATGTTAATAATACATTATATTTATTCTGTTACAGCGCATGGGCGAGGCTCATATACTGTCGTGAAAAATGTGAAAATTTGTATAGCGGCAGGGAGACCGGCGCTCATAGACAAGTGAAAACATGCTTCGTGAGTGTCCTCTTGTTATCGCGGCAGTCGCCAAGGTCTCGCGTAAGCGCAGACTTTGGCCTGTTGTTCGCGTAAATGAAAAAAGCCTGCATTCACAGGCTTTTTTCAGGGATTTTTCATCACATATATTGTTTCAATCCACAGTCGGTAATTTCACGGAGACTGACTGTGCTTTGCTTCGTGTCAGTAGGAGAATCCTTGCTGTTGTTCGTTGAATATATGGGAAGAAAGCTAAGTTTGATCTGTCCTTATCACCGCCGGAGCGGGAGAGTTTTACGAATATGGAAGGTTGTCAGATCAGCCAAGTTTCTTTAAAGCTGCTTCCATACGGTTCATACCTTCGATCAGGCTTTCCATGGAGTTGGAGTAAGCGATACGGATGTTGTCCGGAGACTCGAATGCACCGCCCGGAACAACCGCGATCTTTGCCTCGGCAAGGAGGTAATCTGCCATTCCGAAGGAATCAGCGATCTTCTTTCCGTTCCACTCTTTATCATAGAAAGCAGTCATATTCGGCATTAAGTAGAAAGCGCCGTCTGCGTTGTTGCAGGTGATGCCATCCATGGAATTTAAGCGCTCTACCAGGAATTTACGGCGTTTGTCGAATTCAACTCTCATGGATTCCACGCTGTCCTGCGGTCCGCTGATCGCTTCGAGAGCTGCGTACTGGGCGATCGAGCAGGTGTTGGATGTTGTATGACCCTGAAGAGAAGTCATTCCTTTGATGAGAGCTGCATTTCCGGCTGCGTAACCAACTCTCCATCCGGTCATGGAGTAAGCTTTGGAAACACCATTGATGACAACGGTACGATCCTTTACTTCCTCGGAGATCGAAGCAACGCAGAAGTGTTTCTTTCCTTCATAGATCAGCTTCTCGTAAACTTCATCGGAAATAATATAGAAGTCATGTTTGCAGGCAAGTTCTGCGAGCTCTGTGAGCTGTTCTTTTGTATATACAGCACCGGTCGGGTTGTTCGGTGTGTTGATCATGATCGCTTTTGTTTTCGGTGTGATGGCTTTCTTGATACCTTCCACGTTGAGGGCGAAACCGTCTTCCTCACGGTTCTGTACGAGGACCGGAGTAGCACCGGAAAGTTTTACCATCTCGATGTAGCTGACCCAGCACGGAGTCGGGATGATAACCTCGTCACCTTCTTCACAGAGGGCAAGAACTGCATTGACGAGCGGCTGTTTTGCGCCGGTTCCGATACAGATCTCGTTCGGTTTGTAAACGACATTGTTGTCTTTTAAGAATTTTGCACAGATCGCTTCTTTTAAGTCCATGATACCGGAGACAACCGTGTATTTTGTTTTCTGGGCATCGATCGCTGCCTTTGCCGCATCACAGATATTCTGCGGAGTACCGAAATCCGGTTCGCCGAGGTTGAAGGCGATCACATCGATTCCCTGTTTTCTTAATTCAGCGACCTTTCCGGTCAGTGCAAGTGTAGCGGCCGGTTTAATGTTCTGGATCCTCTTTGTAAGCATCATAATGATTTCCTCCCTGTATGTTTTGATATTCCCCTGAGATTCGAACAATTCGTTCTTGTTTATGCTTAAATGATACCATAAGTGAATATAATTGTAAAATGTTTCTTTTTTTGATATAATATTCATAAATATTAACATTTAACTGAAAAGAATGTTACTATAAATATAGAAGAAACAGAAATGGAAAATGGTAGCTGTCAAACTTTTAGTTTTCAGAATTGAACTATTTTCAAATAATATTTCTGGACAAAAATGAAATCCTGTGGTAAAAAAGCAGAAGAGAGATGAGCGTTATAAAAAACATGTGTGAAAGCAGGATCGAAATAGAAAACTGCCGGTCCCGGCAGAAAGGAGAACGTGATGACATTTCTGGAAATTGAAGCATTTTTAAAGATCGCTCAGTGCGGAAGTTTTTCCGCGGCGGCAGAAAAATTATATATCACACAGCCGGCTCTTGGACGAAGGATCCGGGCGCTGGAGGAAGAACTTGGATATTCCCTGTTTATCCGGAATAAAGGAGTCCGCCATGTGGAACTCACGAGACAGGGACGTGCCTTTGTCGGGATCGCTCATCGCTGGCAGGCTCTCTGGAACGAGACACAGGAAGAATCGCTCCTCGGAAATGAGAAGAGTTTCTATGTTGCGAGTGTAGGAAGTCTCCTGGCATTCATGCTTCCGACCGTGTTTCAGGAGTTCATGAAAGATACGCCGGAGTGCAGCCTGCATGTGACGACACTCCATTCCAGTGATGCCTATGGGTATGTGAACAATAAGACGGTGGATATCGCATTTATCACGGATCCGATGTACTCTTCCCAGGTAAAGACGGAGATCCTGTTTAAAGAAAAGCTCTGCCTGGTCGTCGGGACGGAGCTGAAACTTCCGAAGCGGATCAGCATTTCGGACCTCGATCCTCGCAAGGAGATCCGGACGCAGTGGGATCAGAATTTTGACAGCTGGCACAACTACTATTTCAGTAGTGCGGCCGTCCCGAGTGTCTATCTCGATGAAATGGGCTTTTTACAGTACTTTACGCAGAATGGTGACAACTGGGCGTTTCTACCTGTGTCGGTTGCAAAGAGCATCTTAAAAAACACCCCGGTTTCCATCCATGAACTGGATGTGGAGCTCCCGAACCGGACCCTGTACTATCTGTACCGGGCAGGGGATGAATCTCCATATCAGGAACATCTTCTCGAGATCTGCAGGCAGAAATTAGCCGGGGAGAGCGGGATCACGCTGATGGAGCCGATCCTGAATCTGTGAGTGGAGAAAAAATTCAGATTTAGCGGATCGTTTAGAGAAAGAGATCATTTGCAGAAATAAAAAGCAGCAGCATTTTCTGGAGAGAATGTCAGAAAATGCTGCTGCTTTTTTGCGGACAACGAGCCAAAGTCCGCGCTTGCGCGAGACCTTGGCGACTGTCGCGATAACAAGGGGAAACTCGCGAAGCGTGTTTTCACTTGTTTACAGGAAATTCCGATGGAACTTCCCGTCAAAAAAATGGACACAAATGGTACGCAAAATACATATCTGAAAATAGTGTAGCAGGAGATTGGCTTATGATACAAAAATGTGAAGCTTTGCGATCGCATCTGCAACCTTCGGACTTGTTGCCGGATGTGCGATCGGCGGTCCGATCGCGACACGCCGGATCAAACAGTTTAATCTTCATTCAACGGAAAAAGCAGAGGGCGAGACAAAGAAAGAAGAAGGAGAGCCTTCCTAAAATGAAAGCTCTCCTGAAAAAACGGGAAAATACTATCTCTTGTTGCTTGCTCTCCAGATATGCATCTTCTCAGCCTCTGCGATCAGCTGGTCGCGGAACTGCGGATGTGCTACGGAGATGATCGCTTCAGTCTTCTGCCATGTGGAGAGACCTTTTAAGTTTACTTTACCGTACTCAGTAACGAGATAGTGGATATTCGCACGGGTATCGGTAACGATGGAGCCAGGAGCCAGAGTCGGAACGATCCTGGACTCTAAGGTGCCGTCTTTCTTCTTGAAGGTAGAAGAGCAGCAGATGAAGCTCTTTCCGCCCTTGGAAAGATAAGCGCCCAGAACGAAGTCGAGCTGTCCGCCGGCTCCGCTGATGTGCTTGATTCCTGCGGACTCAGCATTTACCTGGCCAAAGAGGTCAAGGTCAACTGCGTTGTTGATGGACATGAAGTTGTCGAGAGACGCAATCGTGCGGACATCGTTTGTGTAGTCGACCGGTGCGGACATGCACTCCGGATTCTTATTTAAGTAGTCGTATAATTTCTTTGTACCTGCGCCGAATGCATAAACCTGACGGCCTTTGTCGATATTCTTTCTCGCGCCGGTGATCTTTCCTGCGTTTGCGATATCAACGAAAGCGTCAACGTACATCTCTGTGTGCACACCGAGATCCTTTAAGTCGGATTTTGCGATCAGAGCACCGACTGCGTTCGGCATTCCGCCGATACCGAGCTGTAAGCATGCTCCGTCCGGGATCTCCTCAAGGATCAGCTTTGCAACTGCTTCATCGACATCGCTTGCAGCTGCAGCGCCGCCCATCTCAGCGATCGCCGGGTTGTCACCTTCTACGATCATGTCAACGTGGGAGATATGAACACCTTCCTCAGTACCGCCGAAGCATACCGGCATATTTTCATTTACTTCCACGATAACGACCTTGGAGGTCTCGCAGACAGCAGCCATATGGGATGCGTTCGGTCCGAAGTTGAAGAAACCGTGCTCGTCCATCGGGGAAACCTGGAAGACAGCGACATCCGGCTTGTTCTGGGATTCTCTGTAATATCTCGGAAGCTCGGAGTAACGGAGCGGAGCGTAGTAGCAGAAGCCCTGTGCGATCGCTTTTCTCTCGATCCCGCTCATATGCCAGGAGTTCCATGTCATATGTTCAGCCGGGTTCTCGATCTTGAAGATCTCCGGTACCCACATTAAGATACCGCCGCGGAAGTTTACGTCAGTTAATTCCGGAAGTCTTTTTGCGATTTCCTTATCGACTGCGATCGGAGTTGCTGTTGTCCAGCCGTAATCGACCCAGTCACCGGATTTGATAACGGAAGCTGCTTTCTCAGCGGAAACCAGCTTTTCCTGATACATCTGTTTGAAATCCATTTTAATACCCTCTCTTTGTAACCATAAAAATATTACTGCATCTCAGAACTTTGCCGGGATCATAGGATCCGGGGCCAAACTCTGACATTATTTTATCATTATCTGCCGGCAAGGTCAAGAAATCCGGTGAAAAAGGAATAGAAAGAAATGATAAAACATGACAAAAACAGAAAGTGACGCGTCAGAGCATAAAAGTAACTTTTGTACGAAATGAAGAGTAAAGTTCCTAATTTGTTTAGAAAAAATATATAAAAAGCTTTTGATAATGATTTGACAGCAAAACGGTTTGGTGATATGATTAGTTATACATAATATACTGCCTTGCTTATGGAAAAATATATGGTGTAGAGCTTGGCAGCGGTATAATGAGGAGGAAAAGAAAATGGCAAAGAAAGTTGTACTTGCAGGTGCATGCCGTACGGCAATCGGAACAATGGGTGGCGAATTAAGCACAGTACCGGCTCCGGAACTTGGCGCAATCGTAATCAAAGAGGCTTTAAAGAGAGCAGGAGTTGCTCCGGAAGCTGTTGACCAGGTTTACATGGGCTGCGTAATCCAGGCTGGTCAGGGACAGAACGTAGCACGTCAGGCTACATTAAAAGCTGGTCTCCCGATCGAGGTTCCGGCTGTTACGATCAATGTTGTATGCGGTTCCGGTCTTGAGGCTGTCAACATGGCTGCTGAGATGATCCTTTCCGGTGACGCTGATATCGTTGTTGCAGGTGGTATGGAGAACATGTCCATGGCTCCGTATGCTATGATGAAGGGCCGTTACGGATACCGTATGGGCAATGCTACATTAGTTGATACAATGGTTAACGATGCTCTCTGGGATGCATTCAACAACTACCACATGGGTATCACAGCTGAGAACATCTGCGATCAGTGGGGTCTTACAAGAGAAGAACTGGACAAGTTCGCTGCAGTAAGCCAGCAGAAGGCAGAGGCTGCTCAGAAGTCCGGCGCATTCAAGGACGAGATCGTTCCGGTAGAAGTTAAGAAGAAAAAAGAGACAGTTATCGTAGATACAGATGAAGGCCCGCGTCACGGAACAACGGTTGAGACTCTTGGTAAGTTAAAACCGGCATTCAAGAAAGACGGCGGCTTAGTTACAGCTGGTAACTCCTCAGGAATCAACGACGGCGCAGCTGCAGTTGTTGTTATGAGCGAAGAGAAAGCTAAAGAGCTCGGTGTTAAGCCGATGGCTACATGGGTTGCTGGTGCTCTCGGCGGCGTAGATCCGAAGATCATGGGTATCGGACCGGTTGCAGCTACAAGAAAAGTTCTTAAGAGAACAGGCATGGAGATCAAAGACTTCGATATCATCGAGGCTAACGAGGCATTCGCTGCACAGTCTGTAGCAGTAGGCAAAGAGCTTGGCTTTGACCTTAACAAGTTAAACCCGAATGGCGGCGCGATCGCTCTCGGACACCCGGTAGGAGCTTCCGGATGCCGTATCCTTGTTACACTTCTTCATGAGATGGAGAAAGCAGATGCTAAGAAGGGTCTTGCAACTCTTTGCATCGGCGGCGGAATGGGCTGCGCTACAATCGTAGAGAGAGACTAATCTGGGACTTTGGCAAAATCTGAGGAGAACTACATATGGGTTTTGTAAAATATGAGCAGGACGGTTTTGTTGGTGTTATCACCATCAACCGTCCGGAGGCATTAAACGCTTTAAATACAGAGGTTATTCAGGATTTAGACGCTGTTCTTGACAGCATCGATCTTGGTACAACAAGAGTGCTGGTTGTGACCGGCGCGGGTGAGAAATCCTTTGTTGCCGGCGCAGATATCGCTGCAATGAGCACAATGACTGTACAGGAGGCACGTGAGTTCAGTAAAGCTGGAAACGATGTTTTCCGTAAGCTGGAGACACTTCCGATCCCGTCGATCGCAGCTGTCAACGGTTTCGCGCTTGGCGGTGGAAATGAACTTGCAATGAGCTGTGATATCCGTTACTGCTCCGAAAACGCTATGTTCGGACAGCCGGAGGTTGGTCTTGGCATCACTCCGGGATTCGGTGGAACGCAGCGTCTCGCAAGACTGATTGGAACCGGAAAAGCAAAGGAAATGGTATATGCTGCTGTCAATATCAAAGCAGACGAAGCATACCGGATCGGTCTTGTAAACGGTGTGTGCACGAAGGAAGAACTTATGCCGACAGTTATGAAACTGGCAAAGAAGATCGCCTCCAACGCACCGATCGCTGTCAGAAATTCCAAGGAGTCCCTGACAGATGGTTATCTTTCCGACCTTGACCACGCAATCTCCATCGAAGAGAAATATTTCTCCGAGTGCTTCGAGACCGAGGACCAGAAGGAAGGAATGAAGGCGTTCCTCGAAAAGAGAAAAGTGGACGGCTTCAAAAACAAATAAATGGAACTGTTCAGTCTGAACAGCGATCAGTAAGTCTACATCATATGTTTGCATAAAGGAGATAAAATCATGAAAGTTGGTATTATCGGCGCTGGAACCATGGGTTCCGGTATTGCACAGGCATTCGCACAGACAGAAGGCTATGAGGTAATGCTCTGCGACATCAATGAGACATTTGCAGCGAACGGAAAGAAGAAAATTGCCGCTGGATTCGAGAAGAGAATCGCAAAAGGCAAAATGACTCAGGAAGAGGCTGACAAGATCCTGAACAAGATCACAACAGGCGTAAAAGATATCTGTGGTGACTGCGACCTCGTTGTTGAGGCTGCAATCGAGAACATGGAGATCAAGAAGCAGACATTCAAAGAGCTCGACGCAATCTGCAAACCGAGCTGTATCTTTGCTACAAACACTTCTTCCCTTTCCATCACAGAGATCGGCGGCGCAGTTGAGAGACATGTAATCGGTATGCATTTCTTCAACCCGGCTCCGGTTATGAAGCTGGTTGAGGTTATTGCTGGTTTAAACACAAAACCGGAAGATGTTGAAGCAGTTAAGAAGATCTCCGAGGAGATCGGCAAGACTCCGGTACAGGTAGAAGAGGCTGCTGGTTTCGTTGTAAACAGAATTCTTATTCCGATGGTCAACGAAGCAGTCGGCATTTACGCTGATGGCGTTGCTTCCGTAGAGGGTATCGATACTGCCATGAAGCTTGGCGCTAACCATCCGATGGGACCGTTAGCTCTCGGTGATCTGATCGGTCTTGATGTTGTTCTTGCAATCATGAACGTTCTTGAGACAGAGACAGGCGATCCGAAGTATCGTCCGCATCCGCTTCTTAAAAAGATGGTTCGCGGCGGCCTTCTTGGAAGAAAGACCGGCAAGGGCTTCTACGATTACAGCAAATAATAATGTAAGGGTTGCCTGACGGTGATCTTATCCCGTCAGGCAATATGCCTTTTATAACAGAAGAGTAAATTTCGAATTATTTTTTTATTGCGATTGTTTATTTTTTCACAATATGTTATAATGAAAAGGCATGTACTAAATTAGGTACATCGGGGGAGTGAAGCATCCACATTTCCCCATGTTATACATGATACAATTCACAAGGAGGAACTAAAAACATGGATTTTACATTAGGTAAAGAGCATGAGATGGCGAGAACACTGTTCCATGATTTCGCCGAGAAGGAAGTCAAACCCCTTGCTCAGGAGGTTGATGAGGAAGAGAGATTCCCGGTTGAAACCGTAGAGAAGATGGCTAAAAACGGTTTCCTCGGTATTCCGGTACCGAAGGAGTATGGTGGACAGGGCTGTGATCCGCTTACATACGCTATGTGCGTTGAGGAGCTTTCCAAAGTTTGCGGTACTACAGGCGTTATCGTTTCCGCACATACATCCCTTTGCATGGATCCGATCATGACATTCGGAACAGAAGAGCAGAAGCAGAAATTCCTCGTTCCGCTTGCAAAAGGCGAGAAGTTAGGCGCATTCGGTTTAACTGAGCCGGGCGCTGGTACAGACGCTCAGGGTCAGCAGACAAAAGCTGTTTTAGACGGCGACGAGTGGGTATTAAACGGTTCCAAGTGCTTCATCACTAACGGTAAGTATGCTGATACATACATCGTTATCGCTGTAACAGGCACTGTTGAGAAACGTGGCAAAATGCAGAAAGAGATTTCCGCATTTATCGTAGAGAAAGGTACACCGGGCTTCACTTTTGGTACAAAAGAGAAGAAGATGGGTATCCGCGGATCTGCAACATATGAACTTATTTTCACAGACTGCCGCATCCCGAAGGACAACCTCTTAGGTAAGAAGGGTGAGGGCTTCAAGATCGCTATGCATACTCTTGACGGCGGACGTATCGGTATCGCTGCTCAGGCTCTTGGTCTTGCAGAGGGCGCTCTTGACAGAACAGTTGCTTACGTAAAAGAGAGAAAGCAGTTCGGCCGCACAATCGGTCAGTTCCAGAACACACAGTTCCAGCTTGCTGATATGGCAACAAAGGTAAAAGCTGCTCAGATGATGGTTTACCGTGCAGCAATGGCTAAGGCTACTCAGAAGTCCTACGGCGTAGAGGCAGCAATGGCTAAACTGTATGCAGCAGAGGTTGCTATGGAAGTAACAACAAAGGCTGTACAGCTCCATGGTGGTTATGGTTACATCAGAGAGTACGACGTAGAGCGTATGATGCGTGATGCTAAGATCACCGAGATCTACGAAGGAACAAGTGAAGTTCAGAGAATGGTTATCTCCGGCGCACTGTTAAAATAATAATTTAACAGCTGGAAGATCATAACTATAAATGAAAATAAGGAGTGAAATACAGTGAAAATCGTTGTTTGTGTAAAACAGGTGCCGGATACTAAGGGCGGCGTAAAGTTCAAACCGGATGGAACACTTGACAGAGCAGCTATGCTCACAATCATGAACCCGGATGATAAAGCTGGTCTGGAGGCAGCTCTTCGCTTAAAAGATCAGTATGGTGCAGAAGTTACAGTAGTTACAATGGGTCTTCCGAAGGCTGAGGAAGTTCTTCGTGAGGCTATGGCTATGGGCGCTGATAACGGTATCCTTGTTACAGACCGTGTTCTCGGCGGTGCTGATACATGGGCTACATCCCAGACAATCGCTGGTGCTTTAAGAAACCTTGACTATGACCTCATCATCACAGGCCGTCAGGCTATCGATGGTGATACAGCTCAGGTAGGTCCGCAGATCTCTGAGCACCTTGGTCTTCCGGTAATCAGCTATGCTGAGGGCATCGAGATCGATGGCGATTCCGTAATCGTTAAGCGTCAGTTCGATGATAGATACATGATGTTAAAGGCTAAAATGCCGTGCTTAATTACAGCACTTTCTGAATTAAATGAGCCGCGTTACATGACTCCGGGCGGAATCTTCGATGCATACAAGAAAGAGATCACCGTTTGGGGCAGAAAAGATCTGAAAGATGTCCTTGATTCCAACCTTGGTCTTAAGGGATCCCCGACTCAGATCGCTAAGGCTTCCGACAAAGTAAGAAAGGGTGCAGGCGTTAAGGAGACAAACCTTGATCCGTCCGCAGCTGCAAATTACATTGTTGAGAAACTTACTGAGAAACATGTACTTTAATTCAAAAAAAGAAAAGTGTGGTGAAAAGTGATGAATTTAGCAGAATATAAGGGTGTATATGTCTTTGCACAGCAGGTAGACAATCAGATCAGCAGCATCGCTCTGGAGCTGATCGGTAAAGGTAAAGACCTGGCAAAAGATTTAGGAACAACTGTAACAGCAGTTTTAGTTGGTTCCAACGTAAAAGGTCTTGCAGACGAACTCGGTGAGTACGGTGCAGACAAAGTTATCGTTGTTGACGATCCGGAATTAAAAGATTACAGAACTGAGCCGTATACTCATGCGATCACATCTGTTATCAACGAGTTCAAGCCGGACATCTTCTTAATCGGTGCTACAGCAATCGGTCGTGACCTTGGCCCGCGTGTTTGCGCACGTATCCATACAGGTCTTACAGCAGACTGCACACAGCTCGATATCGGAGATTTCCCGCTCGTAGCTATGCCGGGTAAAGAGCAGAAACATGGTCAGCTCCTTATGACCCGTCCGGCATTCGGCGGCAACACGATCGCTACAATCGCTTGCCCGGAATTCCGTCCGCAGATGGCTACAGTACGTCCAGGCGTTATGCAGAAGCTTGACCGTGAGGCTGGCAGAAAAGCTGAAATTATCGAATTCAACCCGGGCTTCACTCCGGACAACAAGTACGTTGAGATTCTCGAGATCGTTAAGGCAGTATCCGACGTAGCTGATATCATGGATGCAAAGATCCTTGTTTCCGGTGGCCGTGGAGTTGGCAGCGCAGAGAACTTCAAACTGCTTGATGACCTCGCTGAGGCTATTGGCGGTACAGTAAGCTGCTCTCGTGCAGTTGTAGATTCCGGCTGGAAGCCGAAAGATCTTCAGGTAGGACAGACTGGTAAGACTGTTCGTCCGCACGTATACTTCGCAATCGGTATTTCCGGTGCTATCCAGCACGTAGCTGGTATGGAAGAGTCTGACATCATCATTGCGATCAACAAAGATGAGTCCGCTCCGATCTTCGATGTAGCTGACTACGGTATCGTAGGCGACTTAAACAAGATCGTTCCGATGCTGACAGAGAAGATCAAAGAAGCAAAGGCTGCAGCAGCTAAATAATTTACGTGAATTGTAAATGTATATAAAGTAGGCAGAGTGATTCTGCCGGTAGTGTCACAACAGGTGATGATCCCCGTCCGGGTTTCCGGGCGGGGATTTTTGCGTTATGGTGTCCTTGGTTTATCCTTCGTTTGTTGGTTATAATGATAGAAGACTGATAAATGGAGGATTTTTTATGTTATGTATGAGTGAACTTAGAGAGTACGGGGAATACCTGAGGGACAGGGAGATGAGTGAGAATACGGTGGAAAAGTATCTGCGGGATGCGGAGAACTTTCTGCGTTTTTCGAACGGAAGAGAGATCAGCAGGGAGCTGATGATGGAGTATAAATCATATATTTTGAATGCATGGAAGATATCGAGTGTAAATTCCATGATCACGGCAGTGAATTCATATCTGAAATGGGCAGGACAGGCGGAATTCTCTATCCACACCTGCCGGGTACAGAAGCAGATCTTTCGGGAGAAGAGCAGGGAGCTTGGAAAGGAAGAATATTACAGGCTGTTAAATGCAGCAGTTTCGGAAAAGAGAGAGCGGCTTTCCGAAATTCTGAGGACAATCGCGGCGACAGGAATGCGGATCGGTGAACTTCGGTATCTGACGGTGGAGACACTATCGAGACAGAAAATAGAGATCTATTTTAAAGGAAAACAGAGAGTGATTCTTATGGCGAGGTCTCTTGTGATATTTCTGCGGGATTATTGCCGGAGAAACAGGATCACAAGCGGGATAATATTTGCCACAAAGAATGGAAATCCGGTAGACCGGAGAAATATCTGGGTGGAGATGAAGGAATTATGCGAACCGGCGAGAGTACTGCCGTCAAAGGTGTTTCCACACAATCTGAGACACCTGTTTGCGAGATGCTTTTATGAGAGAGAACGGGATCTCGTGAGACTGGCAGATTATCTGGGACACAGCAGTATCGAGACGACGAGACGGTATACGATGATCACAAGTGAGGAGGCGTGTGCGCGAGAGCTGGAACTGGGACTCGCAGGGAACGAATCATGGGGCGGGGCAGAAAAAAATAAGACGGAAGAGATTAAAAAAGGAGAACAGCCGTTATGACATAATGGGTATTATGTCATGCGGTGGCGCTGAGATCTTCGGAATTTTTATCTCCATTTCTTCGTTGCCGTGATGACGCATTGACTAAATATGACAAAAAGAGCTCGGATTCACTGAAATTTATTGTATTTCGAGACCGTTCGTGATATGATAACTTATGTACACATATGAATTTTTAATCATTTGGTATTCTGATTACACCTCAGATACTGGATGATTAAAAAAAGGAGAACTTCCAATACGACATAATACCCATTATGTCATGAATAGAGGCGAACGGATGATGCAGGATACCTTGGTCGGGAAAAAGTTTGGGAATCTGGTGGTTCAGAAGCTGGCTTACCAGGGAAAAGATTCAAAGAAATACTGGGAATGCCAGTGTGGCTGTGGCAGAGTCTGTCTTGTCCAGGAATCCCATCTGAAAAACGGTCATACGAAGAGTTGTGGCTGTCTGCGAAAAAAAAGGATGACGAACCGCTGGCTGGATCTTACCGGGCAGAGGTACGGGAGACTTGTGGTCCAGCGGCTGGCGAATCAGGATGAGATTTCAGCCTATGGTACTGGCAAAGAAGGAGAACCTGGAAAAATAGCAGAAGAAAATGCTGGGGTTTTGGGCAGACTGCAGGATCTGTGGCTTTGCAGGTGTGATTGCGGAAATGTATGCGTCTGTCAGAAGGAAAATCTCAGGGACGGAAAAACAAAGAGCTGCGGCTGTTTCCGCAATGAAACCCGACAGAAAAATATGCGCAAGGCAATTCACTTTGTGGACGGAACCTGCGTGGAGCGCATCGCGTGCCGAAAGACCTGCGTCAACAACACCAGCGGTCACCGCGGTGTATATCGGAGATCCAACGGAACCTGGCGGGCCAGCATCGGATTTCAGGGAAAAGTCTACAATCTTGGGACCTTCACTGCGTTTAATGAGGCGGTGCAGGCGAGGGTGAAGGCGGAGAAAGAGTTGTATGATCCGTTTATCAGAAGCTTTCAGGCACAGAAAAAGAAGACTTCAGGCAATGAAATTCCTTCATGTGCCGTAGGAGCAGAAAAGCAGATGGAAGAAGTTCTTGCAGAATGATTCACCCAAAGGTATGTGTACAAGTAATTGATCAATGTGTGGATAGGATACAAAGGTATCAATCAGAAAGAAGGGACAGTATGAAGAAGATGAAGTTGATCAAATCAAAGAAAATGCTGACAGTGCTGCTTACCGCAACGGCGGCGATGGCAGTGACTCCGATGGCGGGGTATGCGGAGACAGTACAGACAAAGCAGATCGTAAATCAATCTTCAGAGGCAACGGTTGAAGTTTTAAGTGGAAACTGCGGACCTGTTGATGAGGAGGGTAATTTTACGGAGTCAACCAAATGGAGTCTGGAAAAGAATTCAGAAGCGGAGGAATTCTATACTCTAAGAATTAGTGGAAATGGCCGTATGGCTGATTTTACAATAAATAACACAGAAGATAACAGACCGTGGAAGGACTATTTGGACTCCATCAAAAAAGTAGAAATGGAATCTGGCATAACTTCGATTGGATCATGGGCATTCAGCAATATGATAAATTTAGAGGAAGCAAATATTCCTCTTAGTGTAGAGAGTTTGGGAGATTGTATTTTCCGTAATGACACAGCGCTTACAACAGTTACATGGCCGGAAAATTTCGAAGCCCCTGAGTTGGTTGATTCAGATTCAAATACAAACATATATAAGGGAAGATATGTGCCGACGAGCATGTTTGATGGATGTACAAGTCTTGGAGAAGGTATAGATCTGGAGAAATGGCTTCCGTCCAGCTTTGAAGGTGTTGGCTGTGCTGCATTTCGCAAAACTATGTTTTCAGTAAATTTTGATGAGTGGTCGAATCTTAAATATATTGGCGCATATGGATTTGCAGAGATACCGAATCTTGACAGTGTCACAATTAAGGACAGCTGGGAGTTTGGAATGCGTGGTGCAAACTCTAATGCATTTAATGGATCTGGTTTAAGAGAAGTAGTAGTAGAAGACAAACGAACAGAAATTCCGAATGCAATGTTTTGTAGATGTAACGCACTGGAATCTATAACATTGGGTAAATCGATTGAAAAGATCGGTACGAATGCATTTTCGGGCACATCAAGTTTGAAAAACATTGATTTAAAGAATGTAACACAGATTTCTGGGTATGCATTCTATGATTCAGGATTAAGGGAGTTAATACTGCCGAAGAAAGTGAGATTAGTGGATGGAAGAGCGTTTGGACGCTGCGCCGAGTTGGAAAAAATATATATAGATTCCGATAATGTGGCATTAAATGGTAATTCATTTACTGGGTGCAGCAGTCTTTCTTATATTGAAACGGCAGAAAACACAAGTGTTGCAATGAATAATTCGTTTAAAGAGACTGGGCAGCCAGGGGAAACAGCAGCAGTAAATCTTGAGGAGATCAACGCAAAGGGCACTATAAGCGGAAGGATTAATGAGCTGACCGGGTTAAAAAAACTGTCCATGGATGGGGATAGCGAGATCGCTAAAAATATTAATCGAATTGCAACAAACTCACTGCAGACATTGACCATCAGTGGAAATAGCTATGAATTTGATGGGTATTGCTTCGCTAAGAACAATGTGCCGGAAAATTTGATTGTAACGGCAAAAAATACAAAGGCTTCTGACAAAAAAGAGGCAGCATTCCGTTCCAATCATGGTATTAAGAATGCCAAATTTACTGGAAAAAATGTTGAGCTTCAGAGCAAGATGTTCGCAGGTTGCGCAAACCTTGATAGACTTGATTTGTCAAAAGCTGAGAATGTTACATTTGGATCCCAGTGTTTTGGAGATGATACTAATACAGGTTATACTGGTGGATCTGTAAATAAATTTAATAAAAATTGTGTAATTTACGTTGCCAATAACAGGGATGCCCAAAAAGCAAGATCTGATTCGGGAATAAGCAATGACGCAGGAATTATTCTTGTTGCAAACGGCGGAATCGTTTTGGATCAGGCAAATGGCATAGACGCTGTTGTAAAAGATGGATATTGTGCAGAGTGGTATGATAATGCTGAATTTAATGGGCATGCAGTAACAACAACGGAGTCAGGGCATACATATTATGCAAAGTGGATCAAGAGCAGTTATAAAGTAACACCGGATTCCGTTGCGTTTGGCAGTGTTGAATATAAAGAAGATGCAGAGCCTAAGACTGTGATCGCGACCAGCAGCAACGCGGAAGAGTTCTCTATCACGGCATTTTGTTCAGATGATACGATTTTTGATATTGGTGTGACAGGTAGGGAAGTTACGATTACACCTAAAACAGATAATGCAGTTGGAAAATATAGTGAAAAGGTGTACATTACCTTAAATAATGGAACGGCCTTTATCGTTCCGGTGACAATGATGATCAAGCAGGCAGAGCCGGCCTATGAAGAGATGCTTCCTACGGGACTGATTGCTGACCAGTGGCAGAAACTTTCTGAGGTAAAAGGCTTACCAAAGGAGTTTAAGTGGAAGAATCCTAAAACCATTTTAAAGGAATATGGGCTCCAGAAGTTTGAGGCAGTATACACACCGGATGATAAAAATTACCATTCTGTAGATTGCATGGTTGAAGTAGATGTCATGCCGGAAGCGCTGGTAATGAATTCCGTACCGGTAATTACTGCAGAGGACATAACCTTAACGGTAGAGGATAAGTTCGACCCGAAGGATGGAGTCACTGCCTGGGATGAGGAAGATGAGGATCTTACAGACAAAATCGAGATCACCTATAATGATGTGGATACCAAGAAAGCGGGACTTTATAAAGTAATCTATAAAGTAACGGACAGTGATGGAGCGACTGTGACGAAGACCATCACGGTTACAGTCAACCCGAAGATGGAGACATTAAATGCCATTCCGACAATCAGCGCAAAGGACGTAACCCTGACCGCAGGCGACAGCTTTGATGCAAAGAAGAATGTGGCAGCTGCGGATGCGGAAGATGGAGATCTGACAGCAAAGATCGAGGTGATTGCAAACGATGTCGACACCACAAAGGCTGGCACTTACCATGTAATGTATAAGATAACCGACAGCAAGGGAGCTTCCGCAACGAAGACGATCACTGTAACGGTAAAAGCAAAAGCTAACACTAACAGTTCCGACAGCGATGATAGTGACGAACCGGCATCCAGTACGACGAGGAAGACAAGCCTGGTATCAGCCTCCACATTGGAAGGATTCTGGAAGCGGAATGAAAAAGGCTGGTGGTTTGAGGCGAAGGACGGAAGCTATCCGAAGTCTTCCTGGAAACTGATCGGCTGGAATGGAAAACAGCAGTGGTATCACTTCGATGAGAACGGCTACATGCAGACCGGTTGGATCAAAGACAATGGAATCTGGTATTACCTGCATAATCAGGCTGACGGAAGTCAGGGACATATGTACACTGGCTGGCATCTGATCGACGGAAAGTGGTACTACTTCAGTGAAGGTATGAAGCAGCCGCAGGGCGCAATGCTTGCAAACACGACTACACCGGATGGATATGAAGTTGGTCCGGACGGGGCATGGACTGGTAAATAAAAATGCAGAATTCATTGAATGGTTTTGCTGAGATGAATTCATAAAAAGCAGATGTAGAGGACAGAACCTGGTATTCTCTGAAAAGGGGATATCTGGTTCTGTTTCTCTATATGGAGAACGCGTAGGAAAAGCTGAACGTGGTCCGGCAGCAGGTGCTGTGTTTGAAGTTAATTCATGTTATCATAACACTATAAGCTCTCGAAAAGCAAAGAGAATGTTTATGAAAGCCAATAAAAAATAGCAGAATGCAAACAGAAAGTTGATATAGGAAAATGCTAAAATTTAAGCGAAAGGCAGTATAGAAATCACGTTTAAATGTGAGGAGCGAAAATGAAGAGACTAAACATCCCGGTAGGAGTATCCAATTTTGAAGAGATTAGAAAAACTGGATCGTACTATGTCGATAAAACTGGATTAATCGAAGAACTTCTAAAGACATTTTCGACACAGGTGACTCTTGTTACCCGGCCGCGCTGATTTGGAAAAACACTTGGGATGAGTATGCTGGCGAGTTTTTTTGATGTTCGGAAGGACAGCAGTGAGCTGTTTGAGGGATTGAAGATCGCAGAAAATAATAAAATCTGCAGAGAGTGGATGAACCAGTACCCTGTGATTTTTCTGAGCTTAAAAGACGTGGATGGTCTAAGTTTTGAGTCGGCAAAAGATATGCTCAGAATGCAGATCGCGGCGCTTTACAATGAGCATTTCTATTTGAAACAGAGTGAGCGGGTAAATGAAAATGAACGGGAAATATTCGGTCAGCTTGCGAATGTAGTGTAGGGCAGACCGACGGATGCCATGCTGAAGATGAGCCTGTCCGTGTTGATGCGGATGATGGAGATGCATTATGGAAAGAAGGTCATCCTGCTGTTAGACGAGTATGATGTGTCGCTAGCGAAGGCGAGTAGTCACAAATACTATGACGAGATGCTGGAGATCATCCGGGCAATGATGAGTACGGCGCTGAAGGACAACACATCCCTGCAGTTTGCGGTGATAACCGGATGCCTTCGTGTATCGAAAGAGAGTATTTTTACCGGGACCAATAATTTTGTTTCTGATACGATCTCTGATACCCGTCTGAATGAATACTTTGGATTTACACAGAAAGAAGTGGACCAGATCCTGACAGATGCAAAGAGGGAAGATCAGCTTGCAACGGTAAAAGCCTGGTATGATGGTTACCATTTCGGTGAATTTGATATCTATTGTCCGTGGGACGTTATGAACTATGTGTCAAGGCTGCAGACGGATCCAAGCGCAAGACCGGCGGGTTACTGGAAAAATACCAGCGATAATGCGATCATCCGCTCTTTTATCGATATGAAGAGCGATACGATTACCAGGAAGATTTTTATCATGCTTTTCTGGCGGGAATCTTTACCGGAGCCGGATATATGGTGGAGTCAAATAGGGAACATGGTGAAGAGCGGAGTGATGTGGTGGTAAAAGATCTCCGGCATGGGGCGGTGTTTTGGAATCGCTTTTTATAAGAGGCGCTGTATGGTAAAAAAAAATAGAGTCCTGGAAGTTCCCCGGTTGTTGGCTGTAATAGAGACTGACGATTGGGGGACTTTTTTGAAATTCGAATGAAAAACAGATAAATAGCTGTGTACTTTACCGAATAAAACAGTTATACAAAGAAACATGACCGTGCTATGATAGATTTAAGAAACATGCAGGGGCAATGAGAAGGTTTCTATAAAGTTGCTGCAGAAATTTATTTACATCAGGAAGAGACGGGAGGCAGATACATGAATTTACTCGATCTATTCAGTCTTCAGGGAACCTTGTTTGCACTGATGATTGTCGGAGCAATCTTAAAGAAAAAGGAGATCATCGATGCCAATGGAAAGAAATGTCTGACAGATTTATGCATCAACGTGGTGATCCCATGTAATATCTTTAAGTCGTGCCTGATTGAATTCAACATGGAAATATTCCGGTCATGCGCACTGCTTTTACTGGCGGCGGTGATCATGCAGGCGGTCTGCCTGATTTTAAATAAGTTCATTTTTAACAGGTATGTGCCGCAGAGAAGGAAAGTCCTCCAGTACTGCACGATCGTTCCGATGAGTGGATTCCTCGGAAATCCGATCGCAGAGGCGATCTATAATGAGATCGGAGTTTTGTATACTTCAATTTTCCTGATCCCTATGCGGATCATCATGTGGTCTGTGGGGACAACTTATTTTGTGGCGGATGAGAAGGTGGATAAGAAGAAAGTCGCGAAGAACGTGCTGACACATCCATGTCTGGTCGCAATTTATCTGGGCTTGATCTGCATGGTGACTCAGGTGAAGCTTCCAGCTGTCATCACGGCGACAGTGAAGTATCTTGGGAATTGTAACAGCGCCCTCACGATGCTGATCGTGGGAACGATTTTGGCGGATGTAAAGATTACAACGATCTTTAATAAAGATACAGCCATGTTTTCTGTATTCCGTCTGATCATTCTCCCGGCAGCAGCACTGGTCGTTGGACTTGGACTTGGACTTGATGCCACATCACTGGGAATCAGCGTTCTGATGACCGGCATGCCTGCCGGAGCTACGGCGGCGATTTTTGCGGCAAGATATGACAGCGACGCCTTGTTTGCAACGAGATGCGTGGTTATGACGACGCTAATGTCCATGCTGACCCTGCCAGTCTGGTGTTATCTGGCAGGGTGAGAGGGCCCGGGCAGGTCGATCGTTTTCAGTTGGGAGAAGAGATAGAAATTTTTGTTCATTTGAAAAACGGCACACCGCATGCGATAGAGAACGGAAAGCTAGGTGGTTGTGCCGGTTCTGGTGAGTGCAGCGTTTGCGGCATCCATAAAGTTCCGGATCGCCTTCCACTGGTAAGGCTGTTCCAGAGAACCGAAGCGGATCTTATATTTGGCGGATCGTCCGAGATGGATGATCCGCATTTTTTTGCGCTGCTCAGGGGAGAGGGAGCTCATGGCAAGGTTCAGTGGGGAGATGCAGGCGCCTTTTCCGGCGGCGCAGAGCTCCAGAAGCATTCCCATATTGTCGGACTGGGTCTTTACGATTGGTTTGAAATTGCCCATGGTGATGAAGTGTCTTCCGAGCTGACCGGCGATGTCTGTGGCGTAGTTTAGAAGGAATGGGCAGTGTTCGAAGATCGAGAAGTCTTCCGGGCTTCTTAACATTAACGGTTCCGGCTGTGAATCTGTCAGTGCAGGGAGATCCTGGACAGAAAAGGAGACAGTGCCAGCGGTGCCATGAGTGAAATCAGAGCCGGAGCAGCAGATAGTCTTTGGAAGATGTAAAAATAGGGAATCTGCTGGGGCGGCATCGGAAATGACCTCATGAAACAGAGAATCAGCAAGCAGAAGGACGACCTCCTCCTCATAGAAATCGCTCAGAGTGATCCCTGGCAGAAAATCCGGGAACTTCGCGATGGCGAGATCGATCTTATGTTCCATCAGGTCTTTTTGTAGTCCAGTGTTCGCATTTTCGATGACCTGGATCTCCATATGCGGGTAGCGGCGCTGGTATTCCGTGATGATCGCAGGCATGATGGCGTGGCAGCGGGTAAAGGAGATGCCGATCCGCAGGATGCCCTGCTCATTTTTAGTCAGGTCGGCAAATTCGTGCTGCATTGCCCGGTATTTTTTCTGGAAGTCTGCGGCGTACTGCCAAAAGATCTCTCCGGCATAGGTGAGCTCCAGGGGAACATGGCGGACGAAGAGCTTGCAGTCCAGCTCCTGTTCCAGATTGGCGATGTGGGTGCTCAGGGTCTGCTGGGTGATGTGGAGAGCATCGGCGGCTTTTGTGAAGCTGCGCTTCTCGGCGGTCATGAGAAAGTAGTCCATGGAAAGAAAGTTCATATAAAACCTCCGGAATATAAAAAAGAAAGGTAACTGTTCAGTAGGTCTGCGCACTTGCTGCGCTGACCGTAAGAAAACCTAGGCTAAAAGGCAAAAATCCATCGGCGTAGCCGATTTGGAATGGATTTTTGCATGTAACTGTGAAGGTACTGAACAGTTACAAAGAAAGTTTAATTGTAAGTGTCGTGCAGAGTCTCGGATCAGCTGTGCTGATCATAAAGGATACGGGACAGCCAGAATGAACTGGGAAAATCGTGGAAAAGAATAAAATCTGTAACTTATATACAGCTTTTTAGCTGTATTATATATCGGAAAATACAGTTAGACAAGTGGAAAATCCAGGCGTATACTATAATCATAAAGGTGGATCAGGATATCTGAACAGGGAACAGCTGGTTGAGGGAATGGTTCACGAAAGAAAATAGGGAAGAGGTAAACATTATGAAGGTACACACCAGTGAGACGGCCGTTCTGGTTGTGTTCGCGGTGACGCTGATCGGGTGCATCCTTGCGGGAATCCCGATTCTGGCAGCGTTGGCACTTGGATATCTGATCTTTTTCGCGTACACTTTGAGCCGCGGTTATACGGTCAGAGATATTCTCGGGATGTCCTGGAAGGGAATCAAGACGGCGAAAAATATTTTAATTACGTTTTTACTCATCGGGATGCTGACGGCGCTCTGGCGGGCGGCAGGAACGATCCCGGCGATCGTCTCCTACTGCGCAGGGCTTATGAATCCGTCGGTAATGATTTTGATGGCATTCCTTTTAAACTGTCTGGTGTCCGTCCTTACAGGAACAGCATTCGGAACGGCGGCGACCATGGGCGTGATCTGCATGACCATGGCGAAGGCGATGGGGTGCAATGAGATCCTGACGGGAGGCGCGATCCTCTCCGGCGTGTTCTTCGGGGACCGGTGTTCGCCGGTATCCACCAGCGCGCTGCTGGTCTCGGAGCTGACCCACACAAATATTTTTGACAATATCCGTCTGATGGTGAGGACGGCCATCGTGCCGCTAATTTTAACCTGTGCCTTTTACGGTGTCTGCGGAATCGCATTTCCGGCGGCGGAAGCCGGAAATTTGTCGCTGACGGAGAGCTTTTCGGGCGTATTCCATCTGGGACTGATTCCAATTCTTCCGGCGGTGGTGATCATGGTATTATCACTTTTCCGGGTACAGGTGCGGATAGCGATGCTGGCAAGTATCATGACGGCACTCGGCGTGTGCCTTTTCTGGCAGCACACGGACCTGTTCCTGATCGTTGGAATTCTGGTCAACGGTTATAAATCTCCGGATCCATCAATCTCGTCCATGATCGACGGCGGCGGAATCATGTCCATGGTGCGGGTGGCACTGATCATCACGATTTCGTCCTCCTATTCGGGTATCTTTGAGGGAACCGGACTTTTAAATGGTTTAAAATCGAAGATGGGCTCGGTGAGCAGAAAAATCACCGTTTTTGGTACGATCCTTATGACGTCCATGGTGGCGGGGATGGTGGCCTGCAATCAGACACTGGCGACGATGCTGGTAGATCAGATCTGCAAGGAACTGGAGCCGGACGCTCAGAAATTTGCGATCGATATGGAAAATTCTGTGATCGTAGTCGCACCGTTAGTTCCATGGTCGATTGCCGGTGCAGTTCCTCTGGCATCCGTGTCAGCACCGCTTACATCGATTGTGGCAGCAGTCTTTTTGTATCTGCTTCCGCTATGGTATTTTGGCGTGAGACTTAGGAAGAAATGAACGAAATGAAAGAAATGAAAGAAATACCCCTCACCTTGAAGATGCACTGCATTTTCGGGGTGAGGGGATTTGATTAGCGGAAGATTCCGATGGAACCTTCTCGCTTCGTGAAAAGGCATATTTTTCTGTTGATCAGGAGCGATTATTTTGCAGCCTTCACAGATACAACAGTACCGGAGAATGCGTCAACGGCGCTGACAGTACCTGTGTAGGTTACAGTAACCTTATCGCCATCTTTGACTTCTGCGAGTCCTTCCGGCTTTTTGTTATTATCGAATGTAAATGCGTAGTCCTTTCCGTCAGAGGTGATCGTGAACATAAAGTCCTTGATGTCGCTGATCGTTCCGGTCATCGTGGATTCTTTTTCTTCATCGGCTTTTTCAGTTGTTTCTTTTGCGTCAGCCGTTTCTTTTGCGTCAGCCGTTTCTTTTACTTCAGCCGTTTCCTTTGTGCCAGCCGTTTCCTTTGCAACGGTCGTTTCTTTTACTTCAGCTGTCTCCTTTGCAGCGGCAGTTGTCTGTGCAGCTGTGGTTGCGGTGGTTGTGCCCTGGGAAGAGCATGCGGTTGCTAATGCGAGAACGCCTGCTAAAGCAGCAGTCAATAATAAGTTCTTTTTCATAATCAAAGCTTCCTTCCTGTACTTGAAATTGTAGTTGCAAGGAAAGAGAATTTGGAAACAGATGTTTCAGATCTCTTTCTTACGTCTACTATTGAACCATAAAGTTGTGTCTAAAGTGTCAATAAAACATGAAATTTAAAGGACAAATCTGAAAGGTTTTCTTCAAGCAAGAAAGAAAAACGTAAGAGGTTTAAGAAAAATGTTTCGTCAAAGATACTTTGAGTAAGATGAATGTTGGATATGAAAAATTAGAGAGGTTTGTGTGAGCCGATAGAGCTTTATTCGAAGAAAACACATTCGAAACAGAGGCACCGCAAGGAAAATTTACATAACCATGGCAAAGATATCAGATAGAAAGATTTGAAAGGATTTGTATTTGGATTTTGAAAATTGCAGTCGTTAGGGAGATTGTGTAATGGTCACGGTATCTGCACTCCACCAAGGGGAGCGGAAATACCGTGACTTTTTGAAATTCGCATAATATGGTCGGTGAATAACAGTTACCGCTCCGGCGTGGTTTTCCAGATTCTACCCAGTGTGCGAGTATAGGAATTGGAGAGATGGTGCTGCATTGCCAGAGCTGCTTTTTCAGGCTGATTTTTGAAGATTGCTTCACCGATAGCCAAATGTTCTTTATATACGAGCTTTCCATCAATGGAATTGTTGTAGACAGATTTGACTTCAAAACGCAGATAATGATCCAGGATCAGACTGGTCTGTCGGGAAAACCATCCATTATGGGAAGCATCCGCAACAAGACGATGAAACTGATGATCAATCCGGTAAAGAAGACGACTGTCAAGCGAGGAGAGATTCTGCTTTAATTCGGACAGGCAATCCATGATTGCCAGCTTTTCCTTGTCGGTACCTCGCTCGGCAGCAAGTTTTGCGTTGTGAGATTCCAGAAAAATTCGTGCCTCCAGAATATCTCCGGCATCCTGTTCTGTTACGGGGACAACTTTTACTCCCTTTCCGCGGGCGAAACTGACATAACCTTCCTTTTGAAGCTCAAGAAGAGCCTCACGGACAGGTGTTCTGCTGATACCGAGTTCGGTGCAGATCGCCTCCTGAGAATAGATCGCATCAACGCGGAAACGGTTGTAGAGAATTGCATTTTTGATCAGATCATATGCCTGATTTTTATATGTCTCAGTATGTATTTTTCGAGTCCCAAGAAGACTCTGCTGATTGTCATCCATAAAAACCTCCATTTGAATTTGGTATAGGAACGAAAATGTAATATAAATCAGTTCATTGTCGATGGTGATGTTAGTCGAAACAGGAAACCATGAAATGAAACAAAATGTTTTGGAAAAGCATTACAAAAAGTTCTGTATTTTAATCGAGACAGTAATTTTTTTCAAAAATATCGTATATTTCTTTTAGTATATAAGGAATTTGGCTGAAAATCAACCGCTTTGCCGTGAACTCTTGACAATTACCTATAAAGTTTGTATGATGAGAGCAAGAGATATGTAATGTGTAATATATTTCTGACAAGGAGGCAGAACAGTTTAACACGATCATATCAGTACGGTGTAACATAAAGAAAGCAAAATGTCTGCGTGGCAGTCAACAGATCTTCGGCAGAAAATCAGGGAGCACCAGATAAGAGTTTGAAAAGCGGAAGATCAGCAATTTTAGCAGGAGGGATATGTATGTTAGTAGCGGTATGGATCATTACATTCTGTCTTATCATCGGCATAGGTATTTATGCAGGAACCAAAATTAAGTCTGCAAACCAGTGGTCCGGCGGGGATAAAACAATGGGCGCATTATCACTGGGGTGTGTATTTGCAGCATGGCAGATCGGAGGCATGGCAGTTGTAGGAGCAGCCCAGAATGGATATAATCTGGGAATATCAGGTGCATGGTATTCGATTGCAGGTTCTTTTTATTTCATCGCGCTTGCGGTATTTGCAAAGATCATTCGCGAAAGGATGCCAGGAGAATCGGTTCCGGTCTATCTTCAGACAAAATATGATGTAAGAACGACAAGACTTTATTCATATGCGTGGATCGTGTACGGATTTTTGTATATTCCGATCCAGCTGAAGACTGTGTCCAGTATCATTCAGATCGTGCTTCCTGGATTGAATCTTATGGTGGCAATGTTTATTGGTGTCACGATTGCAGTTATTTATACAAGCTTTTCCGGTATGAAAGGTGCATCTGCTGTCGGTCGTGTTGTATGTATTGGTATCTATGTTCTCTTGATCTGTTTTGTATTTACAACACTTCCGAAATTTGGAGGATTCAGTGGTCTTTTAGGCGAGCTTCCTGAGAAGTATGATTCCATGGGAAATATGCCGACACAGCGTATTGTTGCATGGATCGTAGGTGGCTGCATCAGTACGGCGGTTATGCAGGCTGTTCTTCAGCCGCTTCTTTCTGCAAAGAGCCCGGAGGCAGCAAGAGTTGGCTCTATCCTTGGTTATGTAATTGCCGCTCCGATTTGTTTCTTTACTGCAATCTGTGGTATGCTTTCCAAGGCAAGTGGTGCCGATCTCGGTGATGGATCCACTGCATTCGCATATGCTATCAAAACCTTCAGCAGTCCAGTATTTGCAGGTATTATTTTTGCATTTGCAACTATGATCATTGCAGCGACAATGGCAACTATGATGTTGGCAACGGGAACCATTATTACAAACGTATATAAAACAGAAATCAATCCGGACGTCGATGATGCGAAAGTTCTGAAGCTTTCAAAAACGATTACGTTTGTATTCGCATATCTGACATTGATCCCGGCATTTCTGATTCCAAGCAAGTCCTTAACAAACCTGTTCCTGACATTACAGCACGTTGCGGCAGCACCGGTGAGCTTCTCGATCCTGGCAGGATTACTTTGGAAAAAGACAACAAAACAAGGTGCATTCTGGAGCATGCTGACAGGAATGATCACAGGTGTGGCATGGATGCTTCTGGGACTTACTGATATTGTTGAAGCAGTATATCCGGTTGTAGTTGTTACTTACGGTGTAGGAATTATTGTTTCGCTCATGACTTATAAGGAAAAAAATTAATTTAGAAAGTGTGAGAATATGGCACAGAATATGAAAAAACAGATTTATATGTGGCCATCCTACTGGGGGAAACCGGTAGCGCATGGAAGCATGGGAGCGGTCAGCTGTAATAATATATATGCAACGAGAGCAGGACTTGAAATTTTAAATAAAGGCGGAAACGCGTTTGATGCGGCAGTAGCGGTGTCACTGACGTTATCTGTGGTAGAACCCCATCATTCTGGTATTGGCGGCGGATGCTTTTCCTTACTGTACGATGCGAAAACTGGGAAAACAGAAGGAATTGACGGAAGAGGGATCGCACCGGCAAAGGCAACAGCTGATCTCTTTATAAAAGATGGTGAAGTGCAGGATGAGTGGAAAGATCTTGGTGGTCAGTCAGTGGCGCTTCCCGGACTTTTAAAGACCATGGATATCGTATTGAAGAAATATGGAACTATGACTTTAAAAGATGTGGCAGCTCCGGCAATTCGTTGTGCTCGTAATGGATTTGGAACAAGCTATACAGGTGCTCTGACGATGTATGACAATTCGGTTGAGCGTAAAATGCGCCTTTCAGAAGCATTTCGAAAACTGTATCTGAAGGAAGATGGGAGTTTCTATCGATTCGGTGAGATCCAGAAGAACCAGGAGATTGCTGATCTTCTGGAGAATATTGCGGAACAGGGAGTTGATTATTTCTATAAAGGAAAAGTTGCAAAACAGATTGTAGATCTGATTAATGATCGTGGTGGTTGTTTTGATGTTTCTGACATGGAGAGTTATGAACCAAAATTCCGCGAACCAGTGAAAACAACATATCGGGGATATGAGGTTGCCGCATTTGCACCGCCGAGTGGAGGCTGTGCACTGGTTGAAATGCTGAACATTTTGGAAAACTATGATGTTCGTTCCATGGGACATAATACAGCAGCCAGTATCCATGCATTGACAGAGTCTATGAAACTGGGATTTGCTGACAGAAGTGTAGCACTTGGTGATCCGGATTTTGTGAATGTCGATGTAGAACGTTTGACAAGCAAGAAATTTGCTCATGAGCGTTTTACATTGGCGGGAGAAAAGGCGGGAGAGTTTGCATCGGCCGATGGAATCGAAGCAAAACAGTATCCTGGAAATACATCCCATTTCGTGGTAATGGATAAAGACGGAAATGCTTTTTCGCAGACACAGACGATTCGAGACTGGTTTGGATGTGGAATTGTTGTCGATGGCCTTGGATTTGTACTGAATAACGCAATGTCCGATTTCTCGGCGGCAGTAGGAGCAATGACAAGTCAGGGACTTGCATATGGAAGTGCCAATGCGATTCAGGGTGGAAAAACGCCGCTTTCCAGTATGTCTCCGAGTATGGTATTTAAAGATGGAAAACCATTCCTTGCAATCGGGGCAGCAGGTGGACCGAGAATTATTACGGGAACTCTTCAGGGAATCGTGAATGCAATTGATTTCGACATGACTCCGGAGCAGCTGGTGAATGCTCCATATATCAATTGCCTTACGAGGGCCCAGGGACTTGAAGTGGAGTATGGAATTTCCGGAGATACAAGAAAAATACTGGAAGAGATGGGGCATAAGATTGTTCCTGTTCCGGTGGATCAGGCGATGAGTACGATGCTAAACAGCGTAATGTGCATTGATGGTGAATTCTATGCGGCAGGTACGAAACGAGTAGATGGCTGTGGCGGTGCGCTTTTACCTGGAGGCCATATTGTACTGGAGGGAGTAAGCCAGGAAGAATTATAAAAAAGATGCGAAGTAATTGACAGAACGCACAGATAGGAGCGGCATGTATCGCGCATCCATAGAAAGAAGACCGGGAGCAGGAAAAATGTTCCCGGTCTTTTTGTAGAAACTTCTGGTAAACAGATATTAACAGCCCCGGCGGGAAATCCCTGCCGGGGCTGTCTGCCTAAGTTCTTATGAGAGAACTGGATTAGTTCTGGTTCTGATTTTTCTCGATCTCTGCCTTCTTCATCGCGCGAACCTTTGTGGAAAGGCCATAGAGGTTGATGAAGCCGGAAGCGTCGTGGTGGTCGTAGAGATCGCCGGTTGTGAAGGACGCGATGCTCTCGTTGTATAAGGAGTACGGGGAGGTTGTACCCTGTTTGATGATGTTGCCCTTGTAGAGTTTCATCTTGCACTCACCGGTTACATATTCCTGTGTGGACTCAACGAATGCCTGTAATGCCTCGCGTAACGGGCTGAACCATTTTGCGGAGTAGACAGCATCAGCGAATTCGTTGTCGATGTTCTTCTTGAATTTTAAGGTCTCCTTGTCCAGGATCAGCTCCTCTAACTGCTTGTGAGCTTCGAGAAGGATGGTTCCGCCAGGAGTCTCATAGACACCACGGGACTTCATGCCGACCATACGGTTCTCAACGATATCTGTGATACCGATACCGTTCTTGCCGCCGAGCTCGTTTAACTTTGTGAGGATCTCGGAGAATTTCATCTTCTCGCCGTTTAATGCGACCGGAACACCTTTTTCGAATGTGATGGAGATCTCTGTATCTTTATCAGGAGCTTTTTCCGGTGTTACGCCGAGTACGAGCATGTGGTCGTAGTTCGGAGCCAGGGACGGATCCTCGAGCTCAAGACCTTCATGGCTGATGTGCCAGATATTGCGGTCACGGCTGTAGCTGTCATTTTTCTTGAACGGAAGCTCGATGTTGTGTTTTGCACAGTATTCCAGCTCATCTTCACGGGATTTGATATCCCAGATTCTCCACGGAGCGATGATCTTCATATCCGGAGCAAGGGCTTTGATACCGAGCTCGAAACGAACCTGGTCGTTTCCTTTACCGGTAGCACCGTGGCAGATCGCAACAGCGCCTTCTTTTTTTGCAATATCAACGAGGATCTTTGCGATCAGCGGGCGGGCCATTGCAGTACCGAGAAGGTATTTGTTCTCGTATGTCGCATTTGCCTTTACGCACGGAGCGATATAATTGTCGCAGAATTCATCAACAACGTGTTCGATATATAATTTGGAAGCGCCGCAGTATTTTGCTCTTTCTTCCAGACCGTCAAGCTCGTTTCCCTGTCCAACGTCGATGCAGACGCAGATAACGTCGTAGTTGTAAGTTTCCTTTAACCACGGGATAAGTACGGTGGTATCAAGACCGCCGGAATATGCTAAAACAACTTTCTCTTTCATAATCAAGTCCTCCGATTTATTTCAGACGTTTTATTTTCGTTGTGCTTCATAAATATACAACTGAATATACGGTATGTCAAGCATAAAATGTATTTTTATAAAGAAATTTTGCATATTATGCATATCAAGTGTATAAATGCAGGCGACAGAGAAGCAGGATGACGAGGTTTGACGATATGAAATATAAAATGTCAGGAAAAGGCGACTGTATATGGAAGAATATTGCAGATGGCTGATATCAGATTCAGCAGGCAGAGACCGGTCACAATGACGATTCGGAGACAGATTTATGCATAAAAGTGCCTGAATCATCCTATAGAAACGATAGGAAAAAGCGTTCCAGGATTGACAAGAATCGCAAAATCATGGATAATAATCCGAAGAACGCTGTTGGGTGCATGCAGGAATTTTCTGAACAGAAGATTCCGTAAACGATTCCGCACAATACAGCAACGGCCGCAGCGTTTGCCGGTTTAGAACGCAAAGCAAAACTGCGGAGAGAAAATCTGGAAGGAAATATGTCATGGGACAGTGGAATGAATACCTGGAAGTTCTGGCATCCAAGGCACCGACTCCGGGAGGCGGAAGCGCAGCGGCGGTTTACGGCGCTGTCGGAACAGCCCTCGGCGAGATGGTGGGAAACCTGACGACAGGGAAAAAGAAATTTGCAATATATGAGGAAGAGATCCAGAAGATCCTTGTACGATTACAGGAAGCGAGAATGGATTTCATCCGTCTCGAGAAGGCGGACGAGCAGGCGTTTGAGCCGCTTTCGGAGGTTTACCGCATGAAGGCGGAGACGGACGAGGAGAAAAAAGCAAAGGAAGAGCGGATGGAAGAGTGCCTGAAAGCTGCTGCGCAGGTTCCGATGGAAGTCATGGAGCGGGCGGTCAGCGTGATGGATGATATCGAGTTCCTGGCATTGAACGGCAGCCGGCTTGCGGTCAGCGACGCCGGAGTCGGGATCCAGGGAATCCGTTCGGCGCTTCTCGGCGCGGTCATGAGCGTGTATATCAATACGAAGATGATGAAGGACCGGGAGTATGCCGAAGCAGTGAACCAGCAGGCGGAACTTCTTATAAAGAAGGGAACGGAACAGGCAGACCGGATCTACGAGATTGTGTTAAAGGCGGTAAGAGGATGATTACATTAAAGGGAGCAGAGGTTTCTGCAAAGATCAAGGAACAGGTTCTTTCCATGAACCAGGAATTAAACGGATATGTGCCGACAGCGGCCATCGTCCGGATCGGGGAGCGCCCGGATGACCTCTCCTACGAGAGAAATGTCATGAAACGCATTGCGGCATATGGAATGGAATCGAAGTCTTTTGCATATCCGGCGGATATCAGCGAGGAAGAGTTCTTTGCGGAATTCCAGAAGATCAATGATGATGAGACGATCGACGGGATCCTGTTATTCCGTCCGCTTCCGAAGCACATCAATGAAAAGCGCGCCGAGGCGATGATCCGTCCGGAAAAGGATCTCGACGGGATCTGCGCGGTCAATACGGCAAAGGTGTTTGCCGGTGAGAAAGATGGATTTGCTCCGTGTACGGCGGAGGCGGTTATTGAGGTCCTGAAGGCATTCGACCTTCCGATCACCGGAAAACGCGCGGTGATCGTGGGACGCAGCATGGTAGTCGGACGTCCGCTGTCCATGCTGATGTTAAAGGAAAATGCGACGGTGACGATCTGCCATACGAAGACCGAGAATCTGAAGGCTGTCTGCAAGGAGGCGGATATCCTCGTTGCGGCAGCAGGAAAGGCGAAGATGCTGGATGCGTCATTCTTAAAAGAGGGAGCTGTCCTCATCGATGTCGGGATCAATGTGGATGAGAACGGAAAACTCTGCGGAGACGTCCTCTGGGATGGTCTGGAAGAAAAGGCATCCGCGGCGACACCGGTGCCGGGCGGCGTCGGTGCTGTGACGACGGCAGTGCTTGCGAAACATCTGGCGCAGGCGGCGTGCAGGAAGAGAAAATAAACGTAGGACCGACAGCACGAGGTCTCGCGCAGGCGCGGACTTTGGCTCGTTGTTCGTGTAAATAAAAAATGGAAAAAATTCTCATTTTTCCGCATAAAGCGGCATAAATAAAGGAAAGAGGACCACCGACCCAGCACATCGGCGGTCCTCTTTTCTTGACAGAATTTTGGATAAGAGGTAGGATATTACTACAAATGAGTTAGCAATAACTAACCCCGTGCTTGTTCAAAAAGCAAATTGCATTTTCTGCACGGCAGAATGAAACAAAAGGTGTGCTGAGGCAGATCGTATTTCATGCACGCGAATCTCACAAATTCTTTTCTGACAGATAGGATAGGCAGGGGAGAAGATCTGCGAACGAATGGATAAAGGACAGTGTGTGCGATCCGAAATGCAGTTATGAAAACATGGGTTAGCTGAAGCTAATTTCAATACCAGGGATGGTGAGGAAAGGAGAAAGGTCATGAAAAAGCAGAAAACGCTTGCAGTTCTGTTAAGTGCGGCGATGGTTGCCGGAGCGATTCCGACAGCAGCGCTTGCGGAAGTGGTGGGAAGTAATTCTGATTCCGGTGTGAAGGCAGCGGAGCTGAGTGAAGATCAGGAGATTGAGGAACAGAATGAAAATTCTGAGGATGAAACTGGTCCCAGATATGTATTGATGAATGTGCCGTATGATGAGGTATATAGGAATGACATTAAAAATGATAAAAAAGTAGATGCTGTCTCATCTGCGACAATGAAAAAAACGAAAAAAAAGACTGTAGTAAATGGCACTTATCATTCAAATGATGGAAGAAAGATCAAAGGAGCGATCATTCCGGTAAAGGTAGATAATTTGTCTCTTTTAAATGGATTTAAGAGGGTTTCAGCGTCCAATGCGGAAAAGGTTACTGTCGCCTCGGCAAGTGATTCTACCTATAATGATAATCTGTTTGATGAGGAAGATGACTATACATATGCTGTACTTCCGAAAGGTTATACGCCGAAGGTTTATAAGGAACTAATAGAGTTTGATGAGAATGGAAAGCCGGAATTCAGTAAGTTCCAGGGTGAGGAACAGGAAGCCGATACTACTGCAACGATCGTTGCCTGCTCCGGATGGTACCAGCCTGGAAAGAAAGAAAACAAGTCATATCATGGCGACTATGAGATTACGATTCAGGATTATCAGGAGCTGATTGCGTCTTCCAGCAACGCAGTCTATGAGGTGGTTTTAGATACGGATAAGGGGGACAGCTACGGGCTTCGCCTTCTTGAAAACACATTCCTTAGAAAAGGAGAGTTGGGATTCTCAACCGGTTTCACAACAAAGAGCAAAGGCTGCACTTTGAAGCCGGATCATTATAAATCGCTTATCGGAAAAACGATCACCGGAATCCGCTTTGTAACGGAAAATGGAATTTTTGTGATCCAGACAGAACTGAAGGTCGAGGAACAGGAAATTTATGCGCTGATGAACATTCCGTATGACGAGCTTTACAAGAATGATCTGAAGCAGAATGAGATTCCGGTGGATGCGATGACATCTGCAACGTATCAGAAGACACGTACAAAATCACTGTCGAATGGATCTTACCATAAGAATTCAGACGGATCAAAGATCGACGGAGTTACATTCCCGGTTAAACTGATGGTAAATTCTGATGCGGACCTTAAGGAACTGACCCACGTAGGAGATGGCAGCAAGGAGCTGACGATCACAACAACACTTCGCGGAAAACAGCAGACAAACACATACAAAGGAAGAGACACCTTATTTGAGAACGGTACCTATGCGTATTATGTTTTAAGCCCGGAGGAAAAACCGGACTTTTATAAAGAAGTTACCGTTGGAAAAGATGGAAATTTTGAGTTCTCTGAGACAAAATTCCAGGATGGAAAGTCCGCTGAAAAATCAAAAGCAACCGCAGAGATCACGACAAAGACGACACGCGGAGATTACCAGATCAATGTGAGCGGACTTGACGAGTCTGTGACAAACAGTTCGATCTATGAAGTGATTCTTGAGACAAAGGACGGAAAGAGCTATGGTCTCCGCCACCTCGAAAATATCTGGCGCGGAAACGAGCTTGGAATTTACACCGGATATACAAAAGAGAGCCATGGCGTTGATGCCAGCGTGGAGCCGTACAAGAATATCATGGGAAAGACCATCGATAAGATCACATACCTCACAAGCGCAGGCGCTTATGAGATCGACACGGATCTTTATGTACCGATGAAGGATGGCACACAGGCTGAAGTGGCTGACGGAAAGTCCGGAAACGGATCTGTCGCTGTTACGGTGAAACTTCCGGAAGGATTTGATCCGGAGTATCAGGTCAGGGGACTGGAGACATCCTTTGCAGGCGGAGCGCTCACTTATACAGACGCAATGCCTGGAAAGTATACCCTTACAATCTCTGATAAGAATGAAAAATGGGCAGATATCGAGGCAGATTTTGTACTCAGCAGCGATACGAATCCTGTATACTATAACAGGGATTACAGTGCACCGGCAGTCATCAAAAAAGGTTCTGCAGATGCAGCTGATTTCACGAACTACTTAAAGAACATCACAAAGGTATCGGTCAACGGTAAGGAATATGCGGCATCCGGAAAAGGCGCTGCGGTGATCGTAAAGAGTGACGGAACGATCGATCTTGCAAACAGCAGTGTATTTGATGGCAAAGAGCCGTATACGGTCGTTGTAACATCCACAGGATATCCGGATCTGACTTTCGAGATCAAGCAAGTGACTTACGACAGCAGTGATTCGGATAGCGGAGAATCCGGAGAACCGGCAGGCTCTTCTTCAAAGAAGAAAAATACATCTGCTTCTGATGGAATGACGGCAGGAAGCTGGAGCCAGGATGCAGCGGGAAACTGGTACTTTAAGAATGCCGCAAACGGAAAGAATCTTGTATCTGCATGGGCACATATTGAGAATCCATATGCAGGCGCAGGACAGCCGAAGGATTCCTGGTTCCATTTCGATGCAAATGGTGTCATGCAGACAGGCTGGTTTAAAGATAGCGATGGAAGATGGTACTTCTTTAATCCGGTTTCTGACAGCACACTTGGAAGAATGATGACCGGATGGAACTGGATCAAAGGAAATGACGGCAAGCTTCGCTGCTATTATTTCGAGGAGATCTCCAACGGACACCGCGGAGCCATGTATTCCGGAACGACAACTCCGGACGGTTATACGGTTGATGCGGACGGTGCATGGACAGTAAACGGAATCGTTGTGACAAGATAAAAATTGGCATGTAAAAGCCGGTATAAAAACCTCCTGATCATGGAATCCTAAGGGAAACATGGTTTCAGGAGGTTTTTTATATGTGGGGAATTCTGGTGGCACTGCTTTCGGGAGCGCTTATGAGTCTGCAGGGAATTTTTAACACGGAGGTGACGAAGCAGAGCAGCATCTGGGCGGCAGCAGGATGGGTGCAGATGACGGCGCTTGTGACCTGCGTGGTCTTATATTTCGTTACCGGACGCGGGGAAATCTGGGGGATGTTTTCCATTGACCGGAAGTACATGCTGCTTGGCGGTGTCATGGGCGCATTTATCACCTGGACCGTGATCAAAAGTATGGACGGCCTGGGTCCGGCAAAGGCGACACTGCTCATCGTTGTGACCCAGATCCTGGTCTCCTATGTGGCGGAGGTATTTGGTCTCTTCGGTGTCGAGAAAGCGGCGTTTGAGTGGAGAAAACTTATCGGTGCGGTTCTGGCGATTGTGGGGATCGTGGTGTTCCGGTGGTAGCGCGACGCAAGATATCCTGAATACAATATGAAAATTTTAAAACGATAGCGCGAGAAGTTTAAAAAAATTAAATATATGGTTTAAAAATTATAAAAACATATTGACAAAATAGGAAATGAAGGGTATGATAGCGCCATCGGATTTGAACAGGAAGTTCAGACGATGAGGAAACACAGGACTGCGGGATGACGGCGGTCGGAAAGGAGATACAGGTATGGGAAATGCTGGAAGAATTGATATGAACAATATGTGTTGTTGCTGTTGCATGTGTATTTCCGGGCGTTTTTTACGGCCAGGAGCTTTGCTGTGCGGTCATGTACCTGTATACAGAAAATAGTTTCCTGTTAATGCCAGAAAATGCGCCCGGAAGTGTAAACGCTTCCGGGTTTTTTATTTGGGAGGAAGAAACATTGATCCAGATCGAACATGTAAGCAAAACCTTTTCAGGAAAATACGGAACCGTCCACGCGCTGGACGATGTGAGTATCCACGTGGAAAAAGGTGATATCTGCGGCATCATCGGATTTTCCGGAGCCGGAAAGTCTACGCTGATCCGCCTGGTAAATGGCCTTGAAACGGCAGACAGCGGAAAAGTCACTGTCTGTGGAAAGGAGCTTTCCACACTGAAAAAGCCGGAACTCAGAACGTTAAGAAGAAAGATCGGAATGGTTTTCCAGCAGTTTAATCTCCTGGAGTCCAAGACGGTATACCATAACATTGCACTTCCGCTGATCTTAGCAAAAACTCCGAAAGCGGAGATCGATAAGAAGGTCATGGAAGTATTAAAGATCGTTGAACTGGAAGATAAGAAAGATACCTATATCAGCCAGCTGTCCGGCGGACAGAAACAGCGTGTCGGGATTGCGAGAGCGCTGACGACCGACCCGGAGCTTCTCCTTTGCGACGAGGCGACAAGTGCCTTGGATCCGCAGACGACAGAGTCGATCTTAAAGCTTTTAAAGCGGATCAACCGGGAGATGGGCGTCACGATCCTTCTCATCACACACCAGATGCAGGTCGTTCAGATGATCTGCAACAAGGTAGCCGTCATGGAGAGCGGAAAGATCGTGGAATCCGGAAGTGTTCTTGAGGTATTCGGATCTCCTAAGATGCCGGTCACAAAGCGGTTTGTCCAGACGGTCATCCGTGACCAGATCCCGGACAGTATCGTGAGTCTCGTAAAGGAACAGAAAGAAAATTTCCGCATCGAACGCCTGAAATTCATCGGTTCCAGCGTGAAACGTCCGGTGATCTCCGATATCTGCAAGACGGACGGTGTCGTGGTCAATATCCTCGGCGCAGCGGTCCAGGAGCTGGAAGACAGCGTTATGTGCGTCTTTATCTTACAGCTCATCGGTGACGATGAGAGTATCCGGAAAGCGGAAGAGCAGATCGATAAAAACGGCGTCTTAAGAGAACGAATGGAGGTGGAGTAAGATGGAAGAACTCATGAAAACAAAGATCTTTAAGGTCACAGTGGAACGTCTCCTGTTAAATGGAGGACAGACTCTCTACATGGTCGGCTGGTCGCTCCTTGTTGGAACGATCATCGGTATGATCCTGGCCCTGATCCTGGTCCTCTGCAGAAAAGGCGGACTTGCGGAGAACCGGCCGTTATACTGGATCGTGAGCGCTTATATCAATGTGGTGCGAAGCATTCCGTTCGTAATTTTGCTTGTAACGATCATGCCGATCACACGCGTGATCGTCGGAACAACGATCGGAAGTACGGCGGCGCTGGTCCCGTTAGTTGTTTACATAAGTCCGTATCTTGCAAGACTGATGGAAAACAGCCTGCTTGAGATCAATCCGGGAATCCTGGAGGCGGCTGAGGCCATGGGTGCGACAACCTGGCAGGTCATCCGCTATTTCCTGGTTCCGGAAACCCTGGGTTCCATGGTGCTTGCACTTACAACAGGAACCATCGGACTTCTCGGAGCATCCGCGATGGCTGGTTATGTCGGCGGAGGCGGAGTCGGTGACCTGGCGCTGACATATGGTTATGAGAAGATGAACACCCCGCTCATGATCCTCACGGTCGTGATCCTGGTCGTTCTGGTACAGCTGTTGCAGATTCTTGGAAATACGATTTCCGGAAAGTTAAGACAACATAAATAAAAGAAGAGGAGAGAAAGAATTATGAGAAAAGTGATTGCAGGAGTACTGATGGGAGCGGCAGTTTTAAGCCTTGCCGCATGCGGAAAGACAGAGACAGCAGCTACAACAGCGGCACAGGCTGCTGAGAGCCAGGACACACAGGCAGACAGCACAGAGGCAGCAGCGGACACCACCGGCGACAAGAAAGAGATCGTCTATGGTAAGTCCCAGGGACCGTACACAGAGCTTTTTGAGGCGGCGATCGTTCCGATCCTCGAGAAAGAGGGATATACCGTAAAGGGAGTTGACTTCTCCGACCTTCAGACAGCAGATATCGGACTGAATGACGGCGACGTCGATGTCAACGTAGAGCAGCACACCGCATATATGGAAAACTTCAACGCGAACTATAATGCGGATCTCGTTGCATTAAGTCCGATCCCGACAGTACCGGCAGGCGTATATTCCGCAAAATATAAGTCTGTCGATGAGATCCCGGACGGAGCAAAGGTTGCAGTTCCGAATGACGCATCCAACACCGCAAGATGCTACCTGATGCTTCAGAAGATCGGCTGGATCAAGCTTGCTGATGATGTGGATCCGTCCGCAGTAACCCAGGATGACATCGTTGAGAACCCGCACAACATCGAGTTCACAGAGATGAAGAGCTTAACGATCCCGGCTGCAATTCAGGACTTTGACTATGTAGCGATCACCGGCAGCGTTGTATATAACGCAGGCATCGACCCGTCCACAGCACTTGCAACTGAGGATATCCAGGATCATCTTGTTCTTCAGGTTGTTGTAAAGGAAGAGAACAAGGATGCTGAGTGGGCAAAAGCGATCGTGGATGCTTATCATTCCGACGAGTTCAAGCAGTACATGGAAGAGAACAACGATGGATTATGGTGGATCCCGGACGAGTTAAAGTAAGATTTAAGTCTGGAATTGATCGAGAAAAACTGATAGGGTGAGAATGAGCCAGGGGCGCATGTGAATGTGGTTCCTGGCTCATTTTTTACGCGAACAACGAGCCAAAGTCCGCGCTTGCGCGAGACCTTGGCGATTGTCGCGATAACAAGGGGAAACTCGCGAAGCGAGTTTTCACTTGTTTACGAAAAAATATCTCCGACACGGAAAAAATCTGGTGTCGGAGATATTTTTGTTTAAGGAAAATTCTGATGGAACATCCTGATAATCAAAGAAAATTATGTGTCAATGCGCACTCGCGTAAAGCTTGAGATTGTCGCAAACGACTGCTCCAGAAACCTGGATGTGTCAATATTTTTAGTTACCTTCTGTGGTCTGCAGCATCCGTGTGACTTTTTTCACACAATAGAAGCAGGTCGGAGCGATATAGCAGCAGGCAGCAACCCAGGCGGTCTGGTCGGCAAAGCAGATCGCGTTATAGCCGAATTGACCGACAAAGCAGAGGCTGACGATTGTGCGGGCGAACATCTCTGTCACTCCGGAGAAAAATGCTCTTCCGGAATATCCAAGTCCCTGCGTCACCATTCTGGTGATGTTTAAGATCCCGAGTGTCCAGTAAAAGAATCCCATGCAGCGCAGATACTGGGCGGAGGCGTCGAGAACACCTGCGGCATCTTTGCTCACAAAGATCATGGAGAGCGGACGTCCGAAGAAGATCAGGATCAATCCTGCGAAGACTCCGTAGCCAATCCCGAGGGCGATTCCCTCTTTCAGACCTTTTTTGATGCGGGCTGACTGACCGGCGCCGAGGTTCTGGCTGCAGAAGACGGAAACAGCGGTTCCGATCGCGTCGAACGGACACAGGGTGAACTGTTTTAGCTTCACACCTGCGGTAAAGCCGGAGACATAGTCACCGCCGAGTCCGTTGTTTGCGGACTGCATGACCATGCTGCCGATCGCCGTGATGGAAAACTGGAGGCCGGTCGGGAGTCCCATCTGGAGAAGCTCTGCGATCGCATCTTTTTTGATCACACGGTTTTCTTTCGAGAGCCATAAGATCTTCATGCGCCGGATAATGACGAACAGGCAGAGAATTCCGCTGATCGCCTGGGATGCGATCGTTGCGAAGGCAGCTCCGGCACATCCCCACTTTGCGACAACGATGAAAAAGAGATCCAGAAAGATATTGAGCACCGCGGAGAATGCCAGGAAGATGAACGGTGTACGGCTGTCACCGACTGCGCGCAGGATACTCGATAAGTAATTGTAGAGCAGGGTGAACGGGATCCCGAGGAAAATGATCATCAGATAGATATATGCGTTTGCGTAGATATCGCTCTGGACAGAAAGCATGTGCAGGATCCACGGACACAGAACAGCGCAGAGCGTGGTCACGATGACTGCGATCACTGCGGTGAGGATTGCTCCGTTGAAGATAAAATCTTTCATGCGTTTGTGGTCGCCGGCGCCGAAATATTTTGCGACTGGAATGCCGAAACCGGTACAGCTTCCCATACAGAAGCCGAGGACGAGGAACTGGACGCTGGTGCTGGCCCCGACACTCGCGAGTGCCTGTGCGCCGAGTACCTGTCCGACGATCGCGGCGTCGATGATGTTGTATGTCTGCTGCAGGAGGTTGCCGACTAAGAGGGGCAGTGCGAACTGCAGCATGGACTTTAGAGGGCTGCCCTTGATCATGGAAGTTGCCATGTAGAGATTACCTTCTTTCGAAATGGGAAATTTTTTGATAAAACGAACGTGAATTATCTTATCATAGAGAGGAAAAATTGTATACAGGCATATGCGACAAAATGTAGGTGGAATTTGGGTGGGGATTTTTGCTGTTTTTTAGAGGAACCAGATTCTCGAATCAAGGCACTCCTGTTCGGCTCCTCACCGCTAGGGATTGGTGGGACGAATAGTAAACTTTAACGTGAAAATGGTTGACATCTGGCAGAATCTACCATATAATTGTAAACTATAACGTAACAAAAGAGTTTACAATCAAACTTGGGCAGATGTGAGAGAAATGAGAAAAATCCTACAAAAGAAGTGGGAAAATCTGCTCTGGAATTACAACGAAATAATACATCTGCTGACTGTAAAAGAGGTTTGCAGCAGGCAGGATAAGATCAGGAAAAGGAGAACATTATGGACGCACTGACACTGGCACAGGAGATTATCGACGGAAGAAGAATCACAAGAGAGGATGACCTGAATTTCTTTCTGACATGCGATCTGAAGGAGCTCTGTGAGGGAGCAGACCGGATCCGCAAGGCATGTGTGGGAGATAAGGTAGACCTTTGTTCTATTATCAACGGACGGAGCGGACGATGTCCAGAGGATTGCAAGTACTGCGCACAGTCTGCTCATCATCATACAAACTGCGAAGTTTATGATTTCCTTCCGGAGGAAGAGATCGTGAAGATGTGCCGTGTCAATGAGGCGGAAGGTGTTGACCGTTTCTCTATCGTGACATCCGGAAAGGCACTGACCGGAGAAGAGTTTGAGAAAGCGATCCATGCTTATGAGACGATGAAGAAGGAATGTAAGATCGACCTCTGCGCATCCATGGGATTTGTGAGTGCGGAGCAGCTCCACAGACTTCACGAGGCTGGTGTTACAAGCTATCATCACAATATTGAGACATCCAGAAGAAATTTCCCGAACATTTGCACGACGCATACTTATGATATGAAGATCAATACTTTAAAGATGATCAAGGCGGAAGGAATGTGTGCATGTTCCGGCGGTATCATCGGAATGGGAGAGACCTGGGAGGACCGTCTCGACATGGCGGTAAGCCTTGCAGAGCTTGGAATCGATTCCATCCCGTTAAATGCACTGATGCCGATCTCGGGAACTCCGCTTGAGCATTTGGAGCGCATCTCCGAGGATGATATTCTCCGCACGGTTGCGTTCTTCCGCTACATCAACCCGGAGGCAAACATCCGTCTTGGAGCAGGCCGCGCACTTCTCACAAACGACGGCGAGACCGCATTCAAGTCCGGAGCATCCGCGACGATCACAGGAAATATGCTGACAACGGTTGCATGTGCGACGATCCGCAGTGACAAGAAGATGTTAGAGGATCTTGGAAGAAATGTGACACCGGAGTATATGAAATAATACCGGGATCAGGAGATTGGAATCATACGTTGTCCAAAAGTAGAAAGTACAGATTAGAAAAGGCTGCCCTGCATTATGTGCGGGCAGCCTTTTGAGCTATCAAGGAAAGTTCTTTTTCACAGCACCAGTAATCCACACCATGATATACACATTCACCGACCATGGAAAACTGCAGCTTTCGGTACGCGCGGAGCGCCTTTTCGTTCGTCTTTGCGACGAGATAATGGGCGGAACGAAAACCACGCCTTTTGGCTTCCTCCATAGCGCAGGTAAAAAGCCTTCCGGCAATCCCGCGGCCCTGATAATTCAGGGAAACAGCGACCCGGGCAAATTCAACGGACGGAACGAGTTCTTTCGACCAGCAGTCCAGGATATCGGTCTCCGGATCGGCGTCGAAGGAGATCACTCCGGCGAGATCATGCCCGGTCGTTGTCTTTAAGCGGAACAGGGAATTCCTGGCGAGATCGAAACGGATCGTATCAGCAGACGGATAGTCATCCGTCCAGGCGCAGAATTCTCTGCCGATGTGGGACCGGTAGAGGGAAAGGATCGCGGATGCATCATCCGGGAGCGCAGGTGAAAAGAAAAATTGTTTCACAATTCCGTTTACGGAGATCAGAATCTCCTGATCCTGGATCAAATTCATGGACAACGCTCCTTTACCCTGCCATGATCTCACTCAGTGTTTTCACAAAGAAGATCACGAGGACCACCAGCATCAGCGGTTTTACGAATTTTGCACCGCCTTTATCGAAACACTTTGCACCGAGATAGTTTCCTGCGATACTGAACAGGCCGGCGGTAAGACCGAGGAGAAAAATCACCTTGCCATTCATCAGGTAGACCGCCAGCGCAGTCAGATTTGTTGTCAGGTTGATCGCTTTTGTGATCCCGTTCGCCTCCTTGAGGCCCATGTGGGCGACTCCTGTGAGGAGAAGCAGAAGGAATGTTCCTGTTCCAGGACCGTAAAAGCCGTCATAGATGCCGATGACAAAGGCGATAAATGCGCTGAAGAGGATCATTTTGCGGAGCGGGAATGCCTCTTTTTCTCCGATGAACGGTTTTCCGAACATGAGGTAGAGAGCGGTACACGGCAGGATCACAAGGATCAGGCGTTTAAAGTAGTAATCATCTAACCGAAGGGCAAGCTTTGCGCCGATAGAAGAGCCGATCAGAGCAGTGATGATACAGAGAACTGCGTTCTTCCAGGCAATGTAGCCGTTTTTTGCATATTTTGCAGTTGCGATCAGAGTTCCCATGCCGGAGCTCAGCTTATTCGTTCCAATCGCGAAGTGGACCGGAAAACCCGCGATCAGATAGGCAGGAAGCGAGATCAGACCGCCGCCTCCGGCTACCGCGTCGACAAATCCGGCGAGAAATACGAGTGGACAGATGATCAGAAAGTGGATCAGATGTAATTCCATAGCAGCAATTCCCCTTAGAAAGTAAATATTGTAGATCTTTCGCCAAATATAGCATAAAATGTCTTGAAATGCAATGAAGGAAAATGACAGAAGAAAACCCTCTTGCTTTTGCCTTTATGATTCGGTAAAATAGAATCAGGCAGAACGATCCCCCCTGAAGATTCAGGAGGGAAACATATGAAAGATAATAAGAAGAAAATTCTGGCGGCTGCGGCTTTCCTGATCGCAGCCGGACTTGTGTTTGGCATGTCTAAAAAGGAGAATGGGATTCGGGAGCTGGATGATTCCGGGGCGGTCGTCATGAGCGGGTCGCAGAAGGAGTTCATGGGATCAAAAGAGAAGCGTGGTTCTGAAAAAAATGTTGGGCTGCTCCCGGATCCATTAGGCTCTGACGGAGAAAAAAATCCGCAGACTGAAAGTGAGAGCGGCGTCGGGGAATCCCGGGAAGCCGGAAATGAAACCGGGACGGGGAAAAGTCCTTCAGAAACGCAGGTGGAAGTGGATAACTCGAAGGCAGCAGGGATCTATGTGTATATCTGCGGAGAGGTTGCAAATCCCGGCGTGTATGAGCTTTCCGAGGACAGCCGGATCTACGAGGCGGTGGATGCCGCAGGCGGATTTACGGAGAATGCGGCGCGTGAGAGCATCAACCTCGCGTCGAAGGTCAGTGACGGGATGCAGATCACGATCTATAATAAGGAAGAAGCTGCATCGCTTCCGGCAGGCGGTACGTCAGCAGGTAAAAATTCCGGGCAGGATCAGATGTCGGGATCTTCTTCACTTGTCAACCTGAATACAGCGACGAAAGAGGAACTGATGACCTTAAAGGGCATCGGGGAGTCGAAGGCGGAGGATATCATCCGCTACCGCGAAAAGAGCGGGGGATTTAAGAAGATCGAAGATATCATGAAGATCTCCGGGATCAAGGAAGCTGGATTCCAGAAGATCAAAGACAGTATTACAGTATAGTATAACTGAAAAAACATCATAAAGAGAGACAGCAGATCAGAAAAACAGGTTTGCGGATCCTGCATTGGGAAAGGAAAAATGGCAGATCCGGTTACAGGGATTGATGAGAGCTGTTATCGATCACAGCATAACATGGAGGAGTAAGATGGCAAGAGTTCTGGTAGTTGATGATGAAAAACTGATCGTGAAGGGAATCCGCTTCAGTCTGGAACAGGATGGATATGAGGTGGACTGCGCCTACGACGGCGATGAGGCGATCGAGAGGGCAAAAGAGCGGGAGTACGATGTGGTACTTCTGGACGTCATGCTTCCGGGACACGATGGATTTGAGGTCTGCCAGACGATCCGGGAATTTTCCGAGATGCCGATCATCATGCTGACGGCAAAGGGAGACGATATGGATAAGATCCTGGGTCTGGAGTACGGAGCGGATGATTATATCACGAAACCGTTCAATATTCTTGAGGTAAAAGCGCGGATCAAGGCGATCATCCGGAGAAATAATAAGAAGAACGGCGGCGCGAAACGCCAGGAATCGAGTGTGGTGACAGAAGGCGACTTAAAGCTCGACAGAGAGAGCCGCAGAGTCTTCATCAAGGACAAGGAGATCAACCTGACTGCGAAGGAATTCGATCTTCTGGAACTTCTTGTCACGAATCCGAACAAGGTCTACAGCCGTGAGACGCTGTTAGAGTACGTATGGGGCAATAAGGCCATGGTAAACGGAGATGTTCGCACCGTGGACGTACATGTGAGAAGACTCCGCGAAAAGATCGAACCAAGCCCGAGCGACCCCAAATACGTCCACACCAAGTGGGGCGTGGGGTACTTCTTTCGCGCATAGCGATGTCCGTGCATAGCAATGAGCAGTGCAGGGACAGCTCGCATAATTTTTGCGTTGTGCTTGCACAAAAGCAAAAATTATACGAGCTGGACCTATAGGGCGAATGCCCGCGAGCCCTGAGTCGGGGCTTGCCCCGATTCAGGGCTCCCACTGCGGACTAGCCAGCAAAAAAGTGTTGTGCTTGCACGAAAATTATGCGGCCCAGCCAACAAATTTAAGTTGTATCAAAAAGGAGAAAAACATCTATGACATACACAATTCGCCCGGTCCGTCCGTCGGACCTTGCGGCAGTCACCGAGGTGGAGGCGATCTGCTTTCCTGCCGCGGAGGCAGCGACCGGAGAATCTTTTAAAGCCCGTATTGCGGCATTCCCGGAATGCTTTTTCGTTGCGGAATCAGAGGGAAAGATCATCGGCTTCATCAACGGCTGTGCCACGGATTCTAAAACGATCTGTGACGAGATGTACGAAAATTCCGCCTGCCACAAGACGGATGGAGCATACCAGTCCATCTTCGGTCTGGACGTGCTCCCGGATTACCAGCGTCAGGGGATCGCGGCAGATCTCATGAACCACATGATCGGGGATGCGAAAAATAAGGGAAGAAAAGGTCTGATCCTCACATGCAAGGACCGCCTGATCCACTATTACGCGAAATTCGGATATAAAAATATGGGCGTGTCCGAGTCTGTCCACGGCGGGGCAGTCTGGTATGACATGATCCTGGAATTCGGAGCGCAGGAATCATGAAGATCACACTGATCACGGTCGGAAAGATCAAGGAAAAATTCTTCCAGGATGCGATTGCGGAATATTCCAAACGCTTGAGCCGGTACTGCAAGCTGGAGATCATCCAGGTTGCGGATGAGAAGACGCCGGACGGTGCCAGCGAGGCAGTGGAGACGCAGATCAAAGAAAAAGAAGGCGAACGGATCCTTTCCAATATCAAGGACGGAAGTTTTGTCGTTGCTCTCGCGATCAATGGAAATATGCTGGATTCTGAGGAGCTTGCGGCAAAAATAGAAAAATGGGGTGTGTCCGGGATCAGTCAGATCGTGTTTATCATCGGCGGATCGTTGGGTCTTTCAAACCAGGTCCTGGTACGGGCCGATTACAAGCTGAGCTTTTCAAAGATGACATTCCCGCACCAGCTCATGCGGGTCATTCTTCTGGAGCAGATCTACCGGAGTTACCGGATCATTCAGGGAGAACCTTACCATAAATAGCGTGTATTTGTTGCTTTTCACGGGGAGGATATTCCGAACCGAAAATTCCGCATGAGACAGCAGTGATTGCGGATTGAAACAAGGAGGCAAAAACGAGTGACAGAGGAACAGAACGCAGGGAAGATCCTTCTTTTCTGTAAGGAACCTTCACCGGAGCAGATCATGAAATGCCTGCGGGACGCATTTGACGTTCCGGGCAGTGTTCATGATGCGGACCTGAAACTTCATAACGGGGATCTGGACGTGACGATCCGGGTATATTGTGAGAGTGCGGGCGGCGAAGAACAGGAGCTTGTCCGTGGCTGGTCAGACCGGTCGCGTGGGCATTTTTCCAGAGTTGAGACTGCCGCGGTGGATGTGAAGACGAATCTTCTTTATCAGTTGGAGGGAACCGAGAGCATCGTTTCGGTGGATTATACATTTGAGGGGGAGGAGTCCGAATTCCTGACAGAGGAAGAGGAGTCTGCAAAGAGAAATATGGAGCAGACGCTGTTCGGCGTTCTTTCTACTCTTCGGGCTGTCATGGCGTTCCGGGGTGAAAAGAGAGGATTTTACTGTCTGGACGCATCCGGGATGGAGAAGCTGATCATGGATGGAAACGGAAACAGTGAGATGGAACGGTTTCTGCCCTACAAGTCGGTTGGATATGTCCCGGGAAATGATATCGAGGCAGAGCAGTTGAACAGGAGAGAGGGAAACCGCAGGGAATTTGAGGCTCATGGAGTGTATGTTCCGGTATTTTATCCACTTCTGGAAACAGAGGCGGAGGCGGACTGCCGGACACCTTATGAGATCGCGGCCCGTGCGGTAGCACTTCTTCTCGTGGCGGCATTTTCCGAAGCGATGCTTGCTGCGAAGATGGACCAGAAAGAGGCGCTTGAATTTATCGGAAAAAGGATCCGTGAGTTCGGTGCGGAGGACTTTTTCTCGCCGAAAGAATGGAAATATCTGCATGATGAGGAGCCGAAGGAATCGGAGAAGATCTCTTACTCCTGGCAGTACGAAAATCTGCATGTGATGGAGTGGGCGCTGGGGCTGATCGAGGGACCGCTTGATTTCCCGGATCATTTCTGTGACGTGGCGGAAGCTGCGCGGATCCTGACATCGTTCCATTCAATGCGGGAGATCCTGGATGCGGCAAAACCGAGATCTCCGAAGGAGCTTCTCGATGCCTGTGACATGATCTTCTGCCTGGACTGGGCCTGCACCGATACGCGGATGCGGGATCTTCCGACGCCGGCAGGGATGGACGGCGGCGTGGTCTTTGAGCGCCATAAAGCTTTGAACTGGCTCGTGGGGGTCGGGGAAAAGGCGGACTGGGATCATGTGCCGGTGGATACATGATAAAGAGAGCGAACTGTGGGCGTGAAAAGTAACGAAGCGAGGTTACAGTACACGGGCTCTCCATGCCCGCGCACTGTAACAGGATTTTGCCGATGCTCCGCATTTCGAATCGGCAAAATCCGCGACCAAAACTGTATCATACGGAATTTTCAGTTCAGAAAATTCCTACCCGTGAAAAGTAACAAAGCGAGTGCATTGCAGGGCAGGAAACTGTGATGCGCTTTTTTTCTTGCTTTTTTTAGCACGTTGTAGTATAATTACGGCACTGCGATAAAGACAAATGTCCACGCTGCACGGTCATGAAGCAGAAGCGAAACAGAAACGCTGTCGATACCGGATCCTGTATCCGGACCGGAGAAAGATGTGGAAAGAAAACCGGAGACTTTTCTGATCGCTGGTCAGGGAAAGGAAGACCGGGATAAAGGAGAAAAATACCATGGGAGAGAAAAAGGTGATCAAAGCGGCGCTCCTCGGTGCCGGAACGGTTGGAAGCGGAGTGTATGCGCTCTCTGAGATGTTAAAGGATGAGATGTTTCAGAAAACGGGAGCTAATCTGGAGATCAAGAAGGTCCTGGTGAGGAACACAAAAAAAGAGCGCCCGGGAATCCCGAAGGAGGTCCTGACGGACAACTGGAAGGAAATCCTGGAAGATGATGAAATCCAGCTGGTCATCGAACTGATGGGCGGCGTGGAGCCGGCGAGAACTTATATCGTGGAGGCGCTTGAGATAGGAAAACAGGTTGTCACGGCAAACAAGGATGTGCTCGCGGAGTACGGACAGGAGATCCTGACACTTGCGGAAAATAATGGATGCGATATCCAGTTTGAGGCTGCCGTTGCCGGTGCGATCCCGATCATCCGGCCGTTAAAGCAGAGTCTTGCAGGAAGTATGCTGACGGAGATCATGGGAATCGTCAACGGGACCACGAACTACATTCTGACGAAAATGTCGGAAGAGGGAATGGATTATCAGGAAGCGCTCGCGAAGGCGACGGAACTTGGCTACGCGGAGGCGGATCCGACGGCTGATGTGGAAGGTTACGATGCGGGCCGAAAGATCGCGATCATGTCCTCCCTGGCATTCAACTCCAAGGTGACATTCAAAGATGTCTACATGGAAGGGATCACAAAGATCACCTCCGATGACATCCGCTATGCAAAGGAATTCGGCTATGTGATCAAACTTCTCGGTGTCACAAAGCTGGTGAACAATGAGATCGAGGTCAAGGTTCACCCGATGCTGATCCCGGAGCAGCATCCGCTCGCGACAGTCCGCGATTCGTTCAACGCAGTGTTTGTCCATGGTGAGGCCTGCGATGACGCGATGTTCATGGGACGCGGTGCAGGAAAGATGCCGACGGCCAGCGCTGTCATGGGTGATATCATCATTGTCATGAGAAATATCGTCCATGACAACTGTGGATGGAACGGCGGCGTTGCATATAAGAATTATCCGGTAAAACCGATCGAGGAGACGAGATCGAGATATTTCCTCCGCCTTCAGGTTGCGAACAAGCCGGGCGCTCTGGCGAATATCGCGGGAGTTCTCGGAAACAACGATGTAAGCATCGCCCAGGTCGTACAGAAACGTGCGAGAGACGGAGTTGCGGAGCTCGTTGTGATCACGGATTCCGTGCTGGAGAGACATTTCAACGATGCGCTGATGATCGTGAAAGGAATGTCTGTATTGCGGGAGGTTTCCGGGATCATTCGTGTATACGGAGATTAAGAAAGAACAGGATGTTAATTGTAAAAAGGCAGATCTGCCTGGTTGGAAATACTTCTGACCGGTAGATCTGCTTTTTTTATCAGAAGACAGTAATTTTCTCCCCAAAACTGCGGACTTTTAGAGCAAAACGCAATTTCCTTCCCCAAATTGCGGACTTTCAGAACAAGATCGACCAAGTCATATTTCCGGACTTGTCTCATATGATGTATCACAGAATGGAAGGGAGGATGGCGGATTGAAGGCTGAAATGGTCCAGAGATTTCTGGAGCAGGTGATCACGGAGAAAGAACCAATACGGGAAATCAGGATACGGATTGGAAAGCCGGTGTTCGTTCTGGATTCGGAGGGGGAAAAAATCCTGAATTTTGATGAAAAAAGAGGAAATCCAGAATTACTGCGGATAGAAGATGAGAAAGAAAATTCAGGAATCGAGAATGGGAGCATGGCGGATTCCGAGCTGATCCGAGCTCTCATGGAAATCTTTGCAAGACATTCCCTCTATGCCTACGAGCGGGAGATCAGCCAGGGATTTCTCACGATCCGCGGCGGACATCGGATCGGGATCACGGGAAAAGCAGTGGTGGAGTCCGGACATGTAAAAACAGTCCGGGATATCTCATCCTTAAACATCCGCATCGCCCACGAGATAAAAGGATGCGCGAAATCCGTGCTGCCGCATCTTCTGTCAGGGGAAGAGTTTCTTGATACGCTGGTGATCTCCCCGCCGGGAGCCGGAAAGACTACCCTTTTGCGTGATCTGATCCGGGAACTTTCCAGCGGGGGATCATGGGGATCCGGGAAAAACGTGTCCGTGGTGGACGAGCGTTCGGAGATCGCAGCCTGTTTTGGCGGGGTCCCGCAGTGTGACCTCGGTCCCCGGACGGATGTGATGGACGGCTGTCCGAAAGCCGTGGGCATGCTCATGATGCTGCGCTCCATGGCACCGCAGGTACTGGCGGTCGACGAAGCGGGCGGGGAGGAGGAGATCCGGGCGATGAAATACGCGATGAAATGCGGGTGCCGGATCCTCGCCACGGTCCATGGAGCGGACATGGAGGACATCATGAAACGTCCGGCGTGGAGAGACATCGTGGGCGAAAAGATATTTTCCCGATATGTGGTCCTCACTGGGGTACCGACACCTGGAACTGTGGCGGAGATCTATGATGAATCTGTATGTCAATGCAGGGAGAAAAGCACCTGTGAAGACAGGTATGCAGCGGCAGCATTCAGTTACCGATCTCAGCTGAGGATGACCGGAAAATGGGAGAATGAAAAGATATGAAATATGTGGGACTTTTATGCATGGCGGCAGCGGTGGTGGCGGGCGGTTTTCTGATGGCGGGGGAGTGGGAAGCGCAGGTGAAGATCTTGCTGCTCTTCCGTCAGATGATGGTCTATCTGAAGAGCCGGATCCTCTACTCGAATGAGACGCTTCCGGAGGCTCTGAAGGAAGTCGGAACACGATTTGCGGACGAGAAAAGCGGGATGGAAGCGGAAGCAGGGCTTTTTTTCCTGAGAGTGGAAAAACGGATGGAGGAAGAACGCGGAAAATCATTTTCTGAGATATGGAAAGAGGAGCTGGACAGACTTCCGGAGGATCTGCCGATGAGAAACGAGGATCTTCAGGCACTCCGATCGCTGGGGGAAAATCTCGGATATGCGGACAAAACGACCCAGGAGCGGACGATCCTTTTCTATCTGGAACAGGCGGATGACTCGCTTGCTTTCCTGAAAAAGGAGACGGAGAGCCGGACGAAGCTTTACCGGTCGCTTGGAATGGCAGCGGGACTTTTCATTCTGGTGCTCTTTGCGTAAAGGAGGGGAAACATGGGGGTAAATCTGATCTTTAAGATCGCGGCGGTGGGGATCCTGGTTTCGGTGATGTGCCAGGTTTTAAAGCACAGCGGGCGGGAGGACCAGGCATTTCTCACGAGTCTCGCGGGTCTGATTCTGGTCCTGTTCTGGATCGTACCGTATATCTATGAATTGTTTGAGACGATCAAAAACCTGTTTTCACTGTGAGGGGGAATGACTATGTCTGTGGTACAGGCGGCGCTTTTGGGGCTTACGGCGATCCTGTTTGCGGCTCAGCTGAAGCCGTTGAAGCCGGAGTACGCGGTCTATCTCGTTCTGGCGGCATCCATCTGGATCGGATTTCTGGGACTTGCAAAGCTCGGAGTCCTTCTCGAGACTTTGCGGGAGATCGGAAACGGGATCCGGATCCGGCATGTGTATTTGACAACACTTCTCCGGATGGCGGGGATCGCTTACATCGCGGAGTTCACGTCTGGGATCTGTAAGGATGCGGGATATTCGGCGGTGGGGACACAGGTGGAGATGGTGGGAAAACTCGCGATCCTGGCGGTGAGCGCACCGGTTGTTCTGTCACTCGTGGAGTCATTGAAGGTGTTTATGGAATGAAAAGATCGGGAAAACGTAGGGGATCTGCGGTGCTGATCCGGTTCATGCTCATGATCATGGGGCTTTTTGCGGGGAACTTTTTTAGGACAATTCCCGCATTTGCGGCGGAGCCGGGGGATCCCGGGCAGGAAGTATGGACACAGGATGCGGGGAGTACGGCTCTTGATCTTTCAGAGATCGAGAATTATCTGGACCGGATCGGGGAACAGAAAACGGCGGGAATGACATTTGGGGAACTGATGAACATGATCCAGGCAGGGGACATGGAGAAAATCTTTTTGTATGGAAGAGACCGGATCGCCTCCGCGTTATTTTCGGAAATCAGGACAAACGCATCATTTCTCGCGGAGATCCTGATCCTGTCCCTGTGCGGGGCGGCCTGCTCCGGTTTCTTTGGGATCTTTGGCTCCGGCCAGCTGTCGGAGACGGGATTTTATGTGATCTGCATCTGTGTGCAGACCTTTCTGGCGGCTGGCTTTTTTTCCAGCATCCGGATCGCGGAGGAGACGACGGGGGAGATCCTGGGATTCATGAAAGTGATGCTCCCGGCCTACTTTCTTGCAGTGACGATGGCGGGCGGGGCGGTGACATCCGCCTCGGTCTGCGGGTTTACGATCGGAGCCATCGGAGTGATCCAGACGGTAGTCTCCGGATTCCTTCTGCCGGTCATGAAACTTTACATGGTGATTTCCCTGGTCGGAAATCTGTTCCGGGAGGAGATGTTCTCGGTGATGACGGAGCTTCTGGGAAAGGTTGTGGGGTGGACGGTGAAGACCATGTTCGGGATCGTTGTGGGATTTCATCTGATCCAGGGGCTGGTACTTCCACAGGCGGATGCCATGAAAAACGCGGCGGTCATGCGGGCGGTCGAGGCAGTCCCCGGGGTTGGCGCAGGGGCCGGAGTGGTTTCTGATCTTCTTCTGGGATCGGCGGTCCTGATCAAGAATACAGCCGGAGCAGCGGCAGTGGCAGTCCTGCTTTTTCTGGCAGCAGTTCCGATGGTGAAGCTTACAGTCCTTATGATGCTTTACTATCTGGCGGCAGCCGTGATGCAGCCCGTGTGCGACAAACGGCTGACGGCATGTATAACGCAGAATGCCGCCGGACATGGGATGCTGCTGAAGATCGTGGGGTACTCGCTGGCACTGTTCGTCGTGACGATCGCGGTGATCAGCTATTCGACGAACGCGGTGTATTATGCGGGATGAACAAAATGAGAATATGCAGTTTTGAAGATGCGGAGCGGGTATGGAAGTCTGAAAAATCAGACGGATGTTTTGGAAGTGGTGTGAGCAGCGGTGGAAAAGTGAGGTGAACGGCATGAAAGCAGTGGAAAACTGGGTGCGTGACATCGTATTTTACATGATCTTTGTGACGATGGTCATGAACCTTCTGCCGGATCCGAAATATGAGAAATATCTGCGGCTGTTTGCTGGCGCGGTCATGATCCTTCTGGCGTTTGGACCGGTATTACGGATCACGGGGATGGAGACGGCGATGGCGGGGATCTTTGAAAAGATCACATTTGAGAATGATGTCCGGACGCTGAAGGAAGAGCTGGGGGCGGCAGATGAGCGCCGGATCAGAGAATTTTATGGGCGATACCGGGCTGCGGCGGAGGCGGATATCCGGTCGATGGCGGAGCATGACGGGCTGGAATGTGAGAGCGTTTCGGTCGATGTGGCGGAAGCCGGGAATATCAGCTATGTGAAGCTGGTGGTCAGGGGCAGGCAGGATCAGACCGGGGTGGGGATCGCCTCGGTGAGAAGAAAGATAGGAGCGTATTATGGAATGGAAGAACAGGACATTGAGGTCGATGTTAAAAGGAAATAAGGAGAAAGTGCTCTTTTTATTCTGTTCCGGACTGCTTTTGTTTGTGATCTCGCTTCCGGACAGCGGAAAGACGGATCCCGGGTGGAATAATCGTGCGGCGGAGGTCCTGGCCGATGTGGGGGATGAGAGTGCGGCGGATCCCAGCGCCGGTTCGGAGACGGCAGCAAAGGCGGAGAGTGTTTCCTACGAGGCGGAGCTGGAGCGGCGGATCCGGGAACTTTTAAGGAGTGTGGACGGCGTCGGGGAGGCGGATGTGATGGTAGTCTTAAAATCCTCGGAGGAGAGAGTCTGGCATGTGGATAAGAGCAGCACCTCCTCGGTGACGGAGGAGAGCGGGGCGGATTCCGGGAGTTCCAGGATCATACGGGAGGAAGATCAGTCGGAGAGCACGGTGCTTGACGGGAAGAGCCAGTCGCCGGTGATGGAAAAGGAGGTGAAGCCGGAACTCTCAGGGATCATCATCAGCGCGGACGGGGGAGGAAGCGCGGTGATCCGGGCGGAGATCACGGAGGCCATGGAGGCGCTCCTCGGGCTTCCGGCAAACAAGATCAAGGTGATGAAGCGGGCGGCAGGGGAATCCTGAGAAGAAATTCTCCGGGGCGGGATCCGGCTGTGGAACTTTCGGAGGTCCGGAATGAGTGTATGGTGCCGGGAAAATAGATCGGTATTCTGCCGGGACTGCATATTTTAGGCGTGGAATCATAGAATGGAAGTATGAAAGTATGGGAAAGAAGGAGTTTTGCGATGAAACGGATGTTCAGAAGGAATCAGATCATTATCACGACACTGGCAGTCATGATTGCGGCGGCGGGATACCTGAATTACTCGTCGAAGAAGGAAGTGGCGGGGGCAGAGGTGTACGAGGCGGGGATGATGGACATTTCCGATTCGGACATTCTGGCGGAGAATCAGGCGAAGAGCGGAGTGGATGATGGAAGTCTCACGGAGATCGCAAGTCTGGACGGAGACGGCGAAGAGAAGCTTCCGGATGGAAATGAGGTGGCTGCGGTGCCGGAGAGTGCGGAGGTTTCTGGATCTGAGGCTGCAGGGGAGGAGACCGCGGCAGCGGGGATCGAGAATCCGGGCGAGGCGGTGCTCACAGGCGGAACGGGGATCTCTGAGTACATAGCGGGGGTTCAGCTTGGAAGGGAGCAGATCCGGGCGAAGAACAAGGAGACGTTGATGCAGATCATCAACAGTGACCAGATCTCGGAGGAGGAGAAGCAGACGGCGATCCAGAACCTGATCGGTCTGACGGAGGTTTCGGAGAAGGAGAATGCGGCGGAGACGCTTCTCAAGGCGAAGGGCTTTGTGGACCCGGTGGTCAGCATTACGGACGGGAAGGCGGACGTTGTTGTGAACGCGGCATCGCTCACGGACCAGGAGCGGGCGCAGATCGAGGATATCGTGAAGAGAAAGACGGAGATCGGGGCGGACGGGATCGTGATCACGCTGCTGGATGCGGAGGAGTGATGGGAACATGGCAGAGGATGAGAAAAAGAGCTATGCAACAGGGGGAGAAAATGGTATAATAACAGTATCTTTGATATACAGGAGGTAATTATTGTGGCAGCGGAAACAGAGAGAAGCAGTCATAAGGTTTATGAGAAGGACAAAATCGGAGAAGTCCGGATTGCGGATGAAGTCGTGGCAATTATTGCCGGCCTGGCAGCAACTGAGGTCGAGGGCGTGGATTCCATGGCTGGAAATATCACAAATGAGCTGGTTGGAAAGCTTGGAATGAAGAATCTTTCCAAGGGCGTGAAGGTGGAAGTGACAGAGGAACATGTGAGTGTGAATATGGCGCTGAATCTGAAGTATGGATATAGTATTCCGGATGTCTGCGAGAAGGTGCAGGAGAAGGTTAAGAGTGCGATCGAGAACATGACGGGGCTTACGGTGCTTGATGTGAATATTAAGATTGCCGGGGTCAGCATGGAGGAAAAGTAAAGATTATGACTGCGTGAGGGCAGAATCCCCAGAAGACTGGGGATCCTGCCCTTTTTGGCAAACTTATTCTATTTCGATGGTGTAGTTATAGCTGTAGGTATGGACGTAAAGCATATGATCTTGATACACGAGTAGGTCAGGCTGTTTTTTTAGTTTCAGGCGGGAGAGAATTTCGCCGGTGTGAAGATCAAGCTGATAGAGGTAGTCGTCCTCGGAGGTGAAGCCGTATCCACAGAGGATGACATTGTCTTTTAAGATAAAGTTCATGGAGTTATAAGTCTGGTCAGCGCTTCGCCAGAGGAGTTTATTATCTTCCAGATCATAGGCGAACATGAAACAGGTATCCGGCTGGGCATAGCCGTTTGTCACGCTGGCTCCATAGAAGATTCCGTCCCTTAGACAGGCGTTATTTCCGTTAATGTACCATTTGTCGGTGGGATAGGTTAAGACATACAGGCAGTTTCCGGTACCGTTCTCAAAAATATAAAGTTCTTCGCCGGACCAGAGGTACTGGTAGTTGTCATCATAAAAGTTGTTCCAGTCGGTGCCGATCATGGGGAGGGATAATCCTTTACTGTCGTACCATTCGTTTGCAAAATCGATACCGTTTTCTTCTTCAGATACGATCTTTAAATCAAAAGGAGCGGTGGCATCACCGGTGGGATGTGTTTCCCTGGCTGTGGACAGGTCGATGGTAATGTATTTGGTCTCAGGAGCCGTATTTTCGGTGTCAGTATTGGCAGCAGGGCTGGTTTCTGTTTTCATATCGGTTTCAGAGCTTTCTTCTGCCACTGTTTTCGTGTCAGATTCAGAGGTGCTTTCTGCCGTTGTTTCTGTAGCATTTTTAGAACTGGATTCCGTCTCTCCTTTTAATTCGATTTCAGAAGTTTGTATCGCTGTTTCTGTGGGAGTATCTGTTGAAATCGTGTTTTTCTCAGCGCCGCATCCTGATAATAGCATGCACAGGATGATGAACGGCATACATTTTACTTTGTCCATTGTATTATTTTCCTTTCTGAGGGGAATTTGGAATTCTGAAGGGATCAGAAAGAGTATACCATATTATAAGGATAAAAAAAACATCTCTCACATAAGGACTTGTGAAAGTATACATTTTCATGTATAATCCTAAATTAGGAGTACTCTGTTCTGCGCTCACATCTGCAGAAGCTGCAAAAGGCAGTTTTTCGGGATACATGGCGGCAAAAAGAGCAGTTCAGAGAGAGTGACAATCAGAGCAGCACGGACTGTCGGAAAAGACCGTCGGTCCGTTCAGATAAACGGAGGTAGAAAAGTGACCAGAAGGGAAGCCAGAGAACATTGTTTTAAAATGCTGTTCTGCCAGGATTTTTACCCGGCAGATGAGAAGGAAGAGCAGTTAGAGAGATATTTTGAAGCGCCGAAGGAGGACGTGACCGGTGAGGACGGAAAAGATGAGATCCTTCATGATCCGTTTGAGAAAGAAGAGGATCGCGCATACCTCGAAAAACGCGTCGAGAAGATCATGGAGCTGATCCCGGAGATCGATGAGAAGATCAACGAGATCGCGGAAGGCTGGAGAACAAGACGTATGGGTAAAGTCGAGCTTACGATCTTACGTCTTGCTGTGTTTGAGATGAAATATGACGAGGAGATCCCGGAGAAGGTTGCCATCAACGAAGCAGTTGAACTCGCAAAGAAATTCGGCGGAGATGAAGCTCCGGCATTTGTAAACGGTATCCTTGCAAAACTGATCCAGAAAGGCAATTAAACGATGGCAGGTGTTTACTCTGTTACACAGGTAAATTCATACATCAAAAATATGTTTGCACAGGACTTCCTTCTTCGCCGCCTGTCGGTGAAGGGGGAAGTTTCCAACTGTAAGTATCACAGTTCCGGACATATCTATTTCACGCTGAAAGACGGAGGCGGAACACTTCAGGCTGTCATGTTCGCAAGCCAGCGACGCGGTCTCAACTTCAAGTTAGCCGAGGGACAGCAGGTTGTCGTAAAAGGAACCGTGGATGTCTACGAGCGCGACGGAAAATACCAGCTCTACGCGTCAGAAATCGAACTTTCCGGGCGCGGGGACCTGTATCTGAGATTTGAAAAACTCTTAAAAGAGCTGGAAGAGATGGGAATGTTCGACCCGCAGTATAAGCGGCCGATCCCACGGTTTGCGAAGACGGTCGGGATCGTGACGGCTCCGACGGGGGCGGCGATCCGTGATATCATGAACATCGCGCACCGGAGAAATCCGTATGTCCAGCTGATCTTATACCCGGCTCTGGTTCAGGGAGACGGGGCGAAGGACAGTATCGTGAAGGGGATCCGGACGCTCGATGCGATGGGACTGGACGTCCTGATCGTCGGGCGCGGCGGCGGTTCGATCGAGGATCTGTGGGCGTTTAACGAGGAGGAGGTCGCGAGAGCGATCTTTGCGTGCAATACGCCTGTGATCTCGGCGGTCGGTCACGAGACGGATGTGACGATCGCGGACTATGCGGCGGATCTTCGGGCGCCGACACCATCGGCGGCGGCTGAGCTTGCGGTGTTTGACTATTTCCAGTTCCAGATGGATCTGAACGCGAGAAAGCAGCGTCTGATGAAGGAGATGGCGACATGTCTGGACCGGACGAAGAACAGGCTGAGGCAGGATATGCTGACGCTTCGGTTTTATGATCCGAAGAGCCAGTTAAATGAGAAGAAAAAGCGGTTGGCAGATGCGGAGGATACATTGCTCCGGCTGATCGCGCAGAGGCAGCAGGAGGCAAGAAGAGATCTTCAGAATGCTGAGACGCTGCTTCAGAGAGAGATGAAGGACCGACTTGCCGCGGACAAGAGAAATCTTGCGGTGAAGAGTGCCAGACTCTGGGGACTTTCCCCGTTAAAGAAGATCAGCGATGGTTTTGGATTTATCACGGACGGAGACGGAAAGCGTCTGGAGACCGTGGAACAGGCAGTACCTGGAAGCCGGATCACAGTCCGTGTGAAAGACGGACGGATCGGAGCGACCGTGAACAACGTGGAAAACTATGACATCAGGACATCAGGACAGGAAAAACTGTCGCAGTGAGGAAAGACTATGGATGACGAGACAAGAAAAAAGATGAATGTAGAGGAGACGTTTGCGGCGATCGATAAGATCATCGGAAGGCTGGAAAAGGGAGACGGATCCCTGGAAGAAGCTTTTGCGGACTATGAAGAAGGTATGAAGCTCGTAAAGAGCTGCAATGAAAAGATCGAAATGATCGAGAAGAGGATCCTTGTTTTGAGCGGAGATCAGGCGGAGGGAACGAAAGATGACGGACAGTTTTAAGGAAAAGTTCAGACAGGCGGTCGCAGAGACCGAGGCAGTCGTATATTCTTATCTTCCGGAGGAGACCGGGCACCAGAAGACGATCTTTGAGGCGATGAATTACAGCGTGAAGGCGGGCGGAAAGCGTTTGAGACCGCTGCTGATGCGGGAAGTATACCGTTTATTCGGCGGGAACGGACCGGAGATCGGGCCGTTCATGGCGGCGATGGAGATGATCCACACGTCATCACTGATCCACGATGATCTTCCGTGTATGGACAATGACGAGTACCGCCGCGGAAAGCTGACGACCTGGAAAGCGTACGGATATGATATGGCGGTCCTCGCGGGTGATGCACTGATGATCTACGCGTTTGAGGTGGCTTCAAAGGCATTCACGATGGGAGCGGATCCTGCGAAGGTCGGACGTGCGATCGGGATCCTTGCGGAGAAGACCGGGATCTACGGTATGATCGGTGGACAGACCGTAGATGTGGAGCTGACCGGAAAGGCGGTCCCGAGGGAGAAACTTGATTTTATCTACCGCTTAAAGACAGGAGCTCTTTTAGAGGCCTCCATGATGATCGGCGCAGTCCTTGCCGGTGCATCCGATGAGGAGATCCGGGAAGTCGAGACAATGGCGTCCGAGGTTGGACTTGCATTCCAGATCCAGGATGACATCCTCGATGTGACGAGCACCCAGGAAGAGCTTGGAAAGCCTGTTTTAAGCGATGAGAAGAATCAGAAGACCACATATGTGACGCTGGAAGGTCTTGAGAAGGCAAAACAGGATGTCAAAGAGATTTCCGACCGGGCAGCGGGAAGACTTGCCGGTCTGCCGGGAAAGAATGAATTTCTGTATGACATTATTGAAATGCTCGTAAACAGGAAAAACTAAGGAAGAAAAATATGTAAGGGAGTAGTCTGGAAACATGCTGCTTGATCATATAAAACAGTCTTCGGACATCAAAAAACTGAAAGAAGACCAGTATCCGGAGCTCGCGAGGGAGATCCGCCAGTTCCTGATCGAAAAAATAAGTAAGACCGGAGGTCATCTTGCCTCAAACCTTGGCGTTGTGGAGCTTACGATGGCGCTGCATCTGGCGTTCGATCTGCCGAAGGACAAGATCGTCTGGGATGTGGGACATCAGGCTTACACGCACAAGCTTTTAAGCGGAAGAAAGGCCGGATTCGACGATCTGCGCCAGTTCGGCGGGATGAGCGGGTTCCCGAAGCGAAAAGAGAGCCCGTACGATGCGTTCGACACGGGACACAGTTCCACTTCGATTTCCGCAGGGCTTGGGATCGCCCAGGCACGGGAGATCACGGGCGAAGAATATTCGGTGATCTCTGTGATCGGAGACGGCGCGCTGACCGGCGGAATGGCCTACGAGGCATTAAATAATGCTGCCCAGATCAAAAAGAACTTTATCATCGTGCTGAACGACAACGCGATGTCGATCTCTAAGAACGTCGGCGGTATGTCACGGTATCTGAGCAGTGTCCGCACGAAGGAAGGTTATGCGGAGCTGAAACTCAAGGTGGAACGGGGACTTTCCTCGATCCCGGTGATCGGAAAGCCGATGGCATATGGGCTTTACCAGTTAAAGAACGGGATCAAGCAGTTTCTCGTCCCGGGAATGCTGTTTGAGGATATGGGGATCACCTACCTTGGACCTGTTGACGGACATGATGTGAAAGCGATGATCCGCGTGTTTAAGGAAGCAAAGCGGGTCCAGCATGCAGTCCTGGTCCATGTGATCACGAAAAAGGGAAAAGGTTACAAGCCGGCGGAGGAAAATCCGGCGAGATTCCACGGTGTGGAGCCGTTCGATATCAAGACCGGAAAGCCGCTTAAGAAAAAAGAATTCCCGAGTTATACCGATATCTTTTCTGAGAAGATCTGTGAACTTGCGAAGAAGAACGAGAAGCTCGTTGCGCTGACGGCGGCAATGCCGGACGGAACGGGACTCACGAAGTTTTCGAAGGAATTCCCGAAGCGGTTCTTTGACGTGGGGATCGCGGAGGCACATGAGGTGACGTCCGCGGCTGGTATGGCGTCGGCCGGGCTGAAACCGGTTGTCGCTGTGTATTCCTCGTTTTTACAGCGCGGTTATGATCAGGTGCTCCATGACGTCTGTATCCAGAACCTTCCGGTCTTATTCGCGATCGACCGGGCCGGTCTTGTGGGAAGCGACGGGGAGACCCACCAGGGAATCTTTGATATCTCGTTTCTGAGTCTTGTTCCGGGGATGAACATCATGGCGCCGAAGAATCTCTGGGAGCTTCAGGACATGCTGGAGTTCGGCGTGAAGTTCAACGCACCGCTCGCGATCCGCTATCCGAGAGGTCAGGCGTACCGCGGACTGGAGGAGTTCCGGGCGCCGATCGAGTACGGAAAGGCGGAGATGCTCTATGAGGAGTCTGACATTGCTCTTTTTGCTCTCGGAAGCATGGTGAGCACCGGAGAGCATGTCCGGGAAAAACTGAAGGCAAAAGGACATGCATGTACCCTGGTAAATGCGCGGTTTGTGAAGCCGCTCGACACCGATATGATCGATCATCTGTGCAAAGATCATAAGCTCATCGTCACGATGGAGGAAAATGTGCTCCGCGGCGGCATGGGCATGTATGTCACAAAGTATATTCATGAATTTTATCCGGAGATCCGGGTGATCCAGATCGCACTTCCGGATGCATATGTGGAACACGGAAATGTGTCCGTCCTTCGGGAAATGCTGGGGATCGACAGCGATTCGGTCCTGAAGCGGATCGAGAAGGAACTGGATTCCTGGAAATAAAGACAGTCTGGGAGGCGAAGATCCCGGGAAGGAGAAAAAGCCCATGAAGGAACGTTTGGATGTTCTTCTGGTAAAGAGAAACCTGGCGGAGTCCAGGGAGAAGGCGAAGGCGGTCATCATGTCCGGCATCGTCTATGTAGATGGACAGAAAGAAGACAAGGCGGGTTCCATGTTCGATGAGACTGCGAACGTGGAGGTGCGCGGAACGACTTTAAAATATGTGAGCCGCGGAGGTCTGAAATTAGAGAAGGCGATGACGCACTTTGGTGTGACACTGGCCGGAAAGATCTGTATGGATGTCGGTGCGTCCACCGGCGGATTTACGGACTGTATGCTCCAGAACGGAGCGGTGAAGGTTTACTCCGTCGATGTTGGACATGGACAGCTCGCATGGAAACTCCGGAACGATGAGCGCGTGGTCTGCATGGAAAAGACGAATATCCGCTATGTGACTCCGGAGGAGATCCCGGACCGGATCCAGTTTGTATCCATTGATGTATCCTTTATCTCCCTGACGAAAGTTCTGGGACCTGTGAAGGCACTCATGGAGCCGGATGGTGAGGTTGTCTGCCTGATCAAGCCGCAGTTTGAGGCCGGACGTGAGAAGGTTGGAAAGAAGGGTGTTGTCCGTGAAAAATCAGTCCATCTCGAGGTCATCGAGATGGTAGCATCATTTGCCGGAAGCATCGGTTTTGAGGCGCTGCATCTGGAATTTTCACCGATCAAGGGACCGGAAGGAAACATCGAGTACCTGCTTCATTTAAGAAACTGTACTGATGGCAGCACCTTCACAAACGACGCGATCGGAGCTTCCGGGATCGTCGACAAGGCACACGAGACACTGGATAAATAGGACAGAATATATGAAGAAATTTTACATCGTTGCGAATCCTGACAAAGAAAATACGAAGAACATGCAGACAGCGGTCGAGGAGTATCTGACGACCCGCGGCGCAAAAGTCTCCGCCGGAAAAAGTGCTTCCGGACATGGAAATCCCTATACGGATCCTGAGGATGTTCCGGGAGATACGGAATGTGTCATCACACTCGGCGGCGACGGAACCCTGATCCAGGCGGCGCGGGATCTCGCAGGGCGTGATCTTCCGATGATCGGGATCAATCTCGGCGGTCTCGGGTATCTCACTCAGATCGGGCGGGAAGGCGATGTGAAGGAGCTTCTGGATGCGCTTTTGGAGGATTCTTACCAGATCCAGGAGCGCATGATGTTAAAGGGCTGCGTTTACCGGGACGGAAGACCTGTGAAGGATAGTATCGCGTTAAATGATATCGTCCTGACAAGGGACGGGGATCCGCGCGTTCTGAAATTAAAGCTGTACGTGGACGGACAGTTTTTAAACGAATTCAGCGCCGATGGCATGATCGTTGCGACACCTACGGGATCGACAGCCTACAATCTGTCGGCGGGCGGGCCGATCGCACAGCCGGACGGACAGCTCATGATCCTGACGCCGATCTGCCCGCACACGCTGACATCGAGAACGATCGTTTTCGGTGCCGGAAGCCGGATCCGGATCGAGATCCCGGCGACGAACCGCGGCAGCCAGGTGGCGGCGTTTGACGGTGACACGCTGGTTCGCCTGGAAAACGGGGATTATATTGAGATCACAAAGGCAGAGACCGTGACCAGGGTAGTGAAGCTGGATCACCGGTCCTTCCTGGATATTTTGAAAATGAAAATGTATGATGCGTAGTGCGCGGGATAGTGTACGCAGAAAGGGGCAGCGGAAGACATGAAGGTTGACAGACATAGTAAGATCGTTGAGCTCATTGGGAAATATCAGATCGAGACGCAGGAGGAGCTGGCGGAATACCTGAAAAAGGCCGGATACCATGTGACGCAGGCGACGGTATCGAGAGATATCCGCGAATTAAAGCTCACAAAAGCACCGGGGAAAAACGGACGCCAGTGCTACGCAGTCATGCAGCATCAGAAGGATTTCGGAGAAAAATACATCCGCATCTTCCGTGACTGCTATGTCTCCATGGATATGGCACAGAATATTCTCGTGATCAAGACCGTTTCCGGTATGGCGATGGCGGTCGCTGAGGCGCTCGATGTGATCGGATTCCATGAGATCGTCGGCTGCGTGGCCGGTGACAACACGATCATGTGTGCCGTGCGGACGGTGGATGACACGATCATCCTGATGGATAAGCTGAAGAAGATCGTGGAAGGAAAATAGAAGAGAGCCGTTTGTTGAAGAAAACGGAGTGAATGATAGAGACAGACCGTCTGCTTTTTGGCAGGCGGTCTGTTGTTTATGATGGGTGCTTTGTCGAATGAAACGGGAAACAGAGTGCAATGCCCAACTGAAATATTTGGAAAGCATCAGGAGCGGATGCGAAGTTCCCGGAGCTGCTGCTTCATTTCAGGTGGGATTCGGAAGCTTTCGACTGCTTTCTGGATGGTCTTATTGTGGGTCCAGACATCCAGGCGGCGCTCTGTGAGCCAGGGCAGGGCGGCATCCGGCTGTTTGGCGAGAGCTGTTGCAAAATACCATGCCCGCATCATATTCAGATAGTATTCTTCGGTATGTATTTCGGCTGCCCACATAAGATATTCCGGACGGAAGTAACAAGAGTGTCAAGGGAGTTATCTGGGAGGAACAAGGACTGAAAATTTACTTCTGCATACAGTGGTTGTCACAAATTTTGCGACCACCACTGTATTATCTAATTTACGCGAATAACGTGCAAAAGTCCGCGCTTGCGAGACCTTGGCGACTGTCGCGATAACAAGGGGAAACTCGCGAAGCGTGTTTTTGCTTGTTGTTAATGCCCCAGCATATTCTCCATAAAAATTCCATATCCTCTTGTCGGATCGTTGATGAAAACGTGGGTGACAGCTCCGATGAGCTTTCCGTCCTGGATGATCGGGCTGCCGGACATGCCCTGGACGATCCCGCCGGTGAGATTTAAGAGGTCCTCGTCTACGACTTTGAGAACCAGCCCTTTATTTTTTTGCACACTTCCATAATCCACTTTTTGAATTTCGATCTCATAGTCTCTCACCTCCCCGGATACCTTGCTCCGGATGTACGCGCGCCCGCGTTGGATGTCCTGGCGGAATCCGATGGGGATCGCGTCGGCCTGTAGCGAGTCAAGAAAATGTCGGTTTACAGTTCCATAGATTCCTTCCGTTGTGTTTTCGGTCACATCTCCCAACTTTGTCCCTTTTCCGTAGTAGATCACGCCAGACATCACACCGGGCTTTCCTGTCTGGCCTTTTTCAATTCCCAGGATCTGGGTCTCGTAGAGCTCGCCGCCGTCGATATCCACGAGTGCTCCGGTATCGCTGTCACTGATCCCGTGACCCAGAGCGCCAAAGCAGCCGTTCATGTCAACATACGTCATCGTTCCGATCCCCTGGGTATCATCCCGGACCCAGGCGCCGAGCTTGTAGTGACCGTCATCTGCCAGGACAGGCGTCATGTTCACGTCGATTTCCCGCCCATCCCGCCTGATCCCGAGAATCATGGCTTTTCCTCCGGACGCGTTCACGGCATCGACCAGAGCGTCCTTATCTTCTAAAGTCTCACCGTTGATGGTCTGAATGTAGTCCCCGGACTTCAAAAGCCCGTATGCCGGTTCCACCACATTTCCCGTCTTATTTGTCACCTGTCCGGTACCGATCACCATGACGCCTTTGGAACTCAGGTAGATCCCGACAGGAGTTCCGCAGGGGATCGCACAGGAACTGTCGACGACGTCAACCTGGATCTCCTTCATGAGGATCAGACCGAGAAATTTCATTCCGACAAGGTAACTGCCCTCATTTTTTCCGCACATGGAGACGGAATCCGGGCGGTCGATCCGGATCATCCCATCTGGAATATCGGAGGAGTTTTTCAGGATGACTTCCTCACTGTCACTCTCAAAGGTGATTCCGGGCGGAAGAGAAAAATGGAAGACTTCCTCCTCGTTGACGACCAGATTCAGCTTATCCGGCACCGCATACCGGATATAGATCCAGGAAAATCCCAGAGTGAAGATCAGAGAACACCAGAATACCCGGATCAGGATCCTGCGAAACGATTCTTTTTTCATCATGGCAGCTTCCTCCTTGTCTGTTTCTGTCAGCAGTACAGGCGCGGAGATCATCCGGTTGCGATCCGAAACACAGATCAGACCGGAGAAACCGCCTATTTGATGCACTGCATATATTGAGGCTGCCAGTACCTTTTTAGTATCACCGTTTTTCAAAAGGATTATTCAGGAAGGTCCAGATCGGAAAAGGTGAGAAAAAGGAGAGACAGCTTTTTTGTCTCTCCTAGTATGTGATACATTCTGAAATTCACCCTGTCAGTTTTTTCTCATTCTGTCGATTCATCCCGGTTATAAAAATATAAGATGCGTTGTTACTTTTCACGGGTAGGAATTTTCTGAACTGAAAATTCCGTATGATACCGTTG
>ERZ772969.120-NODE-120-length-83383-cov-4.346906_pt1 | contig 83383 bp, 75 predicted proteins | sample MGYA00511676_ERZ772969 | MGnify/ENA primary metagenome ERZ772969 (study PRJEB29015, sample SAMEA2737651) | human gut metagenome | biome: human gut; feature: human-associated habitat; material: faeces | place: China | collected 2012 ... | reverse complement strand
ATTTTTTAATGATAAACATATTTTTTGAAGTATATAATAAGGTCATATCAACTGAGGGAGGTAATAGCCATGGATAAGATCATCAAAACATCCAAAACCATTTGTGCAGTTCTCAAAGTTCTTTTCTGGGTGGCTGCTGCAATAAGTGTTGCATCTTTAATAGCCATTGTTGTTGTGCTTTTTTTCAAAGGTGATACGATAACATTTGATGGAGTTTCTGTCATCCTTGGCAATTATTCATTGCTCTTGGATCAAGAGTATTCATTAAACCAGTTTACCCCGTTATTATGTATTACATTTGCAAATATTGCACTTTTCGGAGTGTTATCTTGCTATACGATCAGAATACTGCTGACGATGTTTAAACCAATGTCACAAGGAAAACCCTTTAGTGCGGCTATAAGCAGTGCATTGAAAAAACTTGCGTATGTTGTTTTGATATTTGGTATCATAGAAATTATTCTTAAGATCACTACAAATCTTGCGTTCTATGATGCTGTTGATATACCATCTCTGTTTAATGCAGACAGAGTTAAAGCGTGCTCTATATCACTTGTAAGCGATGGCAGCTTTATTGTTTGGTTCTTTATTCTTCGTTTGTTTAGTTATATCTTTAAATATGGAGAGGCATTGCAACAGTTATCAGATGAAACATTGTAAATACAAACAGGAGGGATATTATGCCGATTATATTAAGATTGGATAGGGTTATGGCTGATAGAAAAATGTCTCTAAATACATTGTCTGAGAAGGTTGGAATAGCCAATGTCAATTTGTCAAAAATAAAAACAGGAAAGGTAAGTGCCATCCGTTTTTCTACATTAGAGGCAATTTGTGAAGCATTAGATTGTCAGCCAGGCGATATTTTAGAATATCAATCGCCTATAACTGATAATATCAATAAAACAGAACAATGATCTGATTTCTGGGATTTGCGCTGCGATTTCAAGTATATAAAACGATAATACTTGTTGGTTCTTGTTTATCAGAGCGGTAGCTTTTATTTACGGAGGTGCATAGTGGACTTATTGATCAGTAAAATTAAAAGTAGCATATTGCAAATTATCATGTTTGCAATTATTCCAATTATCTGGTGGCTTATAACTGCAGGAAAACAGCAAAAATTTAAACAATGGATAGAATTGAAGAAAATTGAAGGTGGAAAAAAGACTTTAGCGGCTATTATTTTAGTGTCCATTGCATTTTTTCTTTTAGGCGTACTTACTCTTTATTCAATCAAGGGGATTGAAACGGCAACTTCTGAATTTACAGGACTTGGAGTAGCCGCTATTCCAGCAATAATAATATATGCAACATTTAATACCGCATTTCCAGAAGAACTTTTATTCAGAGGTTTTATATTAAAAAGGCTTACAAACAAATTAGGATTTCATATAGCAAATTTTACACAAGCATTATTATTTGGTCTGCTGCATGGTTTGATGTTTTTTTCTCTTGTGGGAGCGATAAAAACCATTTTAATCATTGCATTCACAAGTGCTATTGCATGGTTTATGGGCTATATCAACGAAAAATACTCTAATGGTTCAATTATCCCAAGCTGGATGATACATACCATTTCCAATTTAGTTTCTGGAATTTGTGCTGCATTTTCAATGATATAACACGGCAATCATGAAATGGTTCTTCGTAAGACATAAAAAATGGAATAGCCTTACTACCCGACAGATCCAGGGAGGCGTTGAAAATCATGCATATTTAATTTCAAGGCTGTCCTACAAAATCCTTTCATTTTCTGTGTAGGAGGGCAGGCATGGTGTTTCTGCGCTGATAGATAAAAGCGAAAGGAGTAGGGGGATAAAAACCCCTGCCCCTCAGTCAAGGTGCAGTTACAAACGGAGAAATCCCCAAAAGTCCTGAAAAAAACGGCAAAACCAATAGCTGAAATATTTGTCTGTTAAGATTGAAAAAACGGAGTCCTTGTGATATACTTTATATTTGCGTTGGACTCTTTTTTAACGTGAAAGGTGTCCGTTATGGGAAAAATTTAAAAGGCAAAGAGTGTGAATAAGAGTTTAGAGTATCGGCACAGCCGGAGATATTGGCGTGCCGGTCCGCCTAAAACGAAAAAAGTTACCGTACTATTCCGCTTACAGAACGCGCATACACAATCCTAAAAAGCTGTTATGATGAAAAAGATACCAGAAAAGAGACTGAGATGTTTTCAAAGATTTTGGAATAATGCGACACGCGCGATTGAACGCGGCGTACAGCCTAAAGTTTTACGGCAACTATTGGGACATGCAAGTATTAAAATAACAATGGACAGATATGTCCATGTTACGGACGAGTCCCTTACAAAAGCTGTTCAGCAATTTGAGGCAGCTGCACCCATAGTTGAAAAAAGGGTGTGTAAAAAGGGTGTAATAAAAATATAGAGAAAGGCAGAAACCCAGTAAAATCAAGGGTTTCTGAACAGGTAAAGATAAAAATGAAATTAGGTATCGTTGGTCTGCCAAACGTAGGCAAAAGTACGCTTTTTAATTCGCTCACGAAGGCGGGGGCAGAGTCTGCCAATTATCCGTTCTGTACGATCGACCCAAACGTTGGTATCGTAGCCGTGCCGGACGAGCGTTTAAAGAAGCTTGGAGATATGTACCATTCTAAGAAGGTGACACCGGCAGTGATCGAGTTTGTGGATATTGCAGGACTTGTTAAAGGGGCGAGCAAGGGAGAGGGACTTGGAAACCAATTTCTTGCCAATATCCGCGAGGTGGATGCGATCGTGCATGTGGTGCGCTGCTTTGAGGATTCCAATGTGGTGCATGTAGACGGGAATGTGAACCCGGCAAGAGATATTGAGACGATCGATCTGGAGTTGATTTTCTCAGATGTGGAAATTTTAGAGCGCCGCATTGCAAAGGTGGCGAAGCAGGCGCGCATGGATAAGACGCTTGCGAAGGAGTTAGAGCTGCTTGAGGCAGTTAAGGCGCATTTGGAGAACGGAGGTCTTGCAAAGACGTTTGAGGTGCCGGAGGATGAGGATGCGCAGAAGTGGTTTGACTCTTATAACCTGCTGACGGCAAAGCCCGTGATCTATGCGGCAAATGTTGCGGAGGACGATCTGGCAGATGATGGTATGAAAAATCATCATGTTGCAGCTGTGCGGGAGCTTGCAAAGGCAGAAAACAGCGAGGTATTTGTCATCTGCGCCCAGATCGAGCAGGAAATCGCAGAGCTTGACGATGACGAGAAGCAGATGTTTTTGGAGGATCTTGGCTTACAGGAATCAGGTCTTGAAAAGCTGATCAAGGCAAGTTACAGTCTGCTTGGACTCATCAGCTACCTGACTGCGGGAGAGGATGAGACACGGGCATGGACGATTCGTAAGGGGACGAAGGCGCCGCAGGCAGCGGGAAAGATCCATTCGGACTTTGAGCGCGGATTTATCCGCGCGGAGGTTGTAAATTATCAGGACTTACTGGATTGCGGAAGCTTATCTGCGGCAAAGGAGAAAGGGATCGTCGGACTTGAGGGGAAGGAATATGTTGTAAAGGACGGAGACGTCATCTTGTTCCGTTTTAATGTGTAAATGGTATAGAACAAAGCGAAAATGCATATATTTTCTCAACAGAAGGTGTGGGAAGCTATATGCGTTTTTGTGAATTACAGCAAAAAGAAGTGATCAATGTGACGGATTGTAAGTGTCTTGGAAATGTCAGCGATCTTGAATTTGACGAGTGCAATGGCTGTATCCGTTCGCTGATCGTTCCGGGACCCGCGAAGTGGCTTGGATGTGTATGCCGTGAGTTTGAGATTTTTATTCCGTGGTGCAAGATCGTAAAAATCGGACCGGATATTGTGCTTGTAGATATTGATGAGAAGGAATGCCGCCATAAGATAAAGTAAAGGCGAATCCTTGTTGACATTTGAAAGACGGGCAGATATACTACAAGAGACAGAGGCATTGCTATGTGGAGGTAGGATATGAAGTGTCCGTTTTGCAGCAGTGAGAATACAAGAGTAATAGATTCCAGACCAGCAGATGATAATAATTCTATCCGCCGCCGCAGATTGTGCGATGACTGCGGCAAACGTTTTACGACCTATGAGAAGGTAGAGACGATTCCGCTGATCGTGATCAAGAAGGACAACACGAGAGAGCAGTATGACCGTTCTAAGATAGAGGGCGGCGTACTTAGGGCATGTCATAAACGCCCCATTTCTGTCAATCAGATCAATCAGCTCATTGACGAGGTGGAGACAGAGATCTTTAACCGTGAGGAGAAGGAGCTCCCTAGTTCTCTCATCGGCGAGCTTGTGATGGATAAGCTAAAGGATCTGGAGGCGGTGGCTTATGTACGTTTCGCGTCTGTTTACCGTGAATTTAAGGATGTGAATACGTTTATGAGCGAGCTTAAGAAAATGCTGGATAAATAAGGGTGAAAGCTGACGAAGACGGGGAAGCGGAAACGCCTCCCCATTTATAATACGGCGTTTATTTGAAAAACACACAAAAAGGAGCGAAAAGCTATGAGATTGAAGCTGGAGGATGTCTGCTGCGTGGCAGTTGATTATCAGGAAAAGTTTATGCCCGTGATTGCGGAGTGCGGGGAGCTGTTGGAAAAATCCGTAAAGCTGTTAGAGGGAATGCAGATATTGGAGGTGCCTGTTGTTGTCACGACGCAGTATGCCAAGGGACTTGGAGCGACAGTGCCTGAGATTGTACAGGCAGCAGGAACAGAAGAAGCAATTGATAAAAAGAGCTTTTCTGTTTATGGGGACGCTGCGGTGCGGGAGCATTTGCGGGCGATTGGAAAAAAGCAGATTCTTTTGTGCGGAATCGAAGCGCATATCTGCGTGTTTCAGTCCGCACTTGATCTGTTGGAGGCTGGGTATCAGCCGATTCTTGTGGAGGACTGTATCAGTGCAAGACGGATGCATGACAAGCAGATCGCAATGGAGCGTGCGCGCGCAGAGGGCATGACGGTCACAACCTATGAGGCGCTGCTGTTTGAGCTGATGAGAAGCGCGGAGCATGAGAAGTTCCGTCTTATCTCAGGTCTTGTAAAATAGGCAGAAGGAAGAAATACGATGTTAGAAAGGTTCTATCCAAGGGAATGGGTGGCGTCCACCTATGAAATTGATTTTGACAAGCTGTATCGTAAGGGCTGCCGCGGTATTATCTTTGATATTGACAATACGCTTGTGCCCCACGGGGCTGCGGCGGATGCGCGTGCCTGCGAGCTGTTTTCCCGTTTAAAGGAGCTTGGTTTTTCGTGCGTACTGCTTTCCAACAATAAGGAGCCGCGTGTGAAATCATTTTATGACAAGGTGCAAGCTTCCGCCTATATTTATAAGGCAAAGAAGCCAAGACCGGATAATTATCGCGCAGCGATGAAGAAAATGGGGACGGACGAGCATAATACCGTATTTATCGGGGATCAGGTTTTTACGGATATTTACGGTGCGAATCTTGCGGGAATTTATTCAATTCTTGTCAAGCCGATTCATCCAAAAGAAGAAATCCAGATCGTGTGTAAGCGTTATCTGGAAAAAATCGTTTTATTTTTCTATCAAAGAAGCTGTAAAAAACGAAGATAAAAGAGCAGCCGGACTGCAGAATGGAGGCTATATGAAGATTGTAATTGGAAATGATCATGCGGCGACAGCATTAAAGCTTGAGATTGCAGAATATTTAAAAAGTCTGGGACATGAGGTCATTAATATCGGTACGGACGGAACGGCAAGCTGCGATTATCCTGAGTATGGGGAGAAAGCGGGGCATATGGTTGTCGCGGGCGTGGCGGACTGCGGCGTGCTGATCTGCGGAACGGGCGTCGGAATTTCGATCGCGGCAAATAAGGTACGCGGCGTGCGTGCAGCAGTCTGCTCCGATACGGCGACGGCGCGCCTTGTCAAGGAGCATAATAATGCAAACATTATCGCGTTTGGCGCAAGAATCGTTGGAAGCGAGCTGGCGAAGGATATTGTGAAGGCGTATCTGGACGCAGAGTTTGCAGGCGGCAGACATCAGACGCGCATTGATCTGATCCATGAAATAGAGAAAAAAGGCATGGAAAAAGGCTGACAGAGAAAAAATGCTTGAAATATGGCGGTGTTTATTATAGAATAGAGAAATCGGAGAGTTTAAAACCGGAACGTATTTGAAGGAGGAAGTTTACATGATTTCAGCAGGTGATTTCAGAAATGGTATTACCATTGAGTTAGAGGGTAATATCTATCAGATTATTGAATTCCAGCATGTGAAACCGGGAAAAGGCGCAGCATTTGTAAGAACAAAGTTGAAAAATATCAAGAGCGGTGGCGTTGTGGAAAAGACATTCCGTCCGACAGAGAAGTGCCCGCAGGCGCGTATTGACAGAAAGGATTATACCTATCTGTATGCGGATGGAGATTTATATAATTTCATGGATGCAGAGACTTATGAGCAGATCGCGCTTTCTAAAGAGTCGATCGGTGATGCGCTGAAGTTTGTGAAAGAGAACGAGATGGTGAAGATGTGCTCTCATAACGGAAGTGTGTTTGCAGTGGAACCGCCTCTGTTTGTGGAGCTTGAGATCACAGAGACAGAGCCTGGCTTTAAGGGCGATACGGCGACAGGCGCTACTAAGCCGGCAGTTGTTGAGACAGGCGCTACTGTTTATGTGCCGCTGTTTGTAGAGCAGGGTGATGTGATCAAGATTGATACGCGTACCGGTGAGTATCTCTCACGCGTTTAATATTTTGGACAAGTTTATAGAAGTGGCAGAAGAATGCCGCCGGGTCATCAGAATGGATGAGCCGGCGGTGTTTTTTTGCTGTGAAAATACTGTACAAACAATAAATAAAAAATGATTAATAAACAGTAAAAATTATAAAATTTTTATTGCAAAATGATGAAAACTTTGATATACTCCAATCCTAATGATAGGTGAGATGCACAACCGAAAAAGAAAAGAAGGAGAAAAACTATGGCAAAGCAAGTAACAATCGACGATGCAGCCGCTCTCGTGAAGGACGGAATGACTGTTATGATAGGCGGTTTTATGGGCTGCGGTTCACCTCACAAAATTATTGACAAGCTTGTGGAACGAGGAGTTAAGGATCTGACACTGATCTGCAATGATGCAGGCTTCCCTGATTATGGAGTCGGGAAGATGGTGATGCAGAAGCAGTTTAAGAAGATTTATGCTTCTCATATCGGGTTAAACCCGGAGGCAGGCAGACAGATGAATGAGCAGGAGACAGAGGTTGTGCTTATCCCGCAGGGAACGCTGGCAGAAAGGATTCGCTGCGCGGGGGCAGGCATTGGAGGATTTTTGACTCCGACCGGTGTGGGAACGCTGGTGCAGGAGGGAAAAGAGGTCATCAATATTGATGGCAGGGATTATCTTCTGGAGCTTCCGTTACATGCAGATATTGCTATTGTGGAAGCGAGCAGGGCTGACCGCATGGGAAATCTTCAGTACCATGGTTCTACGCGTAATTTTGGAGAGCTTATGGTAACGGCAGCAGACACGGTCATAGCTGAAGTGCGTGAGGTTGTTGAGGTTGGAGAGATCGGCCAGGATTACGTTCACACACCAGGTATTTTCATCGATTACATAGCAGGGGGGAATTGATCTATGCAAGACTTGAAAAATTTTATTGCTGCCCGTGTGGCAAAGGAATTAAAGGATGGAGATGTTGTAAATCTTGGGATCGGACTTCCGACATTAGTGCCGAATCACCTTGGAGCTGACGTGAATCTGATCCTTCAATCTGAAAATGGCTTTGTAGGACTTGGAAATACTCCGGCAGAGGGTGAGGAGGATATGGATATTACCAACGCAGGCGGAAAGCCCGCAGGAATCATTCCGGGAGGCGCTTTTTTTGACAGCGCGACTTCATTTTTGATCATCCGTGGAGGACATGTGGATGCAACGATCCTCGGTGCGCTGCAGGTGGATGAAAAGGGAAATATTGCAAACTGGATCATTCCGGGAAAAATGGTGCCGGGGATGGGCGGTGCGATGGACCTTGTGGTTGGTGCAAAGAAGGTCATCGTTGCAATGGAGCACACCAATAAGGGAAAGCACAAAATCTTAAAGGAATGTGAGCTTCCGCTTACCGCACAGGGCGTTGTGGATTTGATCGTAACGGAAATGGGCGTGATGGAGGTCACGGACGAGGGGTTGTTGCTGACAGAGTATAATCCGGAATTTACCGTGGAGCAGATCCAGGAATCAACCGGATGTCCGCTGATCATTAGTGAAAATTTAAAGAAAATGGCAGTCTAACTATAGTCTAAGGAGGATGTTATGTTAAGTAAAATCTCAAAAGGATGTGTAAATGTCGTTCAGCGATTTTTGCCGGACCCATTTATTTTCTGTATTTTATTGACGATGTTTGTGTTTGTGGTTGCGATGCCGCTGACCGGACAGGGACCGATTCAGATGGTGCAGCATTGGGGAAATGGCGTATGGGGACTATTGCTGTTCTCTATGCAGATGGCACTGGTGCTGGTACTTGGGTCTGCAATGGCGAGTGCGCCGATCATTAAAAAGGTTCTCGTAAAGCTGGCGTCAATTCCAAAGACACCGTTTCAGGCAATTTTCCTTGTAACGTTTGTCGCAGTGATCGCTTGCTGGGCAAACTGGGGATTCGGATTGATCGTAAGTGCAATCTTTGCAAAGGAGATTGCAAAGCAGATGAAAAATGTTGATTATCGTCTTCTGATTGCATCCGCATATTCCGGCTTTGTAGTCTGGCATGCAGGAATTTCCGGTTCTGTACCTCTTACGATCGCGTCAGTGACAGATGCGGTAACAGCGCAGACAAACGGTGTTTTGACAGAGTCTGTTCCAACAACCATGACCGTATTTGCTCCGTGGAATCTCGCAGCCTGTCTGCTGATACTGATCGTTCTTCCGGTTGTGAATGCAAAGATGCATCCGGCGCCAAAGGATGTGTTTGTGGTAGACCCGGAGATTCTCAAGGAGGAGGAGCCGGTATTCAAGAAGCCGGAGACGCCGGCGGAGAAGCTGGAAAACAGCGTCATCTTATCCGGCTGTATCGTTGTGCTGGGTGCGGCGTATATTATTTATCAGATTGTAAGCGGTGTATTCAGCTTAAGCCTTGACTCGGTGAATTTGATCTTCCTCGTGTTGGGTATTGCATTCCATAAAACTCCGATCGGCTATGTACGGGCAATCATGGAGGCTGCAAAGGGTGCGGGCGGCATTATCCTGCAGTTCCCGTTCTATGCAGGTATTCAGGGAATGATGGTAGGCGCGAACCCGGTGACAGGCGTTTCTTTCGCAGGTGTGATCAGCCAGGCGTTTGTATCAATTTCAAACGCAACGACATTCCCACTCTTTACATTCTGGAGTGCGGGTATCGTAAACTTTTTTGTTCCATCCGGCGGCGGACAGTGGGCAGTACAGGCTCCGATCATGCTTCCGGCGGCACAGGACCTTGGTGTATCTCCGGCGCTGACATCGATGGCGATCGCGTGGGGCGACGCATGGACGAACCTCCTGCAGCCGTTCTGGGCGCTTCCGGCGCTTGGTATGGCGAAGCTTGGAGCAAGAGATATTATGGGCTACTGTGTAGTTGGCTTGCTCGTATCAGGTGTGATTGTTTCAGGATCTCTGCTTGTGGCAGGAGCGCTTGGACTGTAGAGTTTACAGAAAATTATAGATAAAAGATTGTTAGAAAGAGCTGCGGCACATTGGTGCGCGGCTCTTTTTCTGACATAGGAAACCTCGTTCCTGTCATCAGGAAAGCAATAAGTGATTGCAGAGGGAAGAAAAATGGAGTAGACTGATATTATTACAAAAATACTAACAGATTTTTCAGGAGGTTTGTATGAAAAGAAAAATGGTTTTGAAGCATTTTGTGGGAATGATCGTCATGACAGCAGTATTTGCCGGAATAACGCCGACCGCTGCGGCAGCAGAGGTCCGTGGAGAATGGGTGGAGGAAAATGGCGGCAGATATTGGTATGAGAACGGTGTGAAACAGGGATTGGAAGGCAGAGGCAAGGAGATTTACGATCCGGTGAGCGATGCATGGTACTGGCTGGATTCCATAGATGGCGGAAGGATGGCTGCAGGAAAGGATGTTTATCAGACATCGCTCGCCGGAGAATGGGGAGACTCTTTGAATGCGGCTGGAGAAAAGACCGGCAAATGGGTGCGTTATGATAACAACGGTCACATGGTCAAGGGGTGGCAGACGACATCGGCCGGAACGTATTATTTTGACGGAACCTATGGAACGATGGCGAAGGGAGCTACCGTGATCGATGGAAAGCCGTGCGCATTTGACCGGACAACCGGTATCGGTATCAACCGTCAGTGGTATGTGATCGACGGCGTAAATTACTGGTATGAAAATGGTGTGCGTCAGGGTCTTGACGGGCGCGGCAAGGAAATCTATGATCCGGCAAGCGACGCGTGGTATTGGCTCGATGCCATCGAAAATGGAAAAATGGCGGCAGGCAAAGACGTATATCAGGATTCGAACGGCGGCAAATGGGTGCGGTACGATGGCAATGGCCGCATGGTGAAAGGCTGGAATGAGCAAAACGGCAACCGCTACTATTTTGATCCGGTGACGGGAGCGATGGCAAAGGGACGGGTAGAGATTGACGGAGCATCGTATTATTTTGATGAGATCACAGGCATTTGTCAGGATGAGAGTCGCAAATCCTACGGACTTGGTGTTGCCTATCATACGGAGAATGAAGTGAGAAGCTATATGGCTTCCAGCGGGATAAATGATGGGGATATTCATGGCGTTACAGCCATGGAGCGCGAGCCGAATTTCGCAGCTCCGTATGAAAAAGGTGCAGTGGCGCAGGAGTCGCAGAATAAAGCGCTTGCGATGCTCAATCAAATGCGTTATATCGCAGGACTTGACGCAAATGTGACCATCAATGATTCGTATACCCAGATGGCGCAGGCAGGGGCATTTTTGAACGCAGTAAACAACAAGCTGTCGCATTATCCGACGCGCCCGTCTGATATGAGCGAGGAGCTTTATCAGCTTGGGAGCAAGGGGGCTTCCAGCTCCAATATTGCATATACAAGCTGGAAAACATCGCTCCCTTATTCGATCCTCCTATGGATGGATGACAGTGACGCGTCCAATATTGACCGTTTGGGACACCGCAGATGGATTCTAAATCCGCCTATGAAGGAGACGGGATTTGGGTATGCGTCAAATAGCGGAACCTACACAAGTGTCTATGCATTTGATACAGGCAACTGGGGAGCGGACGTAAAGGGTGTCGCATGGCCGGCACAGGAGATGCCGCTTGCTTATTTTAACGGAAATATGGCATGGAGTTACTCATATGGAAGTGCACTTTCCGATGTGTCGGTGAAGCTGACGAGGCTGGGTGGAAACGGACAGGAATGGAATTTCCGGCAGGGCTCCGGCGATGGATTTTTTAATGTGGAAAATTCCAATTACGGGCAAAAGGGATGTGTGATTTTTAAACCGCAGGGACTTGAGATCCAGGCGGGTGACCGATACCTTGTCACCATTTCTGCGGGGGGAAATGTCATCGCGGACTATACGGTTCATTTCTTTTAAGCGGCAGTCGTTTTTTGCGGTGTTTTCTTGCTTTACAAAGAAAAATGATAATGTTAGAATAAACACAGATGTTTTTCAAATTCGTAGAAAGTGGGGAGAAAGTACAGATGGCAAATCTCTTTCAAATATTGCAGAGACAGCTTTCACCCGGCAAAACGCGGGCAGTACGGACGAATACAACAGCATCACATAAGCGCGAAAGGATACAGGAAGAAGTGGAAAAAGAAGATTTCTTATTAAGCCAGATCGATGAATTCAGGGAGAAAGCAAAGCAGCTACAGGACCTCCTTGCATCAAAGGAGAATAAAGTACAGGAATTGCAGACTCTTGTGAACGAGAGAGAGGATAAAGCGCAGGAGCTGCAGAATATTCTGACGGAACGGCAGGAGGAAGCGGACCGCATCGTAACCGAATTTACAAGAAAGGTGGATGAGCTTGCGGGAAAGGTCACTCTCAAGATGGATGAGATTGAGCGGAGCATTTCCGGACAGGTGACGGAGGTGAAGGCGGCGAGCGAGGAGCAGCTGACGTCCAACCGCAGATTGAACGAGGAGCAGATTGCCGCAAATAAGAAGCTTTCCGAGGAGCAGCTGGCGACGAATAAGCAGTTCTTAGAGGAGCAGGCGATTGCAAATAAGAAGCTTTCCGAGGGGCAGATTGCCGAGGTAAAGGCGCTTCTTGAAAATGCGACGGCACAGCTGGAATCGATCAAGCTGGATCTGTCTGAGAAGGTGCATTCTGAGAATGTCAAGTGCTATCGCAATATTCAGGACCTTTTTAACGAATTTGATTCAAAGATTGAAAAGATGGAGGCGATGGAACAGGGAGTCGGCTCCATCCGTGGTTATTTAAAATGTCTGTCATGGTTTTCCGTACTGAATTTTGTACTGTTGACCGGTTACATATTGTATTCGCTTGGAGTATTTAATTTTTAAAGGAGGTTTATGAGCGCAGAAACAAAGAAGGTTTGGGTAGTGGGGCATAAAAATCCTGACACGGATTCGATCTGTGCGGCGATTTCGTATGCCTATCTGAAAAATCAGACAGAGGACAAGCAGTTTGTGGCGAAGCGTGCAGGTGAGCTGAATCAGGAGACGCGTTACGTCATAGGCTGCTTTGGAGTAAAGGAGCCGGAGCTTGTCACCTTTGCGGGAGCACAGCTAAAGGACATCAGCATTCGCAGAACTGCCGGAGTGAGCAGCCAGATCTCCCTAAAGCGGGCGTGGGAGCTTATGAAGCAGCTTGACGTCGTGACGCTTCCCGTGACAAACCGCTTTGGCAAGATCGAGGGAATTATCGTAACAAAGGATATTGCAACCTCTTATATGGACGTTCTCGATAACCGGGCGCTGTCCCAGTCGCGGACGCAGTACCGGACGATCGCTGAGACGCTGGGGGGCGAGGTGTATTGCGGCAATGAGCACGCGCACTTTGTGCGGGGGAAGGTTGTGATGGCAACCTCAAATCTTGAGTATATGGCAGGAATCATCAAGGAGGATGATCTTGTGATTCTTGGGGACCGTCAGGAGGCGCAGATACAGGCGATACGCTCCGGCGCAAGCTGTATCATCATTGGCGGAGGCATTGAGGTCGATGAGGAGGTAAGCCAGCTTGCCAAAAAGCATGACTGTGTGATCATCACGACGCCGTATGATACCTTTTTGGTAGCGCGGCTGATCCACCAGAGTATGCCGATCAAGCAGTATATGACAAAGCAGCGGCTGATCACCTTCCAGATCGACGATTATGTGGATGATGTGAAGGAGGAGATGGGAAAGGTGCGCCATCGCGATTTTCCTGTCCTCAATGAAAACGGAAATTATGTCGGAATGGTTTCCAGACGTAATTTGATGAATATGCAGAAAAAACAGGTCATACTGGTAGATCATAATGAGAAGTCACAGGCAGTGGACGGTATCGGTGAGGCGGAGATTTTGGAGATCATCGACCATCACAGACTGGGCAGCTTTGAGACTGCATCACCGGTGTATTTCCGCAATCAGCCGCTGGGCTGTACCTCCACGATCGTATATCAGATGTATCAGGAGAAGCAGGTCGAGATTCCTGAGCAGATTGCGGGGCTTTTGGTCTCGGCGATCATTTCTGATACGCTGATGTTCCGTTCGCCGACCTGCACGCCGTTTGATAAGGAAGCAGCGGAGAATCTGGCAAAGATTGCGGGCATAGAGATTGAGGAGCATGCCAAGAATATGTTCCGCGCCGGAAGTGATTTTCAGAATAAGACGACAGAGGAAATCTTTTATCAGGACTTTAAGGTATTTCACACGAATGTCTGTGATTTTGGCGTTGCGCAGATCAGTGCGATGAGCCGTGAGGAGCTCGATAAGCTTGGAGAGCAGCTACAGCCCTTCCTAAAAAAGGTGCTGGAGGAGAAGAAGCTTTCCATGGTCTACGTCATGCTGACAGATATTTTGGAGGAGACCTCCAAGGTGATCTTTGCAGGCGGAGAGGCGGGCAGACTGCTGGCGCATGCGTTTAAAAAGCAGGAGGATGGGAGCGGGATCTTGCTTCCAGGCATCGTGTCGCGCAAGAAGCAGATGATTCCGCGTCTGATGGAGACACTGGCAGAAAAACAGCTTTAATTTACGGAAAAAGAGCTTTGGCGATGTTCCCGCGGGGATTCGCCGAAGCTTTTTTTATAAGCTCTTGCAAAGGTTGAATAATTGCGGAAGCCGCAGGCATAGCAGGCGTCTGTGATAGGTGTTCCTGCGGCGATCAGCTCCCTGGCAAGAAGAAGACGCTTGGCGGAGAGATAGCTTCCGATTGTATAGCCTGTCTGTTCCTTAAAGGTATGCATCAGATAATAGCGGCTTAGGAAAAAGCGTTCCGAAAGCTCGTTGATGCAAAGGTCCTCGGTCAGGTGTGTATTTAGATACGAGAGAATGGATAAAATTTTCTCATTGGAGGTGGAATCACCGATAAATTGCAGCTGATCGTGCAGCGCGGAGCGGTTTAGCTGGATCATAAATTCCAGAAAAAGGATGCGGTGATAGAGCGCACCGGCATAATCCGTATCGTTCAGCGAGCGGTCAAGCTCACGCAGGACAGTGTTAAGGCGGCTGCTTCTGGCAGGCCGGCGGCGAAGAACGTGTGAGTGTCTGGCGCGCGCCTGATGAAAGCAGCGTGTGAGACTATTTTCCTCCTCCCCGTATTCCTCCAGAAAGTCCGGGGAAACATAGATAATGATGCGCTCATAGGGGGTATCGGAGTGGATCGCAGGCTTGTGTACCTCACCGGCATTGACAAGCACAATATCGTCCGCAAGGAGATCATAGGTATGTCCTTCAATGGTATAGGAAACGTCGCCGCTTAGGAGGATCAATATCTTATGAAAATCATGATAGTGGTAGCCAAATTCCCGGCGCGCCGCATCTTTTAAATGAAACATTTTAAAGCTGTCAGTCAGATAACCGACCTTTTTGTATTCCGGCATAGAAAAACCTCGCTGTTCTTGTAGTTGTCTGTGTCTTTTACTTTAGTACAAAATAGCACTATTTGCAATATAAAAAGCACTTGTCTAGTATATCTTTTAAATAGTGTCATGTATAATAAGCTTATGGAAATATTTGAAGGAACCAATGACAGTGTGAGGAAATGGAGAGTAGGATGAAGAATTTCAGTAATTACACAGATTTTGATACAAAAGAAAACCTGCATTTTGAGTCAAAGGCAGTTCACGGGGCGCTCGGCACAGAGCCGCTGACAGGAGCAGTCAGCATGCCGATTTTTCAGACGGCGACGTTTCGTCACCCGGAGCTTGGCAATTCAACGGGCTTTGATTACAGCCGCCTGAAAAATCCGACGAGACAGGAGCTGGAGCGCACGATGGCGATTTTAGAGGGCGGCATCCAGGGCTTTGCCTTTTCCAGCGGACAGGCAGCAAACCTTGCGGTCTTTTCTCTGCTGAATCCGGGGGAGCATGTCATTCTCTCGGATGATATTTACGGCGGCACCTTCCGTATTATTGGTGATGTGTTCGGCAAATACGGCATCACGCACACTTATGTGGATATGTCCGATTTGGATGCAGTGAAGGCTGCGATCACGCCGCAGACAAAAATGATCTTTGTGGAGACGCCGACCAATCCGATGATGAAGGTAGCGGATATCCGCGCGATTGCAAAGCTTGCAAAGGAGATCGGGGCGCTGACCGTTGCGGATAATACATTTTTGACTCCGTATTTCCAAAGACCGCTGGAGCTTGGCGCGGATATTGTGACGCACAGCTCCACTAAATACCTCGGCGGGCATAACGATACGATTTCCGGCATCGTGGTGGTAAAGGAGGATGAGGAGATCGCACGTCAGATCCAGGTGCATATCAAGTCGCACGGAAGCCAGCTTGCGCCGCTTGACAGCTGGCTGATCCTGCGGGGGATCAAGACGCTTGCCGTGCGTATGGACAGACATAATGAAAATGCGAAAAAAGTAGCGGAGTGGCTGCGCGCGCAGCCGAAGGTAAAAGAGGTGTATTATGTCGGCTTTGCTGACCACAAGGATTATGCGGTCACAACGGCGCAGACGAGCGGATTCGGCGGCATGATCTCCTTTACGGTTGACTGCTTTGAGACGGTTAAGAATATTTTAAAGGGTGTGGATATGATCATGTTTGCCGAGAGCCTTGGCGGTACGGAGACGCTCATCACCTATCCGACGACGCAGACGCATGAGGACACGCCAAAGGATATTAAGGAGAGCCTTGGCATTACGGACTGTTTCCTTCGGATGTCGGTCGGCATTGAGAATGTGGAAGATATTATCGCGGATTTAGATCGTGCAATGAATGGCTGAGCTGTCTTAGATACCGGGGGCTTTCACGAATCACAGACAAAGAGGGAGAAAGATGCGATTTACAAAAATGCAGGCGTTTGGCAACGATTATGTCTATATTGACGCCATTCATCAGGAGTTAAAAAATTTGCAGGAGCTGGCACGGTTTGTCAGCGACCGCCATTTTGCCGTCGGATCAGACGGGATGGTGCTGATCTGTCCGTCTGAAAAAGGAGATTTTCGTATGCGGATGTTTAACCCGGACGGTACGGAGGGGGAGATGTGCGGCAACGCGCTGCGCAGCGTCGGAAAATATGTATACGACCATCGGCTGACGGACAAGACGCAGCTTGTCATAGAGACGCTGGGCGGAATGCAGCATTTGACGCTGACCGTGACAGATGGTCTTGTCTCAAATATCTGCGCAGACATCGGAGAGCCAAGGCTTGATACAAAGGTGATACCGGTTCGTACGCCGCTTGCGCAGTTTGTCGAGCAGCCTGTGACCGTGCTTGACCGAACATTTGCCGTTACGGCAGTTTCCTGGGGCAATCCGCATTGTGCGATGTATGTGGATTCCGTGGCAGAGCTTGATGTGGAGCGCTACGGCAGGGCGCTTGAGCATATGACGGCGCTGTTTCCGAATAAGACGAATGTGACTTTTACGGAGCTTATCAGCAGGGACTATGTAAAAATGCGTGAGTGGGAGCGCGGCACAGGGGAGACGATCGGCTGCGGCACGGGCTGTGCGACGGCAGTCGTGGCGGGTGTTTTGACCGGACGTCTGGACCGGAGAGTGACGGTGGAGCAGATTGGAGGTCCGCTGCTGATCGAGTGGGATGAGGCGACAGACCACCTGTTTATGACAGGACCGTCTCACACAGTATTTGAGGCGGAAATAGACGCCTCCCATATTTTGAAATAATGAATAGAAAGGAAACAGCATAAAGTGTGCGCGCGGCGTGCACTTTCTGTTGTGTAAAGAAACAGGGGGAGAAAATGAAGCTGAGTCAGATTTGCAGGGAGCTTGCATACGAGTGCCTGAAAGGCAGTATGGATGCGGAGGTGCGGGATATTGTCTATGATTCCAGAAAGATAGCGAAGGAGACGATGTTTGTCTGCATGGTGGGCGCTGTCACGGACGGGCACAGTTATATTTCCGATGCGGTGGAAGCCGGCGCGTCTGTCATTGTATTGGAGAGGGAGAGTGAAGCGGAGCAGATTCCGGATTCTGTGACGGTGCTTAAGGTGGCGTCTGCGCGAAGGGCGCTTGCATATATGTCGGCGGCGCTCTTTGATCATCCGGCGCGTAAGCTTGTGACGATCGGTCTGACCGGAACAAAGGGAAAGACGACGACTACTTATATGATAAAAAATGTTTTGGAGCTGGCGGGCAAGAAGGTCGGTCTGATCGGTACGATCGGCGCATTGATCGGAGAGGAACAGTTTCCGGCAAAAAATACAACGCCGGAATCCTATGAGCTCCACCGGATGTTTGCGGCAATGGTCGAGGCAGGGTGCGAATATGTGGTCATGGAGGTCTCGTCGCAGGGGCTGAAGCTTGACCGCACCGCCGGAATTTTATTTGATTACGGCATTTTTACAAACCTCTCCCCGGATCATATCGGACCGACGGAGCATGCATCATTTGAGGAATACTTAGAGTGTAAAAGTCTTTTGTTCCGCCAGTGCAGGGTTGGGATCGTGAACAATGATGATATTCATTGTGAGGAGATTTTAAGAGGTCACACCTGTGAGGTGCATCGCTTTTCGGTATCGGGAGAGTCGGCTGTGGGGGAAAAGCCGGACCTTACGGCATACGATATTGGCTTTTTGAATGAAGACGGAAGACTTGGCATGCATTTTGCGGTGAAGGGTGTGATGTCCTGTGAGGCGAAGGTGCATATACCGGGCAGCTTTTCTGTTTACAATTCACTGGTGACGATGCTGGTCTGTCATCTGGCAGGCGTTTCGCAGGAGGCGATTTTAGAGGGGCTTTCTAAGGTTCAGGTGCGGGGGCGTGTGGAAATGCTGCCGGTGTCCAAGGACTATTATCTGATCATTGATTATGCGCATAATGAGGTGAGCACGAGAAGCGTGCTGACAACGCTGTTAGAATATCATCCGAAGCGTCTGATCTGTGTGTACGGCGGCGGCGGCAACCGCTCGAAGCTAAGACGTTATGATATGGGAGAGGTGACAGGTGCGATGGCAGACTTATGCGTGCTCACCTGCGATAATCCCAGAGATGAGGAGATTCGTGACATCAATCGTGATATTCAGGTCGGTCTTGCAAAAAGCGGCGGTAAATTTATTGAGATTGACGACAGAAAAGAGGCGATAGCCTACTGTATGACCCATGCAAAGCCGGGCGATATGATCGTTTTGCTTGGAAAGGGTCATGAGGATTATCAGGAGATCAAGGGAGTAAAATATCATTTTGACGAACGGGAAGCGGTAGCGGAGATACTGGATGAGATCAAGGAAGGCAAGCGATAGGAGCGTTTGACTATGAGAGAAAAACTGGAGCAGTTAAAGGATTATCTTGCAAAAAAGGAGCGGCTTGCCATTGGGTTTTCCGGCGGCGTTGACTCGGCTTTTTTGCTGAAGACGGCACATGAGGTGCTCGGAGAAAATGTTACGGCGATCACGGTAAAGGTGCGTTCCCTCCCGATGCGTGAGCTTGATGCGGCAAGGGAATTTTGCCGGAAAGAGGGGATTTCCCATGTTATCGTGGAGGTGGATGAGCTGACGATCGAGGGCTTTGCGGAAAATCCGCCGGATCGCTGCTATATTTGTAAAAAATCGCTGTTTGGGCAAATCTGTGCGGAGGCAAAGCGGCTGGGTATGCCCTATGTGGCGGAGGCGTCAAACCTAGATGATAACGCCGATTACCGTCCGGGGCTGCGTGCGGTCGACGAGCTTGGAGTGCTAAGTCCGCTGCGGGAGCTTGGCATTGACAAGAAAACGATCCGTGCGCTCGCAAAGGAGATGGAGATTCCCGTTTGGGATAAGCCGTCGTTTGCATGTCTTGCGACACGCTTTGTATACGGGGAGCAGATCACGGCAGAAAAGCTTGCAATGGTCGATGAGGCAGAGCAGTTTTTGTTTGAGCTGGGTTTTCGTCAGGTGCGTGTGCGGATGCATGGAAATGACGCGGCGCGTGTCCTTGCGCGGATCGAGCTTGGCGCAGACGATTTTCCGAAGATACTTTCGCAGGAGCTTTGCCAGAGGATTCAGGAGAAATTAAAAAATATCGGCTTTGCCTATGCGACGCTTGATCTGGGCGGTTATCGGATGGGAAGCATGAATGACGGGATAGAGAAATAAGGAAAATTCCTTTTCGTTGTACAGAATAAAGTACATGTATCACGAAAAGGAATTTTTTTATTGACAAATAGGAAAAATGGTACTACTATAATTCATATCATATGACTATGATATGAAATGAAACCAAACCAAACAGAAAGGCATGGTAACAACATGGGAGATCAAATTATTTACATGGATAATGCAGCGACGACGCCGGTGAGACCGGAGGTCCTAGAGGCAATGCTTCCATACTTCACGGAGAAGTTTGGAAATCCATCCAGTATATACAGCATATCGGCAGCAACCAAAAAGGCGGTGACCGATGCAAGAGAGCTGCTCGCGGGTACGATCCACACAACGGCGGAAAATATCTATTTTACCGCAGGCGGATCGGAATCCGACAACTGGGCGTTAAAGGCGGCGGCAGAGGCATACGAGCAGAAGGGAAAACATATCATTACAACAAAGATCGAGCACCATGCGATTCTTCATACCTGTGAATATCTGGAGCAGAAGGGCTTTGAGGTGACTTATCTGGATGTGGATGAGAACGGTCTTGTGGATCTGGAGACTTTGGAGAAAGCCATCCGTCCTGATACGATCTTAATCTCGATCATGTTTGCAAATAATGAGATTGGAACGATCGAGCCGGTTGCAGAGATCGGACGGATTGCGCATGAGCACGGCGTGCTGTTCCATACCGATGCGGTACAGGCATATACGCAGGTGCCGATCGACGTGGAGGCGATGAATATTGACATGTTAAGTGCAAGCGCGCATAAGATCCACGGACCAAAGGGGATCGGTTTCCTCTATATCAGAAGGGGAGTAAAGATCCGTTCCTTCGTACACGGCGGCGCACAGGAGCGCAGAAGGAGAGCAGGCACGGAAAATGTGCCGGGAATTATCGGCTTTGCGAAGGCGGCAGAGGTTGCGACAAAGAATATGGAGGAGATTACGGGCAAAGAACGCAAGGTAAGAGACTATCTGATCGCCCGCATCGAGAAGGAGATTCCGTATGCAAGATTAAACGGCGACAGGGAAAAGCGTCTGCCGAATAACGTAAATTTCTGCTTCCGTTTTATTGAGGGAGAATCCATGCTCATCATGCTCGATGGCAAAGGGATCTGCGCATCCAGCGGCTCTGCCTGCACCTCGGGTTCCCTGGATCCGTCTCATGTGCTGCTTGCCATTGGACTTCCGCATGAGATCGCGCACGGCTCGCTTCGTCTTAGCATCAGTGATGAGACAACGACAGAAGAAGCAGATTTTGTCGTAGATGAATTAAAGAAGATCATAGAGCGTCTGCGCAGTATGTCGCCGCTTTATGAAGATTTTGCAAAGAAACACGCATAAATTATTTTTAAGAAAAGAGAGGAAACAAATATGTATACAGAAAAAGTAATGGACCATTTCCAGAATCCGAGAAATATGGGAGAGATAGAGAATGCAAGCGGAGTCGGCACAGTCGGAAATCCGAAGTGCGGCGATATTATGCGCATGTATCTGGATATCGACGAGAATCAGGTGATCCAGGACTGTAAATTTAAGACCTTTGGCTGCGGCGCCGCTGTGGCAACGAGCAGCATGGCGACGGAGCTTGTGAAGGGTAAGACAGTAGAGGAAGCGCTTAAGATCACAAACAGAGCGGTGATGGAGGCGCTGGACGGGCTTCCGCCGGTTAAGATCCATTGTTCTCTGCTCGCAGAGGAGGCGATCCATTCGGCATTGTGGGACTATGCGCAGAAGAACGGGCTGAAGATTGAAGGTCTTGAGAAGCCGAAGGATGAGATTCATGAGCATGAGGAAGAAGAGGATTATTAAAGGTTTTTCGTTTGCCGGAGGAAGGAGTATGAATACGGATGAAGATAACGACAAAAGGAAGATATGCGATTCATATTCTTTATGATCTGGCAGTCAATGCGGCAGAGCATCCCATATCGGTCAAGGAGATTGCGACCAGACAGGATATTTCCGTCAAATACACGGAGCAGATCATGGCAATTCTTAATAAAGCTGGGTATGTCAGCAGCACGCGCGGCTTTCAGGGAGGCTACCGTCTGACTAGACCGCTCGACGAATATGTGATCGGGGATGTGCTCCGTCTGACGGAGGGCTCGCTTTCGCCGGTAGAGTGTCTAGCCTCCGGTCATGTCAAGTGTCCGAAGCAGGAATGCTGTGCGACGATCATTCTTTGGGAAAAGGTGGATCAGGCGATCCGCGATGTGGTAGATCATGTAACACTTGCCGATCTGGTTGGATGGCAGAGGCAGGAGGGAAAGCAGTAAAAGGAGGAGCTATGGCAAATATTTATCAGGGAGCAGATCAGCTTATTGGAAATACACCGTTAGTAGAGTTAAGGCATATCGAAGAAATACATCAGCTAAAGGGCAGACTTTTGGCGAAGCTTGAGTACTTAAATCCCGCGGGGAGCGTTAAGGACCGCATAGCACGAGAAATGATCGAGGATGCTGAGCGAAAGGGTGTTTTAAAGGCAGGTGCAACGATTATTGAGCCAACCTCCGGCAATACCGGAATCGGGCTGGCTGCTATTGCAGCGGCAAAGGGGTATCGTCTTATCATCGTAATCCCCGAAACCATGACCGTAGAGCGCAGGAATCTGATCCGTGCATATGGGGCGGAAATTGTGCTTTCTGACGGTACGAAAGGGATGTCCGGCGCGATTGCCAAAGCAAATGAGCTTGCGGCAGAGATTGCCGACAGCTTTATCGTAGGACAGTTTGAGAATCCGGCAAATCCTGCGGCTCACTACAAGACGACGGGACCGGAAATATGGGCAGATACTGACGGCAATGTGGATGCGCTTGTGGCGGGTGTCGGAACAGGCGGCACGGTCACGGGTGCAGGGAAGTATCTAAAGGAAAAGAAGGAGTCGATTACGGTGATTGCCGTAGAGCCGGCAGCATCTCCGGTGCTTTCAGGCGGAAACAGCGGAAAGCATACGATCCAGGGAATCGGCGCAGGATTTGTTCCAAAGATTCTTGACACGGGCATTTATGACGCCATTGCGGCTGTGGAGGATGCGGACGCCGTTGCTTATGCGAAGGAAATTGCACGCAGCGAGGGGATTCTTGTCGGTATTTCCTCGGGCGCAGCGTTAAAGGCTGCGGTTGACTGGGCAAAGCTTCCGGAAAATGAGGGAAAAACGGTGGTTGCAGTCCTTCCCGACAGCGGAGACCGCTATTATTCGACTGCATTGTTTGCCGGAGAGTAGAAACAGACTTTTGGCGGACTTTACTTGACGCGTCTTTCCTTTATCACTTATAATATGCAGGAGAATGTGAGAAACGGGAGGACGCTTGATACTTATGGATCAGAGTAAGATTAGAAATTTTTGCATTATTGCACATATCGATCACGGCAAGTCCACACTTGCCGATCGTATTATAGAGAGCACAGGCACGCTGACCAGCCGTGAAATGCAGGCGCAGGTGCTTGATAATATGGACCTTGAGCGCGAGCGCGGCATTACGATCAAGTCACAGGCAGTCCGCATTATTTATAAGGCAAAGGATGGCGGGGAGTATATTTTTAATCTGATCGATACGCCGGGGCATGTCGACTTTAATTATGAGGTGTCGCGCAGCCTTGCGGCATGCGACGGGGCGATCCTCGTCGTGGACGCCGCGCAGGGCGTGGAAGCCCAGACACTGGCAAATGTTTATCTGGCGCTTGATCATGATCTGGATGTGATGCCGGTGATCAATAAGATCGATCTGCCGAGCGCGCAGCCGGACGAGGTCGTACAGGAAATTGAGGATGTCATCGGAATTGAGGCGGCGGATGCGCCGCGTATTTCCGCCAAGACCGGACTAAATATTGAGGAAGTCTTAGAGCAGATCGTAGAGAAAATTCCGGCGCCGAAGGGGGATGCAGATGCGCCGCTTCAGGCGCTTATTTTTGATGCGCTTTACGATTCTTATAAGGGCGTCATTGTATTCTGCCGCATCAAAGAGGGAACGGTCAAAGTGGGCGATACGATCCGCATGATGGCGACGGGCGCGCAGTCTGAGGTGACGGAGGTCGGCTATTTCGGCGCGGGACAGTTTATTCCCTGTGAGGAGCTTTCTGCCGGAATGGTTGGCTACCTTTGCGCAAGCATTAAAAATGTGCGCGATACGCGCGTCGGCGACACGGTGACGAATGTGGCGCGTCCCTGTGAGGAGCCGTTGCCGGGTTATAAGAAGGTCAATCCGATGGTATACTGCGGAATGTATCCGGCGGACAGTGCGAAGTATCCCGATCTGCGGGATGCCTTAGAGAAGCTTCAGATCAATGACGCATCCTTACAGTATGAGCCGGAGACTTCTCTGGCGCTTGGGTTTGGTTTCCGCTGCGGATTTCTTGGTCTGCTGCATTTAGAGATTATCCAGGAGCGCTTAGAGCGGGAGTTCAATCTCGATCTGGTAACGACGGCGCCGGGCGTTATCTATAAGGTGCATAAGACGGACGGAGAGGTGATTGAGCTGACGAATCCGTCCAATCTGCCGGATCCGTCAGAGATTGATTATATGGAAGAACCGGTTGTGTCAGCGGAGATCATGGTCACAAGCGACTATGTCGGCGCGATCATGAGCCTTTGTCAGGAGCGGCGCGGCATATATATCAGTATGGAATATATTGAAAAGACACGCGCGCTGATCAAATACGATCTGCCGCTCAATGAGATCATTTATGATTTCTTCGACGCGCTGAAATCGCGCTCCAGGGGCTACGCATCCTTTGATTACGAGTTAAAGGGGTATGAGCGCTCCGAGCTTGTGAAGCTTGATATTCTGATCAACCGCGAGCAGGTGGACGCCTTATCGTTTATCGTATTTAAGGACAGCGCCTATGACCGCGGCAGGAGGATGTGCGAGCGGTTAAAGGAGGAGATTCCAAGACACCTGTTTGAGATCCCGATCCAGGCGGCGGTCGGCGGTAAGGTGATCGCGCGTGAGACGGTCAAGGCAATGCGCAAGGATGTCCTTGCGAAGTGCTACGGCGGTGATATTTCGCGTAAGCGAAAGCTTTTGGAGAAGCAGAAGGAAGGAAAGAAGCGGATGCGTCAGGTCGGAAATGTGGAGATTCCGCAGGAGGCATTTATGAGCGTCTTAAAGCTGGACGAGGATTAAGCCGTGTGTTTGGAAGTGTGGATAAGAGAATGAGAAAAGAACTGGAATTATACATCCATATTCCGTTCTGTATGAAAAAATGTCAGTACTGTGATTTTCTTTCTTTTCAGGCGGATGAGCATACGCAGCATGATTATGTGGAGGCGCTGCTGCGTGAAATCGCCTATTACGGAGAAAGGTGTCAGGAGTATGCTGTCACAAGTGTCTATATCGGCGGAGGAACGCCGTCGTGGCTGGATGAGGAGCTGATGCTTCGGATCATGGATGCCGTGCGGTGCAGTTTGCCGGTGCCGGATGCGGAGATTTCGATCGAGTGCAATCCGGGAACGGTGACAGACGGAAAGTTTGCCGCCTACCGGCGTGCCGGCATCAACCGCATAAGCATCGGGTTACAGTCTGCGGACAAGGAGGAGCTGCGGCTTTTGGGAAGGATTCATACCTATGAGCAGTTCCTAAAGACCTATGAGCAGGCGCGCAGAAACGGATTTACGAATATCAATATCGATCTTATGAACTCTCTGCCGGGACAGACCGCAGAGAGCTTTTCGCATACATTAAGACAGGTTATCCGCCTAAAGCCGGAGCATATATCGGTGTACTCTCTGATCATTGAGGAGGGTACGCCGTTTTATGCACGCTATCAGGAGGACGCAGACAGGCAGCGTGCAGGAGAGCGGACGGCGGCTCTGCCCACGGAGGAGGAGGTTTTGCGAACGACAAGACTGACGGAGCAGCTGCTTGCGGACGCCGGTTATGAGCAGTATGAGGTTTCTAATTTTGCAAAGCCGGGGTATGCCTGCCGTCACAATATCGGCTACTGGCAGAGGGTGAATTATCTCGGACTTGGGATTGGTGCGGCTTCTCTGAGGGAAAATATCCGCTACACCAATGTTTCTGATTTGTACAAATATTTGGAGAGGACAGTGCATATTAAGGAGGAGCTGCGGAAGCATGCGCCAGACGGCGATAGAGAGAATGCGGACAGACCGCAGGGAGGTGAAAACGAGCAAGACATTCCTGCAACGAATCTGCATGAGACGGCAGAGCGCATATCGCGCAGGGCACAAATGGAGGAGTTTATGTTTTTGGGACTGCGCATGATAGACGGCGTGTCGAGAGAGCGCTTTGCGCAGAATTTTGGCATAGAGATCGAGGCAGTTTATCAGGATGTGATGCAGTCCCTTCAGCGGGAAGGTCTTCTGGCAAAGCACGCCGGGCAGATTTCTCTGACGAAGCGCGGGCAGGAGGTGAGCAACTATGTGCTGGCGCAGTTTTTGCTGTAAAGTATTCCATTTTCCCTTTGTTTTGATTATAATGATAAGAAACAAAGGAGGAGTTTCGTATGAGTGAAAATGGGACAGAGAAAAAAATCGGTTACAGAGATATTCTGGGCCAAAAGGAGTACATGAAGATCATCGTCGCGAATCTGATCAACCGTTTCGGCGATTCGATCGACGCGATCGCATTTACGTGGCTGGTGTATGCCGTGACGGGGAGCGCCTCGTGGACGGCAGTGATCTTTGGACTCAACCAGATCCCGAGCGTAGTATTGCAGCCGTTGCAGGGGCGTTTGTCGAGGGAATACGCAAGAAAAGCGTGGTTGTGGCGGCGGACTTTCTGCGCGGCGGTATCGTGGCGGGACTGGCGGCGCTGTATCTGGCAGATATGGTGACTCCGCTCGTTCTGGCAGTCTTTACTCTGACGATCTCCTCGGTAGAGGCTTTTTGTATGCCGGCGAGCACGGCGCTCGTTCCCAAGATTCTCGATAAAGAGTACTATGCCTTCGGCACCTCGTTAAATTCTACGGCGAGCAGGATCACGGAGCTGATCGGCATGGGACTGGCGGGAGTGCTGATCGCGGCGTTTGGCGTTGGTGCAGCAATCCTCATCGACTGCGCGACGTTTTTTATTTCCGGTATCATCACGATGTTTGTAAAGGTGGAGGAAAAGCGCCAGAAAGAGGACATCAATGCGAATGTGAAGGCATATTTCGGCACGTTAAAGGACGGTTTCTGCTATGTGAAGAACAAGCAGGTGGTGATGAACATCTGTATTTTTTCTGCGTTTGCGAATGCAACGCTCGTGCCGTTAAATTCCTTACAGTCTGCAATGACCGTCGAGATTTTTGGCGTGGGCAGCGAGCTGCTCAGTGTGTACAACATGGCGGCAATCGCCGGACTGGGAATCGGAACTGTGGTATTCCCGTATCTGGCACAGAAGTTAAAGCCGCTTCCTGTTGTGTCGATGTCCGGCATTTGTCTTGGTATCTGTTATGTTTCCATGATCCTGCTCAGTGGATTTACCTACGGAAATCTGCTGCTGTCCGGTATTCTGTGTGCAGTGACAGTCTTTGGAATAGGGGTTTCTTTAAGCTTTGCCATCGGAATAGTAAATGTGCAGTTTATGAAGGTTGTGGAGGAGCAGTATCTGGCGCGTGCGGCGTCCATTGTCAGTGCGGGGGCTTGTGCTGTAATGCCAGTGATGTCCTTTTTGATCAGCGCGCTGCTGTTAAAGGTATCGGTGTCTGTGATCTTCATTCTCTGCGGCGTGCTCTGCGTGGTGGTATTTGGCGGGGCAGGAATCCTGCGGGTCAGACTGGAGACGGAGCCGGAGGAAGTAAATTCCGCTGCTGTGGAAGAATAGGGCTTGTATTTTTAGGGGATCTTATGTAGAATAGCGATAGACGCGGCTTAGTGGCAGGCGTCGGATTATAGGTGAGAAAGGAGAAAAGATGTATCGGTTTTTCTGCAAATAAAACGAAGTAAATAGTCATATCAAAAGAGAGAGGCAGGAAATAAAGCGGCGTCCTTTGGGATGTTTCTTTTGGTATATGTTTTGCAGCAAACGAATATCTTTTCATGGATAGAAAACTTATGTGCGGGCTCAGACCGCACCGGAACAGGCGAAAGGATGTAAGGAGACTTGCATCCTTTTTTGCTTTCCAGGAAACTTCGTTCCCCGGAAAGCAAAACCCTCCGGGGGATCGCACTGCGGCGGAGTGGAACTGTGTCGCTGATGCGACCCGCCGCAGGCGTAGAGTTTCGCAGGCAAAACTCTTTTATATATAGGAGGGAGTTTATGATACAGGTAAAAAATCTGACGGTCACACACCGCAAGGATATGCGGGTGATACTGGAAAATTTTTCGCTGGTGTTAAACGACGGTGACAAGGCGGCGCTGATCGGCGAGGAGGGGAACGGCAAGTCCACGCTGTTAAAGCTTTTGTACGATGAGAGGCTGGTGGAAGATTATGCGGAGTACAGCGGAGAGATCATCAAAAATCATGCGCGCATCGGCTATCTGGCGCAGGAGCTGACAGAGGAGCAGAAGGCGGAAAGCGTCTACGAATTTTGTGCGCAGAGCGATGTGTTTTATGAGCAGTCGCCGAGGGAGCTTGCGGCGATCGCGGGGCAGCTTGGGCTTGCCGCGGACATTTTTTATGCGGACCAGCGGATGGGACAGCTTTCCGGTGGGGAGAAGGTCAAGCTGCAGCTTGCAAGGCTTCTGATGGAGCAGCCGGACGCTCTGTTTCTGGATGAGCCGTCCAACGACATCGACATTGAAACGCTCGAGTGGCTGGAGCGTTTTATCAGCAGAGCGTCTGTTCCGGTGCTCTTTATCTCGCACGACGAGACGCTTCTGGAGCGGACGGCAAACAAGATCATCCACATGGAGCAGTTAAGACGCAGGACAATGAGCCGCTGGACGGTCGCAGCGGTGGATTACCGCACCTATGTCAGCGAACGCGCCAGCGCTTTTTTGCATCAGGAGCAGGCTGCGCGCAAGGAGCGCAGCGAGTATGAGAAGCAGCAGGAGCGTTTCCGAAAGATCCGGCAGAAGGTCGAGCATCAGCAGAGCGCCATCTCCAGGCAGGATCCGCACGGGGGCAGGCTGCTGAAAAAGAAAATGCACGCGGTCAAGTCGCTGGAGCGGCGTTTTGAAAAGGAGCACAGCCGGATGACGGAGCTGCCGGAGACGGAGGATGCGATTTTTATTAAGTTTGGCGAGAAGGTTTCCCTGCCGCAGTCCAAGCGTGTGCTGGATTTTTCGAGGAGTGAGCTTCGGGCGCCGCAGGAGAACTCTGTGGAGGGGAAGCTTTTGGCGCGGGACGTCCATCTCGAGGTCACAGGGCCGGAACACGTCTGCATCATCGGGAAAAACGGCGTGGGAAAGACGACGCTGCTTCGGGAGATTGCAGGAGAACTTCTGGCGCGGGAGGATGTTAAGGCATACTATATGCCGCAGAATTATGAGGAGCTGCTGGAGCTGGAAAAAACCCCGGTGGAGCTTTTGTGCGGGGAGGGGAGTAAAGACGAGATCAGCCGCGTGCGCACCTATCTTGGCAGTATGAAGTACACGGCGGAGGAGATGGCGCATCCGGCGGCGGAGCTCTCCGGCGGACAGAAGGCGAAGCTTCTGTTTTTGAAAATGAGCATGGCGGGCTGTAACGTCCTGATCTTAGATGAGCCGACGCGGAATTTTTCCCCGCTGTCAAATCCTGTCATCCGTGGGCTGCTGCGGGAGTACGCAGGCGCGGTCATCAGCATTTCCCATGACAGAAAATATATAGATGAGGTATGTGATACCGTGTATGAGCTGACGAAAACGGGATTGCGTAAAATCTAAAAAGAAATCAGTTGCCGCAAACAGACTCCCGTGATAAAATAAGCCGCAGAAAGGAAGCTTGTATGAAAACAAGGATTGCATTGCTTGGAATTATTGTAGAACAGAAAGACGCTGTGGAACAATTAAATCGTCTGCTGCATGAATATGGCGACTATATTATCGGGAGGATGGGCGTGCCCTATCAGGAAAAAGGCGTAAACATCATCAGTGTTGCGATGGATGCGCCGCAGGACGTCATCAATGCGCTTTCCGGAAAGATCGGAAGACTGCATGGGATCACAGCGAAAACAATTTATTCCAATGTGGGAGCCTAAGAAGAACGCTGCTATGAAATGAGGAATGAAATGCAAAGAGAATTAGAGATCATAGATGAACTGCAAAAAGAGCGAAGCATAGGTTTGGAAAATTTGCGCTGTCTGCTTGAGACAGAGGATGAAGCGGCAGTTGAGACGCTTTATGCAAGAGCGCGGGAAACGGCGCAGAAGATATACGGAAATAAGGTTTATATCCGCGGTCTTATCGAGTTTACCAATTACTGTAAAAATGACTGTCTCTACTGCGGCATCCGAAGAAGCAACCGAAACGCGGAGCGTTACCGTTTGAGTGAGGAACAGATTTTAGACTGCTGCGCGGTGGGCTATGAGCTTGGCTTTCGCACCTTTGTCTTGCAGGGAGGCGAGGACGCATATTTTACAGATGCACGGATATGCGCGCTTGTGGCGCAGATCAAGCGGGCATATCCTGATTGTGCGCTCACGCTTTCCATTGGGGAGAAGCCGCGCGCGAGCTATCAGGCATATTTTGACGCCGGGGCGGACCGCTATCTGCTGCGGCATGAGACGGCGGATGAAGCGCATTACAAACGTCTGCACCCAAAGGAGATGTTATTTGAAAACCGCAGACGCTGCCTGCGCGACTTAAAGGAAATCGGTTTTCAGACGGGCTGCGGGTTTATGGTCGGTTCGCCGGAGCAGACGGTGGAGACGATCTGGAAGGATTTGGAGTTTATCCGTGAATTACAGCCGCACATGGTCGGGATCGGACCGTTTATCCCGCAGAAGGACACGCCGTTTGGAGACAGAGGGGCGGGTACGATGGAGCGGACGCTAAGACTGTTATCCGTCATCCGGCTGATGCAGCCGCATGTGCTGCTTCCGGCGACGACGGCGCTTGGGACGATTCATCCGAAGGGGCGTGAAAAGGGGATCCTGGCGGGGGCAAATGTCGTGATGCCCAATCTTTCGCCGACGTCAGTGCGGGAGAAGTATAAGCTTTATGACAATAAAATATGTACGGGCGACGAGGCGGCAGAATGCCGTTTTTGTATGCAGAGACGCATGGAGAGCATTGGTTATCAGGTCGTAACAGACCGCGGCGATTACGCCGGATAATGAATGATAAATACTAACCGGAAAGCAGAGCTGACCGGAAAGAAGGGAGACGCGTAATGTACGACGTAACATCATTAAAGGCAGAGGAGTTTATTTCCGATGCCGAAATCAGGGAAACGCTGGCATATGCAGACGCCAACAAGGAGAATGCAGAGCTGATCGATGCAATTCTTCAAAAGGCGGCGGAGAGGAAGGGCTTAGACCACAGGGAGGCATCTGTGCTTCTGGCATGTGAGATGCCGGATAAAATTGAGCAGATGTATGCGCTTGCACAGCAGATCAAGCAGGACTACTACGGCAACCGCATTGTCATGTTTGCCCCGCTTTACCTGTCCAACTATTGTGTGAACGGCTGTGTCTACTGTCCGTACCATTTAAAGAACAAGCACATTGCCAGAAAGAAGCTGACGCAGGAGGAGATCATCGCAGAGGTGACGGCGCTTCAGGATATGGGGCACAAGCGTCTGGCGATCGAGGCGGGGGAGGATCCCGTCAACAATCCGATCGAGTATATCTTAGAGTGCATTAATACGATCTACAGCATCAAGCACAAAAACGGGGCGATCCGCCGCGTCAATGTCAATATTGCGGCGACGACGGTGGAGAATTACCGCAAGCTAAAGGAAGCCGGGATTGGAACCTATATTTTATTTCAGGAAACTTATCATAAGGAAAGCTATGAAAAGCTGCATCCGACCGGACCAAAGCATGATTATGCGTACCACACGGAGGCGATGGACCGTGCGATGGAGGGCGGCATTGACGACGTGGGACTTGGCGTCTTATTCGGGCTTGAGCTTTACCGCTATGAATTTGCGGGGCTTTTGATGCACGCGGAGCATCTGGAGGCAGTGCATGGCGTAGGACCGCATACGATCAGTGTGCCGCGCTTAAAGCGGGCGGATGATATTGACCCGGATGCGTTTGACAATGGCATCAGCGACGATATTTTTGCGAAGCTGTGTGCGCTCATCCGTATTTGTGTACCGTATACGGGTATGATCATCTCGACAAGAGAAAGTCAGGAGGTCAGAGAAAAGGTGCTTCCGCTTGGCGTATCACAGCTAAGCGGCGCGTCAAAGACGAGCGTAGGCGGCTATGCCGCGCCGGAGCAGGAGGATGAGACGACGAGCGAGCAGTTTGAGGTGAGCGACCAGAGAACCTTAGATGAGGTTGTCAACTGGCTGATCCGGCTGGGACATATTCCAAGCTTTTGCACTGCGTGCTACCGGGAGGGAAGAACCGGCGACCGCTTTATGGAATTATGCAAAAATATGCAGATTTTAAATTGCTGTCATCCAAATGCGCTGATGACGCTAAAGGAATATCTGGAGGACTATGCGAGTGAGGAGACAAAGGAGCTTGGACTTGCGCTGATCGAGAAGGAGCTTGAGAAGATCACAAATCCGAAGGTAAAAAAGACTGCCTGTGCATATGTGCATGATATTGGAGAGGGCAGACGGGATTTTCGTTTTTAAGAGGAGCGAGGTGTGGGATTATGGCAGCAGGATTGCAGGAAACACCGGGCGCAGAGCGTCTGCATATTGGTATTTTCGGAAGGACAAACAGCGGAAAGTCCTCGTTTCTCAACGCCCTGACGGGACAGGAGATCTCGATCGTCGCAGATGTGGCAGGGACGACAACCGACCCGGTCGCAAAGGCGATGGAGCTTTCTCCACTGGGGGCGTGCACCTTCATGGACACGGCAGGCTTTGGAGACCGTACGCCGCTCGGCAGACAGCGTCTGGAAAAGACGCGCCTTGCGGCGGAAAAGACGGAACTGGCGGTCATCGTTGTAGCCGGAGATCTTAAGCCGCAGGCGGACGGTACGTTTGCATTAAAGGATGAACTTGAGTGGTATCGCTTTTTTGCAGAGAGAAGGACGCCGGTGCTGCTTGTGGTAAATAAGGCGGATTGCGTCGAGAATGCTGCGCCGCTGCTTGCGCAGATAAAAAAAGAAACAAAAGAGGAGGCGCTGCTTGTCAGCGCTAAGACGAAAGAAGGCATGGGGGCGGTGCGGGAGGCGCTTGCAAGAAAAATTCCGGAGGATCACGGGAGCAGGCAGATCACGGGAGCGCTTGCGGGTGAACAGGATGTGGTGCTGCTTGTGATGCCGCAGGATATACAGGCACCGAAGGGAAGGCTCATTTTGCCGCAGGTGCAGACGCTGCGGGAGCTTTTGGATAAGAAATGCATCACGGTCAGCGTCACGACGGACGGGCTTACTGCGGCGCTCGCCGCCCTGCGGCAGCCGCCGAAGCTGATCATCACAGATTCACAGGTGTTTGCAGAGGTCTATGACAAGAAGCCGAAGGAGACAATGCTGACCTCATTTTCCGTGCTGTTTGCGGCTTATAAGGGAGATCTGCCCTATTATGTGGAGGGTGCAAAGCAGTTGGATTCCCTTTGCAGCGATGCAAGGGTATTGATCGCGGAATGCTGCACGCATGCGCCGCTCACCGAGGACATCGGCAGAGTGAAACTGCCGCGTATGCTGCGCGCGCGCTATGGTGAGACATTGTCAGTAGACATTGTGAGCGGAACAGACTTTCCCAAGGATCTTTCCGGCTATGACCTGATCATTCAGTGCGGTGCGTGCATGTTCAACCGGAAATATGTGATGGCCCGTATCGACCGTGCCAGAGAGCAGCGCATACCGATGACAAATTACGGCGTTGCGATCGCGCATCTGACCGGTATTTTGGATAAGCTTGCGATACAGGCAGAATAGAGGAGGAAGAAGAACGAATGATTCAGGATATTTTTCCGCTTGTTATGAAAAATCAGTATGAGAAGAAGGTACCCGCGTCAAATGACCGGGTACTTTCGTTTCAGGAGGACCGTATTTTTGTAAGAGAGGGCGAGAGGAGCGACTATCTTTGCTACGGGGAGCTTACAGATTGGTGTGGCGTGAGCGGGGAGCCGATACCTCCTGCCGTATACCTTTTTTCACTTGGGGAGTGTGCGTATTTTCTTGCCGACTTGCCGGAAGCTTTTGTAGAGAAAGCGCAGGAAAACGGTTTTTCGTATGTGCGGATGTTTGCGATGCGCCGGAAAAAGCCAAAGGAGCTTGTATTTGCCGCGGCAACGGCATGGCACCTTTATGTCTGGTATCGTGACAACCGCTTTTGCGGCAAGTGCGGGCAGTGGCTTTTGCACAGCGAAACGCTTCGGATGCTTTCCTGTCCCTGCTGCGGCAATCAGGTGTTTCCAAAGATCGCTCCGGCGGTGATCGTTGGTGTGACAAACGGCGAATCGATCCTGCTGACGAAATATGCGGACAGGGAATACACGCGCTATGCGCTCGTTGCGGGCTTTACGGAAATTGGGGAAACGGCAGAGGAGACAGTACGGCGCGAGGTTTTTGAGGAGACGGGGCTTTTGGTTTCGGAGCCGCGCTATTACGGAAGTCAGCCATGGGGGTTCGATTTAAATCTGCTGCTTGGCTATTTCTGCGAGGTAAAAGATGCATCGGCGCTCCGGCTGGATGAGGAGGAGCTGGCAGATGCCGCATGGGTGCATTACAGCGAGCTTCCCCGCGATGAGGAGGGGCTTAGCTTAACGCAGCGGATGATCGGAGCTTTTCGCGACAGCTTCCGAAAATAAGGTGAAAAAGTCGTTTCAATCTTTTGTTGACAATATCGGGGAACTGTTGTATTATTTCAATAACACAACAGGGAAAACGTAAGGAAAACGGCGGGAATTCTAAAGATTTCTTAAGATTCGTTTAAGTACGTTTTTTTCCGAAAGGGGTCATGGTATAATCACCATAAATTGTAAAAACAAAAGGGAGAGACAGGAATGAAAGACAAAAAAGCAATCCAACAGAACGGGACTGCCATGGCAGTGCAGTCCAAGAAAAAAAAGAAGAAGGTTTTGATCATTGTGCTGGTAATCGCAGCGCTTCTCGCGGTGTTCATAGGCACGGCGGTACATAATATGACAAAGACGATTGAGACGGTTGCAAATACCATTCAGGTAGGACCGGTACAGCTTCGCGATCTTTCCGATACGATTTCGTTAAAGGGCTCGATCGCAGGTGCAAGCAGCACGAACGTCACCTCAAAGGCGCTGTCGGAGATCACGGCGTTAAACGTGCAGGTCGGCGATATGGTAAAGGCGGGAGATGTTTTGTGTACGCTGGATTCCGTTTCCATTAAGGAGAAGCTCACGGAGCTTGAGAAGAACATTTCCAATGCGCAGGCAGTCAATAATATTAACAGCCAGCAGACGCAGACAGCAGTCGAGCAGGCGTTAAAGGATCAGGAGACGCAGCTTGCGGCAGCGCAGAAGGCAGTAGACGACGCGCAGGGAGCGTTTAACTGGGCGCAGATGCAGTATAGTGCCGGAAAGATGGAGTATGCGGAATATCATACGGCAAAGAGCGCGCTTGATACGGCAAAGACGGCTTATAATACTGCGGTAGAGACGACAAACCGTGCGGTGGAGACGGCGAAAACACAGGCGGAGCTCGAGAAATATAAGGAATCTGATGCAAAATCACAGGAGACTCTCACGAATTTAAAAGAGCAGTTGGCAGATTGTGAGATCAAGGCTCCGTGTGACGGCGTTGTGACCTCCGTCAATGTGCGTGTCGGTGACATCAACGCGGAAAAGACGACAATCTTAACGATCGAGGATACCAACAGCTTAAAGCTTGTTGCAAACGTTGCAGAGGCTGACATCCTAAAGATCCAGGAGGGAATGAAGGCGGTTGTGACGGCAGACGCGACAGGTGAGGAGGAGATCACAGGAACCGTGTCAAGAGTGGTTCGTGCAAAGGGCCATTCGCAGGCAGGCAGCGGAGATAATGCCGCAGGAGCTGCTTCCGGTGCGTCAGGATATTCGGTAGAGATCACGATTGATAACAACAACCTTTTGGTCGGCATGGCGGCAAAGGCGAAGGTCATGCTCAAGGAAAAAGCCAATGTGCTTGCAGTTCCTTACGATCTGATCCAGTATGATGAAAACGGCGGCGCCTTTGTGCTTGTCGCAGAGACAAATGACGACGGTTCGGCAGTCGCAGTGAAAAAGAAGATCGAGGTAGGCGAGGAGGTAGATTACTACACAGAAGTGACCGGCGGAGAGTTAAAGGAAGGGGATATGCTCATTTATGACAATACCTTCTCGGTAACAGAGGGACAGAGCTTTGCACCGGAGCAGATGTATCAGAATCAGGATATGGGCTTAGACGGCGGTGCAGGAGCGGGAACGTCGGCAGCTCCAGCGGCGACGAGTGTTGGGGGTGCGGAATAGTGAGTGAACCAGTAATCCGAATGGAAAAAATAATTAAGACATATTATCAGGGAAAGCCGAATGAATTGGAGATTCTTCACGGCATTGACCTTGTGGTGCATCAGGGAGAGTTTGTTTCCATCGTCGGTGAGTCCGGTTCCGGAAAAAGTACATTAATGAATATCATTGGAGTGCTGGACAGACAGACATCGGGAAACTATTATTTAGAGGGGCAGGATGTCAACAGTATGACGGACGAGGTGCGCAGCGCCTTCCGTAACCAGAGGATCGGCTTTGTATTTCAGAACTTTAACCTGCTTCCCCGCGCAAATGCATTAAAGAACGTGATGGTGCCGCTGATGTATGGAGAGACGCGGATCAAGGCACAAAAGGAACGTGCAATGGAGATGCTTGCGATGGTCGGTATGGACGAACGTGCAATGCACCGCCCGAATGAGCTCTCCGGCGGACAAAAGCAGCGTGTGGCGATCGCACGAGCGATGATCAACGATCCGGCGATCATTCTTGCCGATGAGCCGACCGGAGCGCTTGACTCCAAGACCGGACATATGGTGATGGATTTATTCCACAAGCTTCATGAGGAGCAGGGAAAAACGATCGTACTGATCACTCACTCACAGGAGCTTGCGGCGGAGACGCAGCGGATCGTAACGCTCTTAGACGGAGAAATTGTGGCAGACAAGGGAGGTGAGCGCTGATGTTTTTTGAGAATATCAAGGAGGCAATTACAAGTATTTTTTCAAATAAGATGCGTTCCCTCTTAACAATGCTCGGCATCATTATCGGTATCAGTTCTGTGATCATTATCACAACGATCGGAGGCTCTATCCAGAGCACGCTGACGGCGACTTTAAATTCGATGGGCGGAAATACGGTATCGACCTATGTGGAGGCTCGTTATCCCGAAACGGAGGATGAGTGGGCGACATGGGTAATGCCTGAGATGGAGGACGAGGATTATGTTTCGCAGGAGATGCTGGACGGATTGGTCGAGGCATATCCTGATGAGATCAAGGGCTTTGCCGCACAGACGTATCTTGGTACGGGACAGATCAAGGATCCTGCCGATGCAGAAAATTATGCCAATGTCAGTATTCAGGGCGTTACGCCGGAAATGATTGAATATATGAAGCTTGAGATGCATGCGGGACGAAATATGACGAGCCAGGATAATGCAACGCAAAAAAAAGTCTGCCTCATCGCGGACACGATGGCGGAACGCTATTTCCACGGGGAGAATCCGATTGGAGAGAAGATTTCCGTCACGACCTCGGAAGGCGGCATTTTTGATCTGGTAATCGTTGGAGTCTATAAATACAATCAGGCGCTCTTTGGAAAGATCGATACCTCGATTCCTGAAAGAGACCGCGTTACCGAGATGATGATTCCGATCCAGACCTGCTTTAAGCTGCAGGGAGCGGATCGGACAGGATATGAGTACTTTAACGTACTGCTTAAGCCGCTTGCAGATGTCGAGAAAGCGACAGCCGATATTACGGCTTACTTTGAGGAGGTCTATGCAAGCAACGAGGACTATCATGTGTCTGCATATAACATGCAGTCTAACATGGGAATGATCAGCACCGTGCTCAATGTGATCACGATGGCAGTATCGGGTATTGCGGCAATCTCGCTTGTGGTGGGAGGTGTCGGCGTTATGAATATCATGCTGGTGTCGATCACAGAGCGGACGAAGGAAATCGGTGTGCGCATGGCACTTGGAGCAAAGCGAGGGATTATCCGTCAGCAGTTTGTTATCGAGGCGATCATGCTCTGTCTGATCGGCGGTGTGATCGGTATCCTGATCGGCGTCGGCATTGGTGCATTGCTGGGGCAGGTTGCCGGCTTTGTCATCCAGAATATGTACTCTGAGTATTCAAGCTACATTATTATGGAAGTGCATCCGTCGGGAGTGGCGATCATGCTCTCATTGTTCTTCTCTATGCTTACGGGCGTGTTCTTCGGATATTATCCGGCAAACAAGGCTGCCAAGATGGAGGTTATCGATGCATTGCGGTATGAATAAGTATAGAAGGAATGCGGGATAAAAAGAGAGTTGCGGCTTAAAATTACAAGCTATCATCTGACAATACGAGGAATAAACAGAAAAAAAGAGTGGGAAACAGCAGTCATGCTGTATTCCCGCTCTTTTCGATTAATATAAGAGTGGCACGCGAAGCGTGTCGCTCGTTGTGATGCAAGCTCGTTGTTTTACGGAAGCAAGAGCTTCATGGGGCTGTCTGCCGGTTAATTATTAAGAAAAAATAAAATGCAAATTTTTGTTGCATTCTCTGTTGACAAAGAAAACAGATGGTGCTATCTTAGGTACATAAGATATTAGCACTCCACATGAATGAGTGCTAATAATCAGAAAGGAAACTGCATATACTCTGATTAGAGGAGACTGCGATGGAGGAATTGGAATTAGACGAGAGAAAAACCAAAATACTGGATGCGATCATCCGAAATTATCTGGAGACCGGAGAACCGGTAGGATCGCGGACGATTTCAAAGTATACGGATTTGAATTTAAGCTCAGCGACGATCCGCAACGAGATGGCGGATCTGGAAGAATTGGGTTACATCGTTCAGCCGCACACCTCGGCGGGCAGGATTCCGTCTGACAAGGGGTATCGCTTTTATGTGGATCACCTGATGGAGGAGAAGAACCGTGAGGTCAATGAGATGAAAAGCTTTGTCATTGAGCATACGGAGAAGGTTGAACAGGTGCTGCAGCAGGTGGCGAGGATTCTGGCAAATAACACGAATTACGCCACGATGGTCACCGCGCCGAGTTATCATGGCAATAAGGTAAAATTCATTCAGATTTCCAACGTTGACAGCACGCAGGTTCTGGCGGTTATCGTCACAGAGGCGAATCTGGTGCGGAACAAGATCATTCCGGTATCGGAGCCGATTGATAATGAGACGATGCTAAAGCTTAATTTTTTGCTTAATTCCAACTTGAATGGGCTCGCACTGCAGGAGATCAATCTGGCTACGATCTCAAAGCTTAAGGAACAGGCGGGCATCCACAGCGACATCATCAGCAATGTGCTCGATACGGTGGCGGAGACGATGGGAGAGGACGAGGATATTCGTGTTTATACCAGCGGAACGACCAATTTTTTTAAGTATCCAGAATTGAGTGATTTTGCAAAAGCAAGCGAGCTGATCTCTACCTTTGAGGAGAAGCAGCAGTTGGCAAGCCTTGTAACTGAAAACCTGTTGGAGCAGGAAAATACGGGGATTCAGGTTTATATAGGAAATGAGAGTCCAATCCAGACAATGCGGGACTGCAGTGTTGTGACAGCAACCTATGAGTTAGGTGAGGGAGTGCGCGGAACGATCGGAATTGTAGGTCCTAAGCGGATGGATTACGAGAAGGTGATGGATAATTTAAAGATTCTGAAAAATTCACTGGATGGAATTTTAGACAGAAAGAACGGACAGACATAAGGAAGGTTCGTATGGAGGAAGATCATGTCAGAGAAGCAGGAAGAAATTTTAGAAGAAGCATTAGAGCAGGAAGTGGCGGCAGAGGGCGAGGAAGCTTTGGAGGAACAGCCGGCGGAGGAGACTGCGGAGGAAGCCGTTTGCAGTGAGGGTGCAGAGGACGCGAAGGCGGAGGAAACCGAGGAGACGGATAAATCCAAAGACACACAGGGCGATGCGAAAAAAGGCTTCTTTAAAAAGAAGAAGGATAAAAAAGACGAGCAGATCGAGGAGCTGAGCGATAAGCTGAAGCGTCAGATGGCAGAGTTTGAAAACTTCCGTAAGCGTACCGAAAAGGAAAAGACACAGATGTACGATATGGGAGCAAAGTGTATCATTGAGAAGATTTTGCCGGTCATTGATAATTTTGAGCGAGGCTTTACGATGGTTGATGAGGAGGATAAAGAAGATCCGTTTGTTGTCGGCATGGATAAGGTTTATAAGCAGATGCTCACGGAATTGGAGGCGATTGGCGTTAAGCCGATTGAAGCTGTCGGAGTCGAATTTAACCCTGATTTTCACAATGCAGTCATGCAGGTGGAAAGCGATGAGTATGAATCCGGCGTGGTAGCACAGGAGATGCTTAAGGGCTATACCTACAAGGACGCGGTTGTGCGTCATAGTATGGTGGCGGTTGTGCCGTAGCCTTTTGCATAAAGCAAGGTAATTACTTTCATCTTAGCGGATAGTTTCGCTGGTGAAGCTATTTCTTATTCATAAGATTCTTTTTATTATTTTAGGAGGAAAATATCATGGGAAAAATCATAGGCATCGATTTAGGAACAACAAATAGCTGCGTAGCGGTTATGGAGGGCGGAAAGCCAACCGTTATCGCGAATCAGGAAGGCGCAAGAACGACCCCATCCATTGTGGCATTTACAAAGAACGGTGAGAGATTGGTCGGAGAGCCGGCAAAGCGTCAGGCGGTTACCAATGCAGAGAAAACGATTTCTTCGATCAAGAGACATATGGGAACCGATTATAAGGTAGCAATCGACGACAAGCAGTATTCTCCGCAGCAGATTTCTGCAATGGTGCTCCAGAAGCTTAAGGCGGATGCGGAAGGGTATCTGGGAGAGAAGGTAACCGAGGCGGTTATTACCGTTCCGGCATACTTCAACGACGCACAGCGTCAGGCAACCAAGGACGCGGGCAAGATCGCAGGTCTTGATGTAAAGCGTATCATCAATGAGCCGACAGCCGCAGCGTTAGCGTATGGTCTTGATAATGAGAAGGAGCAGAAGATCATGGTATACGACTTAGGCGGCGGTACCTTTGATGTTTCTATCATTGAGATCGCAGACGGCGTTATCGCAGTGCTTGCGACAAATGGTGACACACGCCTTGGCGGTGATGACTTTGATAACAAGATCACACAGTGGATGATCGATGAGTTTAAAAAGGCAGAGGGCGTTGACTTATCAAATGATAAGATGGCGCTTCAGAGATTAAAGGAGGCAGCAGAGAAGGCGAAGAAGGAGCTTTCCTCCGCAACTACGACAAATATTAACCTTCCGTTCATTACAGCAACGGCAGAGGGACCGAAGCATTTTGACATGAATCTTACCAGAGCAAAATTTGATGAGCTGACACATGATCTGGTAGAGCGGACAGCGATTCCGGTACAGAACGCAATGCGCGATGCAGGATTGACAAACGCAGACATCGGTCAGGTGCTCTTAGTCGGTGGCTCTACGCGTATTCCGGCAGTACAGGATAAGGTAAGACAGTTGACAGGCAAGGAGCCGAGTAAATCTTTAAATCCTGACGAGTGTGTAGCGATCGGCGCTTCCATTCAGGGCGGTAAGCTTGCAGGAGACGCCGGTGCAGGTGAGATTCTTCTTTTGGATGTTACACCGCTTTCACTTTCCATCGAGACAATGGGAGGCGTTGCTACAAGACTGATCGAGAGAAATACGACAATTCCGACAAAGAAAAGCCAGATTTTCTCAACGGCTGCTGATAACCAGACCTCCGTTGACATCAACGTTGTACAGGGTGAGAGACAGTTCGCAAGAGATAATAAGTCACTCGGACAGTTCCGTCTGGACGGTATTCCGCCAGCACGCCGCGGTGTTCCGCAGATCGAGGTTACGTTTGATATTGATGCAAACGGTATTGTAAATGTTTCTGCAAAGGATCTTGGAACAGGCAAGGAGCAGCACATCACGATCACAGCCGGCTCGAATATGTCAGAGGATGAAATCAACAAGGCTGTCAGAGAGGCGGCAGAGTACGAGGCACAGGATAAGAAACGGAAAGAGGCGATCGATGCGAGAAATGACGCAGACGGATTCGTATTCCAGACACAGCAGGCGCTTGATCAGGTAGGTGCGAATATCGACGCGGCTGACAAGTCGGAGGTTGAGAGTGATCTAAACGCTGTGAAGTCCTTCCTTGAGGCACATCAGAATGCTGAGGAGATGACAGAGGCAGATGTGGCAGAGTTGAAATCCTTGCAGGAGAAGCTGACACAGAGTGCACAGAAGGTGTTTGCGAAGATGTATGAGCAGACACAGGGCGCACAGGCAGGAGCTGGTCCTGATATGGGAGCACAGACAGGAAATGCTGCGGATGACGTTGTGGATGCAGATTTTAAAGAGGTATAAATGTTTTGGCGGTACGGGGTTTTCGGGTTGCTTTATCTGAAAGCCCCGTGCGCACGCCGAAAACTGCAAAGAAGCAGACTGAGGTCTCTCTCATAAAGGACGAGAGGGCTGTGCAGAATATGCAAAAAAGATGTGATACATGAGAGTTTGGAAATGAGGAATCGTTATGGCAGACAAGAGAGATTATTATGAGGTCTTAGGTGTCAGTAAAGGTGCGTCTGATGCGGACATCAAAAAAGCGTTCCGCGTCCTTGCCAAGAAATATCATCCCGATATGCATCCCGATGATAAGGAATGCGAAGAAAAGTTTAAGGAAGCACAGGAGGCCTATGCGGTTTTAAGCGATCCGGATAAGCGCAAACAGTACGATCAGTTCGGTCACGCTGCATTTGACGGCACGGGCGGAGGCGGCGGAGGCTTTGACTTTTCCGGTATGGACATGGGCGACATATTCGGCGATATATTCGGTGATTTCTTCGGCGGAGGAAGCAGACGCAGAAATGACGGTCCGATGAAGGGCGCAAATGTCAGAACAAGTGTAAGAATTACCTTTGAGGAGGCTGTTTTTGGCTGCGAGAAGGAAATTGAAGTCGTATTAAAGGATGAATGTAAGACATGCCACGGAACGGGAGCAAAGCCGGGAACGACGCCGGAGACGTGCGGCAAGTGCGGCGGCAAGGGAAAGGTTGTCTATACGCAGCAGTCGTTTTTCGGACCGGTACAGAATGTACAGACCTGTCCGGAATGCCGCGGTTCGGGCAAGATCGTTCGTGAAAAATGCTCCGATTGCCGTGGAACAGGTTATATTGCGAGCAGAAAGAAAATTCAGGTCTCGATTCCGGCAGGAATTGACAATGGGCAGAGCATCCGTATCCGGGATAAGGGCGAGCCGGGAGTGAACGGCGGACCGAGAGGGGACCTTCTGGTAGAGGTGTCGGTATCCAGGCATGCGTATCTGCAGCGGCAGGATCGTGATATTTATTCCACCGCAGAGATTTCCTATGCGCAGGCGGCGCTTGGCGGTGAGATCCGTATTGCGACCGTGGACGGAGACGTTCTCTATGAGGTGAAGCCCGGCACAAAGACGCATACGACCATCCGTCTGAAAGGAAAGGGCGTACCGACGTTACAGAGCAAGGGAACGGTGCGCGGCGATCATATGGTAACGCTGATCATTAAGACACCGACAAATCTGAACGCAGAGGCAAAGGAGCTGCTGCGTAAGTTTGATGAGCTGACGGGAAATTCCCTGCATAAGGGAGGCAGTGAGCGGGCGTCGACCGGTACGGAGAAGCCAAAGAAAAGAAAGGGATTCATGGATAAATTAAAAGAATCTCTCGATGATATATAAGAACGTGTATGCTGCTCAATGAGACGCAAAAGAAACGGAGCTGCTGCAAAGACAGAGAGATCATCTGCTTTGCAGCGGCTCCGTTTTATTGACATCAGAATGGCTCGCCAAGCGTGCCGCAAGTTGTTGCGTGAGAGGCGATCACGTTCCCTATCAAGCAAAGCCGTCCGTGGGATCACACTGTGGTGATGCAGATAGCACCCTGCAAAAGCAGGGCATCTACACTGGATAATTTAAGTGCGCGTCATCAATGACGTAAAGGGTATTTTTCAGGTAGCGCGCGGCAAGATAATTTGCCATGCCAAGATTCATATCGAGGTAATTGCCGCAGTCCTTTGCGGACGCGCCGGGCACATCTCCTTTAAAATCCCGGATAAACTCAAACATTTCCGTGATGAGCGGAACGATGCTGCGGGAATCATGATCTCCTGCAAGAAGCAGATAAAAGCCCGTCCGGCAGCCCATCGGTCCAAAATAGATCGTCCGGTCACAAAATTCCTTGTGATTGCGCAGAAAGGTAGCGCCAAGATGCTCGATCGTATGCAGCTCTGCGGTATTCATCACCGGTTCTTCATTTGGAGAGGTCATACGAAGATCAAAGGTTGTGATGACCTCTGCACCGATATGATCCTTGCGTGAAACATAAATGCCCGGCTGCAGCCGGATATGGTCTATGGTGAAGCTTGCAATTTTTTCCATGGGAAACCTCCTGTGTAACCTGATATTTCGCGTTTGTAAACGCTCGTTCTATGAAAACCTTAAAACAGAATACGCGGTTCGTCAAGAGAAACTTGACAGCGGAGTGCACAAAAACGTATAGTAGGAGGTAGAAAAACGAAAGAAATGGTGAAATGTCTGATGAAAAAATATGATTTTACAAGTCAGCCCTCGATTCTGATCCAAGGGGCGATGGAGACAGAGACTGCATATCTGATCAGCCGTCTTGCAGAGGCAGCGTGTGTCAATATAGGGAATTGGGAGTTTTATACAGGATTTCTCGGCAGTCAAAACGAGCCGGTGATCATTTCCCGTACCTATCAGGGGATGGTCAACGCATCGGCGGCAACCGTGTTGGGGATTACCTCCTTCGCGCCAAAGGCGGTGATCAATCAGGGAATCGCAGGCGGTCATGACAAAAGGCTTCATGTGGGAGATCTTGTGATCGGGGAGCGGGTTGTTCCGATGAGAGCAGTGATGCAGAGTTTTTTGGCAGAGGGGGAAGGAATCTCGCCGCTCGCATTTGAACCGCTTGCGCTGGAGATTTATGATAAAAAAGAAAAATGCACAAGGAAGGTGTTTGACTTTTTGTGCGATGAGGAGCTGGTGGCAAGTGCGTGCCGTGTGAAAACGACGCTTAAGGCTTCGCGCGGCGTGCTTGGCTCTGCGGATGAGTGGAATAATCAGATGGACTGGATCGCGGTTATGCGGGAACGCTATCACACGGTTGCGGAGGATATGGAGTCGGCTGCGGCAGCGCAGCTTTGCAGGTCTTTTGGCATTCCGTTTATCGGGATCCGGATGATTTCCAATTCAATCGTCAACGGAGAGGAATTTGATGAGTCTACGGCGCTTGAGGGACAAAAATTTATAGAAGCGTACATAGAGGAGCTTTGCGGCTTTTAGGCTGACAGGAGGTGAAGGGTGAGAGGGAGCAGAAATGTATGGGAGAACGTCTGCCGGAGAATGGCGGCAGTCATTTTCTTGGGACTTTTTATCTGTTCGTTATTTTTTCCTGTTGATGTGGCGGCAGAGGAAGAAGCAGAGCACACGCGCACGGTGCGGATTGGCTATATCGGCTACGACGGTTTTATCAGAAGAACGAAGGAGGGCTTTTATGAGGGATATGGCGTAGAATACCTCAATGAGATCGCCTCTTATACAGGCTGGGAATATGAATATATCTTTGGCACATGGAACAGCCATATGCAGGCGCTGAAGGAGGGGCAGATCGATTTTCTCTGCCATGCGCAGCGGACGCCGGAGAGAGAGCAGGAGTATTTATTTTCCAAGTATTCGATTGGAGCGGAGTCGAGCGTACTCTATGCCAGAGAGGATGATGAGCGTTATTACTACAATGATTTTGAGGCATTTGACGGAATGCGGATCGCTGTACTGGAGGACAGCTATCAGAATACCGAGTTTTTGGAATTTGCACAAAAGAAGGGGTTTGATTTTGCATTTGTAGATAATAGAACGTCGGCAGACTGCTTTTGGGCATTGGATCAAGGCGAGGTGGATGCCGTTGCGATGGGAAGCCTTGCGTTAAAAACCGGGTATAAGGTCATCTGCCGCTTTGGCTCGGACCCATTTTATTTTATGACGGGAAAAGGGAATGATGAGCTGATCAATGAGCTTGACGATGCGCTTGGGCAGATTACAGCGGCAGGATCTTCCTTTGAGGAGGAGCTGTATGAGAAATATTATAAGGATGGAGCGGCGCAGAAGTCTGTCATTTTGACAAGGGAGCAGGCTGCCTTTATCAAGCAGTCAGAGGAAATACAGATTGCGCTGTTTCCTTCCAGAAAGCCGTTTTCCTATTTGGATGAAAACGGGGAGATTGCCGGGATCACGGTCGATACACTTAATTTGATCGCAGAACGCAGCGGCTTTACCTTTTCCTATACTATGATTCCTGAGGGGGAGCATGTTGCAGACTATCTCGTTCACAATCCGGATGTGTTTGTTGCAGGTGTCATGGTAAAGAACCCGGAGTTTCACGGTGATTACTTTGTTGTATCAGACACCCTTTATATGGATGATGTAGCTCTCGCTTGCTTAAACGGCAGCGAATATGATATGGATGCTAATGCAGGCAGCTACCGCTTGGTGATTCCTGCAAATTATGTGGCGCTCAACGATTATATCAAAAGCAATTATCCGCAGTTTGAGGTGATAGAGTGTGGCGCAACAGAGGACTGTCTGCAAATGATTTTGGACGGGAAGGCTGATTTTGTCGCGCAGAATGTCAATGTTTTAAAGCCGTATCTGGCAAATCCGCATTACGAGGGAATGGCAGTGCTACCTACTTTTTTTATGGAGGAGGAGACAGGGATCGTTACGACACATTCCAGAGAGCACGAGCTTGTGATCGGAGTTTTCAACCGCTGTCTTGAGACGATCACACAAAAGGAACTGTCGCAGTTTGCGGTCAATCATACAGTCAGAAACGCTTATCAGATGACATGGAGAGATGTGATCTATAAGTTCCGTTATTCCTTTTTTGCTATTGTTCTTTTGGTGCTGCTGATTTTTGCATTGATGGGAGCGTTTATCATTTCGCGCAGAAAGAGCTACCGCAGATTGGAAGAAAAAAATATACAGCTTGGTGACGCGGTGGCGCAGGCAAACAACGCGAATCAGGCAAAGAGCCGGTTTCTTGCCAGCATGAGTCATGAGATCAGAACGCCGATGAATGCGATCGTGGGATTGACAGAGCTGGCAAAGCATCACAGCGAGGAACCGGTGCAGCTGCTTGAATATCTGGAAAAAATTGAGAGCTCGTCAAAGGTACTGCTTGGAATTATCAATGATGTACTGGATATGTCGGCGATCGAAAGCAAAAAATTAAAAATCGCAAGAAAGCCGTTTTTGCTTCATGACATACTTGGTCCCATCGGCGATGTTTACAGTACGCAGTGCCGCCAGAAGGGAATCCGGTTTGAATTGGATGCGGAGGAGGTCCTGCACGATTGTCTGATTGGGGACAGCCTGCGCTTAAATCAGGTCCTGTTCAACCTGATTTCCAATGCGTGTAAGTTTACCGCAGAGGGCGGAAAGGTCATTGTGAAGGTGCAGGAGCTTCCGGGACAGGGAGAGAAGATTTATTATAAATTTACCGTGACGGATACCGGAGAAGGCATGTCAAAGGAGATGATCAGCAGACTGTTCCGTCCGTTTGAGCAGGAGGCTCCCGATACCGCGCAGCGTCATGGCGGCAGCGGACTGGGACTTTCCATTACACAGAACCTTGTAAACCTGATGGGCGGAAATATTACCTGCCGGTCAGAAAAGGGAAGGGGAACAAGATTTACGGTTTCGATTCCGTTTGTAGCGCAGGAGGCTCCGGCGGGGAGCGAAAGCATGGCGGCGGAGCCGCAGGAGACAAACGAGTCCTATGATTTTGGCGGACAGCGGGTGCTGTTAGCGGAGGATACGCAGATCAACGCAGAGATTGTCAGGGAGCTGCTGGAGCTGGTTCATTTAGAGGTTGACCATGCGTGGAACGGAAAGGAAGCGGTAGAACGGTTTGTGCAGGAAGCGCCGGGAACGTATCTTGCGATTTTAATGGATGTGCAGATGCCGGTTATGAACGGATATGAGGCGGCGCAGGAGATCCGCTCCCTCGCGCGTGAGGATGCAGGGAAAATACCGATTTTTGCAATGACGGCAAATGCATTTACGGAGGACGTCAGTGAGGCGTTAAATGCGGGTATGAATGGTCATATTGCAAAGCCGGTGGATACACAGGTGCTTTATCGCACATTAAGAAAAGCGGCAAAGGAGAGAGCATGAAGGAGATGATCATTACATTTTCGGGAATACATTTTTCGCCTGTTTCACCTGTACAGGAGGCGATACGGATTGAGGACATCGCGCACGCGCTGTCGCTTATGACGCGGGCAAACGGACATTATCCGCAGTTTTATTCGGTAGGTCAGCATTGCATGGACTGCGCCGTTTTGGCGAAGGAGGAGGGGCGCAGCATCAGAGAACAGCTTGCATGTCTGCTCCATGATGCGAGCGAGGCGTATTTGTCGGATATTACAAGACCAGTCAAGGCGGAATTGGAGGAATATCAGCGTATTGAGAAGCGGCTGCAGGAAATGATCTATCAGAAATATCTGTCTGGGGAATTGACCGCAGAGGAGCGGCAGACGGTCAAGCGGATTGACGACGCCTGCCTGTATCATGAGTTTTTACATTTCAAAGGGGTGGTGCTGTTTGAGAAAGAGCCGCAGCTTGCGGCGCGTCCGCAATACAGGCAGCGATCTTTTGAGGAGACGGAGGCGTCATTTTTATGCCTCTTTCATGAGTTGTCTAATAGTTGCTTAAAATGAGCCGTCGCTTAAACGGCGCCTCAAGCTGGTCGATCGTCCGCCTTGCCTGTCCGTAACGGTAACGGTTGGTGCGGATAATAAACATCTGATTGGCGCCGCGGTATTTCTCGCGCAGAAAAAATGGGATCCTGATCCAGTCTCTGGTAAACGGGATCTGGTTTTCGATCAAAAGCCGGGCGGCGTGATTGCTGATGCGTTCATTCGTCGTCCGGCACAATTCTACGTCCTTGTCAAGCTTTTTCATATTGCCTAAAATCTTTGGTGCCATATCACGATTCTCCTGCTGTCAAATAATTTTAATGTGGATCTGTTTGCCGAGACTGTCTGCCATCTTTATCAGAAAGTCAAGACTCGGATTATATTTCCCGCTCTCAAAGCGGGAGATGTTTGATTTCTTTGTGCCGACGCGGGCTGCGAGAGCCTCTTGTGTGACCTCCTGTTCCCTGCGGGCATTCTTTAGCTGCTCGACGACCTCATAGCGCGGGAGCAGCCGCTTTTCATCTTCCTTCATAGCTTCCTCGATAAATATGCAGTGTCAGCGTTTCTCTGCTTAAAAAATTATCATATATGATAACTTTTGTCAAGGAAAAGAAGCTGAATTTGACTTGAAAAATTCGGAGGGGATGGTATAATAGATAAAGAAATAAAATTATGATTTACATAGAAGATAAAGCAAGAGAGGGAGGATTTTGATGTTTCATTTTACGGATGATTTGCTGATTGGCATTGAAGAAATTGATAACGAGCACCGTCATCTTTTTGACATGCTTGAGGAGCTTAAGGGATTATTGGAGGATGAGCAGTTTGCAGATAAATACGATCAGGTGAAGGCGATGATTGAGGAACTTGCAGAGTATGCAGACTCTCATCTGGAGCATGAGGAAGCGTATATGGAGAGTATCCGGGACCCGGAGCTGATCAACCAGCGGGCGCAGCATGATAATTTCCGAAATAAGATCCAGGATTTTATGTTTCGCGATATAAGCAGTGAGGAGCAGCAGCAGGAGGCGCTTTCAGAGCTTCGGGAATACACGACGAGATGGCTGTATCATCATATTTTGGGAAGCGATATGATGATCGGAAAGAATAAGCCGTTGGAGGAGTGGATGGTACTTGAGAATCCATGTGAGTTTTCCGACAGCTATCGGACGGGGATCACATTGATTGATGAGGAGCATCAGGTACTGTTTGACATCATCGGCGATATTAACAGGATTGTAAAATCCTATTCGGTCTCAGATCAGTATGATGAGCTGCAGACGATTTTTGCAAGATTGATCGATTATACGAGTGAGCATTTTGCAGATGAGGAAGAATATATGGAGAGCATCGGCTATGAGGGACTTGCCGTTGAGAGACGCGCGCATGAAGGCTTTGTGAATAAGCTAAAGACCATACAGGCAAATCCTGATAAGATTGACGGCAATCCGCAGGAGTATGTGGAGCGTCTGGTTGAATTTTTGCTGCGGTGGCTTGTGACACATATTCTTTATCTGGATAAGAAGATTCCAAAGGTCACAGAGGCTGACAGGAAATAACGCAAAGAGTCCGTGCCCTTAAGGGCACGGGTTCTTTGCTCTCAAGTATCTGTAGTGACTGTCGCTTCAAGAATCTTATGGTTTTTAACGGTATGTACATGAATATTCATGCCGTATGCCTCACAGTGAAACTGACTGTCATCCTTTGGGATTTTGCCGAGAATATGATAGATCAGCCCGTTAAAGGTATCAAAATCCTCCTCCGGTATCGCAACCTGAAGCTCCCGCCGGATGTCAGAGACGTCGGCGTCTCCGCGGATCTTCCAGACGCCTTCTTTGATACATTTTATTTTTTCCTCTCCGGCGTCATCTTCTTCATAGATTTCTCCGACCAATTCTTCAACGAGATCGTGCATCGTTACGATGCCGGACATTTCTCCGTATTCATTTAACAGAATGGAAAAATAATTTCTTGTATGCTTCATTTCATGAAACAGCTTAGCTGCCTTTATCGTTTCCGGAACAAAAAATGCCGGCTTTACCGCTTTTTCTAAGATGGAAGTCTTATCGCGCCTTGAGAGACGGAAATATTCCCTGACATCAAGCAGCCCGATGATATTTTCTTTTGATTGCTGATAGACCGGGTAGCAGCTGTAGCGGTTGGAAAGAATCACATCGTGCCAGCTGTCAGGCGTGTCATCGGCATTTAAGAGTACAACATCAAGACGATGCGTGCAGATCTGTTCCGCAGTCACGTCGTGAAAGTCAAAGACGTTCTGGATCAATTCATTTTCCTGCGTGTCGATAATGCCATGCTCGTTCCCTTCGGTGAGGATCATCTGAATTTCCTCCTTCGTGAGCTTTGCGGCGTCCTCCGTAGGATGAATGCCGAGCAGACGCAAAAGAAGATTGGAGGAGAACGTCAGCAGCGATACGAGCGGTGAAAAAATCCGGGAGATGCCATATAAGGTAGGTGCAAGACCAAGCGCGAGCTGCTCCGAATATTTCATGGCGATGCGCTTTGGGACGAGCTCTCCAAGCACAATGCTTATGTAGGCTAACAGCAGGGTTACGGCAAGTACGGCAGCAGAGTGCAGGGTACTTGCAGGAACCGGCACGCCAAGCGCCAGAAGGGCATCGACCAGCGGACCGGAAAAATTATCCGCGGCAAAGGCACTGTTTAAAAATCCCGAAAGCGTGATGGCGACCTGTATGGTTGCCAGAAAGCGCGAAGGTTCGCTGACAAGTGACTGCAGCTTTTTTGCTTTTTTACCGCCGTGCTCCGCCAGATATTTCAGCCGGCTTTCCTTCATCGAGATTACGGCGATTTCCGCACTTGCAAAAACTGCGTTTAAAAATGTAAAAACAAAAATTAAAATAATGGAACTTAACATAAAAACTCTCTTTCTCTCCTGCAAAAAATAATAAAAACACAAAAAGGCACAGCCGGAAAACAATCGTTCCCGACTATGCCCTTATCTATCCATAATTGCAGCTGCATAAGAAAATCCTGTCGTAGTATGCGTTTCCGCGTCATCTTCCATGCAATGATCACATCCCTTCTAATGAAAACTGTGAGCTGGCGCTTCATTTGCGCAGCTCTTGATGATAAAATACGAAAAAAGCTCTTTCTGCAATGGAAAGAGCTGAATGCCGGCAATGGGACTTGAACCCATACGTGGTTGCCCACAACAGATTTTGAGTCTGCCTCGTCTGCCATTCCGACACGCCGGCATAGCTTGTGCAAAAAGCTTCGCTCAAGCAAAATCTATCTTACCATAAGATTTTTCAGATTGCAACCATAAAGTTTATTTTTTTAACACTGTTTATTTTTCTTAGAATCCTGAAGCTCCAGAATAAAATAGTCGATCATGCGGTTGATGGTCATTTGCTGCGTTTCTATAATTTTTTTGAAGTTGTCATTTTCTTTTGTCAAACGAGCCAGTTCCATATCGCTGTTCATATTTATCCTCCATTCCGATGCGATTTGAATTTGTGACGCTTCGGCACAAAGCTGCGTGGGAACAACCGCATAATCATGCGGCATTCACACGATGATCCTTCCCCATATGCTATGTTATCTTCTATGATAGGGAATTTACTTTTTTCTGTCAAGTGTGAAAGAAAATTTTTTTCAGAGAATATGCGCTATTAACAGGATTTGCCAAAAGAGGAGCGGTTTCGACACAAAATGATTTATGAAATTTTTTTAAAATCATAGGAAAAAGACGTCTGTTATGATAAAATAGCAGAATGATAAATTGGGATGAAGTGGAAGGATTATGGAAAAGACAGAAAAGCTCAGGAATCAATTGACATGGAAGATCGTATTTGGAGGGATGCTTGCACTCGGTCTGCCGGCAGTGTTTTTTTATCTGTTGGAATTTTATACACACAATCCGTTTGTGGAGGTGCGCCCGTGGGCGCAGTTTTTTAATGTGACGCTGTTTTGGCTGATCGGAGGCATTCTTTTTTGCATCTTTGGAAGCATACGCCTTGCCTATGGCATATTTGCGGCGGCGGTAATGCTCTTTGGACTTGCCAATGCCTATGTGGTCCGGTTTCGGACGAACCCGATCGTGCCGTGGGATATTTTTTCATGGAAGACGGCGGCAAGCGTGGCGGGAAATTATGATTATACACCGGATGGCAGAATGGTCATCGTCACGGTCCTTTTTCTGGTGATCATCGCAGCGCTTGTGCCGGTAAAGCTTAAGTGGGGGCGTGTGATCTGCCCCAAGCGTTATCTTGCGGGCGGTGTGCTTTTGGTGCTTTTCGCTGCCTTTTCCACATTGCTGCAGCAGGAGGACTTTCAGAATCGGTACAGCCTTTACAACAAGCTGTTTACACCTGTTTTTATGACGGAGGTCGACGGGATTCCGGTCACATTTGTCATGAATCTTGCCTATATGACGATTGATAAGCCGGAGGGGTACAAAAAACAGGAGGCACAGAAGCTGCTTGCTGAATACGGGACGGAGGAAAAAGAAGCCGCGGGGGAAGCTGGCGGTGAAGGGAAGCTGCCGAATATTATTGTGGTGATGGATGAGGCGTTTTCCGATCTTAGCGTGCTGGGAGAGTTTGCGGTAAATCAGGATTATCTGCCGTATCTTCATATCTTACAGAGGGGGTGTGAAAATACGGTTACGGGGATGCTGCAGGTGTCGGTCTGCGGCGGAAATACGGCGAACACGGAATATGAATTTCTCACGGGCAATACCATGGCGTTTCTGCCGCAGGGGAGTGTGCCGTACCAGCAGTATATCACCGGGGCGTGCGAGACGCTCCCCTCGCATCTGCGGGAGCTTGGCTATGAGACGATCGCGACGCATCCCTATGGGGCGGAAGGCTGGGAGCGCAATGTGGTCTATCCGTGGATGGGATTTTCCCGGAGTCTGTTTTTGGAGGATTATGCAGGGGCGGAGTATGTGCGCAATTATGTCAGTGATGCGGCATGTGTGGAAAAGATCATTTCGCTTTATGAACAAAAGAAAACGGATGCGCCGCTGTTTTTGTTTGCGGTGACGATGCAGAATCACAGCGGGTATGAGGATGCTTATGCAAACTTTACGCCGGACGTGCGGGCGGAGGAGTTTGATAATTTTTCCGTCGATCAGTATCTGTCCCTCCTAAAGCTTTCGGACGCTGCGCTGGGGCAGCTGATCACTTATTTTTCGCAGGAACAGGAGGATACGGTTCTTGTGTTTTTCGGGGATCATCAGCCAAGCGACACGGTTGCGGCTCCGATATTGGCACAAAACGGTATGGCGTGGAATGCGCTCTCGCAGGAGGAGCTAAAGCTGCGCTATCAGGTACCGTATGTCATTTGGGCGAATTATGACATTGCAGAAGCGCAGAATGCGGACACAAGTGCGAATTTTCTTGGTGCAGAGCTGCTTTTGCGCGCAGGTATTCCAACAACGCCGTATCAGAATTTTCTCCTGAGACTGAAGCAGGAATATCCGTTTATTTCTGCGGTGCGGACCGTGAGAGCGGATGGGACGGAGACGTCTGCGGCGGAGGAGGGCGGCTGGATGGATACCTACCGGATCCTGCAGTATTACCGGATGTTTGATCAGGGAGAGGAGCTGGGAGATGAATAAGAGGCTGCCAATTTTCGCGGGAGCGCTGCTGCCGCTTTTTATCGCGATCCTTGTCTGCATCGATCATGGGATTTATCCGTTTGGCGATCAGTGTATGCTGCAGGTGGATATGTATCACCAGTATTGTCCGTTTTTTACTGAGCTTTTGGATAAGCTGAAAGAGGGCGGCAGTATTTTTTATTCATGGAGGATCGGTCTTGGCGCAGATTTTATTTCGTTATTTGCATATTATCTGTCAAGTCCGCTCAATGTGTTCCTCTTGTTTTGTCCGCCCGCGTATGTCATTGAGTTTATGACGATTCTGGTGCTGCTTAAGCTGTCGTTTGCAGGAGCGTCGTTTACTGCTTATTTAATTGCGCATTTTAAAATATGGGAGAGCGGGAGAGAGGCTTTTGGGGGCTTGCCGCGTCCCATTGCCGCATTTGCGGCTGCAAGCTTCGGCTGTGCCTATGCGCTGTCTGCTTTTATGGCGGCTTATGCATGGAATATTATGTGGCTGGACTGTATGGCGCTTGCGCCTCTTGTGCTCCTTGGATCAGAGAGACTGGTGGACGGTCAGAGCCCTGCGCTTTATTATGTTTCTCTCGCGCTTTGTATCTGGAGTAATTTTTATATTGCGATTATGGTCTGCATTTTTTGCGTGCTGTGGTTCTTTTTGTACTGGCTGGAGCATCGCGCGTCCGGCTTTCGTGCATGGGTGCGTTTTGCATGGTATTCGCTGTTGGCGGGGGGCAGCGCTGCCGTTTTGATCGTGCCGACAGCAATCGTGCTTGGCTATAGCGGTAATCAGGGAACGTCCTTTCCGGAGACGGTGGAGTGGTATTTTGGGCTGACGGCAGAGCTGGCAAGACATCTGCTTGCGGTGCCTCCCTACACGGGAACGGAGCATTGGCCCAATCTCTATTGCGGCTTGTTCGTGCTCGTGCTTTTTGTACTGTATTTGCTCAACTGCGGTATTTCATGGAAAAGAAAGCTGCCGCGGCTTTTTCTTGTGGCTTTCTTTGTGTTAAGCTTTGCAAATAATTTTCTTGATTTTGTCTGGCATGGCTTTCATTTTCCGACCTCTTTGCCCGGCAGACAGTCGTTTCTTTATATTCTGCTCCTGCTTACGATTGCCTTTGAGGCATTTTTGCAGCTTCGGAAGAACCGGCTGTGGCATCTGCCGGTAACGGCGGGAGTGCTGGCGGTTTTTCTTGTGTGTGCGTATTTTGCTTCGGAGGAGGAGCTGTTGGGCGAGACTGTATTTTTCGTCAGCGCGGCATTTATTTCCTGTTATCTTATTCTTTTGTGCTGTTATCTTGCCGGAAAGGAAAGGCTGCGCCGTCTGATGCTGGGAGTCGGCTGTCTCGCCGTGCTCGCAGAGCTTACGCTCAATTATGACTTGACCGGATTTGATACGGTAAGCCGTACGGCATATCTGAGTAATCGAAAGGGGTATCAAGGCGTGCTTGCGGCGGCACAAGAAGCGCGCGGCAGCGCCAAAGAGGGCGTATCGTTCTACCGCGTGGAGGAGCTTGAGCGGAGGACAAAAAACGATGCGGCATTGTATGGCTATCCTTCGGCAACACAGTTTTCTTCCCTGATGAATCTTGACGTCAGTCATTTTTATCAGAACGTCGGCATGGAGGGGGGAAAGAACTTTTATTGCGCAAACGGGGCGACGCCGCTTTTGTCGGCGATGCTCTCGATCCGCTATGTGCTCGCCGATAATGATATGGAGGAGGGACCGCTGCGGAATAAGACGGCGTCCGCGCAAAATGTGTGGCTTTATGAAAATGCGTATGTGCTCCCGCTCGGTTTTATGATGGCGGAGGACGTCATCGCGGCATGGGATTACGAGGGACTTGGAGACATTGGTTCCCAGAATGAGCTGGCAAGGCTGCTCGGTGCATCGGAGCATATGCTAACGCCCGTTTCCTCTTTCTCCAATCCCGGAGAGTCCTCCTTTTTGGCAGAGGAGGACGGCTATTATTACGCTACTTATGACAGTACGTCTGTTGGGCAGCTGACCGCGGAAATGAGCAATGGCAGAAGCCGTTCCTACACAAAGGTGTCCCACGGGTATACGTTAGAGCTAGGCTATTGTCCCGCGGGCACGGAGGTAACGATAAAAAATGAGGAGGATGAGACGCTGGGGCTTACGGTATACCGGCTGAATGAGCAGGCATTTTTGACGGCGTATGAGGCGCTGGCGGCGCAGACGATGGAGCTTGAGTCATTTTCGGGGGATGCTGTCTTGGGAACGATTACGGTAGAGCAGGCGGGGAGACTGATTTTTTCGATCGCCAATGAGGCGGGCTGGAGTTTGTATGTCGATGGTGAGCGCACAGAGCCCGAGAGCTTTGCGGGAGCGTTTCTCAGTGTGCATTTAGAGCCGGGGGTGCATGAGATCAGGCTTCGCTATAAGACGCCGGGATTTTCTTTCGGTGCGGGAGTTTCCCTGTGCAGCGCCGTATTGTCGGCAGGCTCCGTGATTTTTTGGAAAAGAAAAAATAATAAGTCCGAATTATTGGACTGATCATAAGATACACTCCTGTCATCAACAGATGAAAAGGAGTGTATTTTTTATGAAAGGATATGTAGTAGACGCCGGATATATGGGATATGTTGAGGGACGCTATATGCTGTTTGCAAATGAGGATGATTACCGCGAATATTTCGAGGACTGATATTATTTTAAAGGCTGACATTGAAATTTGCAGCTGAATGTGTGATAATAGAAATTAGGCTTAAACGATGCTATTTTCACATGGTAGAAAGAAGGAAGTTTTATGTCAGAGAAGGAAATTGAGGTCTATGGCAGAGAGGCAGAGGAGATCAGAATACATCCGTATGAGCATCATGCAAAGTATTACGAGACGGATCAGATGGGCATTATCCACCACTCCAATTATATCAAGTGGATGGAGGAGGCACGGATGGACCTGCTGGAACAGATGGGACTTTCCTACAAGGAGATGGAGGAAATGGAGATCATCAGTCCCGTGCTGTCCATTTCCTGTAATTATCACAGCATGGTCCATTTTGATGATGTGGTTGTGATCGAGCCGCGGATCACACAGTATGACGGCATAAGGCTGGAGGTGGAGTACCGCATGACGGATAAAAAGACAGGGGAGCTGCGGACGAGCGGAAGAAGCTCGCACTGCTTTTTAAATCGCTCAGGCAGACCGATTTCCCTAAAGAGGTCTTATCCTGAGCTTGATACAAAGTTTTTTGAGTATGCCAACACATGACCGGCCGCAGGTCAGCAATAGGGGAAGTGAGGAAAAGCGGGATATGCGCCAAAGAGCCGAAGAAAAAAGGCTTGCGCATCCTCTCGCAAAAGCGCTTTGGAATGGAGGATGAACATGATACAGGAGAGATTACAGGCGCTCCGCAAGGAGATGGAAAAGAGAAGGATTGCAATTTATGTTGTTCCGACCTCGGATTTTCACGAGTCGGAGTATGTGGGGGAGCATTTTAAGGCACGAAGGTTTATCACGGGCTTTACAGGCTCTGCAGGAACAGCTGTGATCACGATGACGGAGGCGGGGCTTTGGACGGACGGACGCTATTTTGTACAGGCGGAAAAGCAGCTTTCGGGCAGTACGGTGACGCTTTACCGCATGGGTGAGGAAGGCGTTCCGAAGGTGGACGAGTTTATTGAGGAAAAATTAACGGAGGGCGGCTGCATCGGCTTTGACGGACGTGTTGTCAACGGAAGCTGGGGCAGAAAGCTTGCGCAGATCGCAGAGAAGAAGCATGGCTCGCTTGCCGTCGGAGAGGATTTGATCGATCTGATCTGGACGGATCGTCCGGCGCTCTCCAAAAAGCCGCTGTTCCTTTTGGAGGAGAAATATACCGGAAAGAGCACGGAGAAAAAGCTGTGTGAATTGAGAGAGGCAATGCGTAAAGAGGGAGCGGACGTTCATATTTTAACGTCTCTTTATGATATTGCATGGCTGTTGAATATCCGCGGCGGAGACATTGCCTATGTGCCGGTGATCCTGTCCTATCTTGCAGTGACAGAGACGGAGTGTATCTGGTTTTTGCAGGAGGAAATCGTGGATGAGACGATCGCCGCTTATCTCAAAGAAAATAAGATCACGACAAGACCGTACGATGAGGTCTATGATTATGTGACAAAAATTCCTGAAACGGCAGGTGTGTTATTAAATCAGGGAACTGTAAATTACCGGATCGTGTGCGGTCTGCCAAAGGGCGCGCGCATCATTGACAAGCCGAATCCCACGGAGCGCATGAAGGCGGTCAAGAATCCCATCGAGGTAGAAAACACAAGGAGAGCGCATATCAAGGACGGCGTTGCGTTCACGAAGTTTATGTACTGGCTTAAGACCAATATCGGCAAGCTTCCGATGACGGAGATTTCGGCGTCTGATTATCTGGAGGAGCGCAGAAGGGAGCAGGATGGTTTCCTTGAGCTTAGCTTTGATACGATCTGCGCGTACGGTCCCAATGCGGCGATGATGCATTATGCGGCGACGCCGGAGTCTGACGCGGCGCTTTTGCCGGAGGGACTTCTTCTTGTGGATTCCGGCGGTCATTATTTTGAGGGAACGACCGATATTACAAGAACGATGGCGCTTGGGGCGATCACAGACGAGATGCGGCGGCATTTTACCGCTGTCTGCCGCTCGAATCTGAATCTGGCAAACGCGAAGTTTTTATATGGCTGCACCGGATTAAATCTCGATATTTTGGCGAGAGGTCCGCTGTGGGATATGGGCATTGATTATAAATGCGGAACAGGACATGGGGTCGGCTATGTGTTAAATGTACACGAGGGACCAAACGGCTTCCGGTGGCGGGTGGTGGCAGACCGAAACGACAGCGGGACGCTGGAGGAGGGCATGATCACGACGGATGAGCCGGGCGTATATCTGGAAGGCAGCTATGGGATCCGTCTGGAAAATGAGCTGGTTTGCCGCAAGGCGGAAAAGAATGAGTACGGTCAGTTCATGAGCTTTGAGAATATTACTTATGCGCCGATTGATTTAGACGCCATTGATCCGGAGGAGATGACAGGGCGTGAGAAGCGGATGCTAAATGATTACCATGCGATGGTATACAAGACGCTTTCTCCGTATCTGACGGCAGAGGAGAACGAGTGGCTTAAGAAATATACGAGAGCGATTTAGTCAGGGCAGACTTGTTCCTAAAATAGAGACAGAATGGAGACAGACATGAGCGAAAAGCTGGTATTGATGGATGGGCACAGTATTTTAAACCGGGCGTTTTTCGGGATTCCCGATCTTACAAATTCAGAAGGACTGCATACCAATGCGGTGTATGGCTTCTTAAATATTATGTTTAAGATATTAGAGGAGGAGAAGCCGGATTACCTGACCGTTGCGTTTGATGTTCCACAGCCGACTTTTCGCCATGAGATGTTCGCGGAGTATAAGGGCACGAGAAAGCCGATGGCGACGGAGCTAAGGGAGCAGGTTCCGCTGATGAAGGAAATGCTTTCAGCGATGGGCGTCACCGTGATCGAAAAGGGCGGCTATGAGGCGGACGACTTGCTTGGAACGATCGCAAAGAGCAGTGAGGAGCAGGGACTTGAGGTATCGGTCGTCTCGGGGGACAGAGATTTGCTGCAGCTTGCCTCGGAGCATATTAAGATCCGTATTCCAAAGACAAAGAAGACGGGAACAGAGATTGAGGACTATTATGCGAGGGATGTGGTCGAGAAATATCAGGTAACGCCGGAGCAGTTTATTGATGTGAAGGCGCTGATGGGAGATACCGCGGATAATATTCCGGGCGTGCCGGGGATTGGCGAGAAAACGGCGACTGCGCTGATCGTGCAGTATGGAAGTATTGAGAATGCATATGCGCATGTGGAGGAGATCAAGCCGCCGCGGGCAAGTGCGAATTTAAAGGAGCACTATGAGCTGGCGCAGATGAGTAAGACATTGGCGACGATTGACATCCATGCAGAGATTTCATATGAGCTTTCCGGGGCAAGACTTAAGGAGGTTTCCGCGTTATATACGGAGGAAGCCTATTTGCTCTGTAAAAAACTGGAATTTAAGAACCTGTTGAGCCGTTTTTCGGTGGATGCGCCGAAAAATTCTGCCGAGGAGCATTTTCGGAGGATCACGGATGAGAAAGAGGTGCGCAGGTTTTTGGAATCGGCAAAGGGCAGAGCATGCGGATTTTATTTTGTGCTTCCGGAGGAGCGGCAGACAGAGGAGGCGAGAGCCGGCGTTCAGATGAGCCTGTTTGACGGTACATCCTCTGAGGCAGCAGAGCCGGGCGAAGAAAGCGGTTTTCTTGGGATCGCAGTGGCGTTAAGTGAGACGGAAATCTGTTATCTGGAAGCGGGAGAGACGCTTTCGGCGAAGATGCTGCGGGATATGTTTTTTGAGAGCGGCGCCAACGACTATGTGACGCTGAATTTAAAGCCGCAGCTAAAGGCGATGGGAATGATCGAGCGAAAAGCGCGTGGCGCCGTCACGGAAGAAGCGCTTTTTGATGCGGAGATAGCGGCGTATCTGTTAAATCCTTTAAAAAATGAATACCCCTATGAGGATATTGCAAAGGATTATATCGACGGGATGATCCCGTCACGCAAGGACCTGCTTGAGAAGCGCACCTATGAGAAGGCGGCGGCAGAGTGTCCGGCGGAGTTTTTAAGGGCGGTCTGCTATCCGGCATATGTGGCATGGGCGGCAAGGGAGCGTCTGCTTCTTGCACTGCGGGAGACGGGCATGGAGGAGCTGTTCCGTAAGATCGAGATGCCGCTGGTATTTACACTGGCAGATATGGAAAAGGAAGGCATACGGGTATCGGGAGAAGCGCTCAGGGAATATGCAGAGAAGCTTTCGGTTCAGATCGGAGCGCTGGAGACAAGCATCTATGAGAAGGCAGGGGAGGAATTTAATATTAATTCTCCCAAGCAGCTTGGCGTGATTTTATTTGAGAAGCTCCAGCTTCCCAACGGCAAAAAGACAAAGACCGGGTATTCTACGGCGGCGGAGGTATTGGAGCGTCTTGCGCCGGATCATCCGATCGTGGCGGATATTTTAGAGTATCGGCAGCTTGCGAAGCTAAAGTCGACGTATGCCGATGGACTTGTCAATTATATCGCGGAGGATGGAAGGATCCATACCTCCTTTAATCAGACGATCACGGCGACCGGGCGTCTTAGCAGCACGGAGCCGAATTTACAGAATATTCCAATGCGGATCGAGCTGGGACGTTTGATCCGCAAGGCATTTCTCCCGAAAGACGGATTTGTCTTTATGGATGCGGATTACTCGCAGATCGAGCTGCGGGTGCTGGCGCATTTGTCGGAGGATGAAAAGCTGATCGAGGCGTACCGGACGGCGCAGGACATCCATCGCACGACAGCGTCTCAGGTATTCCACATCCCGTTTGATGAGGTGACGGATCTGCAGCGCCGCAATGCGAAGGCGGTAAATTTCGGGATCGTATACGGTATCAGCTCGTTTGGCTTAAGTCAGGATTTAAGTATCAGCAAGAAGGAAGCGGCAGAATATATCGAGCGCTATTTTGAGACATATCCAAAAATCAAGGGCTACTTGGACGGACTGGTGACGCAGGCGAAGGAGCAGGGATATGTGACGACGATGTTTGGAAGGAGACGCCCGATCCCGGAGCTTTCCAGCAGTAATTTTATGCAGCGGGCGTTCGGGGAGCGCATTGCGATGAACTCCCCGATCCAGGGAACGGCGGCGGATATTATCAAGATCGCGATGATCCGCGTGCACGACAGACTGCTGGCGGAAGGACTTTTGTCAAGGCTGATCTTAACCGTGCACGATGAGCTTTTGGTGGAGACGGCGGCAAATGAGGAGGCGCAGGTGCGGGCAATCTTAGAGGAGGAAATGCACGGTGCGGCGCAGCTTGCCGTGTGTCTGGAGATTGACGTGCATACCGGAAGCGACTGGTATCAGGCGAAGTAGGAGAGACAGGATGAAATTTATCGGAATTACCGGGGGCGTGGGAGCGGGAAAGTCACAGATTCTTTCATATCTTGCGAAGAAGCCGGACACGGAGGTCATGCTGGCGGATGAGATTGCGCATATGCTGATGCAGCCCGGGACGCAGTGCTATGAGAGGATCATCGAAGCCTTTGGAGCAGGGATCTGTCTGCCGGAGGGCGGGGTTGACCGGCAAAAGCTTGCAGAGCTTATTTTCTCACGGGAGGAGAGCCGAAAACAGATGAATGCGATCGTTCATCCGGCGGTAAAGGAGTATGTAAAGAAAAGAGCGGCGAGAGAGCGGGAGCGCGGAGCATTAAAGCTTCTTGTGCTGGAGGCCGCGCTGCTCATTGAGGAGCATTACGATGAAATCTGCGACGAGCTTTGGTATATCTATACGAGGGAGGATGTGCGCAGAGAGCGGCTGATGAGGGACCGCGGATATTCTAAGGAGAAGATACGGCAGATTTTTTGCAGCCAGCTTGGCGAGGCGGAGTATCGCAGCGCCTGTGCGGCTGTGATCGATAATAACGGGACGATAGAAGATACATTGCGTCAAATTGACCGGATTTTGCAGGGGATGGCGCAGGGCAGGAGAAACACAGATGAGTGATTGGAATACATTAGAGCACCCATTAGTATTTGGACTGGATATTGGAACGCGCAGCATAGTGGGAACAGTTGGCTATAAAACAGACGAACGCGAGTTTATCGTAGTGGCGCAGTATGTTGCGGAGCATGAGACGCGGGCAATGGTGGATGGACAGATTCATGACATTGGACGCGTGGCAAAGACGATACGAAAGGTCAAGGAGGCGCTGGAAACGCAGATTGCCCAGCCGTTGAGCGAGGTCTGTATTGCGGCAGCGGGGCGTGTATTAAAGACGGTGACGACAACGGCAACCTACGAATTTCCTGAGGAGCGGGTTGTGACCGGGGAGGATGTCCATACCTTAGAGCTGCTCGGAGTCGAGCGGGCGCAGGATATTTTAAAAGAAATGAACGATACGAAGTATCAGTTTTACTGCGTCGGCTATTCCGTGATGCACTATTATCTGAACGGAGAGCAGATGGCAAGGCTGGAGTCGCATAAAGCCAAGGAGATCGGGGAGGAGCTGATCGTGACGTTTCTGCCGGAGGATGTCGTGGACGGACTTTATGCCGCGGTGGAGCTGGCGGATCTGACAGTCGCAAATATGACGTTAGAGCCGATCGCCGCGATCAATATTGCAATCCCGGAGAATTTCAGGCTGCTGAATATCGCGCTTGTGGATATTGGAGCCGGAACCTCGGATATCTCGGTGACAAAGGATGGCAGCGTGATCGCATACGGGATGATCCCTCTTGCCGGAGATGAGATCACGGAGCTGATCGTGCAGCAGTATCTGGTGGATTTTCAGACGGCGGAGACGATCAAGGCAGCAAGCGGCGAGGGAGATACGATTACCTATCGTGATATTATGCTGCTTGAGCATACGGTTTCGTCAGAGGAAATCTGGGAGCTGACTGCCCCTGTCGTTGATAAGATGGCGACGGAGGTGGCGGCAAAGATCAAGGAGCTAAACGGCGATAAGAGTGTCAGCGCGGTATTTGTTGTTGGCGGAGGCGGAAAGATTCACGGCTACACGGAGCTGCTTGCAGAGAAGCTTGGGCTGATCAAGGAGCGTGTTGCGCTGCGCGGAGAAGAAGTGCTGCAGGAGGTGACGTTTTTGCAGCAGGAGATCAAAAAGGATCCGCTGCTTGTCACGCCGATCGGTATTTGTCTTAATTATTACGATCAGCGCAACCGGTTTACGATGGTACGCTTTAACGGGGAGCATATCAAATTATATGACAATCATAAGCTGACGATCGTGGATGCCGCGCTGCAGGCAGGGTTCCCGAATGTGGAGCTGTTTCCGAAGCGCGGAAAAAGTCTGGAATTTTCGGTAAACGGAACGCCGCGCATCGTGCGCGGCGAGGAAGGGGAGTCCGCGCTTATTTATATGAATGATAAGCCCGTTGGCATCAATACGCCGCTGGAGCCAAATTGCGAGATTATTATTGAGCCATCGACCGAGGGGCGGGCGGCGGTTCGTACCCTGGAACAGCTTGAGGAATATACGGCATCGTCAATTGATTTTATGGTGAATGGTCATGTGGTGCATTGTCCGAGGCTTTTAGAGGTCAACGGCAGCTTAGGGCTGCCGTCCTATCAGATCTGCGCGGGCGATCAGATTGAGGTGCGCGGCTTTTACACGGTCGAGCAGCTTGCGGCGTTTATGGACGTAGAGGTTGACTGATATATTGGTGAATAACCGCGCGGCAGGTGCAGATACCCTGATTTATGAAAATTTTACCGTGGATTGGACCGTCCACTCCTTTGGAGCGGCGGAGCCGCAGGCTATGGAGCTTAAGGAGGAGGCGGAGGAAAAACAGGCGGATTCTGCGGACAACGATGCGGCAGGCAGCGCAGGAGAGGGAGACGCGGCGGAAGATACAAAGCCCCAAAAGGAAATCTCTGTGATGATCAACGGAAAGCCGGTGCGTCTGACAGGAAAGGCAGACTATGTGTTTGTCGATATTTTTGATTTTTATGATTTTGATCTAAAGGCATCTGCTGGAAGGGCGATCATTACAAAGCTGAATGGAAGCAATGCGCAGTATGCGGCGGAATTAAAGGACGGGGATGAGATCACGCTTGGATGGCAGGAGCTTTTCCGTCAAAAAGAGAATGAGAAAGAGAATGAGTAAGAAATGGAATTATGCAGTATAGCAAGCGGAAGCAGCGGTAATTGTCTGTGTGTCGGAACAGACAGCTGCCATTTGCTGATCGACGCAGGTGTCAGCGGAAAGCGGATTGAGGAAGGATTAAATTCGGTTGGGTTAAAAACAGCGGAAATGCAGGGGATCCTTGTGACGCATGAGCACATGGATCACATACAGGGACTTGGCGTGCTGGCAAGGAGGTATGGGCTGCCGATGTATGCGACAGCGGGAACGATCGAGGCGATCCTTGCCACAAAGGCAGTCGGAAAAATTGACACAGGACTGTTTCATGAGGTGCAGGCGGAGGTTGATTTTACGATCGGAGACCTGACGATCGAGCCAATCGCAATCTCCCATGATGCAGCCGAGCCGGTTGCATACAAGTTCCGTCAGGGGGATAAGACTCTGGCGGTCATGACGGACCTTGGAACCTATGACGAGCGGATCGTTGAGAAGCTAAAGGCAATGGATGTGCTCTTTTTGGAATCGAATCACGACGTACATATGCTGCAGGCAGGAGCTTATCCGTATTCGCTGAAGCAGCGTATTTTGGGCGAAAAGGGGCATTTGTCAAACGAGCTGTGCGGGAAGCTGTTAGGGGAGGTGCTGCATGACGGGCTTAAGGCAGTGTTTCTGGGGCATCTCTCAAAGGAAAACAATTATCCACAGCTTGCCTATGAGACGGTGCGGGTAGAGATCACGCTTGGAGAAAATCCGTACAGCGGAGACGATTTTCCGCTGTACGTCGCGGGACGCAGCGAAGCATCCGAGATCATGCGCTTTTAGGCGGCAAAGTCGGCAGGAGCGGGATAAGCAGGGCAGTATATGACAGAAAAGACAGAATAGAGATGAGGTGGAAGGAGGATGGAGCAGATGGCGGAAAAGGCGATCATTACAGTCGTTGGAAAGGATACGATCGGGATTATCGCGAAGGTGAGCACATATCTCTCAGAAAGCAGGGTGAATATTCTTGATATTTCACAGACGATCGTATCGGGATATTTTAATATGATGATGATCGTGGACGTGGCGGATATGGTGAAATCTTTTTCAGACTGCAGGAGGGAGCTGGATGAGATTGGGGAGGCGCTTGGCGTTTCCGTGAAATGCCAGCGGGAAGAAATTTTTGAGAAAATGCACAGGATTTAACAAATCGCTTCGGAATGGAGAGGAATATGATTAACAGCTGGGAAGTAAATGAGACCAATAAGATGGTGGAGCAGGAAAATCTGGACGTCCGTACGATCACGATCGGGATCAGTCTGCTGGAATGCATCGACGCTGATCTGGAAAGGCTGAATGAAAAGATCTACAGACGCATTACTTCGGTGGCGCGTGATCTGGCAAAAACAGCGCAGCGGATCGAGACGGAGTTTGGCATCCCGATCGTCAATAAGCGGATTTCCGTGACGCCGATCGCCTTGATCGGCGGTGCGGCATGTAAAACGCCGGAGGATTTTGTGACGATCGCACAGACGCTGGACCGGGCGGCAGAGGCAGTCGGCGCAAATTTGATCGGCGGATATTCTGCGCTTGTTTCAAAGGGGATGACGAGCGCGGATGAGATGCTGATCCGTTCGATTCCGGCGGCGCTCTGTAGAAGTGAGCGTGTGTGCAGCTCCGTCAATCTTGCGTCCACAAAGACAGGCATTAATATGGATGCTGTCCGCCTGATGGGTGAGATTTTGCTTGAGGTTGCAGAGCGTTCGGAGGACAGGGATTCCGTGGACTGCATGAAGCTTGTAGTCTTTTGCAATGCGCCGGATGACAATCCGTTTATGGCGGGGGCATTTCACGGTGTGACGGAGGCGGACGCGGTGATCAATGTCGGAGTCAGCGGACCGGGTGTCGTAAAGACGGCGTTGGAACAGGTGCGCGGTGAGAGCTTTGAGGTGCTTTGCGAGACGATCAAGAGAACGGCGTTTAAGGTCACGCGTGTCGGCCAGCTTGTGGCACAGGAGGCGTCAAGGATGCTTGGCATTCCGTTTGGAATTATCGACCTCTCACTTGCGCCGACCCCTGCGATCGGTGATTCGGTTGCAGATATTCTCTGCGAGATCGGACTGGAGTATGCAGGTGCGCCGGGAACGACGGCGGCGCTTGCCCTGTTGAACGATCAGGTAAAAAAGGGCGGCGTGATGGCGTCCTCCTATGTGGGCGGACTAAGCGGCGCGTTTATTCCTGTCAGCGAGGATCAGGGCATGATCGACGCGGTGACAGCGGGGGCGATCACCTTAGAGAAGCTTGAGGCAATGACCTGTGTCTGTTCGGTGGGACTTGACATGATCGCAATTCCGGGCGATACGAAGGCAACGACGATTTCGGGTATGATCGCCGACGAGATGGCGCTTGGCATGGTCAATCAAAAGACAACGGCGGCGCGTCTGATTCCGGTGATCGGAAAGAGCGTCGGTGATACGGTGGAGTTTGGCGGACTGTTTGGCTATGCGCCGATCATGCCGGTCAACCGTTTTTCCTGTGATGATTTTATCAACCGAAGGGGCAGAATTCCTGCGCCGATCCACAGCTTTAAGAATTAAAAGGATATGGGAACGATCACAAAGATTATTTTTATCAAGCATGCGGTGGAGACACTGGGATATTTTTCCGAGCAGCTTGCGTCTGCGTTTTGGCAGCGCGGCTATGACTGTTATTTCATTGACTATGACAGGCTGTATGAGTCCCTGAACGGACTTGGCGGCTTTGCCGTCCGGGGGCAGAGCGCGCTTATTACCTTTAACTTTATCGGACTTGGCGATGAGGAGATTTTTCGGGATGAGGCGGGGCGGTTTGTCTGGGACGCCTATGAGATGGAATACTTAAATATCCTGGTGGATCATCCGTTTTATTATCATGCGCGGCTGGTACATCCATTGCCGCGCATGAAGCTTTTTTGCGTGGACAGAGAGCATGTGTCATATGTCCAGCGGTTCTATCCAAAGCAGAGCGTATCGTTTTTGCCGCTGGCGGGAAACGGCAGTCTGACGTCTGGAGCGAAAGAAGCTATGATTCCTTATGAACAGCGCGCCTATGATCTGGTGTTTACTGCAAATTATGTGCCGCTTGCTCCGCTTGCGCAGAGGATTTCTGCGCAAGAGCCGGAGTACCGGATTTTTTATCAGGGGATTTTGGAGGATTTGCTGTCCGATCCGGTGCAGTCGATGGATCAGGTTTTTGAGCGTCACATCAAAGAGGAGCTTGGCGGGGTGCCGGACGGGGAGCTTTGTGGGGCTATGGCAGGAATGGCGGTAATCGACCTGTATGTGCGGACCTATTTCCGCGGGGAGGCTGTACGGACACTGGCAGAGTACGGGCTTAAGGTCGATGTTTTTGGCGCGGGCTGGGAGGAGCTTTCCTGCAAAAAGCCGCAGAATATCGTGCGTCACGGCGGTCAGGTGACCTCGGAGCGCTGTGTGGAGGCGGTGCAGAATGCGAGGCTTTCCTTAAATCTCATGCCGTGGTTTAAGGACGGCGCGCACGATCGGATTTTTACGGCGATGCTGCAGCAGACGGTCGCTCTGACCGACGACAGCAGGTATCTGCGGGAGCAGTTTGCGGACGGCAGGGAGCTGAAATATTTTTCCTTAAAGGAAATAGGAGCGCTGCCGGAAATTGTGTCTGCACTGCTGCTTGATACACAGGCATTGGAGGAAATAGCAGTGCGCGGGAGGAAAAAGGCGCTTACATCGCATACATGGGAGCAGCGTGCTCTGGCGCTGGAGAGAGAATTATAAGATTTACTAATGAATTTAAGAAAATAAATTCATAGCACTAATAAGGGTTGCTTTCTTGTAAAAAAGCAAACGCCATGCTACACTAAAAAAGAATTATTACTATTGTTTTTTTAGACGAGGGAGGACAATCATGGAAATGCTGTCATTACAAAGGGAGCTTGCCGAGAATACATATCCGGGCAGGGGGATCGTGCTCGGAAGATCTGCGGACGGACGGTATGCAGTTACGGCTTATTTTATCATGGGAAGAAGTGAGAACAGCAGAAACCGTATTTTTGTGGAGGATCAGGCAGGGATTCGCACAGAGGCATTTGATCCCTCCAAGCTGACAGATCCAAGTCTGATCATTTATGCACCTGTACGCGTGCTTGGCAACAAGACGATCGTGACAAACGGGGATCAGACAGATACGATCTATGCGTGCATGGATAAGCAGCAGACGTTTGAGCAGGCGCTGCGCACAAGAGAATTTGAGCCGGATGCGCCAAATTATACACCGCGTATTTCAGGGATCATGCATATAGAAAACGGCAGCTTTAATTATGCAATGTCAATTTTAAAGAGCAGCGACGGCAATCCGGAAAGCTGCAGCAGATACACCTTTGCGTATGAGAACCCGCCGGCAGGCGAGGGACGCTTTATCCATACCTATCAGAATGACGGGAATCCGCTCCCAAGCTTTGAGGGAGAGCCAAAGCGTGTCAGGATAGAAGGGGCGATCGACGATTTTACAAGGATGCTCTGGGAAAATTTGAACGAAGAAAACAAGGTGTCCTTGTTTGTGCGCTATATTGCGCTTGAGACCGGGGAATATGAGACAAGGATTGTCAATAAAAATGTGTAAGCTTAGGAAAGGATGACATGCATCATGAAAGAATTAGAATTGAAATATGGCTGTAACCCGAATCAAAAGCCTTCCCGTATCTACATGGAACAGGGAGAGCTTCCGATTCAGGTGCTTTGCGGGAAGCCGGGATATATTAATTTTTTGGACGCATTGAACGGCTGGCAGTTGGTGTCGGAATTAAAGCGCGCGACAGGGCTTGCGGCAGCGACCTCTTTTAAGCATGTGTCTCCGGCGGGGGCGGCGGTCGGGCTTCCGCTTTCTGAGGTGGAGCGTAAGATTTATTGGGTGGATGATATGGATGTGGAATTTACGCCGCTTGCCAACGCATATATCCGTGCGCGAGGTGCGGACCGCATGTCGTCCTTTGGTGATTTTATCTCTCTTTCGGACGTCTGCGATAAGGAGACGGCGCTTGTGATCAAGCGCGAGGTGTCGGACGGCGTGATCGCGCCGGGCTATACGGAGGAAGCGCTTGCGATCCTAAAGGAAAAGAAAAACGGCAATTACAACGTGATCCAGATTGATCCGTCCTATGTGCCAAAGCCGGTGGAGCGAAAGGAGGTATTCGGCATCACCTTTGAGCAGGGAAGAAACGAGCTTGTGATCGACGAGCATTTCTTTGATCATCTGGTAACGGAAAATAAAGAGCTGCCGCAGTCTGCGAAGATTGACCTTGCGATCGCGATGATCACCTTAAAATATACACAGTCAAACTCTGTCTGCTATGTCAAGGGCGGACAGGCGATCGGTATCGGAGCAGGGCAGCAGTCAAGGATCCACTGCACAAGGCTTGCAGGAACAAAGGCAGATAATTGGTGGCTGCGCCAGTCTCCGCAGGTACTTTCCCTTCCGTTTAAGGAAACGATCAAGCGTGCCGACAGAGATAATGCCATTGATCTGTATATCGGCGAGGACTATATGGATGTGCTCGCAGACGGTGCATGGGAGGCGATCTTTACGGAAAAGCCGAAGGTATTTACAGCGGAGGAGAAGCGCGCGTGGTTAGATAAGAATACAGATGTCGCGCTGGGTTCAGACGCATTCTTCCCATTTGGCGATAATATTGAGCGTGCGCACAGAAGCGGCGTAAAATATGTTGCGCAGCCGGGAGGCTCCATCCGTGATGACCATGTGATCGATACCTGCAACAAGTATCAGATGGCGATGGCATTTACCGGTATCCGCCTGTTCCACCATTAGGAAAAAGCTTCATAAGAAATATATTTCATATACGCCGCAGGGGCATTCTGCGGCGTACTCAGATGACAATAAGCTTGCGCGTATATTCCTCTCGTAAGGTCATCTGATCTGACAGACGGGCGTCCCCCACCGCGGGACGCCCGCTGTTTTGTTTGAGGAAACGTGTCTGTTCATACAGGTTGGCGGCAAAAATATCCTTTTCCAGAATCGCAAGGGAGGAGGGAGGAAGAACCTTTGACGCATCGGCAAGCTTGGAGATCAGCGGTACACGGGCATGGCGCTTGAGCTCGGAAAGAAGCGCCGCAGAGTCTCTGCGAAAGCCAAGCAGGCGCAGATAGGGAACATATCCGGCGTCTTTGGCAAGCTGTATGTCATCTTTTGTAATCTGTAACAGCAGGTGAAAAAGAATCCGGCTGATGCGCGTGTAGGTAACGTCGCGGCTCTTATTTACGGCGCAGAGCGCGGAAACGGAGGCAGCCTGGAAACGGTTTTTAAAAATGCGGCCGGCAATGTCTGCATTGGAATCGGCAAGCTTGGCGAGCTGCTCCTTTGTGCTTGTGAAAAGCAGATAGCACAAAGCGGCGGAAAAATCATTCTCGGTAAGGAGCGGGGCATGATGCAGATATTCTCCCAGAATGGATAAGGCATCCTGCGGCATGGCGTGTGCAAGAGCGGGAGCCGCGGCATCGGCATTGCCGGAGAGCAGCAGTCTGCGGATCGCAGTCGCGGAGGCAGTTGGCGGCTGTGTGGGAGAGGCAGCGGGGGCTTGCTGCCATACAGGCGACGTCTCAGACGTTCGTATTTCCGACTCGTGGTAGCCTGCGCCCTCCCGCTTGATCAGGTACGGAACCATTTTGCTGTCTCGGCGTTTCAGCGCTTTTAAATATTCGATGGCGAGAATATTATTTGGCGCACACAGGATCGCATGGATTGCCGCCGCGTCCGGCGCATCCGCACAAAGGCAGTCTGCCGTCGCTTTGGCGCGCGCCGCGGGAAAGGAAAAGCCTTCCTTTAAATAAGAAGAAAGAAGGTTCTGATAGGGGGAAGGTTCTTCTGTGAGGAATGCGGCAATCTGTTTTAAAAGAGGAAGCTGATCCGATTCTGCGCCAAAGCAGATGCCGTCGACACAGCCCATTTGCTCAAACAGGGAAATTCCTGCCTCTGCGAAGGCTTCTGCGGAGGATAGGGCCCAGATTGCCGGAAGCTCAACGACAAGGTCTGCGCCGCAGGCGAGCGCCATCCGCGCCCGTGCATATTTATCGATCAAGGCGGGGGCGCCGCGCTGTACAAAATCGCCGCTCATGGCGACAACGATATAGTCGGCGTTTGTCTGTCGGCGGATGTGTTCGATCTGGTAGGCGTGCCCATTGTGAAACGGATTATATTCGGCGATGATTCCGATGACTGTCATAAGACCTCCTGTGCGGCAGCATGCTGCCGGGTATTTTATTGACATAAGAGCGCTCGCGAAGCGTGCCGCTCGTTGTTTTAGTCGTATGGTATCATATTTTTACGGCAGGATGCAACGAAACATTGTAGCTGTGAAAAAAATAACGTTAAAAATTTAGCATTCTTTTTGCGATAAATTATAAAAAAGTGACAAATAATAGCTTGTCTGGGGGCAAAAAGAGGGGTATACTGATAAGGTATACAGTCATTACAAGAGACTGTTCTAAAGGAGGAAGATCATGAATGTATTAGTTATTAACTGCGGAAGCTCGTCACTGAAATATCAGCTGATCGATTCAGAGAGCGAAGCAGTGCTGGCGAAAGGATTGTGTGAGAGAATCGGAATTGACGGCAGACTGGTATATCAGAAAACGGGACTTGACAAGGAGATCACAGAGGCTGCGATGCCAACACATAAGCAGGCAATTCAGATGGTATTGGAAGCGCTTGTAAATCCAAAGACGGGAGCGCTTGGAAGCCTCTCTGAGATTGATGCGGTCGGACACCGCGTGGTACATGGCGGAGAAAAGTTTGCAGCGTCTACGCTGCTGACGCCGGAGGTGCTGCAGACGATCGAGGAGTGCAACGACCTTGCGCCGCTTCATAATCCTGCGAATCTGATCGGAATTGCGGCATGTAAGGAGCTGATGCCAAATGTGCCGATGGTCGGCGTATTTGATACTGCCTTCCACCAGACCATGCCGAAGAAGGCATATCTTTATGGTCTGCCGTATGAGTATTATGAGAAATATAAGGTGAGACGCTACGGCTTCCACGGTACAAGCCACAGCTTTGTTTCAAAGCGCACGGCTGAGTTTTTGGGAATGGAGCTGAAAAATTCCAAGATCATCGTGGCGCATCTTGGCAACGGTGCGTCGGTCAGCGCAGTGCGAAACGGTGAGTGCGTGGATACCTCCATGGGTCTGACGCCGCTTGAGGGTCTTGTGATGGGAACACGCTGCGGCGATATTGATCCGGCGATCATGGAGTTTATCGCGAAGAAGGAGAATCTTGATATTGACGGCGTTATGGACGTATTAAATAAGAAATCCGGCGTGCAGGGAATTTCCTGTCTCTCCAGCGACTTCCGTGATCTGGAGGCTGCTTACGAGGAGGGGAATGAGATGGCGATCAATGCCCTTGAGGTGTTCAGCTATCGTGTGGCGAAATATATCGGCGCTTACGCGGCAGCCATGAACGGTGTGGATGCCATCGCATTTACGGCAGGAATCGGTGAAAACACGCAGATCGTCAGAAAGCAGGTAATGGATTATCTCGGCTATCTCGGCATTGGCGTGGATGATGCGGCAAATACGGTGCGTGGTGAGGACAAGGTTATTTCTACACCGGATTCTAAGGTAAAGGTATGCGTGATCCCGACAAACGAGGAGCTTGCGATCGCAAGAGAGACCGTGGCACTTGTGAAGTAGAACTGTCAAGTAAAAAAACTTGACAATTTTTGCAAAGAAATGATTGACAAATAAAATGTGCCTATGTATAATTGGTTAGGTGTGAGACCTCAAGCGTGAGAATACTTGCCAAGAGGGAGGAGTAAACCATGCAGATTGATATTTCAGAGATTGTGTCTTGTGCGAACAAGGAGATTACCAAAGAAGTTCCGATCGAGCTCAATTCCTTTGTGTCAAGGCTTGGCGAATTTCCTATTACACAGAAGGCGCCGATTGATATTCGGATTGCGAATCAGGAGAATAAGCGTATGCTGATTTCCGGTGAGACGCATATGACGGTATCAATTCCGTGCAGCCGTTGTCTGGCGGAGGTTCCGACAGACATTCATGTGTCCGTTGATAAGGAGCTTACGTTAGACGGCTCTGTCATCGGGGACGAGCAGATGGAATCTATTGACTACCTGATTGGATTAAATCTGGATATAGATAAGCTTATCTATGGAGAGATTTTGGTGAACTGGCCGATGAAAGTTCTGTGCAAGGAGGATTGCAAAGGAATTTGCAAAGTGTGCGGAATGAACCTGAATAAGGGGAACTGCGATTGCCAGAGAACAGAACTGGATCCAAGAATGGCAGCAATCCAAGATGTCTTTAACAAATTTAAGGAGGTGTAAGTAGATGTCGATTTGTCCAAAGAATAAATCTTCCAAAGGAAGAAGAGATAAAAGAAGAGCAAACTGGAAAATGACTGCTCCTGCATTGGTAAAGTGCAGCAAATGTGGCGAGTTAATGATGCCTCACAGAGTATGCAAGAACTGTGGCTCTTATAATAAGAAAGAAATCATTGCTCAGGACTAAGAAAAACCTGTAGGTGGGAGTGTTTGAAACACTCCCACCTTTTCACTTTACTAGGAGATATTTCAAATGGGAGAATTATTTAATTTAGACAATAAGTTTTTTCAGGGGATGAATAAGGCGATTGACTGTGTTTTGCTCAATGTGCTTTGGATTTTCTGCTGCGTTCCGCTTGTGACGTTATTTTTTGTGGCATGGGGAAGCGGCGTGATACTCTACTGGATCATTTGCTGGCTGACCGCCGTTCTTGCAGGACCTGCGACAGTTGCGATGTATTATGCTGTCAACAAGGTGGTAAGGCATGGCAGGAGTTATATCTGGCAGGAGTATTGGCATGCGTTCCGCAGCAACTTCAAACAGGGGGCTGCCGCCGGACTGATTGTTTTCGGGATTGCGCTTTTTATGGGATTTGACAGCTATATCATGTACCATATTGCAGTAAACGGAGGCAAGGGGGGCGTGCTTTATATCGTGTTCCTGATTTTTATTCTTTTGGTTTCAACATGGGGCGTCTATGTGTTCTCTTATATGGCGCGTTTTGAGAATCATCTGCGGCAGGTACTAAAGAATGCGGCGCTGATCGCGGTTGCAAATCTTCCGTGGTCGTTTGTTCTGTTGCTTTTGTTTCTGGGAGCTGCATTTCTGATTTTTCTGCTGCCGCCGCTGCTGATGGTCGTTCCGGTCGTCTATATGGTGATTGCAAACCGCATACTGGAAAAGATTTTTATCAAATACATGTCCGAGGAGGATATTGCTGCGGAGCGCGAGCGCAATGAGGAGTTCTATAACTAGAAAAACTGATTTTTTGCGTATTGACTTATAGAGGGAGTTATAATATATTTTGTTATAGACGCGAGGGGAGACCCTTGCAGGGTAGATGGGAGATTGGAATATGCAGCAGAATAGTGATGCTAAAATAACGCGGGTTGTTTTGGATGCGATGGGCGGAGACCACGCCCCCGCAGAGCCTGTGAAGGGTGCTGTGGACGCCATTCGGGAGAGAGAGGATATTGAGGTTTTGCTTATTGGGCAGGAGGATGTTATCTGCGCAGAGCTTGAAAAGCACACATATCCAAAGGAGAGGATCCGTGTGGTACATGCAGAAGAAGTCATTGAGACCGCAGAGCCTCCGGTCAATGCGATCCGCAAAAAAAAGCAGTCCTCAATCGTTATGGGCATGAATTTGGTGAAGCAAAAGGAGGCGGATGCTTTTGTTTCTGCCGGAAGCTCCGGTGCGATCCTTGTCGGCGGACAGGTGCTGATCGGAAGGATCAAGGGGATCGAACGTCCCCCGTTAGCGCCTTTGATCCCGACAGAGCGCGGCGTCTCATTGCTGATCGACTGTGGTGCGAATGTGGATGCAAGATCGTCCCATCTGCTTCAGTTTGCACAGATGGGCTCCATTTATATGGAGCATGTGCTGGGCATCAATCGTCCGCGCGTTGCGATCGTCAATATCGGCGCGGAGGAGGAGAAGGGAAACGCATTGGTAAAGGAGACCTATCCGCTCTTAAAGGAATGTGAGGCCATCAATTTTGTGGGCAGCATTGAAGCGCGTGAGATTCCGCACGGAGAGGCGGATGTGATCGTCTGCGAGGCGTTTGTCGGGAACGTGATCCTAAAGCTTTATGAGGGGCTAAGCAGCACGTTGATCGGCGCGATCAAAAAAGGCATGACGAGCACGCTAAGGAGCAAGCTTGGCGCAGCTCTTGCGCTTCCGGCATTAAAGGCGACGCTGAAGGATTTCGATGCGACGCAGTATGGCGGAGCGCCGCTTTTGGGCTTAAACGGGCTTGTGGTAAAGACGCACGGCAGCGCGAAGGCGACGGAGATCACCAATGCGATTTACCAGTGCGTGACATTTCAAAAGCAGGACATCAATGGGAAGATCAGGAATAATCTGAACAATGGAAAAGAACAGGAAAAGGAGTAAAGGAATGGAATTTGAAAAGCTGACAAAAATTATTGCAGAGGTATTAAATGTAGACCCGGAGGAGATCACGATGGAGACAAATTTCGTGGATGATCTGGGAGCGGATTCACTTGATGTATTACAGATCATCATGGGAATCGGCGATGAGTTTGATATTGAGATTGCCAATGAGGACGCAGAGCATATCGTGACGGTTGCGGATGCGGTAGAGGAGATTAAGAATGCGTTAAACGCATAAAAGATAACCGGATGACGGAAAGTAGAAAGCCCTTGTTTCTGCAACAAGGGCTTTTGTGAAGCCGGGAGAGCTTTTCTTACGCTATAGGAGGCTGTGGCGCAAGAAAAGCCTTGCCGGGAGGGAGGAGTATATGGAACGGCTGGAAGAATTGGAAAAGGCGATCGGGTATGAGTTTCGGCAAAAGGGGCTGCTTAGACAGGCGCTGACGCACAGCTCCTATGCAAATGAGAGACATATGAGGAAGCTCTCGGATAATGAGCGGCTGGAATTTCTGGGGGATGCTGTTTTGGAGCTTGTATCGAGTGACTTTCTTTACCGGAATTATGCGAAGCTTCCGGAGGGAGATTTGACGAAGCTGCGGGCAAGCATTGTTTGCGAGCCGACGCTTGCGCTCTGTACGCGGCAGCTGCGTCTGGGCAGCTACCTTTTTCTGGGGAAGGGTGAGGAGCAGACGGGAGGAAGAACGCGCAAATCAATTTTGTCGGATGCATTGGAGGCGTTGATCGGCGCGATCTATCTGGACGGCGGATTTTCCCCGGCGCAGACATTCATTCAGCGGTTTATCCTGACAGATATTGAGCACAAGAAATTGTTTTATGATAGTAAGACGATTTTACAGGAGCTGGTGCAGGGAACGTATAAGGAGCCGCTGCATTATGAGCTGCTTGCGGAGGAGGGACCGGATCACGATAAGAATTTCCGCGTGGCGGCAAAGATCGGAGAGCGGAAGCTTGGAGAAGGAAGCGGTCATACGAAGAAGGCGGCGGAGCAGGAGGCGGCCTATCAGGCGCTGCTGCGCTTAAAGCCGCAAGCGTAGGCAAAAGAGAGGTATCTATGTATCTGAAAAGTATCGAAGTGCAGGGCTTTAAATCGTTTGCGAATAAAATTTTATTTGATTTTCATAACGGAATTACGGGCATTGTGGGACCAAACGGCAGCGGCAAGAGCAACGTGGCGGATGCTGTCCGCTGGGTGCTTGGAGAGCAGAGCGCCAAGCAGCTGCGCGGGGCGAGTATGCAGGATGTTATTTTTGCGGGAACGGAGAATCGTAAGCCCTTAAGCTATGCCTATGTTGCGATTACAATGGATAACTCGGACCATCAGCTGGCGATCGATTTTGAGGAGGTGACAGTCGCAAGGCGCGTCTACCGCTCGGGAGAGAGCGAGTATCTGATCAATGGAAGTCCGTGCCGCCTAAAGGATGTTACGGAGCTCTTTTATGATACCGGTATCGGAAAAGAGGGCTATTCGATCATCGGTCAGGGACAGATTGAGCGTATCTTAAGCGGAAAGCCGGAGGAGCGGCGTGAGCTTTTTGACGAGGCGGCAGGGATCGTGAAGTATAAGAAGCGCAAGGCGACCGCACAAAAAAAGCTTGAGAATGAGCGTGAAAATCTGGTGCGTGTGAACGATATTTTGGCGGAGCTGGAGCGTCAGGTAGGACCGCTGGAGCGTCAGGCACAGAAGGCGCGTGTGTATCTGAAGAAAAAAGAGGAATTAAAGACGTACGATGTGAATATGTTTCTCTTGGAAGCAGAGCATATTGACGAGCAGCAGAAGGATGTGCAGGCGAAGTTTGAGACTGCGGATCAGGAGGCGCGGGAGGCAAAGGACGCCTATGAGCAGGTCAAGTCGGAGTATGAGAGGATGGAGCAGGAGCTTTCCGATACGGAGGAGAAGCTTACCACGATCCGAGAAAATTTAAGCAGCTCTGCCGTGATGAAGGGAAAGCTTGAGGGGCAGATCAATGTCTTAAATGAGCAGATCCATACTGCCGAGATGACAGATGAGCATTTAAAGAGCCGTCTCGCTTCGATCGATCGGGAGAAGGAGGAGCGTTTAAGCTTCCTCGCCTCCTACGACGAGGAGCAAAAGGAGCTGCGTGCCGGGCTTTTGGCAATCGCCGAAAAGCGTGGGGAGGCGGTAGAGACGCTTGAGGCGGTGCGGCGGGAAGTAGCGCGGTGCACCGAGGGAATTGAGAGCGGTAAGAATGCGCTGATGGGGCTTTTAAATCAGCGGGCGTCCGTAAAGGCAAGGCAGCAGCGTTTTGATACGATGTCCGAGCAGATGAATATCCGAAAGGCGCAGCTGACGAAGCGTCTGCTTGCCCGAAAGACGGAGGAAGCAGATTTAGATGCGGTTCTGTCAGACTATCAGAAGGAATTAGAGCGTGTCAATGCAGTGATCTTAGAAAAAAAGCGCGAGGCTGCCGCTATGGAGGAAAAAGAGCGGGAGTGGAAAAAGAAGTCTGCCGGGACGAGAGAGCAGCTGGAGCGGGAGGTGGCGCAGTATCATAAGGAACAGTCGCGTCTGGATTCCCTGAAAAATATCGCAGAGCGCTACGATGGTTATGGCAGCAGTATCCGGCGCGTGATGGAGCAGAGAGCAAAGCATCCCGGACTGCTCGGTGTTGTTTCTGATCTGATACAGGTGGAAAAGAAATATGAGACGGCGATCGAGACTGCACTTGGCGGCAATATCCAAAATATTGTGACGGAGGATGAGGAGACTGCGAAGCAGATGATTTCTTATCTGAAGCAGAACCGCTTTGGACGGGCAACCTTTCTGCCGCTGACGAGCGTCAATGGAAAAGGAAATTTTAAGAATATGGACGCCCTGCAGGAAAAGGGGGTCATGGGACTGGCGCACACGCTGGTAAAGACAGACGCAAAGTACGAGGGAGTTATCGCGTATCTGCTCGGCAGGGTCGTTGTGACGGAGCATATTGACGCCGCGGTTGCGCTGGCGCGCAAGTACCGCTATTCGCTGCATATCGTGACGCTGGAGGGAGAGTATCTAAGCCCCGGCGGTTCACTGACGGGCGGTGCGTTTAAAAACAGCAGCAATCTGCTTGCCCGAAAGAGAGAGATCGAGGAGCTGGAGCAGAGAGTTGCTTCTCTTGAGACGGAGATCCAGGCGAAAAGAAACCGCATGGAGGATATTAAGACGGCGCGCGCGCTGTTGGAGGAGGACGCCGGAAAGAATAAGGCAGAGCTTCAGGAGCTGTATATTTTGCAAAACACCGCAAAGCTGAACGCGGAGCGCGCAAAGGAGCAGAAAAATGAGAGCGAGAGCGTTTTTGCGGGACTGCAGCTTGAGGGCAATGAGATCGAGAACCAGATGCGGGAGATTGCAAAGAACAAGGCGCTGATCGAACAGGAGATTGCGGAGGCAAAGCAAAAGGAGCAGGAGCTTGAGGAAGAAACAAAGAGACTCCAGGCGGAGCTTTTGTCACAGGGCGAGAAGGAGACAGCCGCACAGGAGGCAGTTTCCGCACTTCAGATGGAGGAAGCCGCAATCCGCCAGAAGGAAGAATTTGTGCTTTTAAATCTGGAGCGTATCAATGGTGAGATCAAGCGCTATGAGGATGAGCGGGAAGGATTTTTGCGGGACGCCAAGGAAGCGAAGCAGGATGCAGAGAAGAAGCGCGGGGATATTGAAGAAATCAAAAAGACGATTCTTGCGTCGGAGGACGCCTGCATCAGGCTTGAACAAGAGCTTCAGGAGACGATCGAGCGAAAAGAGGAGCTGTCCGCTGCGTACAAGGGATTTTTTAAAAAACGCGAGGAGCTTGGAGAGAAGCTGACAGCGCTTGACAAAGAGATTTTCCGTCTCAACAGTCAGAGAGAGAAGCTGGAGGAGACGCAGGAATACCAGAATAATTATATGTGGGAGGAGTATGAGCTGACGCGTCATGCGGCGCTTGCACTGCGCGACGAGACGTACACCGATCTTGGCGCTCTAAAAAAGCTTATCTCAGCTATTAAGGATGAAATCCGGGGACTTGGCGACGTCAATGTCAATGCGATCGAGGATTATAAGGAAGTGTCGGAACGGTATGAATTTTTAAAGACGGAGCATGATGATCTGATCGAAGCGGAAAAGACGCTCGTTGAGATCATTGAGGAGCTTGATACCGGTATGCGCAGACAGTTTTTGGAGAAATTTGCCGAGATACAACAGGAGTTTGACCGGGTATTTAAGGAATTGTTTGGCGGAGGAAAAGGAACGCTTGAGCTTGTGGAGGATGAGGACATCTTAGAGTGCGGCATCCGGATCATTGCGCAACCGCCCGGAAAGAAGCTGCAGAACATGATGCAGATGTCGGGAGGAGAGAAAGCGCTGACGGCGATCGCGCTTTTGTTTGCGATTCAGAATTTAAAGCCGTCCCCGTTTTGTCTGCTGGACGAGATTGAGGCGGCGCTTGACGATTCCAATGTCGGACGTTTTGCAAAATATTTACATAAGCTGACGCAAAATACGCAGTTTATCGTCATTACACACAGACGCGGCACCATGGCGGCGGCAGATCGTCTGTATGGTATCACGATGCAGGAAAAGGGCGTGTCGACGCTTGTTTCCGTAAATCTGATCGAGGGCGACCTCGGCAAATAAGGAGAGAACAATGAGTGATGGAAAGAAGGGCTTCTGGAGCCGTCTGGTTGCAGGGCTTGGCAAGACAAGGGATAATATCGTATCGGGCATTGATTCGATTTTCAGCGGGTTTTCCAGTATCGACGAGGATTTTTATGAGGAGATTGAAGAAATCCTCATCATGGGAGACATCGGCGTGAATGCAACCGAAGCGATCATCACAAGCTTAAAGCAGAAGGTGCGCGAGCAGCATATCAAAGAGCCGGCGGAGTGCAAGGAGCTGTTGATCCGCAGCATCAAGGAGCAGATGGATGTTGGGGAGACGGCATACCGCTTTGAGCAGGAGCGGTCGGTGGTGCTTGTCATCGGCGTCAACGGCGTTGGAAAGACAACGTCTGTGGGAAAGCTTGCGGGCAAGCTCAAAGATCAGGGAAGACGCGTGGTGCTGGCGGCAGCCGACACCTTCCGCGCCGCAGCGGGAAATCAGCTTTTGGAGTGGGCAAACCGTGCGGGTGTTGAGATGATCGGCGGACAGGAGGGCGCAGACCCGGCATCTGTTGTGTATGATGCGGTGGCAGCGTCGAAGGCGCGGAATGCGGATGTGCTTCTCTGTGATACGGCGGGCAGACTTCATAATAAGAAGAATCTGATGGAGGAATTAAAAAAGATCAATCGTATTCTGGAAAAGGAATATCCGGATGCGTACCGTGAAACGCTGGTCGTGCTCGATGCAACGACGGGGCAGAATGCGTTAAATCAGGCGCGTCAATTTTCAGAGGTTGCGGAGATTACGGGAATTATTTTGACGAAAATGGATGGAACGGCAAAGGGCGGTATTGCGGTGGCGATCCATTCGGAGCTTGGCATTCCGGTAAAATATATCGGTGTGGGCGAAAATGTTGAGGATTTGCAGAAATTTGACGCCAATGAGTTTGTAGACGCACTTTTTAATGTGAAGGTCCAATAGAAAAAGCCGTGATCTTGCGCGCTGTGGAGAGTAGGAGGGCAGAATATGCTGACATTAGATAAATTTGAGGAAGCCAGTGAAAAGGTAAAAGAGGTAACACTTGAGACAAAGCTTGTGTACAGTGATTATCTGAGTGAGCAGACGGGGAATAAGGTGTACCTAAAGCCGGAAAATATGCAGTTTACCGGAGCTTATAAGGTGCGCGGCGCTTATTATAAGATCAGCACCTTGTCGGAGGAAGAACGGAAAAGAGGACTGATCACCGCATCTGCCGGAAATCATGCGCAGGGGGTTGCCTATGCGGCAAAGTGCTATGGTGCAAAGGCTGTCATTGTCATGCCGACCACAACGCCGCTCATTAAGGTAAACCGGACGAAGAGCTATGGCGCAGAGGTAGTCCTTTACGGAGACGTTTATGACGAGGCGTGCAAAAAGGCATATGAGCTTGCGGAGCAGGAGGGCTATACCTTTATCCATCCGTTTGACGACCTGGCGGTGGCTACCGGACAGGGAACGATCGCGATGGAAATTTTTAAGGAGCTGCCGCTCGTGGAATATATTCTCGTTCCGATTGGCGGCGGCGGTCTTGCGACAGGCGTGTCAACGCTGGCAAAGCTGTTAAATCCAAAGATCAGGGTGATCGGCGTGGAGCCGGCAGGCGCAAATTGTATGCAGGCATCGTTTGCCGCGGGGAAGGTGACGACCCTGCCGGCAGTCAATACGATTGCGGACGGTACGGCGGTAAAGACGCCGGGCAGTCAGATTTTCCCGTATATTCAGCAAAATCTGGATGATATTATTACGGTGCAGGATGATGAGCTTGTTGTTGCGTTTCTTGATATGGTGGAAAATCATAAAATGGTTGTGGAAAATTCGGGACTTCTGACGGTTGCGGCGCTCAAGCAGTTGGATGTCTCGGATAAGCGTGTGGTTTCCATCGTTAGCGGCGGCAATATGGATGTCATCACGATGTCCTCCGTTGTGCAGCAGGGGCTGATCTTCCGTGACCGCATCTTTACGGTGTCGGTGCTGCTGCCGGATAAGCCGGGCGAGCTTTCAAAGGTAGCCGCGGCGATCGCACTGGAGCAGGGCAATGTCATAAAGCTGGAGCATAATCAGTTTGTCAGCACGAACCGCAGCGCGGCAGTGGAGCTTCGGATCACGTTGGAAAGCTTTGGAACAGATCACAAGAAACAGATCATTAAGGCGCTGGAGAAAAAAGGATATCAGCCAAAGCCCGTGCGCACCAGCTTGTAAGGAGGGCTTATGAAGTATGGGATTTCTGTTTTGCCCCTGCTTTTGTCGGTAGGCGTGTTTTTGGTTTCCACGACAGGCTTCTTTGTGACGACTGGAAAAAAGGAAGCATTTTATGGCGTCTGTTCGGTCGCGGGCGCGGCGGCGGCAGTCGTTCAGGCGGCATTTTTGTTGACATAAGAGCGGCTCGTGAAACGTGTCGCTCGTTGTTATGGGCTTTAGCCTGTTGAGGGCATTGTAATTTTTCGTGTTCCGAAAAATGGAAATGCCCG
>ERZ772969.114-NODE-114-length-86941-cov-5.839859_pt1 | contig 86941 bp, 78 predicted proteins | sample MGYA00511676_ERZ772969 | MGnify/ENA primary metagenome ERZ772969 (study PRJEB29015, sample SAMEA2737651) | human gut metagenome | biome: human gut; feature: human-associated habitat; material: faeces | place: China | collected 2012 ... | reverse complement strand
ACCATTTTTATAAGAATTTTCAGGGTTTTACATACTGTTCAGTTTTCAAGGAACTATTTTTCGTTGTTTCTATGTCTCAGAGACAACTCATTTATTCTATCAAATCACGTTTGATTTGTCAAGAACTTTTTTCAACTTTTTGAAGTGATTAAGAAGTTTTCCTAATGACTGTCAATAAGTTTTGCCCTGTCGCTCAAGGCGAGTATTATAATATCAAATTCCAGGCCAAAAGTCAACTGTTTTTTCCTTTTTTTCCAAAGTTTTTTCTTTTGTGTGTGCAATATCTATATTTTGTTATTATCAATTCTTATAAATACAAAATATTGTTTTGAGATGCGTTTTTCCTCTCAGCCAGAACCATTTTCAGGTTCTGGCCGCTTTCCCGATCATCTTCTTATCGTCCACCATCCATACAAATTCATCCCAAACAGTACGACACCTACTACAACAAAGCATCCATATATTACTCTCTCTGCTTTCGTTTTACTCTCCCTGATACAAAAAATCAGCCAGACGACCCAGAAAACATCTGCCAGAAACATCATACTGCTTCCCCTGACCATGGTCGCGAGAATGAACATGGCATTTACAAACGCCCGACCGCGTTCTGATCTCATGAACTTTCGTATCTTCTCAGCCATCTACACCTCCCCTTCCGGTAATACCTGCAGTGCATCCTGCACCGTGATGAACACCGGATCATCGGTCCAACTGCCATTTTTGCGGTTCTGAGCTGCCGTCATGACCGGATACTGGAGCATGATCTTCTGGTGTACATAATTGAGCCAGGAATCGATCCACCACCCAGGTTCATTATTTCCCATATTATAAGCCACATATCCGCGGCAATTCTCGCCGCGATGAGGCATGGAAAACTCGGCAAAAATGCTGCTCGATTCCCTGCTCTGATAAAACGGCCAGTTTTCTCCCGTTTCATACGTGCTGTCTTCCAGTACCGCGTACTCCGCCTGATACGATGTTCCGTTTCTGTCATAGAGAACCTGCCCAGTCAGATCACCCTGTCCGATCCATGCGCTCTCGCTCTCCCGGTAAGCAGGAAAGAGCTGCAACGCCTCTGTCCCCCGGAAACGTACAGCTTCTGTCCAACGGAAATGATGGATCACCTTCCATGTTCCTTCTTTTTCCAGTTCCACGGCAACCCCGCTGAGTCTCAGTTCCTTCTTTTCATATTCTCTCGAATACTGCGTATAGCCATCCTGTGAAACTGCAACTTCCACTCCATCATTGATCGGATAATCATTTGTCTCAGTAAGAACCTGTCTCGCATTCCGGCATTCCAAGAGATCTTCCTCCTTCAGATCATCCAGGATCGTTTCCGGAAATCCAAGGGACAAAAGATGTGTCCGGATCTCCTCGCACTCCGCATTTGTCGTCGTCTCTTTCTCTGCCCAGTTCATACGGTACGAACCCAAAAATCCATATCCGATCAAAATCCCTACAGCCGTCACAAGAACAGCAGCCCACGCGCATTTTCCATTCGGGATCCGCTCCGGATATTCTTCCAGAATATATCCGGCTTTTTCCAGGCGTGCTGCCATACGACTGGTCGCCATAAGGATCTGGATATAGTTTGCCAGAAAAATAAGTCCAATGATAAGATCATTATAATTTCCGCCAGCGATATGTGCGAGACACGCGACAAGTGCATACCAGAGGATCATATGGATCAGATTGTTTTTTTCCGCCTTTTCACCACGTTTCTTTAATTCGATGGTTAAACCGTAAAAGAAACAGATAAAAATTAGCAGCGGCAAGATTCCAACGAGAATAGAAACTATCTTCCAAGATTCTGCTGCTTCGATTCTTTCCCTGCCGATATATGTTCCAACGATCAGAAGAAATATCGTAAGAAGCAGTTTGATCCCAGCAAGCCCATATGCACTCCGAAACCATCGGTTTTCTCTCCTTAATCTCCGCAGTCCCAGAAAGATCATCAAAATACCGATCGAAGGCAGGATATAATTTAATAGAAGAAAGTTCAGCGTGATCACACACATTCCCATCCCAACCAGGATATTCTCATACGTCTGCTGCCAGAGACTTGTCTTTTGATCCACCGGCTTATTTCTACCGTTTTCATACTGGTCTTTTGAGAGATGTCCAGCGTTTTCCTGCGGACTCTCTTTCACATTCTGTTCCTCTGTACTCTCCCAAAACGACTCCTGCATCCAGATCCTGGTATCCATGCGATCCCTCCCTTTTATCTCAGTCGAAAATACTCCCACATCTTTCAAGTGGTACATAACAGTAAGCAACCAATGCAGCCCATTTTATATTTCGACACGATCCACCTCTTCTATCTATCAATATACCATAACTTTTTCCACTATCAACCTGCAGTGTTCAATTTTAAGAAAAGTGTAATCTATGTGGCAAATTTATGGCATTCCAATTACATTCCTCTTACGTATTCTTACATCTTATTTTAATATATTGTATTTTCTGATATTTTCTGATACTGTGAATTTAGCAAAAAGGAATGTGCCTTTATATGTAACAGGGAATTCCTCAGACGGTTCTGTTACACACGAGAATTTCGCAACAAAAGTCAAGGTCCAGAAAGGAGTTTCTATGAATTTGAATCATCTGATCATCCCTATCACCATTGCAATCATTCTGATTCTGATCCTTGTCCTCATCGCATGTGGATATGTGAAAGCTCCGCCGGATCAGGCCTATATTATTTCCGGTCTTAAGCATGACGCAAAGATCCTCATCGGACGTTCCGGAATCCGGATCCCGTTCTTTGAACGGATGGACCGTTTGTATCTCGGACAGATGACCGTCGATATCAAGACGGAACAATCTGTTCCGACAAATGACTTTATCAATGTCAATGTCGATGCGGTTGCCAAGGTACGGATCACCCCATCTCAGGAAGGGATCCGTCTGGCAGCAAAAAACTTCTTAAATAAGAAACCCGAGGATATCACCATGGATCTTCAGGATTCCCTTCAGGGAAACATGCGTGAGATCATCGGTACTCTTTCCTTAAAGGAGATCAACACTGACCGTGATTCCTTCTCCGATCAGGTTATGTTAAAGGCATCCAAGGACATGGATAAGCTGGGAATCGAGATCCTGTCCTGTAATATCCAGAATGTCACTGACGACAATGGATTGATCCGGGATCTTGGTGCCGACAATACCTCAAAGATCAAGAAAGACGCTGCGATCGCAAAAGCCCAGGCAGACCGCGATATCGCTATCGCCCAGGCAGAAGCGAACAAATCTGCCAACGATGCCCGCGTACTTGCAGAGACAGAGATCGCAGAGAAAAATAATGAGCTGGAGATCCGTAAATCAGAGCTTCAGAAGCACTCCGACACGAAGAAAGCGGAGGCGGACGCTGCTTATGAGATCCAGAAGCAGGAACAGGAAAAAACGATCCAGACAGCTACCGTGAATGCTCAGATCGCAAAGGCAGAGCGCGAAGCAGAACTTCGGAAGCAGGAAGTTGCCGTACAGCAGCAGCAGTTAGACGCGGAAGTCAACAAGAAAGCCGATGCGGAACGCTACAAGGTCGAGCAGGAAGCGGCAGCGATGCTTGCAAAACGCCAGCGTGAAGCGGAAGCCAGAAAATATGAGTTAGAAAAGGAAGCGGAAGCCATGCGTACAAAGGCAGATGCCGCAAGATATCAGGCGGAGCAAGAAGCCGCCGGAATCCGTGCCCGCGGTGAGGCGGAGGCGGCTGCGATCCAGGCAAAAGCCGTTGCTGAGGCGGAAGGTATGGAGAAAAAAGCGGAAGCTTACGCGAAGTACAATAACGCTGCTATCGTCGAGATGTTAGTAGGCATTATGCCGCAGATGGCCGCAGAGATCGCGAAGCCATTGTCTTCTATCGACAAAGTCAATATCTACGGAACCGGAGGTGCAAACAGTACAAACGGCAGCGGAGTCAGCGAGATCTCCGGAAATACAGCTGCTGTCATGCAGCAGGTTTTCGACACCATGTCCGAGGCCACCGGTGTGGATTTCAGGGATATCCTGAAAGCGCAGACGTATGACGCGAAAGTGAACCGGAATATTAATGTCAGCGGACTTACGATCCCGGCTGTACATCGTGAACAGACTGCAGAGCCCGCAGCCGCAGAACCCGAATCCGGTACTTCCGATTTAAGTTCCGGCACGGGTGATCCGGCAATACCGTCCACACCAGACGCGGAAACTGTTCCGGAGAACCATACATCGTAATTACATTTTTTAGTCCTGCCCTTTACCCGGCATGGTAAGTGCAGACTTACAGACTTATTCCAATCTTCATATCCATTACTCCCCCTACTTACCCAGGCAGTGTCTCTCACAGGACACTGCCTGGGTCTTTTAATATAGGAACGATCCCACGCGGACGCCCACTGAACCTGCCGCAAGTGGCTTTTTAGGACGCTCCGTAAAATGAATGTACTCTGGCACATTCCCGCGCCTCGCGCGGTCGCTTGCGACAATCTGCATCCTCGCACGAGTGCGCATCATTGGCGCATGAGTGCCTTTTATGTAATAAGGAATTCCCCGGAAGTTCCTATTACTCAAAAAGACACCCGCCTCCGGCCATCTCTGACCAGAAACAGGTGTCTCTATAAGGGAAACATAAAAAATTGTGAAGCTGTTATTACAGCACAACACCGTCTTTAAAAATGGAGATCTCGCGGAAGCCTTTCTCCTCGGCTTTTGTCTGTTTTCCGCCGGCAACCTCGATCACAAGCTGCAGAAGTCTCTTCGCAGCATCATCAATGGTCTCGCCGTCAGCGATCGGACCGGCATCGAAGTCGATCCAGCCTTTCTTTCTCTCCGCAAGCTGGCTGTTTGTCGCCAGTTTTAAGGTCGGAGCCGGTGCACCAAACGGTGTTCCGCGACCTGTTGTGAACAGGATCATGTGCGCTCCGGCAGCCGTCATGGCTGTTGCAGATACCAGATCATTGCCCGGTCCGTAAAGCATATTAAGTCCCTTTGTGACAACAGGATCACCGTAGCCGATAACGTCCATGATCGGGGCTGTACCGCCCTTCTGGACACATCCGCAGGATTTATCCTCAAGGGTGGTGATACCGCCCTGCTTGTTTCCTGGACTCGGGTTGTCGTATACGACCTCGTGGTGGCTGATGAAGTAGTTCTTAAAGCCGTTGATCATGTTGACGGCTTTGTCGAATACTTCTTTATTTACGCAGCGGTTCATTAAGAAACCTTCCGCTCCGAACATCTCCGGAACCTCTGTAAGCACAGTAGAACCGCCTCTGGCTGCCATCATATCGCTGAAACGTCCGACAGTCGGGTTTGCGGTGATGCCGGAAAGTCCGTCGGAGCCTCCACACTTCATGCCGACAACAAGCTCACTGACCGGGATCGGCTCTCTCTCAAACTGCGCCGCGTATGCGGAACATTCCTCGAGAAGCTTTCTTCCTGCCTCAAACTCATCATCCACTTCCTGACAGGTCAGGAATTTTACACGGTCATGGTCGTAATCGCCAAGCTCTTCCAGGAACTGCTCGTGGGTCAGGTTCTCACAGCCAAGTCCTAATACGAGAACAGCGGCTGCGTTCGGATGGCGGACAAGGGCTGCAAGAAGCTTTCTTGTCTGTGCATGATCTGCGCCTGTCTGGCTGCAGCCGAACGGATGCGGGAATGTATAGAGTCCGTCAATGGTGCCTTTCACAAGATCCTGATTGTCGCGGACCATTTTCTTTGCGATATCATTGACACAGCCTACGGTCGGGATGATCCAGATCTCATTGCGGATCGCCGCGCGGCCGTCTTTTCTGCGGAAGCCCATAAAAGTCTCCGGCTCAACTTTTTCCGGGAAGTCGAGGGACGGAGTATAGGTATACTCCATCTCTCCTTCCAGATTTGTCTTCACGTTGTGGGTGTGCATCCATGCACCGGCCTCTGCGTCTGCTGTCGCGTGACCGATGGCAAAGCCGTATTTGATGATATTCTCACCGTTCTTGATCGGTTTTAACGCAATCTTGTGGCCCTGTGGGATGTCCTCAAGCGCTGTGACTGTGATGCCGCCTGCAGTGACCTCCTCACCCTTTTTGATCGGGTGAAGAGCGACCGCTACGTTATCCAGTCTGGAAATCTGAATTACTTTCATATGTTAATTAAAGGCAGCTTGCAAATGCAGCCTTTGCTCCTTCCGTGCGAATCTTCTTAAGGTCAGCGACAACCTTCTCCTCAAGACCAGCGATCTTTGTGAGATCCTGATCCCACATCTTCTCGTTAGTGAGAACTGCGTTTACAAGAGCCTCTGCGGAGTCATCCTTGTGCGCATAGTAGAACTCAAGTGCCCATCTGTCATCGCTTACAGTGTACTCGTTGCCGGCCGGACGCTTGCAAACAAGGCCTGCGTCTGTCAGAGCCTGGATGTCATTGCTGTAGAATGCGATATAAGCCGCTAAGGACATGGTCAGGCACTCCGGAAGCTTACCGGTCTCTTTGATGTACTCAAGGAAGGACGGCATGTTTCTTGCTTTCCACTTAGATGTGGAGTTTAAGGAGATGCTCATTAACTCATGGTCAACGAACGGGTTGTTGAAACGATCCTGTACTGCGGATGCGAACTGCATTAAGTCGTTCTTGTCAAGCGGAAGTGTCGGGATAACCTCATCGTAGAGCATCTTGTTCATGAAGCCCTTGATGACCTCGTCATGCATACAGTCACGAACGATGTTCTCGCCTGCAAGGTAAGCGCCGAGTACGAAACCTGTGTGAGCGCCGTTTAAGATTCTAACTTTTCTCTTCTTGTACGGGCTCATATCCGGTGTTACGAATACTTTGTCAAGAAGTCCTGCTTTCTTGAACGGAAGAATGTCGTTTAACTTCTCATCGCCCTCGATGACCCAGACGCCGAATACCTCGCCGACATCTGTAAGCGGGTCAGCGTAACCGTTCTTCTGCTCAAGCTCAGCAACTTCGTTTGCGTCTTTGATACGGCCCGGAACGATACGGTCTACTAAGGAACCGCAGAATGTGCAGTCTTCATTTACGTACTTCTTGAATCCGTCCTCAAGTCCCCACTGCTCGATGTACTGGTTTACGCACTTTAAGAGCTCTTTACCGTTGTTGTCGATCAGCTCGCAGGCAAGCATGATGATACCTTTCTTTCCTGCTTTGTAACGATGATAGAGAACCTGAGTTAATTTTGCCGGGAAGCTGGACGGCGGGCAGTCATCCTGCTTGCAGGACGGATCATACTGGATACCAGCCTCTGTTGTGTTGGAAACGATGATCTCAAGGTCGTCGCTTGCAGCAACCTCCATCATCTTCTCGTAATCCTCTTTCTCATACGGATTTAAGCAGCGGTTTACGCTGGAGATCACTCTCTTAGCGTCTACCTTCTGTCCGTTCTCGCTTCCGCGAAGGTACAGTGTGTAGAGACCTTCCTGCTCGTTGATCATCTTTGCAAGACCTGGAGCGATCGGCTGTACCAGACAGCACTTTCCGTTCCAGCCTGCCTTCTCATTTGCAAGGTCGAACCAGTAATCTACGAAAGCACGAAGGAAGTTTCCCTCACCGAACTGAAGAACTTTCTCCGGTGCGTCTTTTAATACATATCCATCATAACCAGATTTTTTGAGAACATCATAATTTAAGCGTTCCATAATAATTTCCTTTCTTCATATAAAAGAATTCATGGTATATAAATCAAAACTGCCAGACGGGGCATCATAGCGATCCCCATCTGGCAGCAAGTTTACCCTAATAGAACAGATTTACAAGGAATGTGGTAAACGGCTCGACCCAGGTAAGGAGCATCAAGTTGACAATAAGCAGGATATAGAACGGTACTGCTTCTTTGATGAATGCCGCGGTCTTACACTTTGTAATAGAGCAGGTTACGAACATCAGGGTTCCCATAGGCGGTGATAATGCGCCGATGGCGTTATTGAAGATGTAGATCATTGCGAACTGGATCTCGTTGATTCCGTACTGTGCAGCAATCGGTGCAAGAAGCGGAACCAGAATGATCATGGAAGCGTTACCTTCGATGAACATACCTACGATCAGTAAGAAGATATTTACAACGATCAGGAATACATATTTGCTGTGGATGTTTGCAAGCATCCATGCTGTCAGCGCCTGCGGGATTCTCTCTTTTGTGAGGATCCAAGAGAATACGGACGCAGCGGATACGATGAGCATGATAGAAGCTGTCGTGCAGACAGTCTCCTTTAAGCCCTGGATCATATCCTTGATGTGCATCTCATGGTAGATAAAACCAAGGAATGCAGCGTAGAGGATCGCTACAGCTCCGGCCTCGGTAGCTGTAAAGATACCGATACGGATACCACCGATGATGATGATCGGAAGGAGCAGCGGCAGGATCGCCGGTTTTAAAGCAGTCCAGAATTTGGACCAGGTTAATTTTTCTGTTGTTAAAAGACCATAGCCACGTTTCTTGGAGATCACTCCTACGAGGATCATCATGGAAACGCAGAGAAGACCTCCGACACCGAAGCCGGAAATGAACAGCTTACCGATGGAAACGTTCGCGATACATCCGTAAAGGATCATCGCGATTCCCGGCGGGATAAGCGGTGTGATCATGGAGGAAGCGGCTGTTACAACGCTGGAAAACTCCAGAGAGAAGCCCTTCTTTGTCATCTCCGGAACCATCATTTTAGACTCCATCGCTGCATCGGCGATGTTGGATCCGGAAAGTCCGCCCATAACGGTGGATAAAAGTACGTTTACCTGTGCGAGACCGCCAGGAAGACGTCCTGTTACAACCTCACAGAAATCCATGATCCTCTTTGTAACACCGGTATAGTTCATGAAAATACCGGCACAAACGAAGAACGGGATCGCCATAAGGGAAATTTTCTCAGTACCAATGATTGCCTGCTGGGCAAAGATAACGGTATTGATTCCCGGGTTCATAACGAAATAAACCATGGAACCGCCGAGGACGGCGATAAATACCGGAACCTTGAAGAAAAGAAGAACCAGCATCACAATTGCAGATAACATTAACACATTACTCATTGCTGCTTGCTGCCTCCTTTGCCTCAGATTTTACGCCGTGGAACAGGGCGTAGAAATAGCTGATGATCATATCAAAATAGGATATGATCGCGATACCGTATACCCAGGAATACGGAATTTTTAACATACTGGTGGAACGTCCGCTCTTTACGAACACCTGGATGAAACCGATGCTCTGCATGAACAGATATCCGATTACAACTACAACTACGATGGAAATCAGGATTTCCATGATCTTCTGCATGCTCTTCGGCATCAGGTCCACGATCATCTCGATCGCAACATGGTTGCCGGAGCGGAATGCCGCGCCTGCGCCTGCAAATACGATCCAGACCATACATGAGGTCTGAACCTCCTCAAGCCATGTAAATGGTGCGTTGAAGATATATCTCCATACAACGCCGAGGAATGTCAGGACGATCAGGATCGCAAGAATAATGGAAGCGACAACGATGTCAATGTTCATCAGGATCGCTGAAGCTTTATTTTCTTTCTTCTCCATAGATTTTCAGACTCCTATCAGGGAAACTGCCCCGGCGGACAGATCCGCCGGGAACAGTTACTTTATGCGTTTACTGCAAAATGGATTATTCAGCACCCATAGCCTTTTTAACTGTGTCATAGAGGCCATCGCTCCAGCCAAAGTCAGCACCCATCTCATAGAACGGCTGTGCTTTCTCCTTGAATCCGGCAAGAACTTTCTCAGACGGCTCAACAACAGTTACGCCTTCGTCTTTCATCTTCTGAAGGTACTCAGCGTCAGCAGCCTGCTGTACTTCGTTGTTGTACTCACCAGCTTCTTCTGCTGTCTCAAGTAACCATGTCTGCTGCTCTTCCGGAAGGCTGTTGAACCAGTCAGCGGATACAACCCATGTTGTGAAGTTCTTTACATGTCCGTCAAGGATTAAGTATTTAGCAACCTCGTGAAGCTTTCTGCCGTACAGAGTTGCAAGCGGGTTCTCAGCACCGTCGATGGTCTTTGTCTGAAGAGCCTGATAAACATCACCAAGTGCCATACCTGTGGATGTTGCACCAAGTACATCGAAGCCCTTGGACTGGATCTCGTTGGACGGAACACGGATCTTTAATCCCTTTAAGTCATCAACTGTGTTGACCGGAACGTTTGTAAGAGTATGTCTCTCACCGTAGATCCAGTTGGAAGCGATGATCTTTAAGCCTTTTTCTTCAAGCTTGCCACACTGCTCTTTGTACCAGTCGGAATCAACCAGTTTCCAAACCTGATCCCAGGAATCGAACAGGAACGGTCCGAATACGATACCGAAATCCGGTACACCGTAGTCAGCGTAGAAAGCACCGTCTGCAAGTGTGCAGACATTCTCGCCGAGAAGCATGGAGTCGATCAGGGAAGACTTATCACCAAGCTGGGAATCCGGGTAGATCTCGATTGCCATCTTGCCGCCGGATTTTTCTTTGATGATCTCCTGAGCTTTCTCCCAGCCCTGTCCAACCGGCTCGGAAATGGAGTTCTCGAAAGCGACCTGAAGAACTGTCTCAGCATCGGAAGAACCGTTATCTGCTGCTGCAGCTGCTGTAGTATCTGCTGCTGCGGCTGCTGTTGTCTCAGCTGCCTTTGTTGTCTCTGTTGTGGAAGAACTGCTTCCGCAAGCGGTAAGTGTTGTTGCTGCCATAGCACCTGCCATGGTTAATGCCATAACTTTTTTGAGTTTCATAATGTTTCCCTCCGTTTTTGTTTTAAAAACATTTATCCGGTCTTCTGCCCGATCCCCATCAGGCAGAAGACCTCGCACCCCGTTTCCTGGGGAAAGCTTCATGATTTTTGATTATTTGGAAATCTTGGAAAAATCAAATACAACCTTTAACATATTGCCCGGGTTGTGCGCAAAGTCATCGAATGCCTTTGCAGCATCATCAAACGCATATGTATTTGTGATGATCTTGTGGAGCGGTGCCTTGCCTGCGTTCACGATATCGATCAGCTCTAAGAAGTCCTTCTTTAATGCGTTTCTGGAACCGAAGACATTTAATTCCTTCTTCTGGATCAGTGTGAAGTTGAAGTCAAGGTTCTTCTTGCCGACTCCGATCAGAACCATGCGGCCACCGAAGCAGCAGGCATCGATACAGTTCTGGAATGTGGACGGAAGACCAACTGCCTCGATCGTTACATCAAAGCCGTTGCCGTTTGTGATCTCAGCAACACCTTTCTCGAAGTTTTCCGGAGAATCATTTAATAAGGTTCCGTCAACACCGAAGTCCTTCGCCATTTCAAGCTTACCTGCGGATACATCGGAGATATATACAGTAGCACCCTTCGCTTTTGCTGCAATCGCTGCGAGAACACCGATGGTACCGGCGCCGACTACAAGAACTTTGTCTCCTTCTTTTACGTTTGCGCGGCTCACGCCATGGTAGCTGATGCAGAACGGCTCGATTGCTGCAAGTGTCTTAGCGTCCATTCCCTTACCGTCATACACACGCTCGATCGGCATTGTGATGTACTCCTGGAAAGCACCGTCTCTCTGACATCCCATTGTCTGGTTGTCCATACATGCGTTTACGATTCCGTGCTCGCAGGAATAGCAGTGTCCGCAGTTGAAGTACGGGTTGCAGGTTACGATCATTCCCGGCTTGATGCCATACGCGTTGTTCTCATCTGCCTCGATAACCTCAGCGGAGAACTCGTGACCCGGGATTCTCGGGTAATCAAAATATGCGAATGTTCCACGGTAGGAACCAAGATCGCTTCCGCAGATTCCACCGTAAAGGATCTTTAATAAAACTTCTCCTTCTTTTCTTACCGGCATCTCTACATCTTTAATAGAAACCTGACCCGGTGCGTCAATATACATTGCTTTCATCGTTGTTTCCTCCTTAATTTTACGATTTTTGCCTTCTATATAATTTTTCAAAATCAAATTTGTTGTATTCTTTGTTGTATACAACAGATTATAATACTTTTTACACCAATGTCAATAAGTGTTAAGAAATTTGCACCACTTTTGACTTTTTCAACAAAATCGAGCTTTTGGGCTTGTGCAAAACGCCAATTGACGTTTTTAGCAAAAACCGTCGACATCTGCTTGAAAACGATTTTGTTTTGTGTTAGTATGAGTCTATATATTTTTTATCGAGAAGAAAAAGACTGGAGTCCATTATGCCTAAAATAAACCTGAAAACCCTGGCGTACAATACGATCCGTTCCAAGATCGTCACTTGTCAGTATGCGCCGGGTACTTTTTTGAATGAAGAACAGCTTACCACTGAATTATCTCTGAGCCGTACCCCGGTGCGGGACGCGCTTGGACGTCTCGAGCAGGAAGGTCTTCTGGAAATCCGCCCGAAATGCGGAATCCTCGTTCGTCCTCTTACCTTAAATGACATTGATATGATCTTTGAAGTCCGCATGATGTATGAGCCGTATGTCCTGACCCATTACGGAGCAAATCTTTCCGTCTCCGCTTTGAATGAATTCTATGATATTTTCAAGAAATGGGATCCTAACAAAGAAATCTATCGGGACAAGGATTCCTTCTATGACCTCGATTATCGCTTCCATGCGTTGATCATGTCCGCCTGCCCGAATGAGTTTATTAACAGAAGCTATGATACGATCCAGACGCAGAATGAGCGTTTTCGATATATGACCGGAAATGTTTCGAATTTCCGTCTGGAGGCGACCTTCAAGGAGCACATGGCGATCGTAGAACCATGCCTGAAAGGAGACTGGGAAAAAGCAAAAGAGCAGCTCATCTACCACCTTGAACAATCAAAAGCTTCCGCATTCCGTCTCGTTGCTGCTTCCGAGACCAACAATCTCGCACATCGTATGACCCTTTAAACACTCAAAACCACAAAATCCGGGTCTGGTATCTTCTGAGGAACCAGATCCGGATTTTTTTGTTCCTTCAAAATTTGCTGTGATGACACCTGCTTTATTATCCATATGTCATGTAAACAGGTTGAAATTACTCTATTAGGATTTTATAGTCTCGTCCCGATCAGCTCCGTCAGCTCCTCCAGTGTCGCAACCGAATTGATCTCATTTCTTAATGCCGCAGAATTCGGATACCCGGCGGTATACCAGGCGACATGCTTCCGCATCTCCCGCATTCCCGCCAGCTCGCCTTTAAACTCCATCATCATCTGGCCATGGCGCAGGATCATGGCTTTCAGCTCCTCCACGGAAGGTCTCGGGAGAAGCTCGCCCGTTTCGAGATAGTGGGTGATCTGCTTAAAGATCCACGGATTTCCCTTCGCACCCCGGGCCACCATGATCCCGTCACAGCCCGTCTCATCCACAAGGCGCTTTGCATCCTGCGGTGTAAAGACATCTCCGTTTCCGATCACCGGGATCTTCACAGCTTTTTTGACCTCGCGGATGATATTCCAGTCAGCTTTTCCAGAGTAATACTGCTCTCTCGTTCTACCATGGACAGCTACCGCCGCCACACCGGCACTCTCGGCGATCTTTGCGATCTCCACGGCGTTGATGCAGGTATCGTCAAAGCCCTTGCGGAATTTCACAGTCACCGGCTTTTTCACCGCTTTCACGAGTTTCGTAAGGATTTCCTCCACCAGCTTCGGATTTCTCATGAGGGCAGAGCCTTCACCATTCTTAACGATCTTCGGCACCGGGCAGCCCATGTTGATATCAAAAATATCGTATGGACCATCCTCCAGGCTCGCCGCGATATCCGCTACAATATCCGGATCAGAGCCAAAAAGCTGCAGGGACACGGGACGTTCCCGCTCATCCACCTTTAAGAGCTCCTGAGTATTTTTATTCTTGTAGAGGATCGCCTTCGCGCTCACCATCTCCATGCACACCAGACCTGCTCCCTGCTCCCTGCAGAGGATCCGGTACGGCATATCCGTCACGCCCGCCATCGGGGCGAGGATCACATTGTTTTCAAGTTCCACATTTCCGATTTTTAACGTCATTGAATCAAAACTCCCTCTGCGTTTACGTACCGTCCGTCCGGCGCATAAGCGTTGGTTAACATGTCTCCGTCTGGTTTCTGGAAGTAATACCAGCTGCCCTGAGAGTTGACCCATCCGTATGCCATCGTTCCGTCCGTGTTCAGGAAATAATATTTTCCTTCTTTCAAGAGCCAGCCCGTCTGCATAGCTCCTTTGCTGTTTAAATAGTACCAGTTTCCATTGACATTCTGCCAGCCGGTCTGCATGATTCCATACATATCCAGCAGATATGTCTTTCCATCTACATAGCCCCACTGACTCGAGACCGGATTTCCGTCCGGCTTATATAAGGCCCATTTCCCGTCAGCCCGCTGTCTCCAGCTGCCACCGCGGTATGTATTGTGGATGTAGATCGTGCTGTTTTCTGTTTTTGCGTACTGCTGTGCCGCCTCGTTTCCCGGGCCTTTCGAGTACACGTAATCTTTCTCGCTGCCAAGACCGCCTCCCGGATTGGAACCGGACGCTCCTGGGCCGACATTGGAAGTCCAGCCGTTGTTGTAGGCCGGGTTGTTTTCCGGCAGCTCCTGATAATATATGATATCGTGATCCTCCATGCCCGGACCAATGTTGAAAGCATAGGCAGTCATCCCTGCTGTTCCGGAGTCTGTAAGACTCAAAAGTACAGCACCTCCAATTCCGATCGCTGCCGCCATCATCGTTTTCCTCGCTTTTCCCTTATAAACATATCCTGCACAGCGGCTCATTTTGTTTCGTATGCGTTTCCAGCCTGTTCTTCTCATACCGCTTCCTCCGATACCGGTGTTATTCTCCTTCTTTTTCCAGCTGGTCTTCCAGCTTGCCGCCGAGAAATACCACGCGGTAGAATAACTCCAAAGATTCTAAAAGTTCTTTCTTTTCTCTCTGGTACTGGCGGATCTTAAGGCCGCTGCCGATCTCATCGAAGAGATAATCCTGGTCCTCCGCTTCCACACGGAACTCGAGGTTTCCTTCCGGGGTGAATTCCAGAAAGAGAATGCCGCCCACATCCTCAGTAAAGAGAACGCACATGATCTGAAGTTCCTTTTTGATGTTTTCCGGGAGAAGTTTGAATTTTTCGTTGAAGTAATATTTCTGCTGGTATGAGTTTGCGCCGCAGAGGATGATGTTTTCCTGTTTATTGTTGTTTTCTGCCATGATATATGTTTGCTCCGTTTCCTGTCATATAGTGTGATTTTTATATTGTTATATTACCTGTCCAGTCTTTTTAAAGCTTAGTTGTTTCGCGAAACTTACAGGTATTTTAAAATATCAGATATTGAATCGATATGATAATCCGCCTTACTCTGGTCGAATCCGAACCGGTCATCTTTAAGGCCTGCGATCGACATTCCGGCGCGGTATGCCGCCTCGATGCCCACGGTAGAATCCTCCACAACAAAGCACTCGTCCTCACGGATTCCCAGAGTATCCGCTGTATAGTGATAGATCTCCGGATTCGGTTTGCTCTGTTTAAACTGCTTTCCACTGACGATGAGGTCAAATTCCGGGCGCATGCCCACCTCCTCCACGATCCTCGAGATCAGCTTCGGACCTGTGGAAGATACCAGTGCGACTGTATAGCCGCGGCGCTTTAATTCCTGCACTGTGGTCTTCATCTCCGGGCGGAAGATCTTCCGGTAATCGATCCGGCTGTAAATGTCTCTTTCGGCCCACTCCTTGATCAGTGTTTCCCAGGTCTCACCGTTATTCACGGCCCGTTCCATCACAGTCCAGCTATCCTGTCTGCTGCGGCCTACCATCTGGTTGATGTCTTCCATTGTCACCGCCGGGTTCTTTTCTTTTGCAAACTCCAGCAGGTATTTCATATATACAAATTCACTGTCTACCATGACACCGTCCATATCAAAAAGGACGGCGCGGATCGGGCGTGTGATCTTCATTTATTGTTCCTCTCCTGTTACATTCCACAAATCAGATTTTCCAATTCGAAAGCTCCGTATCAAACAATTCCGCCTGTGGATCCTGCTTTTTTCAAATGTCTGCCCTTTTCTCATTTCCGGAGCAATTTTTCAACCGTTTATCTCCAACGCATGATTACCTGCAGAACCCGCCACCGGCAGTTCCCTGCAGATACATGGCACAGAAAAGAAAAAGGCGGCCTACGATCAAGCCGCCTATATTCTATCGTATTTCCCTCTATTTTGCAATAAGTCCGCGCATTTTCAGATAGTCGATCACGCACTCCACCATCTCATCGTAGGAAAGTTTTGTGGTATTGATCATCAGATCATAGTTTTCCAGATTCTCCCAGCTCTTTCCGGTATAATAACGGTAGTAATCACGGCGTTCCCGGTCGATCCGTTTGATATTCTTTAAGATATCTTCCTCCGGGAAATATCCCTTTTCACGGACCTTGTTGATCCTCTCCTCGATCTCTGCGTACACGAAGATCCGGACAAGATTTTCCGTCCCGTCGAGAACATAGTCGGCGCACCGACCGATAATAATGCAGGATTCCTCCTGCGCCAGTTTTCGGATGACCGATGACTGAAACCGGAACAGGTTATCGGAAGAGATCAGGTCAGAACCCAATGACGGGGTTCCATTCTCCGGGATCAGGGAATGGATGATCCGGTATAACAGCTTATTTCCGGCCTTTTCATCCGCCAGGTGGAAATAACTCTCGCGGATTCCGCTCTCCTCGGAAGTCATCTTTAAGAGCTCCTTATCGTAAACATGGAGCCCAAGACGCTCACCGAGACGCTTCGCCATCTCCGCTCCGCCGCTTCCGTACTGTCTTCCGACCGTGATCACAAATTTTTTATTCTCAGCCATAGATGCCTCCTTCTTCCCCTTCTGCCTTTCGGCAGTTGTACCTAAAAAACGCGGGAATACTTTTTATTCTATCTGTATTTTAACATATCTCCGCAGGAATTTTAAGTCTTTTTTGCGATGTTTTCAGTGTTTTTCAAGTTTTAACAAGTAATGTCGGATATCCCAGCTTTCGAAGCTCCTGCTCCTGCCGCACAGCGTTTTCCATGTTCCGGAATGCCCCTGCGCGGACATAGTAAAATCCATCCTTAAAAGTCATGAACGCAGGGAATCCCTGAGCTTTCAGCCGTTCCATCTCCCTTTCCGCGTTGGTCCGCACCCGGTAGATGCCGGTCTGCACCATATAGAATCCCGGTTCCTCCACATCTGACGTCTGCTTTTCCTGCTCCGCAAACGTCCGCACGATTCCATCCGCGATCGCATCTGCGGTCTGTCTCATATTTGCATCGAAGAAATCATTGTCGTTCTCATTATCGATAAATCCAACCTCCACGAGAACCGCCGGAAGCGCCGTGTCCCTGAGGACTACGAGATTTGGCCGCTCGCTGATCCCCAAGTCTTTCCAGCCTGTCTTTGCAAGTTCCTTATTGATATTCCTCGCAAACGTCTCTGCATCGCCGCCCCTCCCGAAGATCAGACTCATCGTCCCGGAACCTGTTCCCGGCACCGGCATGGCATTCCGGTGAATGGATAAAAACAAATCTGCCGCAGACCTGTTCCCGATTTCCGCCTTCTCATATGGACTGTTGTATATATCACCGATCCTCGTGTACTCCACCCGGATTCCGCGCTGTTCCAGAGCATTTCCGATATCATAGGCCAATGCCAGCGTATCGTCTTTCTCCCGTCTGTTCCCATATACCGCTCCCGGATCACTTCCGCCATGTCCCGGATCAATAATGACACTGTTCTGCTTTGCCAAAATTATTCTCCCTTTTTCATACATTTATGATATCATATTCATAAATTACCAGACCTGCGCCATCCATGTCTTAAAACTTTTTCTGGCAATCTCATGAAAGGATCTCATTACTATGCTAATCGTATTCAACCAGATGATAAGTCTCTTTCTCTTAATGCTCACCGGCTATCTCGCCAATCGCTTCGGCGTGATCGATAAGACCTTTGAGTCGAAGGTCTCCCGTTTTATCGTCAATATCTCCCTGCCCGCAACGATCTTAAACGCGGTTACCGGGTCAGACATGGCCCATGATCAAGAGATGCTGCCGATCTTTATTGCAGCGGTCTCCATCTTCCTGGTGGCCCATGTGGTCTGCCATTTTATCCAGAAGATCATCTGCTGGGATCCGACCTATGAGCTGATGTTAAATTACAGCAATCTTGGATTCATGGGGATCCCGATCATCTCTACGCTCTATGGCGGAGAGTATGTGCTGCATGTTTCGATCTTCATGATGACGTTTAACCTGAGTCTGTTCAGTTATGGAGTCTATCTGTTATCACGGGATGACGCAAAAAACAGACATTTCAGCGTCAAAAAGCTTCTCTCCCCCGGAATCCTGTCCGCGTTCCTTGCGATCGGCATTTATCTTTTAGATATCCATCTCCCGCAGCATGCAGTCAGCCTGTTTTCCACTGTGGGCGCCACAACAACACCGTTAGCGATGATCGTCATCGGATCCACCCTGGCCGGAGTCAGATTTTCCACTGTATTTACTGACCGGGAGCTGTACCTCTTCTCCTTCCTGAAGCTTCTCGTTCTCCCGGTGATCACCTTCCTCGTTCTGAGATTCTTTATCAGGGACCGCATACTTTTAGAGATCTCTACGATCCTCTCCGGCTGCCCGATCGCCGGAAACGTGTCCATGCTCTGTATGGAATACAACCGGGATGTGACCCTCGTGTCGAGGGGGATCTGCATCTCCACACTGTTGTCCCTGATCTCGATTCCGATCGTGGCGGCATTGGTCGCGGTTTTATAAGAAGACTAAAAAGGACATCTGAACCAGAAATACCCATCGTATCTCTCGTTCAGATGTCCTTTTCATGTTTCGTATGTATTCCTATTCCTGTACTTGCACGCCTCTCGGACCTACGTGGGTGGCGAATACCACCTGTGTGCTAGTCTTTCCGAATTTCTGGAGCTGACCAAGGAAGCTGTCAAGCTGCATCGTACTCTCAAAAGCAACTTTCATGATCACAGAAAATTCTCCCGTCACGCTGCTGCATTCCAGAATATTCGGAATCCCTTCCGCATAGTGATAGAATTTCTGCTTATCCTCCGGAAGCACATTGAGGTTGATGAACGCAAGGATGTGATATCCGAGTTTCATCGGGTCGATCTGTGCCTGGTAGGACGTGATGATCCCATCTTTCTCCAGTTTTTCAATTCGCGCCGAAACCGCAGGGGAAGAAAGAAACGTCTTCTCCGCGATCATTTTCAGGGATGCTCTCGCATTGTGCTGCAGGATCTGCAGAATTTCGCGATCAATATGATCCATAATTCTCTCCTTTGTCCCGGTTTTCAGGTTTTTGTATTGTGTCACATGTCCGGAACTTCTTCTCTATATACAGATAACCGACCAGCGGCTCCGCGTTGCTGCGGTATATGACCACCGGTCAATTACTGGGTTCGTGTTTTATCCGCGCTTACCGTGCGCGTCTTTGCAGGCACGAGTGTACTCAGATCTCTCCGTGAAATACTTCCGCTGCCGGTCCTGTCATAAATACCGTGTCTTTTTCTCTGTCCCAGCGGATCAGAAGATCGCCGCCGAGCAGAGTCACGCGGACTTCGTCATCGGTAAGACCATTTAAGATGCACGCGACCACAGTCGCACATGCACCTGTTCCGCATGCCAGAGTCTCTCCGGAGCCGCGCTCCCAGACACGCATATTGACGTGTCCGCGGTCCACAACCTCCACAAATTCTGTATTGGTGCGATCCGGGAATCTCTCATGACTCTCAAAGGACGGACCGATCTTTTCGATCTCCAGATCCTTGATCCCGTCCATAAATACTACCGCATGCGGATTTCCCATGGAAACTCCGGTAAAGCGGTACTCTTTTCCGTCGACCGTGATCGGTTCTCCGATTTCAGACGTCGGAACCGGACGTCCCATATCCACCGTCACAAGTTCCACCTTTCCATCCTTTACTTTCATGGACAGGTGCTTGATCCCGGACGGAGTCTCCACGTCGATCTCCGTTTTATCTACGATCCCGTGATCATAGGCATATTTTCCTACACAGCGGATCCCGTTTCCGCACATGGCACCACGGGATCCGTCCAGATTATACATATCCATCTGGCAGTCCGCTACATCTGACGGTTTGATCAGGATCAGACCATCTGAACCGATCCCGAAGTGACGGTCGCTGACCATCTTTGCCGTCTCACAGGGATCTTCCACTGTCTCTTCAAAACAGTTTACATATACATAATCATTTCCGATGCCCTGCATCTTTGTGAATTTCATATCTTATTCTCCTATGTGCTCCATACCCTGCGCGAGGATCGTCTGGATGTGACCGTCCGCAAGAGAGTAGAGAACACTCTTTCCTTCCCTGCGGAACTTGACAAGGCGCATCTGTTTCAGGATCCGAAGCTGGTGGGAGATCGCGGACTGTCCCATTCCGAGAAGACTTGCGATGTCACACACACATAACTCCGACTGGCTGAGCGCATACAGGATCCTGATCCTCGTGGAATCTCCGAAGATCCGGAAAAATTCCGCAAGATTCTGGAGTTCCTCGCCTTCCGGCATCACGTCCATCACCTGTTTTACCACCTTGTCGTGGACATGAATAAACTCACAGTGCGGGGCGATCTTTTCGTCCTCTCTGATACTCATGTTCCTGCTCCTTTACTGCTGCCGCCCGCATCCCGCAGCCGGCAGTCATCTCCCGCAGTGATCAGCGCACGAGAAGTTTGCTCACCTCGTACTGCTCCTCCGGGATGTCTTTCTTCATATTTAACGCTTCCTGGATATCGAAATCTACAAATTTTCCGTCTTTGTAGGCAACGATCCGGTTGCTCTTTCCTTCCGCGAGAAGCTCCGCCGCGCGGGCTCCCATGATCGATGCGTACACACGGTCCTTACAGGTCGGGGTTCCGCCTCTCTGGATATGTCCGATGATCGTAGCTCTCGTCTCAATCCCGGTTGCCGCTTCGATCCTTCTCGCCATGGAAGTGGAGTGTCCGATTCCCTCAGCGTTGATGATAATGTGGTGTTTTTTGCCGCGCTTTCTGTTCTCGATGATCCGGTTGATCAGGTACTGCTCGTTTCCGTCATAGCGCTCCGGAAGAAGAATATCCTCCGCACCGTTTGCAATACCGCACCAGAGAGCGATATATCCGGCATTTCTTCCCATAACCTCGATGATACTGCATCGTTCATGGGATGTGGATGTATCACGGACTTTATCGATCGCTTCCATCGCCGTATTCACCGCGGTGTCGAAACCGATCGTATAGTCGGTACAGGCAATATCGAGGTCGATCGTTCCCGGAAGACCGATGGTGTTGATCCCGAGGGCGGAAAGCTTTCCGGCACCGCGGAAGGAACCGTCTCCTCCGATCACGACGATCCCGTCAATTCCATGTTTTCTGCAGACTTCGGCGCCGCGCTTCTGACCTTCCTCGGTCGTGAATTCCTCACAGCGGGCCGTGTAGAGGATCGTACCGCCGCGGTTGATCGTATCCGCAACGCTCACACTGTCCATATCTACGATTTCTTCCTGAAGGAGTCCGGCGTAACCACGCATAATCCCCTTTACCTTCAGTCCTTTATTGATAGCGGTTCTTACAACCGCACGAATTGCCGCGTTCATTCCAGGGGCATCGCCGCCGCTGGTCAATACTCCGATCGTTCTGACTTCTTTCTTTGCCATACTGGTTTTCCTCCAAAAAAGATTCTGTCGATCATTCGCCATATACGTACATATTTTAATACACTTTCCCCTTCTTTTCAATGACCTTTTGCACAACCTTGACATTTTTTTCACCAAGAATCCGGTACAGGCGGCCGAGGAGATCCGGCCCTGCAAGAACTGCCCAGTTTTCGGAAAGTCTCCGCATCTTCCGCTCTTCCTTCAGATACATGATCACTCTGTCTTTTCCATCGGAATCCCGGAGTGCCGCCATGACATCATCGATATGGCTCTCGTAGAATGCCTGGTTCTCAAACTGGAGCCAGAGTTCATTCGGGATGTCCGTAAACGGGATCACTTCCTCGCAGATGAGCTTTCCGACCGGATCGTCGCCGATGGATGCCCGGCCGCAGACAAATACCTTGTTTTCCTCGGTAAATGACGGACGGTTCTTCTCGTAGATCTTCGGAAACACGAGGACTTCCACTGTGCCCACAAGATCCTCGATCGTGATGAATGCCATGAGCTGGTTTGTCTTTGTAGTCTTTACCTTTTTTGACGTGATCATTCCGCCGATGACCACATTGGAATTATCCTCCACAACGGTCTTTCCGTCCTCGTCAACGACAAAATCGGAGGTTTTTGCCGTCACATTTTTCTCCCAGAGTTCCCGATACTCTTCCATCGGATGGCCGCTGACATAGATGCCTATCGTCTCTTTTTCAAAGGCTAACAGCGTCTGCTTGTCGTACTCTCCCACGTTCGGGAATGTGATCTGGAAATTGTTCTTTTCTTCCTCCGGGGCGAGATCAAAAAAGCTAAGCTGGCCTTCCATGACCGTCTTTTTCTCCCTGGCTTTGCTCTCCAGCAAGTCGCCTGAGACGATGAGCTTCTGTTTTCTCGTTCCCGGAAGCGTATCCAGGGCACCCGATTTTATGAAGCTCTCAAGTGTTCTCTTATTGACTTCCTTGTTCGACATTCTCGACACAAAATCGTCAAGACTCTTAAAGAGTCCGCCGTTCTCACGCTCAGCAATGATCACGTCCACAACAGCGCGTCCCACACTCTTGATCGCGGAGAGTCCGTAGCGGATGCCGTTCCCCGATACGGAGAACCCGCTGTATCCCTCGTTGATATCCGGCGGCAGGATCGGAATTCCCATGTTCCGGCAGGCAAGGATATACTCGGAGACCTTCGTCGTGTTGTCCATCACGGAGGTCATGAGCGCTGCCATAAATTCCTTCGGATAGTAGAATTTCAAAAATGCCGTCTGATAAGCGACCACCGCGTAAGCTGCTGCATGGGACTTATTAAAGGCGTATTTCGCGAAGTCCGTCATGTCATCGTAGATCTGGTTCGCTGTCTTCTCATCGATGCCGTTCGCGATACAGCCCTTTACGCCCTCCTCGGCGTTTCCGTAGACAAAGTTCTGGCGCTCCTTCGCCATGACTGCCGCTTTTTTCTTCGACATGGCACGGCGCACAAGGTCACTTCGACCGAGCGTATATCCGGCCAGGTCCCTTACGATCTGCATAACCTGCTCCTGGTAGACGATACAGCCGTAGGTCGGCTTTAAGATCGGCTCCAGCTGCGGGCAGGTGTAGGTGATGGATGCCGGGTCATTTTTTCCCTTTAAATACTTCGGGATGAAATCCATTGGACCCGGACGGTAGAGGGAGATTCCGGCGATGATATCTTCCAGTGTTGTCGGCTTCAGTTCCTTCATGAAGGTCTTGAAGCCGCCGCTTTCCAGCTGGAACACGCCCTCGTTCTTTCCGGTCCCGAGAGAATCCATGACTTTTTTATCATCATAATCGATGTGTTCCAGATCAAGTTTCACACCATAGTCTTTCTCGATCATCTTCACAGCATCCTGGATCACGGTGAGCGTGCGCAGTCCCAGGAAGTCCATCTTTAAAAGTCCCAGTTCTTCCAGCGTCGTCATTGTAAACTGGGTCACGATCGTTCCGTCGGCGCCTCGCGATAACGGGACGTACTCATCGATGGAGGTCCTTGAGATCACGACGCCAGCCGCGTGCATCGAGGTGTGGCGCGGGAGTCCTTCCAGCCGCTTACTCATATCGATGAGCTTTTTCACCTGCTCATCCGACTCATAGAGCGTCTTCAGCTCTGGATTCTTCTGCAGCGCCAGATCGAGCGTGATGTTGAGTTCTGCCGGCACCATCTTCGACACCTGGTCACACAGGCTGTACGGAAGGTCCATGACACGGCCCACATCGCGGATCACACCGCGGGCCGCCAGGGTACCGAAGGTCACGATCTGAGCCACCTGGTCTTTTCCGTACTTTTCCACGACATAGTCGATGACTTCCTGACGGCGCTCGTAGCAGAAGTCCACGTCGATATCAGGCATGGAGACTCGTTCCGGGTTTAAGAAACGCTCAAAAAGGAGCTGGTAGCGGATCGGATCGATGTCCGTGATCTTTAAGCAGTATGCCACGATACTTCCCGCCGCGGAACCTCGTCCCGGTCCCACCGCGATCCCGTGGGATTTCGCGAAGTTGATGAAGTCCCACACGATCAGGAAGTAGTCCACATATCCCATGCTCTTGATGGTTCCGAGTTCATAGTCAAGGCGGGCTCGGAGTGTCCCGTCATCATCCGGGTAGCGCAGTGCAAATCCTTCATCGCAGAGGTGGTTTAAATAGCCCCAGGAATCGTATCCATCCGGCACATCAAACCGCGGCAGTTTTGTGACGCCGAACTCGATCTCCACGTTGCAGCGTTCCGCGATCTTATGGGTGTTCTCGATCGCTTCCGGGGCATACGGGAAGAGCTGCCGCATCTCCTCCTCGGATTTTACATAGTACTGTCCGCCCTCGTAGCGCATACGGTTCTCATCGGAGACTTTCTTTCCCGTCTGGATGCAGAGCAGGATGTCGTGGGCCTCCCAGTCATCGGCGTTGATATAGTGGCAGTCGTTTGTCGCCACTAACGGGATGTTCAGTTCTTTTGAGAGGCGCATGATCCCCTGGTTGACCTGGCGCTGCAGCGGGATACCGTGGTCCTGGAGTTCCAGGAAATAGTTTCCCTCACCGAAGATCTCCAGGTGACGTTTTGCCGCCTCCTTCGCCTCCTCGTAAAGTCCTTTTTCCAGATATCTCGGAACTTCACCGGCCAGGCAGGCGCTCAGCGCGATGATCCCTTCGTGATACTCCCGCATGACCTCCTCATCAATCCGCGGTTTGTAGTAGAAGCCGTCCACAAAGCCTTTGGAGACGATCTTCATCAGGTTCTGGTAACCGGTATTGTTTTCCGCAAGAAGGACCAGATGGTAATACCGGTCCTCACCGTGAACGGTCTCCCGGTCAAATCTCGATCCGGGGGAGACGTACACCTCGCAGCCGATGATCGGTTTGATCCCCGCCGCGCGGGCCGCACGGTAAAAATCGATCACACCGTACATGACACCGTGATCGGTGATCGCCATGCTGTCCATGCCGAGTTCCTTCGCCCGGGCCGCCAGCTCTCCGATTTTACTGGATCCGTCCAGAAGACTGTACTCTGTATGGACGTGCAAGTGTGTAAATGCCATCTGTCTCCTCCGTTTCTATCTCATTTATCAGAAAAAGACCGCCGCCCCGAAAGGCGGCAGTCCCGTTGTTTGAATATATTTTTTTACGGACTTATTCCTTAGTTATTACTCAGATATTTTTCAATATCGTTTACTGCTTTTTCTTCGTCCACTCCGTCCGCTGTCACGATCACCTGCTCGCCGACCGGAAGATCAAGGGTCATCATGCCCATAATGCTCTTCGCATTGATCTTTTTGTTATCGCTCTGGACGTAGATCGTGCTCTCGTAGCTGCTCGCAAGCTGTACTAACATTGCGATCGGACGAGCCTCCAGACCAGAAGCAAGTTCAATGGTTACCGTACGTTTTGTCATAATAATCCTCCTCAATTGCACAAAAGAATGGAAGTAACCAATTTCCATTCAGCTATCTGTCCCCTGGTCCCGCAATTTTTCCGCCATCTCACCAAGCTTTCTCAGGCGGTGATTGACACCGGATTTTCCAACCGGCGGTTCCAGGTCTTCGCCCAGTTCCTTCAGTGTCGCCTCAGGTTTCAGAAGTCTTGCCCGCGCGATCTGCGCAAGACCATCCGGGAGACTTTCAAATCCCACCGTGTCGCGGATAAATTCGATATCCTCGATCTGTTTCACGGCAGCAGACACTGTCTTGTTAATATTTGCCGTCTCGCAGTTGACCTGGCGGTTTACATTTCCGCGCATTTCTTTTAAAATGCGGATGTTCTCCAGCTCCATCAGTGACAGATGGGCTTCCATCACATTCAGGATATCTACGATCTGGCTTCCCTCTTTAATATATACCACATAGTAGCGTTTGCGGATGACAATTTTTGCATCGATATCAAACGTCGCCATAATGGACTGGATCTGGCGCGCTTTGGGCTCTGTCGCGCAGACGATCTCAAAATGGTAAAACTTCTCCGGATCACTGATCGATCCTGATGCGAGAAAAGCGCCGCGCAAAAATGCCCTGCGGCAGCAGGGGTTCTGGACGACCACATTTCCCACCACAGAAAGATTCTCCCCAATCTCCCCGTCTTCCGATAGAAGTTTTGTGGCTTTCAATACACGGAGCGCGTCCTCATGCTGTTTGACACAGACTGAATAGATCCTGTTTTTCCCAAGATGCGCGTTCCTCCGTATAGAAATGTCAGTTTCTATATTAAATGTTTTTCTCAATAATGTAAAGCACTTTCTGGCAACCGTCACATTTTCTGTATGGATCTTGATGCTGTAATGATCGTCTCCGGAGATCTGGATCCGACCGCAAAGACTTAAGATCGCTGCGATCTCAGCGATCTGGCAGTGCCTTGCTGCGCTCATATGCCTGGAAAGTTCTTCCTTGATCCTGGAAGAGAAAGACATGACTACTTTCCTCCATCCTTCCCCGCGTCTCTGTGTTCCAGCCGGATCTCATACCGCCCGGACTCCGTCAGACGCTTAAATACTTCTCCTGCGATCGTCACCGAACGATGACGTCCGCCGGTGCACCCGATCGCGATCACAAGCTGCGTTTTTCCTTCCTGTTCATACTTCGGGATCACAAATTCCAGAAGGTCATTCAGTTTCTTCAGGAATTCTTCCCCGGTGCCGCCCTGCATCACATAGTCCTGCACCGCTTTTTCTGTTCCCGTGTGAAACCGCAGTTCTTCCACATAGTAAGGATTCGGGAGGAACCGCACATCAAACACGAGGTCCGCGTCCGCCGGGATCCCGTATTTGAAGCCGAAGCTCAGGACCGTGATAAACATGCTGCTGTGTCCGTCGTTTCCCCGGTAAAGATTCTCCAGCTCATGGCGCAGCTCCTTTGTCAGAAGTCTGCTGGTGTCGATGACCTGGTCGGCCTCTTTTTTCAGGAAAGCGAGTTTTTCCCGCTCCAGCTCGATCCCTTTCTCCACGCGCCCCGTCCTTGAGAGCGGATGGCTCCGTCTCGTCTCCTTAAAACGCTTGATCAGGACTTCATCGGAGGAGTCCAGAAACAGGATCGAGAACGGATATTTGTTCTCTCTCCATTTCCGGATGATCGTCTCAAGATACGGCAGTTCCTCACCGCTGCGCACGTCTACCCCTAGGGCGATATCCTGTTTTTCGCTCTGTCCGTTCATGACCAGCTCCGCAAATTTTTCGATCAGAAGGACCGGCAGGTTGTCGGCACAGTAAAAGCCCATGTCTTCCAGTGTTTTTAATGCCGTTGTCTTTCCGGCTCCCGACATTCCGGTCACGATTACAAGTCTCAACGAGATCTTCCTCCCTGTATTCTTAGAAAGCTGCTGTACACAGAATCTGCGAACGCAACTATATCCCGCAGGATTTTCCATTCGGAAAACTCCTGCCCGTAAACTCTCCTAGAAATCCCCTAATAATTTTACTTCCATCTCCAGATCCACGCCGGAATTTTCCTTCACCCGTCGTTTCACCTCATTGCAGAGTTCCAGGATATCCGCCGCCGTTCCATGATCCTTATTGATCACGAAACCTGCGTGTTTTTCGGAAACTGCTGCGCCTCCGACAGAAAATCCCTTCAATCCGGCATCCTCGATCAGCTTTCCGGCAAAATATCCCTCCGGGCGCTTAAAGGTGCTTCCGGCGCTCGGATACTCTAACGGCTGTTTTTCTTTTCGCTTTGCCGCGAGTTCTTCCATCTTTTCCCGGATCGCGCCCGGATCACCCGTTGTCAGGCTAAACGCTGCGCGCACTGCGAAGAGACCACGGCGCTCCAGCGCACTCGTTCTGTATCCGAGCTCCAGCTCCTCATTCTTCAGCCGCTTTACCGTCCCGTACCGGTCCATCACGTCCGCCCACAAGAGCACGTTCTTCATCTCGGAACCATATGCACCCGCGTTCATCATGACTGCGCCGCCGACGGTCCCGGGAATGCCCGCCGCAAATTCCAGACCGGTAAGCTTCTCTCTCGCCGCCGTGTTCGCAAGCTTTGAGAGCATCACACCGGCTCCGGCGATGATACTGTTTTCGTTTTTATAAACCTCCAGCTCCGTAAGCCGCTCCGTGCTGATGATCGTGCCTCGAAAGCCTTTATCTCCCACGAGGAGATTGCTCCCGTTTCCGACCATGTACCACGGCTTTCCGGACGCTTTACAGTCCAGAACTGCCTCGCGGAGTTCTCCCTCTGATTCCGGAATCATGAACCGGTCTGCCGGGCCGCCGACGCGGAACGATGTGTGCCGCGCCATCGGCTCATTTGTTCTGATTTCCATGAATGTTTCTCCTTCTTATATAATTTCACCTGCACTTTTATCCAGAGCAGGCTGTGCGATCATTCGCTGCGTTTCGCGATGTTCGCCTGCACGCGGTTGTAGAGTTCCTGGGCCGCATTGTATCCCATCTTTTTCTGACGGTAGTTGACCGCTGCGGACTCTACGATCACTGCCAGATTACGTCCCGGACGGACCGGAATGTTGTGGCAGATCACTTTATTTCCAAGGAATTCCGTGTACTGGTCTTCAAGACCGAGGCGGTCATATTCCTTATTCTTATCCCACTCTTCGAGTTTGATAACCATGTCGATGGACTGGGTGTCCTTGACGCTCTCGACGCCAAACAGGGTCTTTACATCGATGATGCCGATCCCGCGCACCTCGATCAGGTATCTTGTGATATCCGGGGCAGAGCCGACAAGTGTCTCGTCGCTGACCTTGCGGATCTCCACCACATCGTCGCTGACGAGACGGTGACCTCGTTTGATCAGCTCCAGAGCCGCCTCACTCTTACCGATCCCGCTCTCACCTGTGATCAGGACGCCTTCGCCGAATACATCGACAAGAACTCCGTGGATACTGATGCACGGAGCAAGCTTTGCCTTTAACCAGCGGATGACCTCCGCCATCGTGTCGGATGTCGGTTTCGAGGAGAGAAGGCATGGAACACCGTAGTGGCTGCAGAGTTCTGTAACCTCCGGCTCCGGAATCTGATTTCTGCAAAATACGAGGCACGGGATCTTGCTGGAGATCAGCTTGTCATACATCGCAATCCTGCGATCTCTGGAAAGTCCGGAGAGATATGCGATCTCCACATTTCCGATCATCTGCACGCGCTCGTTGTCAAAATGCGCGTAAAATCCGGTGAGCTGAAGCGCCGGACGATTGACATCCGGGTGGGAAACGACGATCTTTTCGGAATCCAGCTCCGGTGTCAGGTTTTTGAAATCCATTTTTTCTATTAATTCGGCTATGGTAACTCCGTACATGATGAAGTTCTCCTTTCTGTATCTGTCTGCTGACATACATAACCTACGATTGTTCTTTTTGTTCCTGTTTTAACTCCCAACCGGCAGTCCCGCAGAGTCTGACGGCTTCGCATCGTGCTGACTTTGAACACTTCTCTTCAGTCTTTTTCTCTCTGCGCACAGTTATCTTCATCCTATCATATCACGGGCAGAATGTCACGAAATTGTTACTTCTCACGAGTAGGAATTTTCTGAACTGAAAATTCCGTATGATACAGTTTTGGGGGCACGAAATTTTCATCTACTCTGAGATCTGAGGCATACGGTCTTTTTCACGGAAATACGTATACACACTCTCCGCCGCGCGCTTATTCATTCCCTCTGTACTCTCAAGTTCCTCCAGGGAGGCGTCCCGCACCGCTTCCAGTGACTTAAATCTCCGCATCAGCGCCTTTCTTCTCGCCGGACCGATTCCTTCAATATCATCCAGGATCGAATGGACCTGTGCTTTGCTTCGCAGACTCCTGTGATATTCGATCGCAAACCGATGGGCCTCATCCTGGATCCTCGTCACAAGCTTGAATCCCTCGGAATGGCGGTCGATTGGGATCTCCACATTATTATAATAGAGACCTCTCGTCCGGTGGTTGTCGTCCTTTACCATGCCGCAGACCGGGATATCGAGCCGCAGCTCATCGAGAACCTTCAGTGCGATATTCACCTGTCCGCGTCCGCCGTCCATGAGGATCAGATCCGGGAATCTCGTAAAGCTTCCGAATCTTCCGTCCAGTGCTTCCTCTCCGTCTTCCCGGTTCTTCCTTTCTTCTTCCAGCTCCTCCATCCCGTGGGTAAACCGGCGCGTCAGGACCTCCTCCATGGACGCGTAATCGTTCGGGCCCTGGACCGTCCTGATCTTAAATTTCCGGTAGTCATTCCTCTTCGGTCTTCCATCCTCAAACACCACCATGGAGCCGACCGACTCAAACCCGCTGATGTTGGAGATATCGTAGGCCTCCATCCGGCGGACTTTTCCAAGTCCCAGCCACTCGCCCACCTGGTTCATGGCGCCGATGGTCCGGAGCTCCTCCCGCTTGATCTTATCTTTATCCTGATCGAGCACAAGCTTCGCGTTCTTCTCCGCAAGCTCCACCAGGCGCTCTTTCTGCCCTTTTTTCGGGACCAGGAATTTTACCGCCTGCCCGCGGCGCTTCGTGAGCCATTCCGCGATCAGGTCCATCTCCGGGAACTTTTCCTGAACCCAGATCTCTCTCGGGATAAACGGAGTTCCCGCGTAGAACTGCTTTACGAAGCTTCCGATGATCTGATAATTATTGTCCGCCGTAGACGCGGAGACACGGAAATGTTCCCGTCCGATCATCTTTCCGTCGCGGACAAAGAATACCTGGACCACCGCATCCGCCTCATCCCGCGCCATGGCGATCACATCGCGGTCCTCCATGCTCTGGCTCGTGATCTTCTGCTTCTGGGCGACCTGCTTCACACTGTTTAAGAGTTCCCGGTACTCGATGGCCTGCTCATACTCCATCGCATCGGAGGATGCCATCATCTTCTCCTCCAGCATCGTCAAGACCGGCGTATATTTTCCGTCCAGGAACTCGATGACCTCGGAGACGGACTTTTTATATTCTGCCTCGGAGATATAGCCCTGGCAGGGTGCCGAGCACTGTTTAATGTGGTAATTCAGACACGGGCGGTCCTTTCCGATATCTTTCGGAAGGTTCCTGCTGCATGTCCGGATCTTCCAGAGCTTGTGGATCAGATCGATCGTGTCCTTTACCGCCCCGGCGCTGGTGTACGGTCCGAAATACCGGCATTTGTCCTTCTTCATCGTTCTGGAGAACAGGACTTTCGGGAACGGCTCGTCCGTCGTGACCTTGATATAAGGATACGTCTTGTCATCCTTTAACATCGTATTATAACGAGGTCTGTGTTCCTTGATCAGGTTGCACTCCAGAACGAGTGCCTCCAGCTCCGAATCTGTGATGATGTACTCAAACCGGGCGATCCTCGAGACCATCTTTTCGATCTTCGCAGTCTTGTTGCGGCTGCTCTGGAAATACTGGCGCACACGGTTCTTTAAGCTGATCGCTTTTCCTACATATATGATCTCATCGTGCTTATCATGCATGAGATAAACTCCCGGCGATGCTGGGAGTTTTTTCAGCTCTTCTTCTATATTAAAGGTCGGACGCTCATAAGAATTTTCCTTTTCTGTCAACGCAATCTCTCCCCGTCAAACTTTCTGATCATCGCCAGGTGGCGCTTGATGAACATGATCTGAGACAAGCTATCATCACAGCCAGCCGGCGGATTGATGTCCAGGACCAGACAGATGTCATCGAGTTCCTTCCGGGTCGCATGCGCGGAAAGCTTCGTCAGACATTCCAGCATCCGGTCGTAATTCTTCTCGTCCATCGCATCAAAGAAGTCCAGAAGATCCTGGCTGACCGTCGGTTCTTCCTCCGGCGCCTGTCCGGCTGTCATCTGCACGTTCCTGCTTTCGCTGGCCGCTGCTGACTGTTTCGCTGCCGGATTTTTTGCGTCCTGATCAATGGTTTTCGCATCATTTTTTTCCGGCTGGGCATTTTCAGGAGCTGATTTCGTTCCGGACTGACCTGCATCTTTCGGTTTCACGAGACGTACTCTCTCAAACCTGTATTTCTGGGCCGCATCCGGGTATTTCTCCCGGTCGACCTCCTCTAAAAACATCGATAACGGGCGCACCCACACCTTGAAATCCCCGTACAGAGCCTGGTAGACGACCATCTCCTCCCCGGTCTCCGAGTGGGTTGCGACCGCAATGATCTGGTATAACTTATTTTTAAAGTGCCGGTAGAATTCTCCCGGCACTGGTGTTTTACGAATCTGTTCCATTTTTTGTTCTCCATTCTGCCGGGTCCGGCCGCCCCTTTCAAGACGGTGTCTCCTTTGGCATAAGGTTCTATGACTTTACTCTCTGCTCTGTCAGGCCGACAGGCGTTTTTCAGACGCTGGCCGGTCCAGACATAAAGTTTTGTGACTATATTTTTCGATTTCTGCTGTATGTTGCAGAATTTTCAGTTTAGGAAATTTCTGCCCGCGTACAATAACATACTTTTCTATTGCTGCGCGATTTCTGCCGCGGACTCAGCCTCAGAAGTCCCGTCTGCATCTTCACCCGCTGTCTCGCCTTCTTCAGAAGTTTCTGTCGAAACTTCCGCCGCAGCCGCGCTGCTTCCGTCCGCAGAAAGTCCCTCTAAGTGGTATTTATTCGCAGCGCTCCACAGCATCCATTCCTCATATCCGGCATCCTGCACGGCGCGGACTTCCTCTGCGACCTCAGCGGCCCCGTAGGTGATATAATTGCCCTCTCCGAGGTATGTCGCCGTAAAGTCCTGAAGCCACGGGCGCACAATCGCCTGGCGGCTCTCATGGTTATCGGCTCTCGACGCGTCCAGCAGGACTTTTCCGGACTTCTGGAGCGCTCCGAAGATCGTCTTATAAGGTTCCATGTCCGGATGCTCCAGCCCGAAGTTTCCGGAGCTGTAGTGGGACGGATAGATCATCGGACAGATATAATCGAGGATCTTCGCCATCTCCGTATAATCCTGGCCGACAGCGCTGGAATCCACTCCGCTCCCGATGATCGTGCCGAACACATCTGCCGACACGAAAAGTCCCTGGGATGCGAGATTTTCATATAAATAATTGGCACACTCCAGGATCGTATCCGTCTTGGAACGTCCCCGGATCACCGCATCATCGTAGACGACCTGTCCGGCCGATGCCTCATTCGGGAATCTCAGATAATCGAACTGGACCTCATCAAAGCCAAGTTCCTTCGCCTCATTCCCAACTTCCAGAAGATAATCCCAGACTTCGTGGCGATACGGATCCACCCAGGCCATCCCCTGGCGATCCCGGTACAGACTTCCGTCCGGCAGTGTCAGACTCCACTCCGGCTTCTTCTCCGCAAGGTAAGAATCCCGGAAAGCCGCAACTCTCGCGATCACATAGAGATCCCGTTCCTTCAGGCTTTCGATCAGGCTTTTCATATCACGGACGTAAGGAATGCTGGCACCGATCTCATTCACGGTCGCAGCGCTCACCGGGCATGTGATCCTCCCCTGGTCCTCCTTAAAGTCGATGACCACCGCGTTGATCCCAGCCGCCAGGGCGCCGTCCAGAACTCCGTTTAAGACTTCCTCATTTCCGGCCACAGGACCTGTGATGTAGATGCCGCGGACTTTCTTCGCCTCACGCCCGGGAAGCGCCGGGTTCGAGGAATCCACGATCCGCACGGAGATTGTTTTGTTCTTATCTTCTCCGGCATCCTCGATCACCAGGACACCGCTGGTCTCCTGCGCACGCTCCGCTTCCGCTGTGGTCTCTGCCGCCTCTGTCTCCTCCGCTGCCGGTCTTCCGCATGCTGATAACAGCAGGATCCCCGCCATGGAGAACGCAAATAGCATTTTTTTCATATTTGTCCTTCCTGTTCTTCTCCCATAGTTATCATCATCATAGCATAAGTATATGGATTTTGGAAAGAAAAATTAAAAAACTACTGTTCAAAATGATGTTTTTGGTGGATAATAGATAGACGGGTACAATAAAACAATATGAAACCGATCCAGACGTCCACCCCATGACGGCTTTGTCCGCCCGGATGTCTTTCAGGAATGCCCTGAACCGGATCTTTTCATTTATCATGATTAAGAGGAGAAGAGAACAAATGATTAAGCAGGGTTTCGACAACGATAAATACCTCGCCATGCAGTCTGACCATATCCGTGAGAGAATCAGCAAATTCGGCGATAAATTATATCTGGAGTTCGGCGGCAAGCTGTATGATGATTACCATGCATCCCGCGTGCTTCCGGGTTTTGAACCGGACAGCAAACTCCGCATGCTGATGCAGCTCGCTGACCAGGCGGAGATCGTCATCGCGATCAACGCCGCTGATATCACAAAGAACAAAGTGCGCTACGATCTGGGCATTACATACGACCTCGACGTGCTACGCCTGATCCGAGTATTCACCGACCGCGGACTCTATGTCAGCAGCGTCGTGATCACCCGCTACGTTGACACACCGGCGATCCAGCAGTTCAAACACAAACTGGAAAAGCTCGGTCTTAAGGTTTACCGCCACTACGAGATTGACGGCTACCCGAGCAATATCCCGCTCATCGTCAGCGATGAAGGTTACGGAAAGAACGATTATGTCGAGACAACACGTCCGCTCGTCGTTGTCACAGCTCCGGGACCGGGAAGCGGAAAGATGGCAACCTGCCTTTCCCAGCTCTACCATGAAAACAAACGCGGCGTAAAGGCCGGATACGCAAAATTCGAGACTTTCCCGATCTGGAACCTCCCGTTAAAGCATCCGGTAAACTTAGCTTACGAGGCCGCTACCGCTGACTTAAACGACGTAAACATGATCGATCCGTTCCATCTGGAAGCTTACGGAAAGACTACCGTCAACTACAACCGTGACGTTGAGATCTATCCGGTGCTGAGCGCGATCTTTGAAGGGATCTTCGGCGAATGCCCGTACAAGTCCCCGACCGATATGGGGGTCAACATGGCCGGACTCTGCATCTTTGATGATGATGCGTGCCGGGAAGCTTCCTGCCAGGAGATCATCCGCCGCTACTACCAGGCGCTTGAAAAAGTCGTAAAAGACGATTCCTGCCAGAACGAAGCATACAAGATCGAGCTCATCATGAAGCAGGCAAAGATCTCCCCGAATGACCGCCCGGTTGTTCCGGCTGCCATCGAACTTGCGAAGAAAACCGGCGCTCCGGCAGCTGCAATGGAGCTTCCGAACGGAAAGATCGTTCTCGGAAAGACAAAGGAACTCCTCGGTGCTTCCGCAGCTGTTCTCTTAAACGCTGTGAAAGAACTCGGCGGGATCGACCACTCCATCGACCTGATCTCCCCGGAGTCCATCGCTCCGATCCAGGAGTTAAAGGTCCGCTATCTCGGCAGCGTCAACCCGAGACTGCACACTGACGAGGTGCTGATCGCACTCTCCACCTGTGCCGCTACTGATGACAACGCCCGGATCGCGTTAGAGCAGCTCCCGAAACTCCGCGGCTGCCAGGTCCACACGACCGTTATGCTCTCCAATGTTGATAAAAATATCTTTAAGAAACTCGGCATCGATGTTACATGCGAGCCGGTTCAGGAAGATAAGAAGATCGGGTAAAAGAATTACATTCCAATGATAAATCCATTGTTCCGGGGGACGAGCATCCGCACAGACCATTTATCACATTCATAAATTACATCTGAGATGCGCTTGCAGCTACTCCCACAAAAAGTTTATCTGGCTGAGACAAAATCCGCCATTCTGCCATGAAATTAGTTTTCATGACGGAATGACGGATTTTTTACTCTTTTTCCTTACTTCGCAGCCTGGCACTTCTCGTACGCAAACAATGCCGCACCGAGTGCTCCGCAGAGCTGCGCCTCATCGCAGATATAGAGTTTCGCGCCGAGTTTCTCCTCCAGCGCCTCAACGATTCCCTGGTTCTGCGCAACGCCGCCGGTCATCATGTACTCGCCAGGATTGTTCTGTCCGAGGCGGGCCGCCAGCGCGCCGACCTTGGAAGCAACGGACACATTCAGACCGTGAATGATATCTGCCACATCTTTATTCTGTGCCACGAGCGATACGACCTCCGACTCTGCGAACACGGTACACATACTGGAGATCACCACATTGTTCTTCCATTTCAGACCTCTCGTGCTCATCTCCTCCAGGGAAAGTCCCAGTGTTCTCGCCATCATCTCCAGGAAACGTCCCGTTCCGGCCGCACATTTATCGTTCATCAGGAAGTTCTTGACCGCGCCGTTCTCATCGATGCTGATCGCCTTGATGTCCTGTCCGCCGATGTCGATGACAGTGCGGACATTCGGATTCAGATAATGGGCGCCTTTCGCATGGCAGGTGATCTCCGTGATGCTGTCGTCACCACTGTCGATGTAGGCACGTCCGTATCCTGTCGTATCAATGCGGACGATCTCTTCCTTTTTAATTCCCGCTTTCTCCACGGCCAGCTCCAGGCTCTTCTCCGCGCTCATGGTCGCTCCGCCGCCGGTCGGGATGATCATCGTGGACTTGATCTTTCCGTCCTGATCCAGGATCACAACATCGGTACTTGTGGATCCGCTGTCAATTCCCGCTACATAATAAACTCCTGATGCCATCTTCTCTCTTGCCTCCTCGCTGATTCCTTTTCCCGGGTCCATGTCCTCCGAACCTTCGATCGTCTCCGAGAATGCCTGGATCCTCGTCAGAAGCTGTCCGGCACTCTGGCTCGTAAAGTCCGTCTCGATCTTCAAAAGCGGGACTTTGATGTTTTTCTTGATGCTCGCGTACTCAAATCCATAGTAATCGCAGAATTTGATCGTGTGATAAATGATCCCCTTTAAATTTGGGTCCAGATAGAGAGCTGTTCTCCTTGAACTCTGGTTCATGCGGAAGCACGGCATCTGCCCCAAAAGTCCGTCCGCATAGGCGAGGAACATCGCGTCCTCATCCATCTTTTCCAGTTCCTCCGGAGTCACTGTCAACCGTCTTCCTCCGGTACAGGTGAGGTTATCCACATCCATCCGGATGTTTTCCCGGATCATGTCTTCCAGGACACCGCTGACACGCACGCCGAGAACGCCAATATATGGTTTCGTCTCTGTGCGAAGTTTCGCGAAAGAATGGAAAAATGCAGCTTTATCAAATGTTTTCCCGGAATACTTCTCATACGCCTCTTTCAGGCGGCGGATCGCTGCCGCAAACTTTTCCTTCTCGCACTCATTGTCGTCATGCGGGAGATCCAGCATATACAGAAATTTGCATTTTCCTGTGCTCGCAGCGATATCGTACACGCGGCGCATGGAGTCACAGCAGTTCACCATGACAAGCTCATCCGCTTTTCCCTGCAGAACTGCCTGGATCACGGATTTTCCGAATCCGCAGAGATTTGCATGGGCGATCTGGTCCGACATCTCGAAGTTCTCCGGCATCTCCTCCAGGACCGCGCATGTTTCCCCGAAGCCCGCAAACAGCTCGATCGGGGTGTATTTACAGACATAATGTATCATGAAATTTTCTCCTTTTTGTAATCAATTCGTTTTTACAAGTCAAAGGATGTTCGCAATCCTCTTTCGCAGCTTGCTTCATTTCGTCAAATATTTTTTATCTGGAATCGATTACTCACTTTTCGCCTTCTCCAGCATTTCAATGAATGCCTGAAGTCTCGTTGAAACCTGACCGTCGCTGGTGTTGGCCGGATTGCATCCGTCCCCGTCGAGGATCATGGTCGGCAGTCCGTCTTTCTCCAGGGAGCTCTTGATCAGGCTCGACGCGCCTATCGTTCCCTTGCATCCCCAGTGGGCAAACAGGATCGCGCCGTCCACATCCGTCTCCTTTGCGAGGTTCTTTGCGGCCTCGATCCTCTGGTTCACATTCCCGTTATAGATGCAGTTTACCATCTTCTCCGCCATCGCCTCGTACGGATCCTCATGATGCATCTCCTGGAATCCATCGGCGATGAAATCGCAGGCGCGGATGTGCATCTTCTGATTGTAGTTGAATACTTCCTTCACCGGCTCCTGCAAAAACGGCATGATGTGCATCCAGAGAACATGGAGTCCTTCGCCCTTCGGGGCTTTCTTCACATCCTCAAGGAGAAGTTTCGTGTATTTCACTGCCTCTTCCGATCCGGCCATCAGATGGCACATAAAGAGTGCATACAATTCATTCGTCAGGGATGTGACAGGATCGTGGTCCTTTCTCAGGGCAAGCTGCGCCCGATAGTTTTCAGATGCCTTCCTGCTGTTCGTGACCGCCTTTGCGACTGCTTCCTCCGTGATCTTCTTTCCTGTCACTTCCTCCAGGAATCCCTTCAGCTTTCTCAGCTGGTCCGCAACATATTTTACGGAGTCCTCATTTTTCTCATACGGAACATCGATATAAAAGCCCTCGCATCCGAAGTTTTCTTTCAGATACGGGAATGTCATCATGTTGCCGTCACACGCAAGGTTCGTGTAGACCGTGCATTTCGGTTTCGGGAGAAGGCCGCTGAGCGCCGCTCCGAGGAACACCCTGTGGTAGGAGCACATGGTCTCGGGGAATCCCTCTTCCTCCGTTCTTCTCAAAAATGCCTGCTCACATTTCGTTCCGGCGATAAAGCAGGACAGTGCCTCCACCGAGTACGGGGTAAGGCCTGCTGCCGCCACGAGCTCGCCCGGGACAAAAATGCTGACCATCGCCGCCTGCTCCGGTTTTGCAAGCGCTTCAATGATGTTCTTCATAACGATCTTCGCCACATACTGTCCGGATTCCGGCAGTGCGCGGTCCGGGAAAAGCTGCAGCTTTTTCTCCTGCATGCGGTAACCGGTGAGGAGGAGTCGCCGTGCTTTCTCCGGATCCTTCATGGCCTCTGTTCCCACGATATTTCCGAATTTGTCTACGATATTCATTGTAGTTCACTTCCTTTGATGTCTTGTTGTGCGGGTTCTGAATCTTACCCGCTGTCTTTTATCTGATGAACTGCATTTTGCAGAACATTCATAATCCGCTCACTTTGCGTAACTGTTACCATTTTGTTAATAAAAATGGCTGCTTATTCATGTTTTATCGAGGCTGGGAATTCAGGGATCCGACATCTGTAAACCGATATCGGATCCCCGGATTTTGAGCCCTGATATTTTATTATAGTCATTTTTTTCGAAAAGTAAAGATTTTCGAACGATTGGGGACTGCGTGAAGTCCATGTAGCAGGATTTTCAGAAAAAGGATTGATTTTTTCCAGTGATATACTTAGAATAAAAAGCGAAGCTGTTTCGGTTCCTCTGTGTGGAACGCGAGGCAGCTATATTCATGTGAAAAAGAATTTTATTTTTACCTTCAGGAGAACCTCATTATGAATCAGAAAACAAAATATACACTCCGCACCTGCCTCGGCGCAGCCTTCGCAGCACTGCTCATCAACCCGTTGGCCTCCTATGCAGGAACATGGTCCAATCAGGGAGGGCCGAACCAGTGGAAATACGATCTCGGAGACGGCTCCTACGCCGCAGACGGCTGGTACTGGATCGATTCCGACCAGGACGGCATGGAAGAATGCTACTACTTTGATAAAAAAGGCCAGCTGCTGGCCGGAACAAGAACTCCGGACGGCTTCCAGGTCGATTCCGATGGCCGCTGGACTGTAAACGGCATGGTGAAACAGCGGGAGACTCCGCTGGAGGACCTTACGACCGGGATTCATGAGACGGCTGACGGTCTGATCTACCGGAATGAGAGCGGTGAGCTCACGAAAAATGGCTGGCAGAATGCAAACAACAACTGGTACTACTTTGATTCCGACGGATATGCCGTCAAGGGCTGGCAGTATATCGATGGATACAAATTTTATTTTGACGAAACTTCCTGCTCACTGATCCAGGATCTTGAAGGAATTCTCGCCGCACCGTCCTTCCGGATCACTGTTGACCGTTCCCGCTGCCAGGTTACCGTATATGCACCGGATGGAGACAACGGTTACATTATCCCGTACCGCACCTTTATCTGCTCCCCGGGAAAATCGAGCACTCCGACTCCGGTCGGAACCTTTAAACTCACGAACAAGTACCGCTGGCATGCTCTGGTAGAATCCACTTACGGACAGTACTGCTCAAGACTCGGAAATACCAGCATTCTTTTCCACAGCGTTCCTGGAAAGACCACCAGCATCTATAATATTCCGGCAGAGGAATACAACAAACTCGGGGAACCTGCATCCCACGGCTGCATCCGCATGACCGTAGCTGACTGCAAATGGATCTACGATCACTGCGCATCCGGAACAGTCGTCACCGTTGGCGACAACCTCGCCGCCCCGTTTGAGCGCCCGGCGGCAGAAAAGATCCCGGCTGAGCAGAACTGGGATCCGACGGATCCGGAGGTTGAGAAGTGAGGGAGGGAAAACAAGAACCTGGCAGCCGCCAGGTTCTTTCTCGATTATATATTTATATGAGGATTCCATTGCAGTGATCTATTTCATGCTGGATGATCTGCGCTGTCCATTCGGAATATTTTCCATGCCTCTTGACAAAATTCTGATCCAGGTAATCCACCTCGATCTCCTGGTACCTCGTGCATGGTCTCACACCGCTCAGCGAAAGACATCCCTCTTCCGTCTCGTACGGTCCGCTCTTCCTTGTGATCACCGGATTGATCATTGCAAACTGAAACGGTCCCACTGCCACAACAATAATATTCTTCTTCACCCCAATCATATTCGCCGCCATCCCGACACACCGGTCCAGATTCGCCCGCAGGGTATCTAAAAGGTCTGTCACCACCTGTTTATCGGCTTCGGTCGCGTCCACAGACTTCTGCCTGAGGAACATGGGGTCATGAATGATCTTTTTTACCATATGTTTTTTCCTTTCTTATTACGATTCACGATTAGCTGTTCCGCAGAGTCTGATCTACATACACACAGCTGGCTACACTATACCATCCTTTATCGTTTTCCATATCGAGTACACCATTCTACCTCTCATCGAGTTACAGTACATGGTCACTCCTTTCCCATGCACCACAACAGGATTTTGCAGATGAAAACCCGTTTCAATAACTAATCCAAAAACTTTAATAATCCCTCACACCCGGCCGTCACATCCCGCCAGGTATCATCAAAATTCCCCGTATACCACGGATCCGCCACATCCGGCACCTTGTCCAGGTTCCGCTTTCCCGCTTTAAGCTCTTTCCAGCCATCTCCGGCAAATTCCAGCATCTTATAGATCTTCTTCTCCGGATCACCGCCCGCGATCTGTGTTATATTCCTGATATTCGCCTGATCCATCCCGATCAGATAATCGAATTTCCGGTAATCCTCCCTTTCCATACATCTCGCAGTCTTCCCCGCGCAGGAGATGCCTGCCGCCGCCAGCTTCTTTCGCGTTCCGGGATGTACCGGGTTTCCGGTCTCCTCATAGGAGGTCGCCGCGGATTCGATATAAAATTCAGCGGAAAGGTTGTGTTTTGCTACGAGGTCTTTAAAGTAGAACTCGGCGAGTGGGCTTCGGCAGATGTTGCCGAGGCAAATAAAAAGTATTTTTATCATCTTTTTATATCTCCATTTAAGTCTTGTATTTCTTCTCAAACACTTGATATTTCAGGGTTTTCCGACTTTTGAATTTTCCTTTCTTTTTAAGGTATCTTCTCAAATCTTCTCGTATTTTCTTATGTTTTTCCCTGCAATCTTGGTAAATCCGTTGGTAAAGCAAGCGTCCTTACCAACGGGCTTTTTTAACTATTCGCTATCCGATATACTTCTTCCTTTGCATCATCAAAATTCACATGGGTGTAAGTGTTCAAGGTTACACTGATGTCTGCGTGACCCATGATATACTGCAAGGTTTTCGGATTCATCCCGGATTTTGCCATATTAGAGCAAAAGGTGTGCCTGCATACATGAGGGGTAACTTTCGGCATCTGGATACGGTAAATCCTGTTGTATTTCTGAATGATATGCTCCATGTACTTCTCCCAGTGAAGGGCAACCATCGGCATATCGTTTTTATCCAAAAATAAAAATCCAGCGTATCCTTCCACCATCGGTTCAACTTTTGGTGTCTTTCGGTTGGCAATAATTCTGCGAAAACACGCTGCGACAGCTTCCGTCATCGGCACATAGCGAATACCTTTGTCAGTTTTTGGTTCTTCAATTACATACTGCATCTGTGCAGTACGCTGTAACTGATGGTCTACCTTAATACGCATTTCTCCAAACTCAATCTCCGAAATCGTCAGCCCACAGAACTCTGAAATACGAAGCCCTGTGTGAAAAAGAATATAGATTGCATCATAGTATCTGCTGAAATGCTTATCCTCCTGAATAAACTTCAGCAAATCTCTCTGCTGCTTTCGGGTAATCGCTTCTCTGGTAACAGAATCATTGACAATGACAGATGCAAGCTCAAATTCAAATGGATTTTTACGAAGCAGGTCATCATCGACTGCCATCTGAAATGCCGGTCTGAGAACTCCCCAGATAGAATGAATGGAACTGTATCCCCGTCCATCAATCTGCTGGAGCTTAATCAACCATGCCTTTGCATCTGACAAACGCACCTTATCAATTCGCAGATTCCCAAAACTCTCTTTTTTCAGCATATTGATGACCGTTTTATATCCGGCAACCGTATTGTGACGAACTCCTGTTTTCAATGAAACATACTTTTCTACCAGTTCCAAAACAGTATAGTTGCCGCCGTTTGTTACGATACGGTCAAACAAATCCGCTTCAATCTGTTTTTCTTTCTCACGCAGGGAAGGCTCCCGCTTCTTCCCTTTTGGCATTGGGTCATTCTTGTCCAAACGCCAACTGTATACATTTTTCTCTTTTCCGTCCTCATCAATATAGCGGAACCGATACCTCCCATCTTTACGCTGGTACTCGCCCTCTCGCAAAATCCGATTACGGTTATCTCGTCTTTTCTCACTCATCGTGGACTTTCCTTTCAAAAAAAAGAGAACCTGATCCTATAAAGCGAAAAAGAACCCATAGGACCTTGCGTTTTCCCCGCAAAGCCTCATGGGTTCTTTTGATGCAAAACAACGCTGTTATGCTTCCTTATATTCCTCCGGCACGTCCTCTGCCTCCTGATATTTTGCCATTGCTTCTTCCAGGCTCATGCCCTCTGCGATCGCATCCTTTCTTGCCGCATTGACTGCCTGAATCTCCTTCATGCGCGTTCCTGTTAAGGAATAGCGTCTCATGGCAAGCAGCGTCGCCGCCCACGCAAGCATCGGAACGACACAGAATAAAACAATGACTACTCCGTGCATTCCCTCCGCATAAGGCGTATTCCCGTCCGGCAGCGTCTGAATCCCGATCATCGCGACTGCTGCGCCGACGATCGTGGAGCCAAGCGAGCTGACCAGCTTATCGACCAGCGAAAAGAGCGTTCCCATGATTCCCGGAATGTAGCGCCCTGAACGATACGTCTCATAATCAGAACAGTCCGCCACCATCGGGATCGGCATATCCGCCGTTGCATAGTAAGCGCCGTAGCCGACGCCGAAGAAGATGATAAACAATACCGAGTAGAGATTGATCGGGAACAGACTTAAAGTATACGCTGCTTCTCCCTGCTTCCAGAATAACAGCAGCACCAGCACGCCGATATACATGACAAACGCCAGCCATGTATAACGCACAAGCGACGCCTTTTGTCCATGCTTCTGCGAAGTTCTGACCGTAAGCAAAAAGAACGGCACGGAAAATACATAGCCAAGTATCATCATCGGCAGATACAGCCCGCCATAATTTCCCATCATTGCCCCGTAGAGCATACAAAGCACCGTCATGTTTGTCGCGATGGAAAACGCCAGCTTACAGCCCGCACCGGCAACCATCAGCCGCTGCAGCTCCTTGTTTGCCTTTAAGATTGCAACATATTCTCTCACCGGAACCTTCTGTTGCTCCCCGCCCACACCGAAATATTCCGGGCGGTCCTTCTCTGCGATGCCAATGACTGCAAGCAGCGTTAAAATCGCAGAAATAACGATTGCAAGCGGGATCATCACATCAAAAAATGCAGCGCTGTTGTAACCGCCTAAGCGTTCACTTAAAATTGGCGCAAGGAACTGCACCAGCCCCATACCGATGAGACTCGCAATCGTATTGAATACGGTAAACAACGGTCTTTGCTTTGGATCATTGGTCAGACAGGTCTGACCGGAACGCGTACATGCCGTCTGAAATGTATATCCGATGACATACAGCGCATAAAACAGTACAAAGCAGGTGTAGCGCAGCCACATCATATCGTCGGAGACGACCCTCGCTCCAAAATATAAAAGGAGCGAGGATACGATCATAATTCCATTTCCAAGTACCATATATGGACGGAATTTTCCGAACTTTGTAGAGGTACGGTCAATCAGAGCTCCGATGATCGGGTCCGTTACCGCATCAAACAAACGCATCACCGTGACCATTGTTGTTGCAAACATAAGAGCAAGACCAAGAACACCGTTCGCGTAATACGCAATGAAGTTCATCGTCAGAATGTAATAAACATTCGTTGCTCCGTTATTCATGGGAAACAGTATCAGCTGATACGGTTTTGCCCGATTTAAAGCTTGTTTCTTTCTTTCTTCACTCATTATCTTAACCTTTGCTCTTTCCTGCGATCATAGGAAACTACTTATGATTCTGTTCCCTGCGCATTGCTTTTCTGCGCTTTGTACACTTTTTTATATTCCTTAAAGCTCACACAGATTTCCGTCTGATTAAATTTACGCTTCTTTAAAATCCAAAGCACAAGCGACAATACAAACAGCACGGAGAATACGATCGCAAGCGTCTTTGATATTGCAACGATCTTAATATCATGCGGCTTGATCGTCGTATCCGGTCCTACACCGTTCATGCCGCTGGAATTTACCAGAGCATATAAATTGTGATGGCATGCCTCCTTCATTGCCGCTACGATCACCGGATCGTTCTTATAATCCGGAAGCTGCTTTGTTACATACGGAAGCATTGCGTCAAAGTAGGAGGTTCCGGCAAGGATGCCGTCCACGCCGTTGACATAGGTTGTCAGCACGTTGTCTGTGATGCTCTTTCCAAAACTTCCCCACTCGCCTCTTAAGATTCCTGTTACGAGGTTCTTGTTGCCGCCGGACCATGTGCAGCCCCAGCGTGTGTACGCCATCATCACACCGTTTCCGTTGCCCTGCTCAATCGGAGCCTGGAATGCCTTTAAGTAGATCTCACGGGCAGCCTGCTCGCTTAACCATACGCCAAGTCCGATACGGTCCTGCTCACAGTCGTTGAGTGCAAAATGCTTCATTACTACGTCGACGCCCTTCTCCTGAATGGCTGCGATCTCATACTGGCTCATCTTTCCTGCAAGGAACACGTCCTCGCTGTAGTACTCAAAGTTACGTCCGCCGTAAGGCGTTCTGTGCATATTGTTGCCCGGTCCGTACAGCGTCGCGATCCCGGCATGTAAACAGTTGTTTCCGATTACCTTTCCGATCTCTGTCATCAGCTCCGTATTAAAGGTCGCTGCCATCACATCCTCGGAGGTAAATGCCGTTGCGTCAAGCTCCTTGGTTGCATCGGATGCAAGCAGGGAAGCCGTCAGACCCTGCGGCCCGTTCTCCTCACGTGTACCCGGCGCCTCGATCGATTTGATCGGCATTGTCCAGTGGAATGCATCGCCGATCATGCTTACCATCTCGTCAAAAGTGAGCTGATCCAACAGGGCATCCCATGCCGGGTCGTCATATTCCTTACCCATCATATCATAAAGTGTCAGACCATTTTTCGCGCCAAGCGTCGGCATGTCTATTTTTTCATAATCTGCCGGATCGTACTGTACATCCTGAAGCTGCTCGATCATCTGATCGGTCAGGGAAAGCTGTACGATCTCCTGCGGGAATGTTCCCGTCCAGTCGTTTCTTGTCAGGTAGGTCACACTCTGTCCGCCGTTACCGGAGTACAGATTGATGTCAGACTCGGAAAGCTGATTCGTAATTGCTGTTCCATTTAAAGAGGTTGCATAGGTTGTGCTGTCAAACTGCGGATTATTCCACTTGTAAGTAAGCGCCGCATTTCCGTCCGCATCCATGCGTCCCTCTGTGCTCTCTACGGTGTAGCCCTTTGCTGCAAGCGTATTGTTTACCGCGTTATGCGCATCAGTCGCTACCGTCAGATAATAATCGCCGTCATCCAAAATATAGGTTCCTGCGCCGTAAGCGTCATAAGACGCCAGCTCTCTCCTGTCCACATAGACAGTCACTGTCTCAGAAGCGCCCGGTGCAAGCTCACTTGTCTTTGTAAATCCGCAGAGCGCAACCGATGCTTTCTCTACCTTATTCTCAATGTCGTATGCGGTGTACGGAGACTGCACATAGACCTGAACCGTCTCCTTGCCGGAATAGGTGTCTCCGGTATTCGTCACAGTCACCGTTACCTCAAACTGATCGGTAGACGCATTATAATTTACATTCATGTCACTGTAAGCGAAATCTGTATAGCTTAAACCATAACCAAACGGGAATGCCACATCATCCTTGTACGCATAATCTCCGGCATTTCCGGTTCCCATGACATAATCCTCATAACGTGTCTCGTAATACTTGTATCCGACATAGATGCCTTCCTGATAGATCATGTAGGTGCTTGCATGCGGCGGGATCAGCCCCTCCTCATAGCCCGCATAGGTTGTCGGAACAAAGTTTGCCATCGCCGGGGAAGAATAGTTGTCATATAAGTAGGTATCTACCAGACTTCCCGACGGGGTTGCCTCTCCGGCAAGAATATCAGCGACTGCATTGATGCCGGAAATACCAACGTCTCCGATCCAGAGACAAGCGTCCACACCATACTCGTTGTTTTGTAAGAAATCTACCTGCAGGGCATTGGCGGAGTTGATCAGAACAACGATCTTGTCCACCTTTCCCTCTGCCTTCATGGCAGCCACATTGCGCATCATCTCTTTTTCGTTCTCATCCAGCGCCAAATAGTTCGTTGTCTGGAAATCTGCGTCTGCACCCTCACCGCCGACACGGGAGAGAACCACAACTGCCGCATCGCCATAAGCTTCTACGGAGCTCTTTACCTCATCGGTGTAGACATCCCACGGTACCTCTGCGACAACCGCGCTCGCCGTAGCGATCGTTCCGCCGCTGCCGCGGGAATATTCGCTTCCCGGTCCCTCTGTATAGAAGTTCCAGAGCGTCTCATTGACCTCAAAGCCGCTTTTCTCCATTGCAGTCTTTAAATTGTCTGCCTTGGAAGCATCAATGTTTCCCGATCCTGTACCGCCGTATACCAAATTTACGGAAGAACCCGAAAACAGGCTTACCTTAGAGCCTTTTGCAAGCGGCAGCGCCTGATTCTCATTCATCAGAAGCGCCGCTCCCTCCTCCTCTACCTGCTGGCAGAGCGCCAGTCCGTACTCTGTCATTTCCTCTACGGATGCGAAATCAGACGTAAAATACTGTGCATTCTCGTCCTCATTCTCTAAATCCCAAAAAGTTCCTCCCACAAATACTGCCATTGTATTGTCGAACATTGCCAGTACCGTATACAAAGGAATCATGATAATTGCAACCAGTGCACTAAAGATCGTCAGCCCCTTCCACGGTCTGATCGCCTTTCTTCTCGCCTTGTTGTAGGCTTTTTTACGAGCTTTATATTCCTTCTTCTCGTCCATAATTTCCTCCGATATTACTTATTTTATACCCAGTTTTGACTCTTTCCCTTCTTGACCTTATATTCCGGTCTCGGTTCTTTTGTCTGATAGATGACTGCCGCATCGGTCAACTCTCCGCTTCTTACCTCCAGACGGTTCTCCGCCTCCAGCGTCACCTTAAAATGGAACGCATGCGCTCCGCGCTTTGTCTCCACAAGCTTGCCGTTATTGTAAAGCGAAACCTCACTCTGGTTCGAGTAAACGGTCACGTCCGTCACCGTTCCGGCGCGGTACTCATACCGCTTGCCGCATAAGTGCACGAACGGCTCGTCGCTCCACCATGCCTTATAAATATAGAAGCTGTCCTTTTTGATCTTGCGGTCAAAGGTCACAAGCCCCTTGTGGTTCATGCCCGGCTCACCGCCCTGATCTCTGGCGTCCGCCGCAAAATCAAACATATTCCAGACATAGGTCGACCATAAAAACGGATGGCGGTCAAAGCACTCTAACATGTACTCATGATACTTCGCCTGATACTCCTCCGTGTGATCGCCGCGTCTGGGGCGTGCGCTGTGAAGATTCGGCATTCCCTCTGCGCCGTACTCGGAATAGCCGAGCGCCCGCTTCGGATATTTCCAGTGGTAGAATTTCATAAACCAGTCGTTTAAGAACAGTCCCGGGACATACCATCCGAGATACAGATTCCACGCCACGACGTCCGAAATCTTTGTGACCGGATGAAACGGATGGCACATCGCATAGCACGCCAGCGTCGTCGGGCGCGTCGGATCCAATTCCTTGCAGAACTTTTGAAGCGCATGATGGTTGTCCAGCATATCCGCACGGTGCTTTCCCGAGATCGTGATCTCATTGGAAATGCCCCATGTCACGATACACGGATGGTTGTAATTCTGCACGATCAGCTCCCGCATCTGGAAAAAGGTATTCTCTCTGCCGCCCGGCATATGCGCCGAGATATAGGGAATCTCCGCCCACACGACCATGCCATATCTGTCGCACAGATCATAAAAATACTGATTGTGCTGGTAATGCGCCAACCGGATCGTATTCGCTCCCACCTCACGGATCAGCTCCATATCCTGCTCCATCTGCTCGTAGGAAATCGCATTTCCGATTCCCTTCCAGTCCTGATGTTTCGATACGCCGCGCAGCGGGTAAGATTTCCCATTTAAGAAAAATCCCTTGTCCGGATCGATGGAAAACGTCCGAATACCGCATGTTACAGATACCTCGTCCAAGATCATGTCATCCGTTACCAGACGTGCATACAGCGTATACAGATACGGGTCCTTAACGCCGTTCCAAAGATGTGCCTGCGCAACCTTAAGCGTTGCCTCACAGCAGCCTGCCGCCGTTGCAGTACCCTCTGTCTCAAACGGCTCCAATGAAACGGCTGCTCCCGTCTCCTCGCACACGACTGCTCCGTCGGCATCGCAGAGCGAAAATACAACCTTCCTTCCGGCACCTTCCGCATTTTTTACATTGGTATAGGCTCTCACATGCACAAGTCCTGTATCGTTATGCACCTCCGTCGTCATACGGATGCCGTTCCCACCGTAATAGTCCAGATCAAAATGTTCCTTTGGGACGATCAAAAACTCTACATCGCGGTAAATCCCGCCGTAAAACGTAAAGTCTGCCTTCTGTGGGTATACCTTGTCATTGACACTGTTGTCAACCTCCACACAAAGCAGATTTTCCTCTAAAAGTATATCCGTCACATCCGCACGGAATGTGGCGTAGCCGTTGTCATGCGTGCATATTTCTGTCCCATTTAACAGCACTCTTGCACTCGCATTCACGCCGTGAAACTGGAGATACACGCGCTCATTTACAGAAAACTCCGGTTTTGCAATCGTTTTCTCATAGACACAGGTTCCGCGATAATAATCGTTTCCCCCATCCTGCCCGTCCGCCGCATTCCATGTATGCGGCAGATCCACCGGACGCTTCTTTCCGCTCTGTCCGCAAAACATCCAGTCGGTCATCAGCATTTGTGTTCTCCTGCCCTCCTGCATCTTCTGTCGTTTTCCTCCTTTCTCTTGTTCCTCCTACAAAATCTAACGCAAACAAAAAAGAACTTTGTAGAATTTATAACAAACTTACAAAGTTCCTGACTTATTTTCAATAGCTATGTCCTAAGTGGTCGAAAAAACGTCCTAAGTGGAGCGGATGGGGATCAATATCTTTAAAGAAAAGCAGCCGTCCTCCGTTCCCACCGTCAAACAGCCGTCATACTTCTTCACAAGATAACGCATACTGCGCAGTCCAAATCCATGATACTGCCTGTCCCCCTTCGTCGTCACCGGGAGCTCCTCCTCATAGACAAGACTGCTGTCTGATGGAATGGGATTTAGAATCTGGATCACCAGAAAGCTCTGCTGCCTGTGAATGAGCACGTCAATCTGCCGCATCTCCTGCTGCCGGAACTTCTCAACCGCCTCGATCGCATTGTCAAGCGCATTTCCAAGAATCGCATATAAGTCAACCGTATTGATAAACTCCATCTGGCTTCCGTCCGCTACACAAGAAACCGTAATCCCCCGCTCCCTGCAATAGAGACTTTTCTCTGTCAGGATCGTGTCTAATACCTCGTTTCCCGTCTTGACGATCGACTCATAAATCTGGATAGAATCCTCCATCTCCGCCAGATACTTGTCCATGTCCTCTTTGCTCGCACCGCGGATCGCGCGGATCTGATGCTTTAAATCATGGCATTTGTGATTGATCAGCGCAATATTTTCTTTGGAAAGACGATACTGCTCCTGCTCCTTCTTCCAGAGCAGATTCATCACGGCAAGCTCCTGACGCATGGCACTGTTATAGAACAGCTCCTTTTGCAGATAAAGAAGCAATACAAGAAGCACCTGCGAGAGATAAAGCACCTGCCATTCCATCGAATGAAAACCAAGCTTTAAATTATCGCCCGCCAGTCCCAGCATCACAACGATTCCATAAATAAGAATCGCCGAGGAAAGCTGTCTTGGACCGATTTTTTTCGGTTCATCCTCCTTTCTGGGACGCGCCACTGTACAAACTGCGATCAGGTCGCCCGCTGCAAATAAAAAGAGGATACTAACGATCTGCTTATATGATTGATCCCGCTGCACAACCGTACCGGAAGCGCTCCATCCCTGCCAGAGCGCATAAATAAGCTGCCATGAGGTGACTGCCCACACCGCGTCATAGGCAGCGGCAGACCATGTGACCTCCCAGCAGATATGGTGAAAAAGGATCAGAAAACAAAAACCGGCAAGCCTCCCAAACAAAAGAACATCACCGCCATGCCCATGCAGCAGAAAAAGCGTGACCGCGCTGCAGGCCGCAAACAAAAGCGTGCACAAAAGCAGACGCTGCAGGAAGTGCTCCCTGCGCTTTTGCATCCCCCCGTAAATGATACCGCTGACCAAAAACGCCACCATCAGACATGCATCATAGACCCATTCCATTAGCTGCTCCCTCCTACATATTCTGTCAATGCCTTTAAGAACACGCTGCGGCATCTTCTGCTGATCTCAAGCTCGTACCCGCCGACCATCGCCGTATTTTTGCGCACCTCCGTCACATGCATCAGATTCACGATATACCAGTGATTGCACTTCACAAACGGGTAAGGCGCAAGCATCTGACTGACACTCGCCATCGTGCCGCGCACAATATATTCCCCCTCATTCGTGTAATAGTGAAGCATCCGGTTTTGTACCTCCACATAATAGATCTGCTGAATACCGAATTTTTTCACGCCGTCAGAAAGCGTGAGCAGTATCTGCTCCTGCTCTCTGCGTCTGACACGCTTAATAGCTCTCGTAAGCTTCATCGCAAATGCATAATAATTCACCGGTTTCATTACAAAATCAAGCGCTCCCACCTCATAGCCGTGAATCGCATACGACGCCATATTTGTAATAAACATCAGCACGACATCTGTGTCCATCCTGCGGATCTCCTGCGCCGCCTGCATACCGTCGACCTGCGGCATCTCAATATCAAGCAGGATAATATCATAAATATTCTGATAATGCTCCAGTATCTGTGCTCCGTCCGAAAAGACCGATAGCTTAAACGTGACGTCGTGCTCCTTTTGGTACTGGTTTAGAAATTCCTGTAACTGTGCAGCGAACGACGCCTCGTCCTCTACAATCGCAACGTGATACATAAGACTCCTCTACAACTAACGAACGCTTTGCATTTTGGCTTCACGTTCTGATCCAATAAAAATCCGCTATACCGGATAGTATTTCCTAAGTATAGCGGATTTTTCCAAAAAATTCAACGATATGTGTCTGGACGTGCCATTCCCCTTTTTATAAAAGGGCTTTTTCAAGATCCTCCAGCATCAGATGTAATGCATGGACGCCGCCCTCTGCCGTATACCAGACTGCCGGGTGCTCCAAGTACACGATCGTTCCATTTTGATAAGCATCCGTGCCCTTGATGAGTTCATTTTCCATGATCTCCTGCGCAAGGCGCGCCCCCTCTGTCGCGATCGCCGCATCCCGGTCCATCACGAAAATATAATCCGGGTTCTTTTCCACGACAAACTCAAACGACGCTTCATTTCCGTGTGTAGAGGTTTCAAGATTCGCATCTACACCAATGTTTGTAAAGCCAACCTCTTTTCCGATCAGTGACAGGCGCCCGTCGTTTCCGAGCACGTTAAAGCCTCCGCTTGTCACCATGCCGATAATAGCATTCTTCCCCTCCGAAAAAGCAGCCAGCGCTGCAATTCTCTCATCAAAGCCCTGCATCAGCGCATCCACCTCGTCTTCTGCGCCAAACATGGAAGCGATCTTCGCGGTATTTTGCCTTACGCTCTCCACAACGCCAAGCTCTGGATCTGTTGCAAGATATACGACCGGAGCGATCTCGCTCAGCGCATCGTAGGAGGATGCCAGACGACCGCCGATAAAGATCACATCCGGCTCACTTGCCATGACTGCCTCCAGATCTGCCTCCTTGATCGTTCCAAGCTTTGCTACCGCATCATTTGTCACATACTCCTGCAAGTAATCCAAAGAGGTGTCGGAGACGCCGACCACACGGTCTCCCAGCCCTAAACTGTCAAGAATATCAAGCGACGCCATATCCATAACGGCAATGCGCTCTGCATCATACGGCACCTTAAGATCGATCATCTCCTTATTGGCATTCAGACTCTGGATCGTGACAGTCTCCGGCTTTTCTGCCGTCCCGGTATCCTCCGCCTCACCGGCTACGCTCTCCGTCTCCTGCTGTACACTACCGGAAACTGTCTGATCAGAAGCCGCCTGACCGCTTCCCCCGCAGGCTGCCACACTGACCGCCATCACACCCATCATCAACGCTGTTAATTTCTTCATATTATCAGTTCTCCTTCACTCATTTTTTCATGATCAATAGTAGATCGACAGCGGCTTGCCAGCCACTCTTAAAATCTCAAAATCCACCTTGTAGATTTCAGAAAGCACTTCTTTTGTGATCACTTCCTCGACGGTTCCGAACCTTGCGATTTTTCCATCCACAAACGCGCAGATATAGTCGGAATAAAATGCCGCATAATTGATCTCATGCAAAACCAGAACGACCGTTTTTCCAAGCTCATCGCAGAGCCTGCGCACAGTCTTCATCAGATTTGTCGCGTGGTAAATATCCAGATTATTCGTCGGCTCATCCAACAGGATATACTCCGTATCCTGCGCGATCACCATCGCGATATACGCCCTCTGGCGCTGTCCGCCGGAAAGCTCATCAATAAACCGCTCGCGGAACGCCTCCAGCTCCATATAAGAGATCGCACGGTCGATCATATCCCGGTCCTCCGCCGTCAAATGACTTCCCGAATACGGAAAACGCCCGAACGCGACGAGTTCCTCGACCGTCAGCTTCATCTGGATCTGGTTGCTCTGCGTCAGAATTGCAAGCCGCTTGGAAAGCTCCTTGCTCCTCCACCTTGCAATATCCTTTCCCTGAAACTCCACGCCCCCTGCGTCCTTTGCGATCAGGCGCGAGATCATACCCATGACCGTAGACTTTCCGGCGCCGTTTGGACCGATCAGCGAGATGACCTTCCCTTTGGGAAGGGTAAAGCTCACAGAATCCACAACCGTCCTTCCGTCGTATTTTTTTATCAGCTCCTTCACAAACATTTTTAAGCTCTCCTCCCTTCCCTCAACAAGAGATATAGGAAATAAATACCGCCAAACACGGTGATAAACACACTGACCGGAACGGTGTACACATACACCTGCTCCACCAAAAGCTGTCCGCCGACTAAGATCACCATACCAAAGAGCAACGCCCCAAAAATAAGGATACTGTGGCGATACGTCTTAAAAAGCTGGCGGGACAGATTCGCAATGATCAGCCCCAGAAATGAAATGGGTCCGACCATCGCGGTCGCGACGGCGATAAACAGTGTTACGCCAAGCAGCAGACGGCGGATGCATCTGTCATAATCGACGCCGAGATTGATCGCCTGATCCTTTCCAAGCGTGATAACGTCAAGCAGCGCGAGCTCCTTTCGCAGAAGAAAGATGACCACCCCCATCACAACCAGCGAAAAGACAATGATCTCGGAATTGATGTTGCTAAACCCTGCCACGAGCGTCGCCAGCAGGCTGTCGTATTCGTTCGGGTCCATCACCCTTGTGAGCGTCGTCTGGATACTCCCGAAAAAAGAGGTCAGCACCGTTCCGATCAAAAGAACATAGAGCACATTGTGGTTTGTCTTTTGAAACAGATAGCTGTAAATCACGGTCGCGGCGAGTCCCATCAGCGCCAGATCGACCGCAAACGCCGCATTCGCATTGACCGCAAGAACGCTTCCCGAACCGGCAGCGAACACGACCGCCGTGTGGATCAGCGTGTAAAGCGAATTCATGCCAAGCAGACATGGAGTGACGATCGTATTGTTGATGATCGACTGGAACACGATCGACGCTCCTCCGATCGCAAATGCAGTGATCAGCATGACCACAAGCTTCGGCGTACGGATTTTCATTGCATACCAGAATAATTTTTCATTGGAAAAATGAACGTCCACAAACAAGTAAAGCACCGCGGCTAAGAGTGTCAGCACCGAAAGCGCCACAAGCCTTCGCACATTTTTTGCATATGCCGCCTTTCTCATCCTTCTGCTCCTCCTTCCGCCATCCTTTTTCTTTTTTCGTTCCACGGAAGGGAAACTGCCTTCCGCCCATATCTCAAGCGGTATAAAAGCAATCCGACGAACAGAACGCTTCCCAGGATTCCGACGATCAGCTCGATCGGAAGCTCATATGGTGCAATCACGACCCTGCCTGTCATATCGCACACCAGCACAAAGATCGCGCCAAACAGCGCCGTGTCCACGAGCGTTCCCCGGATCTTATCCCCCTTAAACATTGCGACGATATTCGGAACGATCAGTCCGATATAGGAAATCGAGCCGACTACCACAACGACGGATGCCGTGATCATCGCCGCGATCGTAAGTCCCAGGAACAGAACGGTATTGTAGGAGACGCCAAGATTTTTGGAAAAATCCTTTCCCATTCCCACAATATTAAAATGGTTTGCAAATAAAAATGCAAGGATCACAAGCGGCACAACGAGGTATACGATCTCATACCTGCCCTTTAGCACCATCGAAAAATGCCCGACCAGCCATGACGACAGCGCCTGTGTCATCTCATACTTATAAGCGAGATAGCTTGTCACACCCGAGATCACATTTCCAAACATGATCCCGACTAACGGCACCATCACGACATCCTTAAACTGCATCCGCTGGATGAACCATACGAACACCCATGTTCCAAGGATCGCCGCCACAAAGGCAAACGCGGCTCTTCCCAAGAGCGTAGAATCCGGCAGAAACAAAAGCGCAAACAAAATCCCAAGCTGCGCGGAGGAAATCGTTGCTCCCGTCGTCGGGGAGACAAACTTATTCATACAAAGCTGCTGCATGATCAGTCCCGCCACACTCATTCCCACTCCTGTACAGAGAATCGCAAGCAGACGCGGCAGTCTGGATACAATAAAAATCTCCAGTCTCTTTGGATCGGAAAACAGCTGCTCCGGCGCAAGGTCTATCACACCGACAAACAGCGACACTGCGGATAAGAGTAACAGAGCGCAAAACAAGAACCCTGTCAATCTCCACTCTTTCATAATGACTTCTCCCTTCTTAATTAGTATGAACTAACTATATTTTAAATAAATTGCGCTTTGCTCGAATAAAATTTATTTTTTATGAACAAAAGCGCTTTGCTTAGTTAGCTTATACTAACTATTTATTTTTGTCAAGATTTTTTTCTCCATATTCTTTGAAAAAATTTTGCCTTCTGCACTTTCTATCTTCGGAAACTTCATGTATAATGAGCGTATATGGCGTCTATGGACGCCAGTGTTAAACTGAACTGAAAGAAAAGAGGTATAACAATGGAAAGAAAAGTCGGTACCGTTTCAAGGGGTATTCGTTGTCCGATTATCCGCGAGGGAGATCAGCTTGTTGATATTGCCGTTGAGAGCGTTCTTGACGCTGCAGAAAGCGAGGGCTTCTCTCTGCGCGACCGCGACGTTATCGCGCTGACAGAATCAATCGTTGCACGGGCACAGGGAAATTATGTCTCCGTCTCCGACATCGCGGCGGACGTCAGGGCAAAGCTTGGCGGCGGCACAGTCGGCGTTATTTTCCCGATCTTATCCCGCAACCGCTTTGCGATCAACCTAAAGGGCATCGCGATGGGATGCAGCAAGGTCGTTCTGATGTTAAGCTATCCGAGCGACGAGGTGGGAAACGCCCTGCTGACCTACGACCAGCTCGATGCTGCAGGCATCAACCAGTATTCCGATGTACTCACCTTAGAGAGATACCGCGAGCTGTTCGGCGAAAATAAGCACGAATTTACCGGTGTGGACTATGTAGACTACTATGCGGGTATCATCCGGGAAGCGGGCGCAGAGGTCGAGATCATTTTCGCGAATCAGGCAAAGACCATTCTGAACTATACCGACTGTGTTCTCACCTGCGATATCCATACACGCAAGCGCACCAAGCGCATCTTAAAAGAGGCGGGCGCAAGGGTTGTCTGCGGACTGGATGATATTTTGACTGCTCCGGTAGACGGCAGCGGCTACAATACAAAGTACGGTCTGCTCGGCTCAAACAAGTCCACCGAGGATAAGATCAAGCTATTCCCGAACGAGTGCAAGGACCTCGTCCTTGCCATCCAGTCCTCCATTCTCGAGAAAACAGGAAAGCATGTGGAGGTCATGGTGTATGGCGACGGCGCGTTCAAAGACCCGCAGGGCAAGATCTGGGAGCTTGCAGACCCGGTTGTGTCCCCTGCATTTACCGACGGTCTGATCGGTACGCCAAACGAATTAAAATTAAAATATCTTGCCGACAATGATTTTGCCAATTTAAGCGGCGCCCAGCTAAAGGAGGCAATCTCCGCCAGCATCAAATCCAAGCAGGAGAACCTTGTGGGAAATATGGCTTCACAGGGAACAACCCCAAGGCAGCTTACCGACTTGATCGGTTCTCTCTGTGACCTGACCTCAGGCTCGGGAGATAAGGGAACGCCGATCATTTTGATCCAGGGATATTTTGACAACTTTACGACAGAATAATGCCGGACCACCCGCATGCGGGTGGTCATACTTTTCACCTGTTCTCTGCAAAAATTTCAAAGGCTTGGGGCGTTTGTCTGCCCCTCCTGCTGTAAAAACCGCTTATGAATATTTTAGAATATGAAAACTATCAGGAAAAAAAATCACATGGGAATCCTCACTTTCCCTACAATACCTACCTCTGCTCCATCCCGCTTGATTTCCCGCAGGTGCCGCTCCACTGGCACGACGAGCTGGAATTTATCTATGTCAAAAAAGGACGGGGCGTGATCACGATCGACTTCCTCACTTATCCGGCGCCCGCCGGAACGATCGCGCTGATCCTGCCCGGGCAGCTTCACGCGATTGCGCAATATGAGCAGGAGACGATGGAATATGAAAATATTATTTTTCATCCCGATATTCTCATCTCCCGAAAAACAGACGTCTGCAATACGGATTTTCTCTCGCCCCTGTTTTCCGGCGCATGTTTTGTTCCTCCGCTCTATCTGCCGGATACGCCCCACTATCACGAAATCGCCGCCTGTCTGGATGCCAACGACCGGATTTGCCGCACGACGCCCTACGGCTATGAGCTGTTTTTAAAAAGCCAGCTATTTCAGTTATTTTTTACGCTGACCAGCCGGTGCGCACATTCCGCTCCCACAAAGAAAAACCCGCAGGCTCTGGAGAAGATCAAACGGATCCTAAAGTATGTAGAAAACCATTATATGCATAAAATTACCATTGCCGCCATCGCAGCGGAAGCAGGTCTTAGCGCCTCCTATTTCATGAAATATTTCAAGCATATGATGGGAACATCCTTTATCGATTATCTCAATGATTACCGCCTTACGATGGCGTCAAGGCTTCTGCTCTCCTCCGATTCCTCGATCCTTGCGATCGCCTCAGAGACCGGATATGAGAATCTTTCTTACTTTAACCGTGCCTTCAAGAAAAAATTTCAGATGACGCCGCGGGAATACCGCAAAAACGGCGGATGCACCGGAAATTCCTGACATTGTCAGAATCCCTGTGCATCCGCCGTTTTTATTCGCTTAAGGATTATACTCTCTGCATCGGCGCTTTCGATAATGCTGCCTCATCTGCCACAACTGTCACATCCGGGTGCATTTGCAAAATAGACGCCGGAACCTCCGGTGTCACCGGTCCCCAGAATGCGCGTGCCACAATATCAGCCTTGCCCTCGCCGTTTACTACGACAAGGATTTTCTTTGCCGCCATAATTGTGCCGATCCCCATGGTATATGCCTGTGTCGGCACTTCCTCAATGGACTGGAAAAATCTGGAATTTGCTTCGATCGTGCTCTGTGTCAGATCCACGCAGTGCGTCGTCTTTTCAAAGCATTCACAAGGCTCGTTAAAGCCGATATGACCATTATTTCCAAGTCCGAGCAGCTGCAGATCAATACCACCAAGCTCGCGAATGATCCGCTCATGCTCCGCACAAGCAGCCTCCGCATCCGGGTTCATTCCATCCGGCACATGCGTCGCCTCCTCGCGGATATTGACATGGCTGAACAAATGCTCGTGCATAAAATAATAGTAGCTCTGCGGATCGGTTCTTTTCAGTCCGCGGTACTCATCAAGATTCACGCTGGAAACCTTTGAGAAATCCAAATCTCCTTTTTTGTACCAATCGACTAACTGCTCATATGCTCCGACCGGAGTTGAGCCCGTTGCAAGCCCAAGCACGCAATCCGGCTTCATGATCACCTGCGCAGAAATGATATTCGCCGCCTTTCTGCTCATATCCTGGTAATCCTTCGCTTTTATAATGTTCATCTCTCTGTCCCCCTGTAAAAAAATTTATGTTTCCCGCATTGTGCGGTTACCACCGTAGATTTCATCCATGCGCAAAAACTCTGATTTCCGTGAAAATAACTTTCCATTTTTGCACATTCCATTTATAATAAAGCTGACAAACACAACCGTATTGAAAGGAGTCCTATGATCTATCTCATCATCACCGCCTCCATATTTGTCTCTGACCTTATGCTGAAGGCTTACATCGACAAAAAATATCACCGCGGCGTGAAGCACTCCCGCTTAAACGGAGCGATCATCCTCGAAAAGTATTATAACAGAGGAGCCGCATTAAATCTACTCTCAAAAAGGCCAAATTTTTTAAAGCTGCTTCAAACGCTGCTCCTTGTTACCGTGGGCATCTTTTATTATCTCACGCTCCGCTTTTCCAAAAAGCCCCTCGCCAAAGCCGGGTGCGCGCTTTTATTCGGCGGCGGTTTAAGCAATTTATTTGACCGCTATGCAAACGGTCACGTTATAGACTATTTCCGCATCAATCGCGGACCGAAATGGCTAAAGCGTATCATTTTTAATATCTCTGACTTCTGCATCTTTATCGGCGCTATTTTAACTGTCTGTACAGCAGACAGAAAGACTACGGAGGAATCACAATGAAAAAAGAGACTTATCTTCGTCTGACAAAAATCGTTCGCGGGCACCCGCGGCGCATTCGTCTGATCGCCGTCTGCAACCAGCTTCTGGCGGGCATCTTTTATGTGCTCTATCCGTTATTTTTGCTCCTTCTGCTGCTGCGCCGCCACCCGTTTCTTTTACGCGCGGCGCTCGTTCCCGCAGTCTCCTTTGCGGCAGTATCCGTTCTCCGCAGCTGCTTAAACGTCCCGCGCCCCTATGAAAAATTTGGGATTTCTCCGGCGCTGAAAAAAGATACCTCCGGCAAATCCTTTCCAAGCCGCCATGTATTTTCCGCATTTATGCTTGCAATGACTGTATTTTATATCTATCCGCTCGTCGGCTGTCTGCTGTTTGCCTGCGGCTGTCTGCTCGCCGTCATCCGTGTCATCAGCGGGGTTCATGAGCCGCGCGACGTAATCGCAGGCGCTGTCACCGGGATTGTCTGCGGCGCCATCGGCTATTATGTACTTTAAGCCCCCTGTGCCTCCTGCGCAGAAGCCTTGCTCCCCAGATACGCCAGAATATCTTTTCTTGTAACGATTCCGATAAAAACATTTTTATCGTCCACCACGGGAACAAAATTCTGGTTCATGACCTTATCAAACAAATTTTCCATGGACTCGTCAATCTTTACCGCCTGATTATCTCTGCGGCGCGCAACCGATGTGACAGGCATATCCTCAAGCCGCGGAAGCTGCGGAAAATTTCTGTCCTTTAAAAACCAAAGCAGGTCGCCCTCCGTGATCGTTCCAATATATGTCCCATCCGCTCCAAGCAGCGGAATCGCCGTATATCCGTGGTGCTCCATCTTTTCCAAGACCTGACGCATGGTATCGGTATCCTCCACATGCGCGACCTCCTCCTTTGGCGTCAAAAAAAATAGTATATTCATATGCTTCCTTTCGTCTCTTTCTTTTTCATAACCTTTCGTCTGGTAAATTCCTCCCCATCCTTTTCCTCTGCATTTATTATAGCCCTTTTCCGATAAGATGTCTATATGAGAAGCTCCCCACATGTCAGCCGCTTCCCCGCCTGCGACTTCATCATGGTTTTAAAAACCACATAATATAGTTCAAATATTATTTTAGGGGTTAAAAAACAGAACTCACTGTGCTATAATAACAAGAAGTAAAAACATAACCATATTTTGGGAAGAAATGGAGTTACCTATGAATCAAACAGTACAGATTATCAGCGACGGCTCCTGCGACCTTACGCCGGAAGCCGCGAAAGAGCTTGGCGTTTTGCTTGTTCCGTTTTATGTGTCCTTTGACAGCGAGGCTTACTTCAAAGAAGGCTTAGAATTGAATGTCCGCGAATTCTATCAGAAAATGGTCGACCAGCCGACGGTTTTTCCAAAAACCTCCATGCCGTCTGTCGACGATTATTATCAGGTTTTTGAACCGCTTGCAAAAGAAGATATTCCGGCGATCTGCATCTGCATCACGACAAAGTTCAGCGGCTCGATGCAATCTGCCATGACCGCGCGCGAAATGATCCTCGAGCAATATCCCTCCGCCCGCATTACCGTGATCGATTCCACGATCAATACGGTACTGCAGGGGCTGTATGTCAAAGAGGCATGCCGCCTGCGCGATCTTAACACAACCTACGATACGATGGTGGAACGTCTCCTTGCTATCCGCGAGAGCGGCAGGATTTTTTTCACGATCGGCAGTATCGATTACCTAAAGCATGGCGGCAGAATCGGCAAGCTCGCCGGACTTGCAGGAAGCGCCTTAAGGATAAAGCCTCTGATCACTCTAAAATCCGGAGAGATCCAAAGCTCAGGCATCTCCAGAAACCGTGAGAAATCCATGCAGAAGGTTGTTGAGCTTCTTAGCGCCTATCTGGATGAGCTCCATGCAAAGCCGGGCGAATACAGCTTTGCGATCGGCTATGGCTACGACTATGAGGAGGCATGTCATTTCCGCGATATGCTCGCATCGTTGGTAAAGGAGCGTCTTGGCATAGAAAATCCTCCTATCTGCCAGATCGGTGCGACCATCGGCGTGCACACCGGTCCCTATCCGATCGGCGTCGGTATTATCAGGCGTTCTGACGCCCCGCTTTTCACTGTCTCCTGACAGCGCTTTTCTTTGCCGCACCCCAAAAGAAACGCCCCGTTCCTGATTCCTGCCACTTGGCAGACTCTCTGAAACGGGGCGTTTCTTTTTCTTACTCTTTATACTTCGACAGTTCTCTTTAGTCTTGCAGTAATCTCGCGGACCTCATTTAAAATTGCTGCATACATCTCAGACTCAAGTCCGATCGGCGACATATGCGGATTCTCCTGCTTCATCCGATATGCCTGCCGCAGCAGGCTAAGCTTATTCTCCTCAAGTTCCCATATCTGCTCTCTGCTCATAACCTCTCCATTCCGCACGCAGCAGCCTGTGTCTGCGGCGTCTTACCTTTCATTTTCCTAAAAATACATAGATCTTGTACCAAGGTCCTTACTATCATAGCATATGTGGTAGAAAATGAAATGGCAAGTTCGTCGGCACTTTCACCAAACTTTCCTTCTGCATTTGAGAGGTTTGCCTATTTACAAATATGCTTTTATCTATTTTTTACAACTGCATCAGCGTTTCAATCGCATTACTTTTTAAGATACAGCTTCCCTGCTCCATAATATGGGCGATCCTCGCAGCATCTGAATAGCGGCCATTGTCATATTCGACTGTTCCAAATGCAAACGGACGCATCTCCTCCTTCGTAAAGCCCTCAAAATCCAGTACCAAATAATAGAGGCTGCCAAGCTTATAAAGTCCGCTCCGCGGAAGTCTGACAGAAAAACAGGCTCTGCACATACGGCATATATCCGCGATACTCAAAAAGCGCAGCGCACAGACCATCGACTCTGCTCCCTTCTGTGCCGAAAACGTCTCCCCGGAGGCATCCTCCTTAAGCCCCTCCTTTGCCGCCTGAAATGCCGCCAGCTGTTCCGGTCCCAGCTGGCTCATAATGTGGTTCATCGTATCAAGAAGGTCGCGAACGGACAGCTCCGCATCGACCCCAAAGGTAACCGCCACCGTATGATTCTGCAAAATCTCTGCCTTTACCATAGGTGAAATATCCTTGATCGCAATATGCTCCTGCTCCTCCACCAGTCCCATCACTGCGCGCACAAACCTCTGCGTCGTCGCACTGTCTCCGATGATCTCATCAATATCAAACCCCAGCGCGCAGATTTCCTCCTCAGTCAGGGCGCAGCGAAATTTATTTTCACCAATTCGTTCAATCTCCATTTGTATCTCCACCAACTCTAAAAATTCTTACCTGTTAGCGTTATTATCCTATGTTTTGCGCCATTTGTAAAGTACGAATCTCTGGCGGGATACCGGCACAGCAAATGCCATGTCACTGCCGTCCTGACTTCCTGATGATCCCTCTGCTGCATTGTCGTCCATCAACGCATCCTCTGAATATCGGCTATGAAAACTGTTTCCGCTCCATAATACACATGCTTACTGCCACTGACGCCCCTACGAAAGCCACAAAGAGCAAGAGCCCCATACCAAGCAAAGCCGCCGTGCCAAAAGCTGCGATCCACTCGGCTTTTTCTATGATCACTGCCATAACGCCTTCCATTTTAAGCACTGCCATCATGCCAATGAATATGCCCAGCGCCACAATTGAGACCACGATCCTTCCTTTTTCCGTGCCAAATTTAAGCTGTACCGGAAGCGTCAGGCACAGAAAAATGACAAGTACTACAAAAATCCCAACCGCACCGGTCATCCACTCCAACAGCAGAAAATTCTCCTGCGTCATACTGCTGTAAATCCCGCCGATCACAGTTGTCGCTGCCCATGTGACGCCGCCCGTCAACACGCCGAACAAATATTTTTCCGCCACATAGCCCTTCCGGCTGATCGGAAGTGAAAACAGATAGAAAAATCCATGATTAAACTCATCGTAGCTGATCGTACTTGCTGTAAAAAACGACATCAGCAGCGTACAATAGCTCACCATAAAGATCGGGTCCTGCCCACTCAGCATGAAAAAGAATCCGATCACAGCCACCGTCAGAAAAAATCGTTTCTGCCCTGCCAACAGCCTCAGATCCTTCACAAGTAATCCTCTCATATCCTCTCTCCCTTCGTCATCATCAGAATCACATCATCAATTCCGCATTTCTCCACAATCAGCTTTGGCTCATTCTCCTGGTAAAACTGACGGCTGTCTGTCAGCAGACAGTATCCATACTCTTCCTTTTTCCGACGTAAAACGGCGCTCTTATCCAGCCTGTCATACTCTGCTTCCCCCACCTTGAGAATCCCGTAAGAGCCAAGCAGAACATCTGTCTCCTCGTGCAGAATGATCTTCCCCTCGTGTATCATATAAATGTCATCACAGAATTTTTCCAGATCGCTGGCAATATGTGAGCTGATGAGCACGGAGCGTTCCTCCTGCGCGCCCAGATAATCCTGAAGCAGTGCCAAAAGCTCCTCTCTTGCCACAACGTCCAGTCCGGCAGTCGGCTCATCCAAAACCAAAAGCTCTGCCCCGTGCGAAATCGCCGTAAGAAGCTTTAACTTCGCCTTCATCCCGGTAGAAAACTCCCGGATCTTCTTCCTTAACGGCAGCCCGAACTCCTCACACCGCCGCAGGAACTCCTCCCGAGAAAAATCCTTATACATGGCATTAAGAACCGCCACAACATCAAGCACCGTCAGATATTCGCTAAATCCGGAATCCGACAGCACTACACCCAGCTTTTCCTTATCCTGCGGCGTCAGCATTTTTGCATTTTTTCCAAACAGACTGATCTCACCGCCATCTATCGGGATCAGATGCAGCGCCGCCTGAAACGTCGTGCTCTTTCCCGCGCCGTTCGCCCCGATCAGCCCGGTGACCATTCCCGGCTTTACCTCCATACTCACATCCAGTACGAATGATCCGTACTGCTTTTTCACTCCTGCAAACTTCAGCATAGCTTCTCCCTTCCTCTGCCCTATGGCTCCAGCACCAGCTCCAATATCTCCCGCAGCTGTGCATCACTCATTCCGCATCCTCTGCCCTTTGCAACCGCCTGTTCCATGCACACTTCCACTTCCCTTCGCTGTGCTTCCTCCAACAGCTGCGGACTTACGCCCAACACGAAGCTTCCCTTTCCGTGCACCGTCGCGATCAGTCCCTCCTGCTCCAGAAAGTCATATGCCTTCTTCACCGTCAGGGCGCTGATCTTCAAATCCTTCGCCAGTCCGCGCACACTCGGCAGAGGCGTTCCCTCCGCCAGCTCCTGCTGTGCGATCTGGCTCTTTATCTGCTCCACGATCTGCTCATAGATGGGCTGCATGGATGCATTGTTGATCATTACTTTCATATTTTCCTCCACATTTGCGCATGATGTAGATTTCTTTCAACAAACAGTATATAACAGCATATAACTATTGTCAACTGTTATATGCTGTTTATTTCTGATTTTCTGCAAAAACAGACCGCGCAACATTTCATGTCACGCGGTCTGCCCTGCCATAATTTTCTGACTCTTTTAATTTTTATAGAAAGTTATCTCTATTTTGCATCTCTATCACTCACCAAGTGCAAGAAATGAAGTTTTTACTGCATCTGCCGTTGTCTGGTCCGCCATGATATAGAGGATCACGTCGCCGACATTTTCCACAACAACGCTCTCCGCTTCCACGCACACCCATTTTCTCGGGTCTGCGTTATCCATGAGCAGCTTCTTTGCCGCCTCAACGTCCTCGCCCTCGGCAACTCTTAAGATCACACACTGGTAGGCAACCGCATTCATCATCGGCGCGGAAACAACTGCCTCTGCATACTTCACGTCTGCCGTTCCAAGCAGATATTCTGCCGTCGTCCCATCGATCGGCGTTGTCTGGTAATACTCCATCGCCTCTCGCGTCTCGTCATCCAGCTTTGCATTCTCATAGACCTTCGTCAGGATCTCCTCGCAGCTTCCCTCCAGCTTTGCCGTCTGCGCATCCTTTCCGCAGCCAACAAAGACTGCCATTGCAAATACCAGTGTCACGCAGCATGCCATGATTCTTTTCTTCATTTCAAAATCCCCCTATACACTCAATGATTCGTTTTCCTCTTTTTTCTCCGGCAGCTTTAAGCTGATATGCACGTCCTCCAGCTGCCTTGTCTCTACCGCGGCAGGCGCTCCCATCATCACATCCATCGCATTCTTATTCATCGGGAACGGAATGATCTCGCGAATGCTCTCCTCCCCGCAGATCAGCATGATCATACGGTCAACGCCCGGCGCGATACCTGCGTGAGGCGGCGCTCCATAGCAAAATGCATTGTACATCGCCGGGAACTTCGCCTTCACATCCTCCTCGCCGAGACCTGCGAGCTCAAACGCCTTGATCATGATCTCCGGATTGTGGTTACGGACTGCTCCTGAGGATAATTCTACCCCATTACACACCAAATCATACTGATAAGCCAGAATTGACAGCGGTTCTTCGTTCCGCAGCGCGTCCATGCCGCCCTGCGGCATCGAAAACGGATTGTGGCAGAACTCCACCTCACCGGATTCCTCACCGATCTCATACATCGGAAAGTCCACGATCCAGCAGAACTCATAGCAGTCTTTCTTCATGTGCTTCTCGCTCGCCGCGCCAAGAAGCTTACGCAGCACGCCCGCCGTCTTTTGTGCCGCAAGCTTTTTGCCTGCGGTCAGACCGACAAAATCACCCGGCTTTAAGCCGAGAGTCTCAATGACCGCTTCTTTTCTGTCCTGCAAAAACTTGGAAATTCCGCCGACAAGCTCACCATTCTCGTCCAACTTAAACCAGAACGCCTTGTTCGCCGTTGTCACCTCAACCTCCGCACAGATTGCGTCGATCACTTTTCTGGTTGCTGTAAAACCATCAACGACGATCGCCTTAACCGTCTGTCCCTCAAACGGACCAAAGCCGCAATCTGCCAGCACATCCGTCGCATCGGTCAGCACCAGATCAATGCGCAGATCCGGCTTGTCACTGCCATATTTATCCATCGCCTCAAGATAGGGAATACGCACAAACGGAGCCTTGGATGCCGTCTTATATACACCGTAATTTTCAAACACCGGCGGAAGAACTTCCTCGACCACCGCAAACACATCCTCCTGCGAAGCGAACGCCATCTCCATATCGAGCTGGTAAAACTCACCCGGAGATCGGTCGGCACGCGCATCCTCGTCGCGGAAGCACGGCGCGATCTGGAAATAGCGGTCAAAGCCGGACGCCATCAAAATCTGCTTAAACTGCTGCGGCGCCTGCGGCAGCGCATAAAATTTCCCCGGATGATTTCTCGCCGGCACAAGATAATCCCTTGCTCCCTCCGGAGACGAGCATGTTAAGATCGGCGTCGTGATCTCCATAAAGCCCAGCTCGTTCATCCTCTGCCGAAGCTCTGCAACAATCCTGCTGCGCAGCACGATCTTGCTCTTAACCTCCGGATTGCGCAGATCCAGATAACGGTATTTCAATCTGGTATTCTCATCCGCCTCCCTCGACTGGTTGATCTCAAACGGAAGCGCATTGTAAATGCACTTGCCAAGTATCTCAAGCGTTTCCGGCACCACCTCGATCTCTCCGGTCGGCAACTCCATGTTCTTGCTGGAACGCTCCCTGACTGTTCCCGAGATGGAAAGCGTCGACTCCTTATTGACGCCGTCGAGCTGCTCCATCATCTCCTCGGTCTCGACCACGATCTGTGTCGTTCCGTAAAAATCTCTCAAAATAAGAAATCCCAAATTCTTGCTCACCTTGCGAAGATTCTCATACCAACCGACAACCGTTACCTGTTTTCCGACATCGGCAAGACGTAGTTCCCCGCAATTATGCGTTCTTGACTGAATCATCTTCTACTCCCTTATTCTCATCTTTGTAAATTTGACTGTTTTATCTTACACTACAAAATCTCTGTTTGCAATTCCCTAATCGTTGAAAAACTCAACAATATCCTTGTAGCCCTCCGCCGCAAGTCTCTCCTTTTGGAACTTCTTATTCTTATTCATGCGCACAACCAGCACCTGTCTGCCCGCCGTACGCTCCTCCTGCGCTTTTGCGATCACCGCAGAAAGCTTTTCTGTGGGATAATTCTTCTCGACTAAAAATGCGATCTTTGGACGCTGCATCGGAACGGTAAACCCACTCTCCAGCAAAAGCAGAATGATCCGCTCAAAGCCAATCGAAAAGCCACACGCCGGAACGTCATTTCCGGTAAACTTGCCGACCATCTTATCGTAGCGTCCGCCGCCGCCGCACGCCGCGCCAAACTCCGGCATCGAAATCTCAAAAATCGTTCCTGTGTAATAGCTCATGCCGCGCACCAGCGTCGGATCAAAGACGAGCCGAAAATCTGCCGTCTTTGCCGCCTCGACACTCTTTATGATCTCCAGAAGATTCTCCTTCACCTCCGGCTCCAAAAAGCCCTCAAGGACCGTCGCCAGATACGCGATCCCATTCTCCGCGCTCTCCACGCCGTGGAACAGCTCCAGATACTTCTCGACAGACTCCTTCGCATAGCCCTCCTTTAAAAGCTCCTCCGCCACACCGTCTAACCCGATCTTGTCCATCTTGTCCAGTATGATAAAGACGGTGTCAAACTCGTCCTCCGGGAATCCGCTGTATGCCGCCATCGCCTTTAAAATTCTGCGCTCATTGATACGGATTTCAAAATTCTTAAAACCCAGTCTTCCGATCGTCGTCGTTGTCGCAAGGATCAGCTCGATCTCCGCCAGATTGCTCGGCTCGCCGATGATGTCGATATCACACTGCATAAACTGACGGTAGCGCCCCCGCTGCGGGCGGTCTGCACGCCATACATTTCCAATCTGAATCGCTTTAAACGGCGCCGGCAGGTCGTTCGCATTATTTGCATAAAAGCGCACGAGCGGCACGGTCAGGTCGTAGCGCATTCCAAAATCCACAAGGTCTGCTTCCTCCTTTGCCGTATCGAGTTTTAATTTCTCGCCGCGCTTCATCACCTTAAAGATCAGCTTCTCGTTCTCACCGCCCTGCTTATTGCTCAAGTTTGCAATATTCTCCATACAAGGCGTCTCGATCGGCGTAAACCCAAAGCTGCGGTACGTCTCCTTGATCACCTGCTGCACATAATCACGGATCTGCATTTCCTCGGGCAAAATATCCTTCATGCCGTTGACCGGCTTTTTACTCAATGCCATGAAATTTCCTCCATCTTCTTTCTTTTTCGCTCTATCATCTCATCCACACGTTTTAAATAATTCTCAATATCCTTCACATTCTCCACACGCTCAATCCGCACCGGATACGCTCCGTCTGCACCTGTTTCATGCGCAACGACAAACTTCGTCGTCGCCCCCGCGCCAAGCGCCATGATCGTCTGCTTCTCCTCCATGATCAGAATGTTATAGATCCCCGCCTTGCCGGACGCCGCATAGCCGACATTCTCAAGATTGCCCGCCATGCTTTTCTGACGGTACAGATAATACGGAGACAAGCCAAGCTCCTTCGCATAAGACGCCACCAGCTCCATGTGCTCCTGTGTGTTTATCATCTGATAGTCCTTGTAATCTTCCTTAAACATATTCAGTCTTGCCGCACGTTTTAACGCAAGCGAATGAACGGTGATGTTATCCGGCTTCAACGAGGAAATCTCCTCCATCGTGTGACGAACGTCATCCATGCTTTCATCCGGCAGTCCGAGGATCAAATCCATATTAATATTGTCAAACCCAAGCTCTCTTGCAAGAAGAAAGCTCTCCCTCGTCTGCTCGACCGTATGATGCCGCCCGATCAGCCGCAACGTCTCGTCCTTCATCGTCTGCGGATTGATCGAAATGCGGGAAATGCCATGGCGGCGCAGCACAAGAAGCTTGTCCCTTGTGATACTGTCAGGTCTGCCCGCCTCCACCGTAAATTCCAGACAATCCGACAAGTCAAAGCTGCATTTGATCTTACGGATCAGGCGGTCCAGCTGATACGGCTCAAGCGTTGTCGGCGTACCTCCGCCAATATAAATGGTATTCAGATGCTTTCCTGCAAATTTCACGGCGACATAATCAAGTTCATGCTCCAGCGCATCCAGATACGCGTCCACCCTTTTCGTCCATGCAGACAGCGGATAAGACGTAAAGGAGCAGTACAGACAGGTCGTCGGACAAAACGGAATGCCGATATACAGACTGTAGCCATTTTTGCAGTCCAGTCTGGCAAGAAGCCTTCTCTCCCGTCTGGCTATATCGATCGACAAGTCAATCTTCTCATCCGATGCCAAATATGTCTCTTTCATATAGGAGGCAATCGCGCGCTCCTCCATTCCCTCCTCCAACAGCTTCATCGGAATCTTCGTCGGACGAATACCCGTGAGCGTTCCCCACGGCAGCGTCTCATTTGTATACACGGCAAGCATTTCATATAAATGCTGCTTTAAGCAGTTTTTTGCTGCTGCTCTGTCAGAAAAATCAACAAAAAACGTACATTCCGGCAGTTCACGCCTTCCAACCGGCGCACACTCCCCACTCTGCCACTGCTCTTGGCACTCTGCCGCTTGTGCATATTCATTCTCCCACCATACGATCCGAATGCTGTCCCTGTCATACGCAACCTGCATTTCCCAGATCGCCGGTTCCTCATAGCTCTTATCCTCCGCCGTCACGGCAACATCCTGTTTTGGATAAAATGCCTTTACCAGAGAATGAATGTCATATTCAAACTCCGGTCGATTTAACCTAATCACTATCATATATCTGTTATTCCCAACATTTTTCTATAAGTATGGATTATACATGCGCTCCGTGCCGATCGTGGTACTGTCGTCATGTCCCGGATATACCGTAATCTCCTCCGGAAGCGTCATCAGCTTTTCCTTGATGCTGCGGATCAGTGTCGACGCACTGCCGCCCGGAAAATCACTTCTTCCCACCGACTGTGCAAACAATGTATCACCGGAAAACAACGCCTTCTGATAGGGAAAAAGGAGACAGCAGCTCCCCGTCGTATGTCCCGGCGTGTAAAGCACACGGATCTGAAATCCGGCAAGCTTTAACTCCTGCTCATCCCTGAAAAAGCAATCCGCATGATAAACACGCTCCCTGCCCTCCCAGCCGCTTAAATTCACCGCCGGATCGGATAATGTCTTTTGCTCCTCCTCATGCGCATACACCAAAATGTCATAACGCTGCGCCAGCTCCGCTGCGCCTCCCGCATGATCGAAATGTCCATGCGTCAGCAAAATCGCAGCCGGCTTTAAATTTTCTTCTTCGATCCTCCCGATCAACTGCTTGGCATTTGATCCGGGGTCTATGACCACGGCTTCCTTTGTATCCTCATTCACCGCAAAATAACAGTTCGTTTGAACCATTCCCACTACATACCGCTCCACTCTTAACGACGCCATCCATACCTCCTTCGTTTGATCCTGTTTCATCCTGTCGTCCGCTCAATGTCGATCACACTCTCAATCTGACGGAGCTTGTCAATCAGGCTGTTTAACTCTGCCCTTCCTCTGGTTGAAAAAGAAATCTCAATCGTAGCCACACCCTGCTTGCTCGTCTTGGAATGGATCGACTGAATATCAATCTCACGCTCCGTAAATACCCGCGTAATATCCACCAGCAGTCCGGTACGGTTATTTCCGAAGATCTTTACCTCTGCGCGGTAAAGTCCCTTGTTCAAAGCATCCGCATCCTGCTGCCACTCCGCGTCGATCAATCGCTCACGTTCCATCTCCGAGAGATTGATCATATTGATGCAGTCGGTGCGATGGATCGAGATGCCCCGCCCTCTTGTCACAAAGCCGATGATCTCATCGCCCGGCACGGGACTGCAGCACTTGGAAAAATGAACAGCCACATCATAGAGCCCCTTCACAATGATCCCGCTCTTTGACTGTTTTTCCGGCAGCTTGGGCTTATTCTCCGAGGAGATCGCCTCCAATACTTCTTCATCCGTAATGCGTGCCAGATGATCCTTCTTATACTCCTCATACATACGGTTGACGATCTGCCCTTCCTTTAGTCCTCCGTGCCCGATCGTCGCCAGACAGGAATTCCAATCATGGAATCCGTATTTATTTAAAACCTTATTCTGATATTCTGTCTTGTTAATATCCGAGAAATGAATGCCCTTTGCCTTGCACGAGGCGATCAAAAGCTCCTTGCCCTTTAAAATATTTTCTTCCTTCAGCTCGCTGCGGAACCACTGGTTAATCTTGTTCTTCGCCTGTGTGCTCTTTACAATATTCAGCCAGTCGCGGCTTGGACCCTTGGAGTTCTGCGACGTAATGATCTCGATCCGATCGCCGTTTTGTATCACGCAGTCAATCGGCACCAGCTTTCCGTTCACCTTCGCCCCCACCATTTTATTTCCGACTGCGGAATGAATCGCATACGCAAAGTCAATCGGCGTAGACCCATTGGGAAGATTCTTTACATCCCCGGTCGGCGTAAAGCAAAAGACGGTATCGGAAAACAGATCAAGATCGCTCTTTAACAGGCTCATAAATTCCCGATTATCCGACATGTCACGCTGCCACTCCAAGATCTGGCGCAGCCAGCTTAGCTTCTCCTCCTCACTCACGGTCATTGAGGCAGACACACCGCCGTTGTTGCTCACTTCCTTATATTTCCAGTGCGCTGCAATACCGTATTCGGCAGTCCGGTGCATCTCAGAGGTCCGGATCTGGATCTCAAACGGCTGTCCGGTCGGTCCGATCAGCGTAGTGTGCAGCGACTGATACATATTAGGCTTTGGCATGGCGATATAATCCTTAAAGCGTCCCGGAATCGGTTTGTACATCTCATGGATCACGCCAAGCGCTGCATAGCAGTCCTTCACAGACTCCACGATAATGCGTATGGCAAACAGATCATAAATCTGGTCTAAGGTTTTATCTTGATTGACCATCTTCTTATAGATGCTGAAAAAATGCTTGGCGCGCCCCTCAATCTGCGCCGCAATACCTGCCTGCCGGATATGAGCGCCCACTTCCTCTACCAACCCTTGGATATACTCCTCACGCACACTCTTGCGCTGGTTGATCTGACGCACCAAATCATAATAAGCCTCCGGCTCTAAATATTTCAGGGAGAGATCATCGAGCTCGATCTTGATCTTGGAAATACCAAGACGCTGTGCAAGCGGACAGTAGATCTCCTGCGTCTCTCTGGCTATGCGGATCTGGCTTTCCCTTGGCTGATACTTGAGCGTCCGCATATTATGAAGCCGGTCTGCCAGCTTGATCATAATGACGCGGATGTCCTTTGCCATCGCAAGAAACATCTTGCGCAGATTCTCCGCCTGCATTTCCAGACGCTCCGCCGACTTTTCCTTTTCATTATTCTTCCGATCGGTCAGATGCAGATGCTGCAGCTTTGTCACACCGTCCACAAGCAGCAGCACGTCCTCGCTAAATTCCTCCACCAACTGCTGCTCCGTTAGGATCGTATCCTCCAGCACATCATGCAGAAGTCCCGCAACGATCGTCTCCTTATCCATCTCCAAATCTGCCAAAATGATCGCCACGCACAGGGGATGTATGATATAAGGCTCTCCCGACTTGCGCACCTGTCCCTCATGCGCCTTCTCGGCAATCCGATAGGCCTTCTCGATCAACGATATATCCGTAGACGGATGATATTTCTGCACACTGGTGATCAGCTCCTGATAAAGTCTCTCGGGACTCTCAAAATCCTTCGTCGGTATCATTGTGCGATCTTCTTCCCATGCCATTTGACCCGTCTCTGTTATTTTATTTATTTCTGAGGAAATCTCTGCCATGTACTTCACCCACTTCATCCATCTTAATTTTATGTATTTTCTTATTATATTTTATTTCCTAATAAAATGCAACACGCAAGCGCCATTTATGCGGACTGCCGGAAATTCGGTATGAAAAAAGGGGCATTGCTCCACAGATGGTTTTCCATCCATTTCGCAACAGCCCCTTTTTGCTTCCTTAATTTAATTTTGGCCAGTATTCTTTGTTTGCCTCTATCATGTCGTCCAGTACCTCTTTGGCAACTTTCATACTCGGAACCGTTTTGTTCAATGTAAACGCCTCCAAAACCTTCTGGTAAGAGCCTTCGATACAACCCTCGACAAGCAGCTTTTCACAGTTTAACTGCTGCATCATCATGCCCTGCTGGAACAGAGGAATATTATCCTGAGCGATGACCTCAGGCCCTTTTCTGCCGATATAGGCAGGAACCTCTACCATAGCATCATACGGCATATTCGGGATGGCGCCTTTGTTTTCCGTGATGACAAGGAAACGCGCCCTGGTATCGTTTTTCAGGGCGATCGCAAGGTCTGCAATCCAGTCACCATGACTTCCCGCATAGAAAACAGTCTCGTCGATTTCTCCTGTGGCAAGATATGTTTCAATACCGTCGAAAAGATTTTTCTCACGGGTTTCCATGACTTCATTTGCGCGCGTATGATCAGGATCGGAATGTTCCACAAATTCCTTCTGCTGCAAATAGTAGTTCAGGTAAGTGTTTGGCAGCGTATCCGGGAAGTTCTGCATGATTTCATAGACACCTTTCCAGACATAATACCAACTTCCTTTTGCATGACGGTTTGTCTTGCTGTCATTGCTCTTTCCTGCAAGAGCCGCCTTGTCCTTTAAGTAAACTTCCGGAAGGAGGATTTCATGTTCCATGATATAATCGCGAAGCTTCGACAGCACATCCTCGCCCTTATATTCAATTCTGGTAAACCAGCCGAAATGATTCAGTCCGTAGTAATCGTAAACAATGTTTTCCTTATCTTTGATATTTAAAGCTGCGGCTGCCACATCTATGATCGCGATCGGCATATCACAGATATTGATGATACGGGCGCCCGGACGAAGCTTTCTGCATGCTTCGGAGACGATGGAAGCCGGATTGGAATAGTTTAAGATCCAGTGGGTTGGCTTTGCATATTTTTCCGCATCGTCGATCACACGGATCATCGGGAAAATCGTTCTCATGCCGTAAGCAAGACCGCCACAGCCGCAGGTTTCCTGGCCAACGCAGCCATGACGAAGCGGAATTTTCTCATCCAGTTCACGCATTGCATATTTTCCCACACGCATCTGGGCAAAAATGAAATCGGCATCCCGGTATGCTTCCTCCACATCATAGGTCACGGTAAGTTTGATGCCGCACTTCAAATCCTCTTCGAGAATCCAGCGCACCAGTGTGCCAACCTTATCCTGACGCTCCTTGTCAATATCAAAGAGACGGATTTCCTGTACCTCAAGCTCCTCTTTGCGCAGTGCGATCGATTTCACAATACCCGGTGTAAAGGTACTGCCTCCGCCAACAATTGTAATAATCATAAAGTGCTCCTCCTTGTATAAATCATGTTACATTTTTTCCAGTGCATCCTCTACCTGACTGCGTACAGCCGCCACCTGCATCCCAAGGATGATCTGCAAATCCTTGCCGTTGCGCTTGATACCACTATTCTTTACACAGTTGATCAAATCATCATTCACCAACGCTTCATCCTTTACGACAACCCTCAGACGGGTAAAGCAGTTTTCCAGAGCGTCAATGTTTTCTTTTCCTCCAAGCCCGTTGATAAGGCTGACAATGTCTTCCGACGACTGGGATGCATTTGCATCTGCTGCCGAAATCTCCGCTGTACGGACTGCTGTCTCCACAGCGGTATCCGGTTCACGCCCCGGAGTTTTCATGTCAAGCTTCCTGATCAAGAAGGTGAACAGGAAGTAATAGGCAACGCTGACAATGACTCCCATCAGAAGGAGCATCGGCCAGTTGGTCTTTTCAGCGCCGAGCACCAGGTTTGAGATCATAATGTTGATGATGCCTCCGCTGGTGGATGCCGGAATACTAAGAACCTTCAAAAGCACCAGGCTGACACCGCTTAATACGGAGTGGATCAGGAACAAGGCAGGTGCTGTAAATACAAACAGAAAGTCAATCGGTTCCGTAATGGCAGATAACACTGCCGTCATCATCAGCGGCAGGATGAGTGATTTTGTTGCTTCCTTGTTTTTCTTGAATGCAGTGGTAATGAATGCAAAACCGATGCCGATGTACGGGAACAGGTTGTTAAATGTATAGCTATTAAAATAAGTGGAATCTGAAAATGCGCCCGGCATATTCATTTCCGCTACACGGATCGGGTAGGCGCCCGCAACGATCGTTTCACCCAATGCAAGCGTTCCCCCCACATCCGTAAACTGGAATGGTGCATAGACAAGATGGTGAAGTCCGGTCGGAACCAAAAGCTTATTTAACAGTCCATAGAAAAACAGACCTATGTTACCGCTGTCTGCGATCATTCCCGCAAGGGAATTGATTCCAGACTGTACCACCGGCCACAAAAACGTCAGTGCAAAACCAATGCCAAGGACAGTGGGGATCATGAGCAGAAACGGAAACCGTACACCGGAAAACATAGAAAAATACCCCTTAAACTGTTTTCCGCCAAATTTATTGAATAGGAATCCGGTGAGGCATCCAATTAAAATACCCCCGAATACACCGGTATCCAGCACCTGTATTCCCATAACAGTCGTCTGTCCCGTACCATAGAGACCAAGCGCACCGGGTTCTGCAAGTTTATTGTAAAAATCCAGCGTGATGTTATTGGCGTTTAAGAACATAAAAAACGACATCAATCCGATCAGGGCAGCGTGACCTTTGTCCTTTTTCGCCATAGCGCCTGCAATTCCCACACAGAAAATAATGCTCAGGTTATTGACCAGAAACATCAGTGTGTTGTAGATCAGCTTTCCGATCAGTTGAAAGGGTGCAGCCTGTAAAAAAGTTAATTTTTCAGTGATCGCTGTGTTTGTCAGTAAAATACCAAGGATCAGAACCGTACCTGCAACGCCCAGATACATCAGAGGCTGTACGATCGATTTTGAAAATGCTTCGAGAGAAGCTTTGATCTTCTGTTTCATGTTTTTAAATCCCCCTCGTTGGAAATTAAAGTGATAATGTGATAGATCAGGTAACATTTTTCTGAATCTGTCACCTTTTTCTGATAGGCGTTTAAAATATGATCGCCTATTTTTTCTACGCATTCGACTGCTTCGGGATATTCTTCCCAGTTCAGATGCAGAATCGGCATCTCCGCAAGCTGCTTGTCGTTATCATACAGAATCCTTTTTGCAAAGAACTGGAGATGCCGGAGAAACCGCTCATAAAACACGGATTTCTGGTCTAACTGCACGCAGAAATGCTCCTGCACCAGTTTGATGATCTCACCGATCATCTGAAGACTTAAAATCAGCTTATCTGCCCGCTGGTTCAGAGTGGCGTTTACAATGTGCAGCGTAATGAACCCCATTTCATCCTCCGAGATGTGGATTCCCATATGCCTGTAAACAATTTTGGCAGCTTCCCTTGCAAGGGCAAATTCCTTTTTATAAAACTGCCGGATCTCCATAAGCATGGGGTTGTGGAGGACAATCTGGTTTTTTTCGCGTTCCAGCGACATACTGATATGGTCGGTCAGCGTAATGTAGATGTTGTCGTCGAGTGTCAGATCCGATTTTTCGCGTATCATGGATACGATTTCTTCTGCGATCGTCAGATAAATTGCCGGAATTTCTGATACTAGCTTTGCCAGACGGTTTCCAACACTTTTTTCAGCCAGCGTAAAGATTTTTTCAATTTGTTCCTCTTCGATTGTCTCGCCGACTTTTTTCCCAAAAGCCAGACCTTTTCCAAGAACGATCATTTCTTCGCCGTTGTCTTTTTCAACCATCACTACGTTGTTGTTGTAAATTCTTTTGATGTTCATAAGAATCCTCCCCGTCAGGCAAGCCACATCAGCTTATCCTGGGGCTTTACCTGTCCGGTCTCCCTTTTTTGTATCGCACCATAAGCACTGCTGTCAGGAAGAACGACCATGGTGATAGCTTCATAGCCGCAGCTCTTAATTTTGTCAATATCAAAGGTGATCAGAAGCTGACCTTTTTCCACCCGGTCTCCCTGCTCTACCAGCGCCTCAAATCCGTCTCCCTTCATTTCCACCGTATCGATGCCGATATGCAGAATTATGTTCCAGCCGTTATCGCCCGCAATAGCGATGGCGTGACCAGTCGGAAACAGCGCCTCAATAACTCCGTCTGCTGGCGCGTAGAGCTTTCCTTCGGCAGGAATGATTGCAAGTCCGTCCCCCATGGATTTTTCAGCAAACGCCGGGTCGTTTACCGTCTCTAGCGGAATCACTTCCCCAAGCAGAGGACTGCCAAGCTCTTTTCCCGGCGTGGAAGCCGGAACCTCCGATTTTCCTAGAATGCGTGATAAAATGCCCATAAGACCCCCCTTTCTTTTTTCGCGTATGTTCTGTCTGTGTCAGATATTTTTCCACACAAAAAACAGACCTAACCAAACCCTTCAAATAACATAAATGTTATGATAGAATTTGGTTACGCCTGCTTTACCAGTAACGTTCCGCTTTTCTTTATACCCGAATGGTATCAAAAGAAGATTTTTTTGTCAATGTTCGTTTTGTATAAAAAATTCATCTCAAATTTATACAATTTTCATAAACGGCAGCACTGGTCCCACCAATCCGCGGACAAAATCATTTGCCGGCTCATTTTTTATCTTCTCGGGCACATCCAGTTGAACGCTTTCCCCCTCATCCATGACTAAATGCTGCCAAAATTCATCGTCTCTCTAATGTCATTGGCAATAAAAACGATCGTCCTTCCCATCCTGCGGTGCAGCTTTAAAATTTCATCCTGGATCGCCTGCTTTGTGCTCTCATCCAGAGCACCGAAGCTTTATTCAAATCCTAATGGCCACAAAATGGATGTGCCCACACAGTTTTCCCGCCCGTATTATGAATATACCTTAGCACATTTCTATTCAAACATAGCAGCACCTGCATATTTTCCAATACAAGAATTTCCGTCTCCCCTCGATATACATTGACTTTGCTGCTGTTTTCCATTACTATAATGTTATATTTCTTGTACGAGAGGTGTATTTCATGGGAGCGACCATTCGCGACGTTGCAAAAAAAACCGGCTTGTCACTGGGAACGATCAGCAAATATATCAACGGTCAACCCGTGCGGGAATCCAATCGTGTTTTGATCGAACAGGCGATTGCGGAACTGCAATTTAAACCAAACAAGATTGCCAAAGGGTTAAGAAACTCACAGACCTTTTCCGTCGCCGTACTGCTGCCCATGCTCACCTCCAACTTTTGTACCTCTATGATCTCAACCATAGAATCCTACCTGCTGCCGCGAGGATACAGCGTCATCGTCTGCGAGTGTCACAATGACGCGCAAATGGAACTTCAAAAAACAAAATTCCTTCTTGACCGCATGGTAGACGGCATCATACTGATTCCTTACGATACGTCGGGCAGACAGATTGAATTAATTCAGAAAAATCAGACTCCACTTGTCGTTGTTGACCAGCTCATCAAAAACCATCCTGCCGATACGATTATCCTTGATAATCAGACAGCTTCTTATGAGCCCGTTTTGCAGCTTATTCAGATGAACCACAAAAAAATCGCCATTATTACCGGAGGTGAGGACCACTACACCTCACAGGAACGTCTCGCAGGCTACAAAAAAGCTTTGACGGAATATGGACTGCCCATATGCCCTGCATATATCCAGTGCGGAGAATACACGACTGTCGGCGGCTATGACGCCATGCAGCGGCTCGCCGCGCTCGCCGATCCGCCGACCGCAGTGTTTATCAGCAATTACGACATGGAGATCGGGGCTTATCTTGCAATCAACAGCCTTAATCTGCAGATACCGGATGATATTTCTATCATTGGCTTTGACAATCTCCCCCTTGTCAACCTTGTCAAGCCATCCTTATCCTTTTGTGAACAGCCTACGGAGGAAATGGGATTGTCTGCGGCAACGCTTTTATATCGGAGAATGCAAAACGATCTGTCGGATTATCCAAAGACGATTGTTCATACACCCATTTTTCATTTTACCGCCAGCATCCGCACGATTTAGGATTTCCTGCGCTTTTACAGCAAATGACGCACTTTGCGGAAGATCCTTACACAAAAAAGCCAACGCTCCGTAAGTTTACTCACGAAAGCATCGGCTTTCTGCTCCATTATATTTCCAATTCGCAGGGTGCATCGGCATCCAGCTTAACCCTCTGCTCCTCTCCCTGATATGAAACGGTTACATATTGGTCTATGCCAGAGCGGAGCACAGCTTTTTTTAACTGACACTCTGCCCACTCCAAATCCACCGCAACGGCTCCCTCGCACAGCAGACCAGTGATCCGTCCGCTCCTCCATGCATCGGGCAACGCCGGAAGCAATTCAATCCTGCCATAACAACTTCTTACAAACAGACTTGCAATACCGCTTGCCGCACCGAAATTTCCGTCGATCTGAAATACTTCGCGCTCTCCGAATCCATTTCCCAGAGGCGGATGCAGATCAAATAAATTGTCATACGACGACTGCTTGAGCAAATGCTCCAAAAAATGCAGCGCCTGATTCCCATCATTTAATCTTGCGTAAAGATTGATCAGCCATGCACAGCTCCATCCGGTATGGCCGCCTCCATGCTTAAGTCTTCTCTCGATCAGACTTTTTACTGCGCCAATCAGCTCCGGCGTTTCATATTGATTGATCGTAGTGCCCGGATGAAAGCCTGCCAAGCCGGAAAAATGCCGGTGTCCCGGTTCGGGTTCTTCAAAATCTTCGATCCACTCCTGTAACTGCCCGTATTTTCCTATCTGATATTCCGGCATCCTTTTTACAGTATGCTTCACTTCCTGCAAAAATTCATCCTCAATGTTTAGTACCTGAGCAGCTTTGATTACGTTTTGAAACAGCTCCCGGATCAGAGCCACATCCATCGTCGAGCTTACGCTGACCGCACATACACGTCCTTTTTCATCCAGAAATGTATTTTCCGGCGACGTGGATATGGGCGTATGGAAATATCCGTCCGCATCCTGCTCCATCCAGTCGATACAAAACCTCGCCGCACCTGTCATGATCGGATAAATTCTGTTTTTGAGCAGGTCGGTATTTCCCGTATAGCTGTAATAATCATAAATCTGTGCGCTTAACCACACGCCGCCCATTGGCCAGTACGCATACTTTGCGTCTCCTGCCACAGGCTCTGTCTGTCTCCACAGATCGACATTATGATTTGCCGCCCATCCCCGACAGCCGTAATAATTTTCGGCTGTTTTTGCTCCGCTTTCAGACATCTGCTCCAACATCGCCAAAAGCGGCTCATAGCATTCTGTCAGATTACAGATTCCCGCAGGCCAGTAATTCATCTCTATGTTAATATTGATCGTCCAGTTACTGCTCCAGACCGGTCTTATGCCGGCGCTCCAGATTCCCTGTAAATTCGCGGGCTGTGAACCCTCTCTGGAGGATGCGATCAGCAAATATCTGTTAAAATGATAATACAGACTGTATAATCCGTCGTCCTGCGCTCCATTTTTAAACGCTTTCAACCGCTCATCTAACGGCAGATCCGGCTCTGTGCCGCTGTCGAGCCAAAGCTTTGATTTGTGAAATAAGCCTGTGTGATCTAAGAGATGCTCTGCCAGAATATCTTCATATTCCTTTCTTTGCATATCTCCCATAACTTTTTCACAGCACATGGCACAATGTACCACGGAAGCATCGATCTTTCCGGTCTCTTTCCAGTAGCCATCCGCCGCCGTCAAGTACAATTGAATTTCGCTTGCGTTTTCCACCGTAAGCATTCCATTCTGATAGTAAATTCTTCCGTCTGTGTACCCGATTTTTAAATAGCAGCAAAACGGCATTCCCATGTTCTTATACTCATAAACGATCGGATCTTCGCTCGCCACATAATTGGGGTCTACATGACTTGGGGCATTTCCGGTCATCACCATGCCATCCCCGCCGTACTCCGCCAAAAAGTGCGCTAGCTTACTTTCCAGTGTAAACTGTACATGCAGTCCGGCAGAGTCGTCGCAGGTCAGCTTTAAAATCATTGCTTTTGCCGGATAAGAGGAAAAAATTTCGGAATGGTATTTCCTGCCGCCTGCCGTAAAATCAGTAGCGATCATTCCCGTTTCCAAATCCAGCACTCTTTTGTATTCCCGATAGTCCGTCACATTGATATAGCGGTACCTCAATATTCCCAAAGGCATATAAGACTCATTGTATTTCCCCAGCATCTGACCTTCAATAAGCTGCTGCGCCTCAAAAAAGCTGCGGGAGCGGCACAACTCTTTCGCCCGATCAAGAATCCCCCGGTCGATCCTGCGCTCCTGCCGCAGTCCTGTTCCCGACCATAGGGTGTCAAGATTTAGCGTCATATATTCCTCCGGCACACTCCCGTAGACGATCGCTCCCAGACTTCCGTTTCCAATCGGAAGCGCGCTGCAAAATGACGCTGCAGGCGCCTGATACCATAACTTCGTAAACATTGATTCTCATTCTCCTCACCCTATTCTTTTACCGCTCCTGACGTCACACCGTTTACAATATACTTCTGCGCAAACACAAAAATCAAAATCGTCGGTATTGAGATCAGCACCAGCGCGGCATTGTATCTTCCAAGATTTTGTGCGGACATCCCGTAAGCCCCCTTAAAGGCATTGACTGCCACGGTCGTCGTATATGACTCATCCTTCGTCAAGAACATCAGCGGGAACAGAAAATCCTGAAATGACCACATCATCTGCAGCACCACAAGATTGATGACCGCAGGCTTTGCCAGTGGAAAATAAATCTGAAAATAAGTCTGAACAATGGTTGCCCCATCCACATTTGCCGACTCCATCAGCTCTGCCGGCAAACCGTCAAAGAAATTCTTCATCATCAGTACGCCAAATGGAATCGTGATCAAGCACTCCGACAATATAACTGCCAGATTTGTATTATACAGATGAGCCGTCTTATAAATATAAAATAACGGAATGATCAAAACGGGACCTGAAATCGCCAGACACATCACTACCATATTATAAATGATTTTTCTTCCCACAAAATCAATTTTTGAAAACGCAAAGCCCGAAAAAGAGCATATCACCACCAAAAGAAGCGCCGCTCCTACTGCATTGACCGCAGAATTGACAAAATATTTGTAAAACGGTACTCCGTTGACACGGTTCGTGAGCACATACCAGTAATTCTCAAATCCGTTGACCTTCAGCGAATCCTTGATCAGTGAATAAACAGGAATCATCCAAAGAAGCGTCATCACAACCAGAAAAAGCATCATGATCCTTCTGCTTCCTCTGGAAACAGAAAATAAGTCCTTCTCCTGCATTTTTTCTTTCTTCTTCCTCATACCCATTCTACGCCTTCCTTTCCGTCAGTCTTAGCTGAGTAAATGAAATCAGAAATGCAACCGCCAAAATGATGATGGCAGCGGCGCACACCAACCCAATATTTGACCCCGCCGACCTTGTCTGGCGATAGATATAGGTACCGATAATTTCCGTCTTTCCGCCCGGTCCTCCATCCGTCATAAGAAACACGCGCTCCATTTCCCGGAATCCTCCCAGAAGCATGGAGAGAATAATTGTCCTATGCGTGTTTTTCAGCATCGGGTAAATGACGAAAAACAACTGATGCCTTGTTTTTGCTCCATCCATCGTTGCGGCTTCCAGCACACTATCGTTGATCGTAGTCAGATCTGCCGTGTAATACATAATAGGGATGCCGATCAGAAATATTGACACAGAGCAGACCGACATCATGGCAAAGCCAGGATCGGCAAGCCATCTCTGTGCAAGGGCGTCCAGTCCTACGCCTCTGAGCAGCTGGTTTACGATCCCGTTTTTATATTCCAGCGTGGAACTGAACACTGCAGCCATCAACGCGATCGGCAGCATCGACGGAATGAAAAACAACGCATGAAAAAACCGTTTTCCTTTCAGCTTGAAATTTAATATAATTGCGATAAAAAAGCCGAAGGTAAGACCGCAGAAAATATTTGCCGCCGACAATAAAAATGTATTCAGCAGTGATAACCAGAATTTCGAATCAAGCATAATCGTCTTATAATTCTGCATTCCGACAAATGCGGGGTTTTTGAATGTAATCGTGACATCCCTAAAGCTATTGACGATCAAAAAATAGAAGCTGTATCCCAGCAATCCTATAAAAATTATGATCAGGGGCAGGAGAAATAAAAATCCTGCCCTATTATTTCTTTTTTGGCTTTCTCTGCCCAGCCTTTTTACGCTTGCCATAATCCTACCCCCGATAAAAGCTTTCGCATCTTTAATATTTTCCGCTCTCCCATTCCTTCTGGCATGTTTCAAGCGCTTCTTCTACTGTTTTTGTTCCATTGATATAGCTTTGCACTTCAGCGCCTTCAATGTCAGAATATCCAGAAACGTTATTGCGGTCTGCCGTGCCTGTATTGATCAGTTCAACCACGGTATTCCATCCCTCTTTTTCAGTCTCTGTCGCAAACAGACTCTCGTCTACCGCAAATGATGTTTTCGCCGACGTTCCGGTAAGCTGCTTTCCAAAAATATCCGCTCCGTCGCTCAGTGTCAAATAAGCTACAAATTTTGCCGCAGCCTCTTTCTTCTCAGAGTAATCTACAATCCCGATCCCCGAGTCAATATAAGACCTTACCGCAGCCTGACCGCCCTGCGATGCAACCGGCAGCGCCATTGCGCCCACGTCCTCCAGTGCGATCCCGTTCTTCTCTCTCAACTGCTGCGAAAGCAATGGAGATTCCCAGGAACCCATATAATAGACGAGCGCATTTCCGTTGGTAAATTCCTCCGTTGCACTTGCATAGTCTAAATCAAGCACATCTTCGGTAAAAATTCCTTCGTCAAAAAATTTCTTAAATCCTTCAAATGCCGCCTTGTATTCCTCGCTGTTGATTGCTGCATCCTCATATCTCCACGCGTTGTAATAACTTCCCTGCTGTCCTAACACGGTCAGCATCATCTCATCCATGACCCATGCCTCTTTACCGGCAAATACTCCCGCATACTTATCCGGATATTTTTCATGCAGCTTATCCGCCACAGCTTTATATTCCTCGATCGTCGTCGGCACTTCGCATTCCAGCTCCTCCAGAAGCGCCGCGTTGTAATAACCGATCATAGAACCGGAATTAGTCAGCACCAGCATCTTGGTCTCACCGCCTGTAAGCTGATTCCCCTGCTCCAGGGCAGTCGCGGAATAGGACTCTTTCCATGTCTCTCCTGCTGCCTGCGGCATTAACTCATCCAGATTTGCCAGATAATCCGAAATCTCCTCTGCAAATGCAGAAGGCTGCACGCCGATCACATCAATATCCTCCTCCGTACTTAACGCCAACGGCACTTTTTCCTGAAAGGCTTTACTTTCCATGACAGTCATATTGATCTTAATATTCGGATTTTCTTTTTCAAACGCCGCAATCGTTTCCTCCAACTGGTCCGTGCTTGGAAACCATGTCCAGTAATTTAATGTGATCTCATCTGTTTTCCCCGAAGCAGTTGCTTCCGTATCCCCTCCGCAGCCTGCCAGTAAACCGACCGCCATTGCCGTTACTAAAATCGCACTGATTCCTTTTCCCCTCATACTCCTTCTCTCCTTTACCGTTTTGTTTTTCTCAAAAAATGAACCGGTTCATTTTTTGAGAAAAACAAAAAAACTCAAAAAGCTGTACAAAAACTTTTTCTTTTGTACAGCCTAATGCTAGCATATTCCTTTTTTCCTGTCAATAAAATTCTGATACTTCTGTCAAAATGTCAAATTTTCCACTTCTTTTTTTGTCATTTTTGCACAACACCTTGTTCTTTTTCAATCGTTCAACTGCTTTCTGTACTTCTGCATTTCTTTTCCACCGACTTGTTCGATTCCCGCAAAAGAAAATCCCAGCTTTTTCGCAAAATGAACAGACAGACGGTTTTCCGGTTCGATGAGACAATAAATCTCACTCTGCCCCAATTCCTCCTTCGCATAGTTTAGGATCGCTGTGCACACCTCTGTCGCAATCCCCTTTCTCTGATAAGGGACGCCAACCGCGTAGCCAAGCTCTATTGCCCCGTTTAGCTCCTCCCTGTGCTCTAATCCCGCACGTCCGATCAGCGCTCCCGTCTCCTTATCACACACAATCCACATCCCGTACCCGTAAAAGCCATACATATGACGGATGTATGCCTGCTGATATTCCTTCTCCTGCTCATAAGGATAGAGCGGCTCAATATATTCCGTCATGCCCTCCCCCTCATACAGCTCAAAAAGCGCATCGAGATAGTCCATCGAAAATTCTTTTACCACGCAGCGATCGGTTCTAAAAATTGTCCACGGCAGTCCGTGATGACGTTCATAGACGCGTGTAAGAAAGGACAACCCAACTTCTTCAAAGCCCTCTGCCCACATCGTGACGTCTGCACCCTGACCTTCCTGTGCGAAAGCTTCCTCCTCCGTCTCTTGTACTGTTTCTTCCCCTCCGGCGGGCGCCAGATAGCCGAGCGCAGCCATGGAAAGCGCAGCTGCCGCACGCAGCTCCTGCACATTTTCGGAAATAAAAATACTTTGCGCAGTCTGAAAACGATGCAGGTCTTCCTCTCTGCCCAAATCTATCAGGCAGACGTCTCCTCCTTTTGCGGCATCACGTTTGAGATTTTCTATCAGCTGCTGCCGGCATATTTCCGGCAGACTTCCAATTACAATATAATGTAGCTTTAACATTTTTCTCTGCTCCCAGAATCAATCATCCAATGTCTTTTCCTCTATTGTATTTCTGCCGCTCTTTCTGAGCAAGTATATTTTATGCTTTGTCCCATGTGTTTTTCTAATAAAAACGGATTACGCCTTTACGAACGTCATATTTTTCGATACAATACCGTTGTGCGGTGCTTCGCACCACAGGAAAATGAGACCGCTTACGGTCAGAAAGAGGTTACACATGGCAAATCCAATCATTACTATTGAAATGGAAAACGGCGATATCATGAAAGCGGAGCTTTATCCGCAGATCGCACCAAATACGGTCAATAATTTTATCAGCTTAATCAACAAGGGATATTATGACGGTCTGATCTTCCACCGCGTCATCAGCGGTTTTATGATTCAGGGCGGCTGTCCGGACGGCACGGGAATGGGCGGTCCGGGCTATCAGATTCCCGGAGAGTTTAGTCAGAACGGCTTTGTAAACGATTTGAAGCATACCGAGGGCGTGCTTTCTATGGCAAGAGCCATGCATCCGGATTCTGCCGGCAGCCAGTTCTTCATCATGCATAAAAATTCTCCGCATTTAGACGGTGCTTATGCAGCTTTCGGCAAGATTACCGAGGGAATGGACGTTGTCAATAAAATTGCGGAGACGACAACCGATTACGGCGACAGACCGGTAGCTCCGCAGGTCATGAAGAAGGTGACTGTTGAGACTTTTGGCGAGGAATATCCCGCGCCGGAGACGTGCTAGTGTACTAGTACAACATTAAATAAATAACTAGCCAAATATCATGTATGGTGTTATACTTATAAT
>ERZ772969.113-NODE-113-length-87068-cov-4.673256_pt1 | contig 87068 bp, 68 predicted proteins | sample MGYA00511676_ERZ772969 | MGnify/ENA primary metagenome ERZ772969 (study PRJEB29015, sample SAMEA2737651) | human gut metagenome | biome: human gut; feature: human-associated habitat; material: faeces | place: China | collected 2012 ... | reverse complement strand
ATGGAACAAATAAATTTGTTCCATCTGAGCGTGCTCGCGAGGGCTTTGCCCTCATATCAGAAATGAAATGCCGGACTGTTACTATTTGCTTATAAATGACATATTTATAATTGATTTTTTATTCATTTTGTTATATAATATGTATAAATTTATTTATATTTTTGTTTTTTAATGTTATTTTTGTTCATTTTCTTTTGGATGATTTTAAAATACAGTTTATAAATACTATTATGAAAAAATTTTATAGATATGTTTATTTAACTAATATGCTAAATAAAGATTGGAGGCTTTATGAACATAAGAGATTTTATGGACTTACAAAAATTGCAGGACATTCAAGACAGCTTTTCAAATGCTACCGGTCTTGCAGCTATTGCGGTTGATAATGATGGTGAATATATTACGGAGGGGAGCAATTTCACCGATTTTTGTATGAAATACACAAGAGGCTCTGAGCTTGGCAATAAACGCTGCATTAAATGTGACAATGAAAATCATGGTACATATTTCTGCCATTCAGGTCTTATGGATTTTTCTATAGATATTATGGTCGGTGATGAGAAAGTAGGTTCTGTTATAGGAGGACAGGTTCTTCCTTCTCCTCCTGATGAAGAAGAATTCAGAAAAAAAGCTGTAGAACTTGGCATAAATCCTGATTCATATATCACGGCTCTTCGCAAGGTTCCTATCAGAACTGAAGAACAGATTCACTCTTCTTGTGAACTTTTAAAACAGATTGTAAACCATGTTGTAAATCTTGAATATTTCAAGAATACAAACGGCGGTAAACTGAGTACACTCAGCGAAGAGATTAAACACGCAACTGATGTTATTCAGAAGATTAATACTAATACACGTTCGCTTAACTCTATTGCCAATAAGCAAAAGATGCTTTCACTAAACGCATCTATTGAAGCTGCGAGAAGCGGTGAAGCCGGTGTTGGTTTTGCAGTAGTTGCAAAGAGTATGGGAGATCTTTCTTCTCAATCCGCAACTATATATAGTGACATTGAAAAATCTGTTGTTGAAATTACTTCAACTATAGAAAAACTTGCTTCATTATTTGAAGAAGAATAATTATATTGCTTTTAACTCCTTTGGAGTTTGACATAATTTGTTTTTTTGTTTTTTATTTTTCATGTGTTTCCTTGTAAAATAAGAGGTATGGCATCTGCCACACCTCTTATTTTCATTTATCCGGTTTTCCCCGGATATCTGCATTTCTGATTTATCAAAATAATATGCTCTCAAATTCTGATATAAGCCAGACGAATATTGTCAATTTTCTTCACAGCCTGCCAATAACACTAATTGCTGTCACATCATATCAGAGAAAAAATGCCTGATAATTTTAAAATCTGAAATCTCTCTTACCATCATGTAATTCTTTGAGATATTCCATAGCTTTGTTTCTTACATTTTCGTTTGGAACTTTGAGTATCTCCTCGGCAATAAGTGCCTCACCCTTTTTCTTTGTATCTTCTGAAGCATAATCTTCAAGATATTCCTTGAGTGTCATAAGTGCATTTGGCTGACAACAGTTTACTATCTGACCGCTCTTTAACAGAGACATAAATCTGTCTCCTGTTCTTCCTGCCCTATAACAAGCCGTACAGAAACTTGGAATATAACCAAGTCCGATAAGCCAGTTTACTACCTCGTCAAGTGAACGGGTATCGCTTACATCAAACTGCGATGTTGTCTCATCTCTGACAGGTTCAACATATCCGCCTACGCTTGTGCGTGAACCACCGCTTATCTGTGAAATACCGAGGTGTAAAACTTTTTCTCTTGTTTTCTGTGACTCTCTTGTAGATACTATCATTCCCGTATAAGGAACTGCAATTCTTATAACGGAAACTATCTTTTCAAATATATCATCAGGAACAGCATTTGAAAAATCTGCCGTATCAATATCATCTGCAGGACATATTCTTGGGACGCTTATTGTATGCGGTCCTACACCATGAACAGCTTCGAGATGCTCTGCGTGCATGATTATTCCGACAAGTTCATAGAGATATGTCTCAAGACCAAACAATACTCCAAGACCTACATCATCAATTCCGCCCTCCATTGCTCTATCCATTGCTTCCGTATGATATGCGTAATTGTGTTTTGGACCTGTAGGATGAAGTTCTTCATAAGCCTTTTTATTGTAAGTTTCCTGGAATAGTATATATGTTCCTATTCCTGCTTCTTTAAGTTTTGCGTAATCCTCAACCGTTGTGGCCGCAATATTTACATTTACACGGCGGATTGCACCATTCTTATGCTTGATACTGTAAATTGTCTTGATACTTTCAAGGATATATTCCAGAGGATTGTTGACCGGATCTTCTCCTGCTTCAAGTGCAAGACGCTTATGTCCCATATCCTGCAATGCTATAACTTCTTTTCTTATTTCTTCCTGTGTAAGTTTCTTTCTCGCAATATGCTTATTTTTAGCATGATAAGGACAATATACACATCCGTTTACACAATAGTTTGAGAGATAAAGCGGTGCAAACATAACTATTCTTCTGCCATAAAACTTTTCTTTAATATCAATGGCTATCTGTTTCATCTGCTCATTGCACTCAGGTATATCACACTCCATAAGGACTGCGGCCTCTTTGTGTGAAATTCCCTTTGCGAGTTTTGCCTTTTCAAGAATCGCATCTACAACTTCCCTATTGCTCTTGTTTTTCTTTGCATAGTCTATACATTCTAATATTTCCGCATCGTCTATAAATTCCTCTGCGTGCATTGATTTTGGATTGTAACTCATGTTTTTTTCTCCTTTTATTTTTTGGAATAAACCGCTTTGGCACTGACACCGTCTAACATTCCGAGTTTTCCTGAAACCGCACTTATCACATTGTTTGGTGCATCCATGACAATACTTATCACCGACACATTTTTTTCACGGTAGGGCATTCCCATCCTCCCGATAATATACTTATTGTACTCATGTAAAAGTTCGTTTACCTCAGAAACACTGTCCATATTTTCAACGATTATTCCAAGTATCGCTATCCTGGTTTCCATAAATAATACCACTCTTTCTAAATTTAAAAAAGCCATATCCCGTTAAGACATGACTTTTTATTTATAAACACAGTAAATTCAGCATGATATAACCATTCGACAATTATTTTCGATAAATATTTTCAATCTTAAATATACCGTTAATACCACAATAAGTCCAAACAGTGATGTATATGCCACTTTTACTTTACAATCTATAATTTGTTTTTCATGCCTTTGCGTCAGGACTAACCTTTCGTTTCAGAGCCTTGAATAGTATAACACCATGATAAAAATTTATCAATAGGTTTTTATACTGACAACTGACGCCAAGAATATGTTTATAATTTTATGTTCAGGGACGCTTTCGCTCGGAGAACTGCATAACGGTACATAAGCGGTCACAATACGACCGCTAAATACCGATGCATTTCTAACGCCCTTCAATCAGAATTATAAACATATTCTTGGCTGACTATTGTAAATATATCAATTTTTATTAATAATATTGTATTTTATAATATGTTATTTATATTTCTCTCTCATAACACCACCAGTTTCCATCATAGAGCGTGCTTTCTCCGACTTTTATAAAGTTTAGACTTTTGTAGGCGGCAAGTGCTTTTTTGTGATTTTTGTCTACGAGGTAATGAGCACCTTTTATCCCTCTGTCCGCTATTATTTTCAGGAGTTCTTTTAACATCTTCGGTGCTATCTTTTTATTCTGCCACTCTGTTTTTACTACAAGTCTGGCTATTTCTACTGACGGTTTTAATGTTTTACTCCAGCATTTTAGATTTTCTACTTCTTTGTCATCGTCTATTGATATAGCTCCGACTATTTCTCCCGTTTCTGTTTTCATGCAGAACAATGCATCTCTTTCTAAGTCTCCCCATGTTATCTCCGTATTTGGATAATGCTCATCCCATGTGCAGAACTTTGAGCCTTTTGCCTGCTCATAAAGACCTGTTATTTCTTCTATATCACTTGCTGCTGCCTGATATAATTTTACATTTTCAGTCAATTTTTCTCTCCTGTCTTTTATTTTTTTATTAGGTAATTGCGAAACTATCATAAATCTTGATTAAATTGCGCAGATATAACAAATAGTGTTAGTCGGCATTTTTGTCGTCGTCAGCACTTAATCAGCGTTTTTTGCTGATTTATGTACTGCTACGAACGACAACATAGCGAGAGCGTGCCGACGATATTATTTGTTATATCTGTGCAATTAACATAACATATAATTAGTTTCACAAATGCCTATATCACATATCTATTCATTATCTGTCCCCTGCACTTCTTCTATCACACAGGTATGATGCTTTTTGTCTTTTCCCTCCGCATCATAGCTTATCCCTACAAGAAGTATTTTGTCGCTATAGCCTGACAATGCACCATGGTATCTGTTTTCTTTTATCTGTTTAATTGCCGTGTCTGCCGATTTATTATATTTTAATTCTACCACCATTGCCGGTCTGACCCCCGCATTTGCCCTAGGAATAAACACAAAATCTGCAAATCCTTTTCCGGCAGGCATTTCACGGACAATATTATAATATCCCGGTGCTGTAAAATATGCCATTGTAAGAACACAGCTAAGCGAATTTTCATCATTGTACTTTAATACTGATGTGTAAGCATCATGAGCAAGCTCTATAAGTTCGGCAACTCTTTCTGCATTTCCATCTATAGTTTCAAAAAGCAGTTCATCGCAAGTTGAAATCGCTTTTGCAATCTCTTTCCACCCACCTGTTTGCAATGCAAGTTCAAATGCAGTTGCCACTTCATAGTTTGGCACATATGCACTCTTTCTGTCCGCATCATATCCAAGATAACCCAAATGTATCAATGCCGTTAAAGCATCATCTTTTGATGCAATAGTTGAAAAATCATTTTGAAATGTATTTGGATTTACCATGACTTTTCCACCTGCAAGCATCTTCATAATATCATCCTTTAGTCCTGCATAATTCATCGTTATAAATGTATTTATTGATGCAAATGAAGATGTATTTCTCCAGTATGAATCAAAATCATTTCTCTCTATTGCCATAGAAACAGAGTTTGGATTATACATATGAATACCGTCAATCAAATATCCGTTGTACCATGCTTTCATACTGTCAAAATCCATATCAAACCGCTTGCATAATCCTGTAACTTCATCTTCCGTAAAACCATAATATTTTGTAATCGGACTTGATTTTAACATTGTATATTCACTGAAATTATTTAAAGCTGACTCATCTTTAATCTTTTTTATCGGTAAAATTCCCGTAATATATGCCAATGCGAGAAAAGATTTTGACTCCTCCGATTTAAACAGCGAGTGTAAAAACTGTAAATACTCGTGTACCAACTCTTTGTCATCGCTGTTTCTGATAACGCAATCCCACTCATCAATTATTATCACAAACTGAATTTCTGTTATCTCATAAATCTCCTGTATCAGCAAATATAAATCTTCATTATAATCTAATGTATCGCCATATTCTTTCTTAAAATCCTTACATATTCTCTTTTTAATTGTGTCTGCCAAATCTTCTTTATGAAAATCCCAGACTGATGAAATATCTAAATGGATAACATTATATTTGTTCATGTATTTCCTATAGTATGCACTATCCGCAATTGCTGTGTCATCAAAAAGATTTGACGAATCACAGCCAAGACTATAATATGCATCTATCATTCCAGCCGCATGTGATTTACCAAACCGTCTTGCATGACTTACAGCAACGCATCTGCCACTCGTCCCCAGCAGACCGTTAAGATATTCCAAAAGTCCTGTTTTATCCACATATATCCTGCTGTTTTTGTCACCTGTAAAGCTCCCATTCTTTGGATTAAAATATACACCCATTATATATCACCTCATAATTTCCGTTATGTTATTTTATATGATATTTAATCAAAAGATATTTTTTCCAAAAAATAATGTTATGGATTTTTATCTGCTTTTGACTATTACATCATATATGAAAACAGTTTGCTGTCTGCCTTTAACCCTTGCATCTTTTATTCCAAGTATAACACATATCACAAAACCTTAAAAGAACAAAGTCGGTTAAAAAAGACCCTGCACAGCATTTCCACCATGCAAGGTCTTTTATATAAGATGATATATATTTTGATTTTACTTCCAGCTCAGTTTAATCTGTAAATAATGATGTTGAATAATATCTGTCACCACTGTCTGGTAATAATACTACAATATTCTTTCCTTTGTTTTCTGCTCTTTTAGCATACTCGACTGCTGCTGCAAGTGCTGCTCCTGATGAGATACCTACGAGGATACCTTCCTCTTTTGCAATCGTCTTGCTATATTTAAATGCATCATCATCCTTTATAGGCAAAACTTCGTTATAGACTTCTGTACTAAGTGTCTTTGGAACAAATCCTGCACCTATTCCCTGAATCTTATGTGCTCCTGCGTGTCCCTGTGAAAGTACAGGTGATGTTTCAGGCTCAACTGCTATAACTTCAATTTCAGAATTTTTAGCTTTTAGATACTGACCTACTCCGGTAAGAGTTCCACCTGTTCCCACACCTGCTACAAATGCATCTACTTTTCCATCCGTGTCATTCCAGATTTCAGGACCTGTTGTCTTTTTGTGGGCAGCAGGGTTTGCAGGGTTCTCAAACTGTCCCGGTATAAAACTGTTTTCTATCTCTTTTGCAAGTTCCTCCGCCTTTGCAATAGCACCTTTCATTCCCTTTGTTCCGTCTGTAAGTACAAGTTCAGCACCATATGCCTTTATAATATTTCTACGCTCGATACTCATTGTCTCTGGAAGTACAATGATGATTCTGTATCCCTTTGCTGCTGCGATTGCTGCAAGTCCGATACCCGTATTTCCCGATGTCGGCTCAATGATAGTTGAACCCTCTTTTAAAAGACCTTTTTCCTCTGCGTCTTCTATCATCTCTTTTGCTATTCTGTCCTTAACACTTCCTGACGGATTGAAATACTCAAGTTTTGCAAGAATTTTTGCTTCAAGATTAAATGCCTTTTCAATATGTGTAAGTTCTACAAGTGGTGTGTTTCCGATAAGTCCAAGTGCACCTTTATATATATTTGCCATAATAATAATCCTCCTGTTTATGTTATAGCTATATTCTAACACTTAATGAAGTGTCAGAATATAACTGTTTATTTTACTTTACAATGTTTTTTATTTACTGAACTGCCTTAAATGCTTCATCAAGATCTTCAATAATATCGTCAATGTTCTCTGTTCCGATTGAAAGTCTTATAGTATTTGGCTTGATACCCTGGTCTGCAAGTTCCTCTTCGTTAAGCTCTGCATGGGTTGTTGATGCAGGGTGGATAACAAGTGATTTAACATCTGCTACATTTGCAAGGAGTGAGAAAAGTTCAAGGTTATCGATAAATTCTTTTGCTTTGTCTGCATCTCCCTTAATCTCAAATGTAAAGATAGAGCCACCGCCATTAGGAAAATATTTTTTATAAAGACGCTGCTGCTCAGGGTCTTTGGATACTGACGGATGATGAATAGCCTCTACAAGTGGCTGTTTCTTAAGGTAATCTATTACTTTAAGTGCATTCTCTATGTGTCTCTCCACACGAAGTGACAATGTCTCAAGCCCCTGAAGGAATATCCATGAATGTATAGGCGAGATAGTAGCTCCTGTATCACGAAGAAGGATAGCTCTGATTCTTGTAACAAAAGCTGCCGGACCTGCTGCATCAGCAAAACTTATTCCATGATAACTTGGGTTTGGCTCTGTAAGCTGTGGAAATTTACCTGATGCTTTCCAGTCAAACTTTCCTCCGTCAATAATAACACCACCGATAGTCGTTCCGTGACCACCGATAAACTTAGTAGCTGAATGAACTACAATGTCTGCTCCATACTCGATAGGACGAAGAAGATAAGGTGTTGCAAATGTGCTGTCGATAACAAGTGGAATCTTATGTGCGTGTGCTATCTTGGCGATTGCTTCTATATCTGTAACTTCTGAATTTGGATTTCCAAGAGCCTCTATGTAAAGAGCTTTTGTATTGTCCTTGATAGCAGCTTCAAAAGCTGATGGATCAAGCGGATCAACGAATGTTGTCTCAATATTGTAATCTACAAGTGTATGTGCAAGAAGGTTGTATGTTCCTCCGTAGATATTCTTTGCTGCAACGATATGGTCTCCTGCAAGTGCAAGGTTCTGAATAGTGTATGTAACTGCTGCCGCACCCGAACCAACTGCAAGTGCTGCAACACCACCTTCAAGTGCTGCTATTCTTTTCTCGAAAACATCCTCTGTAGGATTTGTAAGTCTTCCATAAATATTACCTGCATCCTTAAGACCAAATCTGTCAGCGGCATGCTGTGAATTGTGGAATACATAAGATGATGTCTGGTAAATAGGAACTGCTCTTGCATCTGTAACTGCATCTGCTGTTTCCTGACCAACATGTAACTGTAATGTTTCAAATTTAAAATTTCTATCTGCTCTTGATTTCTTACTCATATATCTGTCCTCCATATATCAATTCTATTCTTTGTTTGTGTCTGTATTCTTTACTTCCAATCAATAAGTATCTTTCACTCTCAGCTTGACTTTCAGCAAAAAAATATCTTTGCTCTCAGCTTTTAGTTCTTTCATCACTTTCGCTCGGTCTTTTTTTAATATATATCAACGGCAACAGTAATCATGCCACCATTTAAAGCTGCACATTCGACTGTCTTTCATTGTGTAGTCAACTAAAAATCGTCTGTTTATCATTTAACTCCCTCCATACTCTACTTGTCATATATTTCATATTACCTTGGTATGATTTGCTGACAAAAATTATAATACTCTCTTATTCCTACTTTGTCAATAGGAAATATATATTTTTTTACTAATGTGTAACAGTTCAGCCATAAAAAGATAATTGGCAATACAATGAGCTTGTTCATTGTATTGTTAAGTACCTTTTTATGGTAGAATAGCCTTTCATTTCTGAAATGAGTAAACATAAGCTGCAAAGCAGCGACTGACAGCTCGCTGGCAGGTTTATGAATGTAAGAAATGCAAGGCTGAACTGTTACACTAATATCTAGTTATCCATCCGCCGGCAGCTATCACATCCCCATCATAAAATACAATAGCCTGTCCCGGTGTGACTGCCCTCTGCTTCTCATCAAACACACATTTTAATCTTCCGTCTTTCTCTGGGTAAACAATACATGGCGAACCCTGGTGTGCATATCGTATCTTTCCGATAAACCTCGTCGGCTCTGTTATATTCTCAACCGACATATAGTTTATATTTTCGACATATACCGTATCTGAAAATACACTCTTTCCGTCACCTAAAACTATCTCTCTCGTGTCAGGACATATTTTATTTATATAATAAGGCTGTGTAGACGGAAGTCCAAGTCCTTTTCTCTGTCCTATGGTATAGTGTTCTATTCCCTTGTGGACTCCGAGAACGTTTCCGTTTTCATCCACAAAATTTCCGGGAACTGTCTTTTTTCCTGTCTCTCTCTCAATAAAACCTGCATAATCATGGTCAGGTACAAAGCATATATCCTGACTGTCACTCTTGTGTGCGACTTCAAGACCTATTTTTTCTGCAATCTCTCTTATCTGGTCTTTATTATATTCACCAACCGGCATAAGCGTTCTTCTAAGCTGCTCCTGACTGAGATTAAAAAGCACATATGTCTGGTCTTTCTTCTTTGTCGCAGACATTTTGATGGTATATCTGCCATTGTCAAGTTTCACTATTCTTGCATAGTGGCCTGTAGCAATATAATCAGCACCTATCTCCATCGAACGCTGTAAAAGTGACTGCCATTTAACATACTTGTTGCAGGCTATACAAGGATTAGGCGTATGTCCCTTTTTATATTCATCGACAAAATAATCTATAACATATTTCTGGAAATCATCCCTGAAATTCATTACATAATAAGGTATGTCAAGCTGTGCAGCCACACGCCTTGCTTCCTCCACTGCTGACATTCCGCAGCAGCCTCCCTCATGCTCAACTGTGCAGGCATCTTCCTGCTGCCATATCTGCATCGTAACCCCGATAACATCATATCCCTGTTCTTTCAATAAATAAGCCGCAACCGATGAGTCAACACCGCCCGACATTCCAACAACAACTTTCTTCTTCATATATCCAAAACCTTTCTTAAAACTCATTCAGTCAGACAGATATTCACAATCCACTCTGCTCATTTCACAATTTCCACAAAACAATAATAGCCGTACCATAAAAGATAAATGTACCTTTTTATCATACACTATCTTTTACAATACGACCACTACTTTTAGTCAGCAACTCTCTAGTATTCTTCCTCAGGAGCTTCCTCTTTTTCACTTATATCATTTACAGGCTTTTCAAGTCCTTCGATCTTAATACCATTCTTCTCTGCATAATCCCAGAGTGCTGCATGTATAGCTTCCTCTGCAAGAAGTGAACAATGAACCTTAACAGGTGGAAGTCCGTCAAGTGCTTCCATAACAGCTTTATTTGTAACCTGTAAAGCCTCCTGAACTGTCTTTCCTTTTACAAGCTCAGTTGCCATACTGCTTGTTGCAACTGCCGCACCACATCCAAATGTCTTAAACTTTACATCTTGTATAATTCCATTATCATCAATATCAAGGTACATTCTCATAATGTCACCGCATTTTGCGTTACCAACTGTACCTACACCGCTTGCGTCTTCTATCTCTCCGACATTTCTTGGATTGTTGAAATGATCCATAACTTTTTCACTGTACATAGTAAGCCTCCATTCTGTGTTTTTATCTATTTATTATTCTTTACAAAATCCTCATAAAGAGGCGACATACTTCTAAGTCTCTCGATAATTCCCTTAAGTTTGTCTACCGTAAAGTCAACTTCTTCCATTGTGTTTTTCTCTGATAAAGTAAGTCTCAATGAACCATGTGCTATCTCGTGCGGAAGTCCGATGGCAAGTAAAACATGTGAAGGATCAAGTGAACCTGATGTACATGCTGAACCGCTCGAACCACAGACACCGTTCTGGTCAAGTAAAATGAGCATCGACTCGCCCTCGATAAACCTGAAACATACATTTACATTGTTTGGAAGTCTTTTAACTTTATCACCATTTAATTTAGCGTAAGGGATTTCTTCCATAACTCTGCTTATAAGATGGTCTCTGAGCTTTGTCTCATATTCCATTCTCTCTTTCATATTGTCTCTTGCAAGCTCAACAGCTTTTCCTATTCCGACAATACCCGGAACATTGTGAGTACCTGCTCTTCTCTGTCTCTCCTGTGCTCCGCCGTGAACAAATGAACCTATTTTTACACCTTTTCTGATATACATGATACCGATTCCCTTAGGTCCGTTTATTTTGTGACCGCTTGCACTGAGCATATCTATATTCATCTCATCAACATTCATAGGAATATGACCGAATGCCTGAACCGCATCAGTATGGAACAATACACCATGATCTTTAGCAATCTTTCCTATCTCAGCTATAGGCTCTATCGTACCAATCTCATTATTTGCTGTCATGATTGAAACAAGTATCGTGTCAGGTCTTATCGCTTTTTCAACATCAGCAGGATTTACAAAGCCGTTCTCATCTACATCAAGATAAGTAACTTCAAATCCTTTTTTCTCAAGATATTCACAAGTGTGCAAAATAGCATGATGCTCTATCTTTGAAGTGATAATATGCTTGCCTTTGTTTGCGTAAGCATCGGCAGTTGCCTTTAATGCCCAGTTATCAGATTCACTTCCACCGCCGGTAAAATAAATCTCTTCCGTTCTTGCACCAAGAAAGTCTGCAATAGTCTTTCTTGCATCCTCAACAGCTTTCTTACTGTTTCCTGCAAAACTATATATACTTGATGGATTTCCATAAAACTCAGTAAAATATGGTTTCATAGCATCAAACACTTCAGGATATACCTGCGTGGTAGCCGCATTGTCCATATAAATACATTTACTCATATTTGTCCACTCCTTTGTCTATATAATAAATTTTATTTTCTAACGAAAACTCTTATCAACAAGGATTATTATAACATTGCTTTTTTCAATGTCAACATGATAATTACCGTATATATGTAATCTTATTGAAAACATTTATCAATAAACCTTTTTGACAGATTGAGTAGAAAAAAAACTTGAACATCAAAGTATAAACTCCAATGTACAAGTTTTAAACTCTCAATATGTAAATGCACCAGGAGGGATTTGAACCCTCACGAAGTCACCCCCGACGGATTTTGAGTCCGTTGCGTCTGCCGTTCCGCCACTAGTGCATATTGTGCTGTCACAACATTTGCTATCATATCATTAAACATCCGAAATGTCAACAATATTTTTTCTTTTTTCAACTCATCCCCGAATGATTTTATTGAAAAGAAACTGCCACATAATCACAATCAAAAATGCGGCAGATTATTTTCAATAGGAATATTAATAATTATGTAGATATATTAACCAATAACTTTCTTAACAGCCTCTAAAACTCTATCTGCCTGGAATGGCTTAACAATAAAGTCTTTAGCTCCATTCTGAATAGCTTCAATAACCATTGCCTGCTGTCCCATTGCTGAACACATGATAACATTTGCTCCGGCATCAGCTTCTTTAATCTTCTTTAAAGCCTGAATACCATCCATCTCCGGCATAGTAATATCAAGTGTAACTAAATCAGGCTTTAACTCTGTATATTTCTGGATAGCGACAACCCCATTTTCAGCCTCACCGACTACATTGTAACCACCTTTTGTTAAAATATCCTTTACCATCATGCGCATAAATGCGGCATCGTCAACAACTAAAATATTATTTCCCATGGTCATTCTCCCTTGCATAAATTAATAACAGATCTTATTTTATAACATAATCTGCCCAAAACTAACTTTTCTTTTGTCAGTCCTATAGACTACAATCTTGATAAGATTATATATCTTTTAATTCTTTGTGTCAAGTAAAATGGATTATCTAAAAGCATTTACTTTAAAAATACTTATGACTTCCCCATAAATTACTTCTTTTAAGATCAAGATATTCGCTATATGCTTTTTCCAGTATCTGCTTTTCATTTGAAAATTTGAGCATATGATATGCTTCATGATACTTATAATATCCTGAGTCTACAAAATATTCCTCCTTCTGAGGTTTACTGTGATAACTGTCTGCCATCATAAGATACCAGTGTACATCTTTTACTACTGTGTCATTTGGTGTGTTAAAGGTATATTGGCTCTTGCCAACATATTTGATAATACTGGCAGCCACATTCGTTTCTTCTTTCACTTCCCTTAAAGCAGTTTCCTTATATTCCTCGCCTGCTTCGACTGTCCCCTTTGGAAGAACCCAGCCATCATAACGATGTTTATAATTCTTGTAGAGCAATAAGATTTTTCCTCTAAAAATCACCACGCCGCCACAGCTCGTTGCTTCGATCATTGCAATTCCTCCTTGGTGTGCGTGTACATATTGTGTATATTATACCCTTTTTAACATACTTTTGCAACAAATTTTCAAAATCCCGCAATTTATAACTAATTCCCCAGATACTCACTAAACATTGCTTTTGCTATTGGCACTGCATACCTGTTTCCTGTTCCTGCTGCCTCGACCACTATACTCACCGCTATCTTAGGCTTATCTGCCGGTGCAAATCCCACAAACCATGCATGCGAGTTTCCCTTTGAATTAAATTCAGCAGATCCTGTCTTTCCGGCAGCCTTATAAGAAAATCCGTTAAGTGCAGTTCCTGTTCCCTCACTGACAACGGCTTTCATCAGTTTCTTTACCGTTCCTGCTGTTTTTTTGTCTATTATATTTCCTATTTTTTTAGGTGAATAGCTTTTAACCGTCTTTCCGGCATCATTTTCCGTATGATCGACTATATACGGTGTCATCATTTTTCCATCATTTGCTATCGTACTGCTTATAAGTACATTCTCAAGAGGTGTTATTCCCGTCTTTCCCTGACCTATAGATGTCTGCATTACCTCATATTTATCTGACTTTCTGTTAAGTACAAAACTGCTTTTCTTATAATCAAAGTTTACTGAAAGACTCTTGTTAAAATTAAATTTTTCGCATAATTCCCTGAATTTATCCACATTAAGTTTTAAGCCTATATCTGCGAATGAACAGTTACATGATTTTGCAAATGCCCGTCTTAAATCTACTTCCCCGTGTCTTTCCCCGGCATAACACCTTATCCTGTTACCATAAAATGAATCTGAGCCTTTACACACATATCTGTATTTTTTATAGCTGTCCTGATTTTCAAGAATATATTCAGTTGCAGTCATTATCTTAAATGTAGAGCCCGGAGGATATAACCCTTGAGTTGCCCTGTTTAGTAATGCCGACTCCGTGCTGTTCCCGGATATTAGTTTACTCCAGTCCTTAGAAACATTGTTTGGGTCATAGTCGGGTTTTGAAACCATAGCAAGAATCTTTCCTGTTGACGGTTCCATCGCAACAACTGCTCCTTTATAACTTCCAAGTGCATTATACGCCGTTTTCTGAAGTTTGTAGTCAAGTGTGGTTATAACATTATCCCCAGGCTTTTTTTCTCCCTTGAAATCTGAAAAAAGCTGTTCGGCTGGATTTGCATGGGAAGTAAGCAGCGGATAACACTGACTTAATTCCACTCCCGTCATACTGTTTGTAATTCTTCCGACGGCATGGCAGAACATATTTTTATATGGATAATATCTTGTATCATTTCCATGTTTGTCTGTTATCGTCTTTGCAAGTACCTTTCCGTCAGCAGATACTATATCGCCACGCTTTACTTTTTTGGCAAGTACCTCCTGCCTTTTATTATATGAATTATTTATTATATCCGCACTGTCACGCACCATAAATCTTGTAATATACAAAACCATTGCAAGAAATAGTGCAACAAAGCAATAGGTTACTACCAATATCTGACGGTTTCCCATTTTTCTTTCTCTGTTTTGAACATCCTGTTGACGCATATCGGAGTCATGTCCGCTCCCCCCTGCCCCCCTGATGCTTCGTCCTATTCTTACGCTTCTGCCGGCTCTCTTTAAATCCGTGTTCCGATTTTTCCCTGAATTTTTTTCTCTGCTCCTGTCATTATGACTCCGCCTCATCATCATCCCCCCTTTTATTGTTTATAACATATAATCCCTGTATTATAGCAAACAGTATCAGTGTACTTGTGACTGAACTTCCTCCGTAACTTACAAGCGGCAGGGTAACTCCGGTAGATGGAATAAACTTTGTAACTCCGCCTATTGTAAGAAATACCTGAAACATATATTCAACACTTAAGCCGAGTGCAGTAAGCTTATAAAATCTATTTTCTATCTTCAAAGAAATATTTATAAACATTATAAAGCAGCTTATCTCCACAAGTATAATGCATATACCAAAAAAAACTCCCATCTCCTCGCATATAGCAGAAAAGATAAAATCTGTTTTTGAAACGGGTATCTTTTCCGGTGTTCCCTCGCAAAATCCCATTCCAAACCATCCGCCGGTACCTATCGCAAATAATGACTGTGTTACCTGGTAACCTTTATTTGCAACATCGCTCCAGGGGTCTTTCCATGCTGAAACTCTTACCCTTACATGGTAAAACAGCTTGTACGCAAGAACTGCTCCTGCTGCCAATGCCCCTGTTCCAAGAACAAGATAACTCTCTTTTCTTGTCGATACATATAATATAACAAGATAAGTTATATAAAATATGAGTGCACCGCCTAAATCTTTTTCTGCTATGAGTATAAGCACATGAATTGCCGCTGGTATAGAGACTTTTACTACATCTGCAAAATTTCTCACTCTCGACAAAAAAGCTGCCGCAAAAAATACAAATATTATTTTCACAAATTCTGACGGCTGAAGTGCAAAACTTCCGATTATTATCCAGTTTCTTGCCCCATATTTTTCCTTTCCTATCACAAACACAAGTGACAGCATTGCTATACCTATCAGGGCATATACAACTCCAAATTTGTCGAAATAAGGAAATTTTTCTATAATAAATGGTATAAACAAAGCCACAACCCCTATAGCCGCAACAAATATCATCTGTCTGATTATGTCCACCGTGCTGAGTCTTTCTATCATTATGAAACCGATAGTCAGAAGCATCATCATATTATTTAAAACAAGCTTTGACATTCCCTTATACACAAAAGGATAAGCCTTGCACATAAATACCAGCATTAAAAACTGGCACACATAAAATATCAATATATTTTTGTCAAGACTGTTTAAGAACAATACAAATGTTGCTATAAAATGTATTGCAAACATCATTTTCTGCTGCCTTGCATAAACTCTTTGTTCTCTCTCTTTATTTCTCCCGATAAAAACCGTAAAACAATGCCATGTATATATTGCAAACAATATAATTATTATATATTTTGATGTTTCAACAAGTATAGAATGAAGTACACCGATAATGTTCATGTCACCAAACAGATTTATCAGCTTTTCTGCTGCCTGTTGTTTATTCATTAAATCCCCCCAGTTATTCTACGCCATTTGTAATATGACCTTCATCATATATGCCGTTGTATTTTCCTGAAAGCACAGTCTTTACCTCTTCTATGCTTTCAAATGTAAAATCATATCTGAACTTTGATATGCCTTTATCTTTAAGCTTGTCTTCATATTCTTTAAGATACAATGGTGTCTTTTGATATATTATATTATAACAATATTTACAATAATTTATTGCCATAAACTCTCTCGATTTTCTGTCTGTAAGAATAATTTTTTCATTTATTCCTTTTTTCTCTGAAAAAGCACATTTTTTTGTGTTATATCTGACACACTGTGCAGATACCATAAGAGGAATATGTGTATATAATATAAACTCACATCCGGCTTTTTTGGCAATGCCGTCCATCTCATACTCCGTCAGTTCAAACGGCATCGTAAATTTAGTTATGCCGTTTTCTTTCCAAAAATCATATGCACTTTTGTTCATGACATACATCTGTGCATCACACACAATTTTTTCAGAAGAAATCATACATTTTTCCGTCAGAAATGTGTATTCCTCAAAGTTTTTGATTACAAATCCGTCACATTTTTCAAGATATGAACTATCTTTCCCTGTTAAGACTGCACTTTCCCTTTCCCAGACATTCTTTCTGAATATCTGCGGCATCACTATAAATGCTTTCTTTTTGTTTTTGTGTATCTCATCTATGGCATGATTTATCTCATTATCGTCTAAAATCTCCGTGCGAAGATAAATCTTTGTGATATTTTTATCTTTAAAATCTAAAACGGCTGACAACTGTTCCATGTTCATGACAGATACAATATACTCCGTCGTTTTGCCCAGCTCTTTTTCAGACTCTCCAGTTAAATATTCTTTAACTTTCTCTCCCTCATCACATGGCATGACACTTCTCCTATGTTTTTCTAAAATCTTTTTTTTAAGACCGTCAAGTGCCTCACGACGCATTTTTTTCAACATTCCTACCGGGATAAAAAGACCATCATCCATTGTCACATCAAGTGTTGAAAACTCAAATTCCGTATTGCCTGTCTGCATGATACTCTTTTTTACACTCTTTTCATCTGCCGGATTTTTAAGTGCATTCTGACACACATCACCGCTCACGGAATACACTATATCTTTAAGTATCACCTGCAATACGGCATTTTCACCTTTATGTGCTTCAAATTTTCCTGTTATTATGACCTTTTTTTCTTTATCTATATATTTTTCTCTTATATCGTCAAGAAGAACTGCTTTTTTTGTTCTGTAAACTTCATCACCGGCAAAAATACGGCTGCCTTTTTTAAATCTCGCTTCAACCTGCATACCTGCTTTTAAATGAGTTCCTACCGTATATTCATACTCCTGTCTCATATTTTTATCGCAGAACTCCACAACATCCTGCGGATATATATCTTTATCAAGTTTGTATCTGAGCGAACCTTTCCCCACGGAAATGACCTTTCCCACTAATACTCCGCCATGTTTTGGTCTTTTTGCCGATAACATCACCCCGCTGTCATATTTTTTCTTTTCAAGCGGAACACCGCTTCTTCCTTCAAGATACCCCTGGGTAAATCCACCTCTATTATAAATCTCTTTGAGATGGCAAATGTCATTTTCAAATTCAGCTCTATTTGTTTTAATGTAATCTCTATATCCGTCTTTCCCAAGTTCAACATAAAGGTCTGTATATTTTCTGAACATTGCCGTAACAAATGCAGTATATTCCGGTCGTTTCATCCTGCCCTCTATTTTAAAGGAGTCAATGCCGCACTCTATCATTTCTGCTATATAAGGAAGATTTGAAAGCTCCATCGGACTTAACACATACTCACCAATGCCACACTTTTTGCCGTCAACAAGATACTGCTGTCTGCAAGGCTGGGCACATCTTCCCCTGTTTCCGCTTCTGCCGCCTAACATACTGCTAAAAAGACACTGACCTGAATAGCAGTAACAAAGTGCTCCGTGAACAAACACTTCCATTTCAAGAGATGTGTCTTTTCTCATCTGAACAAGTTCTTCCATAGAAAGTTCCCTCGCAGGAACCATCCTCGTAACACCATATTTTTTTAACAGTTTGTCCGAGACTCCCATCGTAAGTGTCATCTGTGTACTTGCATGGATTTCAATATCAGGAAACCATTCATGTATATTTTTTAAAACTCCTATATCCTGTACTATCACGGCATCAAGCCCTGCTTCATAATATGGTTTCAAAAACGGATAGAGTTCATCCATTTCCCTGTCCTTTAACAATGTATTGACCGTCATATATATCTTAACTCCGTGTAAGTGACAATATTCTATGGCACTTAACATTTCATCTTTTTCGGGGTTGTCGGCATATGCCCTCGCACCAAATCTGCTGCCACCGATATATATAGCATCACACCCGGCTGCTACTGCCGCCTTAAGGCTCTCCATAGAACCTGCCGGTGCAAGTATCTCCGGAACTTTTATCTTATCTTTCAAATCCACATCCTCCATAAATATCTTATATACCTTTTATTTTGTGTAAAGCAATGGGGACTGAATACAGTCCCCATTATTTATTATCTGTGTTTATTTCTTCCTAACTCTGTTTCAAGCCTAATAACCTGATCCTTAGCTGCCTGTCTTTCTTCTGCCAGTTTTTTAATCTGCTCATTCGCTTTGTCAAGCTCCGACTGCATTGTAAGCATTTCATGTTTTATATCAAATATTTCTTTTTCCATTTCTTCATTTTCTTTTTTTATATCATTTGAATCCTTTAATGCTTTATAATATTCATCTGACAGATTTATCGCAAGAAGAATATTTTTCATCTCAGTATCAAGTCGTAAATATCCATCCTGTTCTTTGAACTCAGCGATCTTATCATTAATATGATTTGCAATTTTCTGAAGATACTCACTGCTTTCATAACCACTGAGTGTATATTGTTTTCCATTTATTATAACTTCAACATCATTTTTCGTATTCATCTGCCACTCTTTCTCCTTTAACCGTAAGTTACCCTAAAACAGTAATGACATTTATCCATGTATGTGTATCAGTCATATATCTGCACGGTAGTATGTATGCTGTATGCTATCTTATTCTTCTTCGTTTGAAGAACCAGACTGTCTTTCTGCCGTTTCGCCACCCTGCTCACTCTCATGTACATCATCTGACTGATTCTGATCTACTACAAGCTCCGCCTTATTAGTTCTTACTGTATCAAGATATTCTTTAAGAGACTTCTCAAGTACTTTTGAATTGTTTATAGTATTTGTGTATGCAGCCTGTATAGTTTTTTCTGCCATCGTAAGAAGATCTGATGTATAATAAATAGCTCCACTTCCTATTTCCTCTGCCTGTTTTCTCGCATCATTGAGGATTTCCTGTGCTCTTTGATTGGCTTCGTTTACCGTTTTTTCTGCCTGCTGGTATGCCTGCTGCATGATGTTATGTTCCTCTACAAGTGCCTTGTATTGCTCTTTTGCATCTGCAAGCATTGCCTGTGCCTTTGTATTTGCATCATCTAAAATAGCATCTCTCTGATTTAATATTTTTCTATATCTTTTTATCTCTGCCGGAATATCTCTGCGAAGATCGTCAAGCAGGTCATAAAGTTCATCTTTTGGAACTATAACCCTTGTAGCTGATAATCTCTGCATCTTACAACTTTCAACAAATGAATAAATATCCTCTATTTTCTGTTCAATCCTGCTCTCTCTGCTTTCCTGCATTTTAATTCCCCCATCTTTTATCTTAATTTAGGTATTTAAGTGCTTCTTCTGGTACAAACCCACTTATGTCGGCATTATATCTCATCAGTTCCTTTACTGCACTTGAACTGACATATGAATATTCCGGCGATGTCGCAAGAAATATCGTATCTGCACTCTCATTTAATTTATAATTTGCCTGTGCAAGCGGAAGTTCATACTCAAAATCATTGGATGTTCTCAGACCTCTCACTATCACATCCGCATCACATCGGTCAACAAAATCCACTAAAAGCCCGTCAAAAGCTTCAACTTCAACATTTTTTAAATCTTTTGTTACCTCTTTTAAAAGTCTCACTCTCTCCTCAACGGTAAGCAGCGGCTTTTTTGAACTGTTTATAAGAACTCCAAGTATCAGCCTGTCAAACATCTTTGAAGCTCTCTTTATCAAATCTAAATGTCCTGATGTTACCGGGTCAAAACTTCCCGGAAATACTGCTGTTTTCATATCTTCCCTCTGTTTTTCAAACTGCATTCCGCTTTTTTATGCGAACAGCAGATTTTACTTTGCTCTAATGAATATATGACGATTTGTCTTATATTCTTTAACTCTTTCAACCTTACATGGCATATCATACATATATGATATATCAGTCTCAAGCGATGTCTCAATAATTATAAGAGTATTTTCATGCACAAGTCCTGAGTCAAGCAAAATATTAAGAATCTTTGCTTCCGTATCGTGATTATACGGTGGATCCATAAATATAATATCAAATGTTCTCCCCTCGACATCTAATTTTTTCAATGCTGATACTGCTTCCATCTTTAAAACTCTTGCCGAATCTTCAAAGTGAGTTCTCTTAATATTTTCTTTTATACATCTTACGGCAGCCGCATCATTGTCTATCATAACCGCTTCTTTAGCACCACGGCTTAATGCTTCTATCGAAATACCACCGCTCCCACTGAATATATCAAGAAAACGCACATCATAAAGCTCCTGCTGAAGCATATTAAACAATGTCTCTTTTATCCTGTCAGAAGTCGGTCTTGTATTTTTGCCTTCCGGTGTCACCAGATTAGTTCTTCTTGCTTTTCCTGCAATCACTCTCATTATTATCTCTCCATGCAATTATTATTATTTTAACACACTCTTTGCTAACGGTCAAACACATCCTCTTCCTTTATCGTCATAAGATCATCTCTTGTCGGATTTTCAAGTTTTACAAGACGGTTTGCCTGATTTACCACAAATTTTTCAAACATATTTCTCATTCCACGTGCATTTCCAAAATCTTTCCACTGCTCTTTCCTCTTTTTTCTGAGAAGTTCAAGAACTTTTTGTTTTGCTGCATCATCTATCTTAAGTCCTGCTTTTTCCGCCATGACAGCAAGTATGCTTACAAGTTCCTCTTTCGTATAATCCGGAAAATTGATAAATTTGTTAAATCTTGATATAAGACCCGTATTGCTCTTAAGGAAATTTTCCATTTCATCGGTATATCCAGCAACGATTATGACAAGATCATCTCTGTTGTCCTCCATCAGCTTTACAAGTGCATCAACAGCTTCCGTTCCAAAATCATTTGGCATATCCGGATTTACAAGTGAATATGCCTCATCTATAAACAAAATACCGCCCATTGCTTCCTTGACAACATCATGTACTTTCATTGCAGTCTGACCTACATAACCTGCCACCAGACCTGATCTGTCAGTTTCTATCATTTTCCCGTCTGACAATATTCCAAGTTCCTTGTATATCTTTCCGACAAGCCTTGCAACGGTTGTCTTTCCTGTTCCCGGTCCACCGGTAAATACCATATGATATGACATATCCATAACGGGCATATTCATTTCTTCTCTGAGTTTTCTTATCTTGATAAGATTGACAAGTGACCTTATTTCTTCTTTTACTTCACTTAAGCCGACCATGTCATTAAGCTCATCAACTAAAGCCTTAATGCGTTTTTCCTGTTCTTCTTTCTGGATACGCTCTCTTTCAAGGATACGCTGCTTAACTTTCATAAATTCTTCTCTGGCAAGCCGCTGTTCCTCCTGCTGCTTCATTATCTTTAGCTTTTCGGCTTCAATATCAGTAAGAATGTCACCGTTATTTGTTAGTATTCCCCTCTTTGCATTATCACTCTCCGGCTCATTCGTCATGATTTCATTTTTAGAACCATTGCTTTTTTTAACATTTTTCTTCAGCTCATTCAACGAAAGCTTTTTTATGTCTGTCTTTTTTTTATTTTCTTTCTGCGGCTCTGCTTCATCTTCTTTTTTTACTACGCTGCTGTCTTTCTTTTTATTTTTCTCCTCCTGAGCCTTTTTTTTCTCAATTTCTCTCTTTCCTGCAGCCTCCCTTTTCTTTTCAGCTTCTTTTTTTCTCTGTGCCTGTCTCTTTTTTTCGGCTTCTTTTCTCTTTCTTTCCTTTTCTTCTATCTCAGTCTGTTTTTTCCTGACCCACTCTACATCGCACCTTATAACTCCGGAGGTAAGCTTTCTCACAATATATTCAGAATGAATACTCCTGTCCCTGTTTACTATAAAATTGCTTATCTTGTCATAATATTTCTGGATAAACTCATTTATTTCATGGTCTCTGCCATCATTCATATATGCCATACACAAAAGAATGTTCAGAAATGAATCAAGAAAATACTCTGTCATTATCTCCTTACGCTCTTTATCATAAAGTCCACAAAGCTGCAGCAATACCGGAGGAAGTTCATAATACTGTCTGCTTTCGGCAATTGTCTTTTGCTCTATATTTCCATTTTCGGGTATGCCAAGCGGATTGGTCTTAGTGACCAACCTTATAAATTCTCTTTGCTGTCCTTCTACTGTATCTGTGCATTTAACCACAAAATTGATGAGCACCGACTGCACATACAGGTCAAGCACCTGCATACTCGTCTTTTTCATCACCTGTCTTGCCTGGTCCCAAAAACCATTTACCTCGAGTATCTCACAATACGATACGAGCTTTTCATAATTATTTTTACCAAGTTCAAACAGTTTCTCCGGTGTGTACTGTTCTTTGGTCATCAATTCACATTCCTCCAAAACTAAAATCAATGAACTGTCAAAATTATCTTTATTGCCTATATTACTATCTTTTTGCCATAATTGCAATCTTTTAACGATATTTCACATTCCTTTGCTGCTTCATTTGCCATTTTCATTATATCGGCATCCTGATATATATCTGCAAGTGCAAAGTCAAGTTCTCCGCTCTGTCTTATGCCGAAGAAATCCCCCGGTCCTCTGAGTTTAAGGTCCTGCTTTGCCACAAAAAAGCCGTCATTAGAGTCCTCTAATACCCTAAGTCTTTTCATTGTCTCCTTTGACGGATTTCCAGCCATAAATATACAATATGACTGGCTGTCTCCTCGTCCGACACGACCTCTTAACTGATGAAGCTGTGCAAGTCCAAACCTCTCTGCATTTTCAATCATCATAACTGTAGCATTAGGCACATTTATTCCAACTTCTATTACGGTAGTCGAAACGAGTATATCTATCTCATGTGCCGCAAACTGTTCCATTATATCATTTTTAAGTGACGCTTTCATTTTTCCGTGAAGTGCTTTTATCCTTATCGATGGTGCAAGCATTGTCTCCAGCATATTGGTATAATCAGTTACATTCTCAGCCTCCATGTTCTCGCTTTCCTCGACCATAGGACATATTATATACACCTGATGTCCTGCTGCTATCTCTTTCTCCATAAACCTGTAAGCCTGAGGTCTGTAATTTGTTCCGACAACACAGTTTTTTATTGGAAGTCTTCCTTTCGGCATCACATTTATAACTGATACATCAAGGTCACCATATAAGATTATCGCAAGTGTCCTCGGAATAGGGGTCGCACTCATAACGAGCATATGAGGTTCCCTGCCTTTTGATGACAATGCCTCCCTCTGTCTCACACCAAATCGGTGCTGCTCATCAGTCACCACAAGTGCAAGGTCTTTAAATGACACTTTCTCCTGTATAAGTGCGTGTGTGCCTACTACTATATCAATCTCACCATCTTCTATTTTTTTATACTCTTTTTTCTTCTGAGCCGCTGTCATTGAGCCTATCAACATTCCTATTCTTATGCCAAACTCCCCAAGCACCTCGCAAAAAGACTGATAATGCTGTTTTGCGAGCACCTCCGTCGGAACCATTATCGCTCCCTGATAACCATTTTTCACTGCAAGTGCAAGTGCGATAACTGCAACAATCGTCTTTCCGGAACCTACATCACCCTGTATAAGTCTGTTCATAACATAACCCGATTCCATATCATTTATAATGTCTGATACCGCTGCATCCTGTCCCTCGGTAAGAGTATATGAAAGTACGGCTTTTATTTCTTCAATAATACACATATCAGAAATTTCAAATACCGATTTTTCTTTGTTTCTCTCTTTTTTTAACCGGTTCATCATCGTAAAGAATGAAAAAAATTCATCAAACACAAGCCTTTTTCTTGCTTTTATGCACTCCTCCTTATCTTTTGGAAAATGAATACTCTGTATTGCCTTTTTCCACATGATAAGATCATATTTTTTTCTTATTGCTGCCGGAAGTATATCTTTTTCAAAATCCGTGTTATCAAAACAGTTTTTTACGGCTTTTAATATTGTATTGTTTGTCATTCCAGCCGTGAGTGAATATATTGGAAACAGCTTATTTATGCTGTTTGCATATTCTTTCATGCTTATTATCTTTGGCTGCTGAAGCCTTAATATACCGTTTTTATTTACCGCTGTGCCCCTCAATATGTATTTTGTCCCCATATGAAGTGTTTTCATAAGAAACGGCATATTAAACCACACTACTCTCAATAGTCCTGTGGAGTCCTTTATATCGCACTCTATTATTTTCAGATTGCCATGTCTTGATGCTCTGGGTTTTGATACTATACTTCCCTCGACTATCACTGTCCGTCCCTCTGCCACACCGGATATTGGCTCAATCTGTCTGAATATCTCATATTCTCTCGGATAATAGCAAAGAAGCTCTCCAACCGTAGATATTCCAAGTTTGTTGAAAAGCTTCTCACTTTTTTCTCCGATTCCCTTAATATTTATGATGCTGTCATTAAGTTCCATCGAATTTCTCCTGTATTTGTATTGTTTCATGATACCTGCTCTATGATATGTAACAGTTTAGCCTTTTAATAAATAAAAGACTCTCCCGCCCTCAAAAATAATCTGCAATCCAATGAGCAAGCTCATGTATTACAGATTATTTTGCGGACTAAACTGTTACATATTACCATCACAACGCATATCCGACTGCTCTACTCGACTGATACAAAGTATGAATATACAGGTTGTCCGCCATACTGTACTTCAAACTCTATATCTTCGTACTCAGTTTCAAGGCTGTTTGCAAGTTTTTCAGCTTCTTCTTCACTCACATCTGCACCATAATAAATGCTTACAAGCTCTGCATCATCATCTATCATTTCGGCGATAAGTGCTTTTGTGGCATCATCGACATTTTTTTCCACGGCAACTATGGTCTTGTCAGTAAGTCCCATAAAGTCACCCTGCTTTATATCCTTGCCGTCCATATTAGTATCTCTTACCGCATATGTCACCTGGCCTGACTTTATATTAAGCATTTCGGTTGACATATTTTTCTCGTTTTCCCCGACACTCTTATTTCCGACAAAGTTTATCATTGCTGAAATTCCCTGTGGAATGTTCTTAGACGGAATGACTATTAAATTCTTGTCCTCCGTAAGCTGTTTTGCCTGTTCTGCCGCAAGGATTATATTACCATTGTTTGGAAGTACGAATATATTTTTTGCATTTACCTTGTCAACGGCTTCTAATATATCCTCGGTGCTTGGGTTCATTGTCTGACCGCCCTCGATGATATAGTCAACACCTAAGTCCTTAAATATGTCTGACAGTCCGTCACCTGCTGAAACAGCTATAAATCCTACTTCTTTTGCAGGCTCGCTGCTTTTTTCTTCCTGAGCCTGTGCTGCTTTTTCTGCATCTTTTATAACTTTTTCGTGATGTTCCTCACGCATATTATCTATCTTCATGCTTGTGAGCGAGCCGTAAGTAAGTGCTTTCTGAATGGCAAGTCCCGGATCATTTGTGTGAACATGGACTTTTACTATATCATCATCTGCCACAACAACAACGCAGTCACCTATCTTCTGAAGATACTCTTTTAACTGGTGTTCTACAACATCCTGTTCTCTCTCAAGCATGATTATAAACTCAGTACAATATCCAAATTTAATATCTTCCTCTGTTGCAGTGGTACTGGCTTTGACAACTCTTGATGTTCCGGAAACTTTTACGGTAAAGTCTGAGACTTTTCCCTTAAGAGCATCTATCGCACCTCTTAAAAATGTCATAAGTCCTTCTCCGCCTGAATCGACAACGCCTGCCTGTTTAAGAACCGGAAGCATATCAGGAGTCTTTAATAATGTCTCTTCCATGCAGGCAACAACTGCATCACAAAACTCAATTATATCTTCCGTGTCGGAATTTATGAGCATATCCTGTGCTTTTTCGGCACCTGCCTTTGCAACTGTAAGGATAGTTCCCTCCTTAGGCTTCATAACTGCTTTGTAAGCTGTCTCAGCCGCGTGCTGTACTGCATTTCCGATAATATTTACATCAAGTGTATCATTTCCTTTTATTTCTTTTACGAAACCTCTGAATATCTGAGACATAATAACACCGGAGTTACCTCTTGCACCTCTTAATGAACCGCTCGATATTGCTTTTCCAAGCTCATCCATACCCGGCTTTTCAAGACTTGTGACCTCTTTAGCCGCAGACATTATCGTCATCGTCATATTTGTTCCCGTATCTCCATCAGGTACCGGAAATACATTAAGTTCATTTATATACTCTTTCTTTGCTTCTAATGCTTTTGCACCAGACAAAAACATTTTCTGTATCATCACTGCATCTACTGATTTTAAAGCCACTTTCTGTTCCTCCTTGTACCTGCTTAATCCTCATCAATAATACGAACACCTTCAACAATGACATTTATGGATTCAACATCCATACCGGTAAATTCTTCTATCTTGTATTTTACATTTTCAATAACATTCTGTGAAACCGCACGGATGCTTACTCCGTATGCCACGATAATGTGAAGTTCTATCTTTATCTTATTGTCAACTATTGATATATTTACTCCTCTGCCGGCACTTTCCCTTTTGAGAAGCTTTGTAACTCCGTCTTTGACATTTACAGATGCCATTCCGACAATACCGATGCACTCAGTTGTCGCAGCTCCTGCATATTTGGCAAGGACATCCTTATCTATGATAATTTCTCCCATATCCGTACTCATTTTACCTCTCATATACATTCCTCCTAGTCTTATATTTTATCAGCAGTCGTGTACTACATTTAATCTCGACATCATATAGTAATACTATACAATAATAGGAATTTATTTGCAACCATATGAAAAGAATGATAGGTTTTATATTTTTTTGGATTGCCATCGGTATGACAATAATGTTTTTTGTCACAAATGGGATACTCGCAATAATAATCATTATACTTTTGCTTATCCTCGGATATAATTTATTCTGCTGTTAAAAAATGTAAATTAAAATTTTTATATGAACATTAATTTGTCCATTTTAAAAATTTTTCCATAGTTTAAATAGTCAAAAAGAAAAGGGACCGGTTTATCCGATCCCCATTTATATCCGAGATGCACTTACGCACGCTCAACAGCTCCAGAACGTAAACATCCTGTACATACCGGCATCTTCTTTGTGCCGCCATTAACTTTAACTCTGACTGACTTAATGTTTGGCTTCCACATTTTATTACTTCTTCTGTGTGAATGGCTCACCTTAATACCGAAATGAACACCCTTTCCACAAACTGCACATTTTGCCATCGTAAGCACCTCCTTATTTTAATCTATTGAATCCTGATTCATACTTACTTCTAATCAGTATTTATTAGCACAACACGACCATTCTAACAAACTTTATCACAAAATGCAAGCACTTTTTTATTTTTTATTCCTCTTCGACATAATCCGTTACCACATCTTCTATATCCTGTGCCTGTTTTTCTTCGCCCGAAGCAGCCTTATCTGCCTTATTTTTCTTAGTTTTGCCCTTTTTTGACGGTGCATATTTATCTATGACCCCCGGTATCATATCGAGAATTTTTGTCATTCCATCCTGATTTTTGACATTTACAAGCTTTGTCTCTCCGTCTTTTATGACAAGAATGGCACTTGGCTGTATCTTTCCACCCATACCGCCGCCAGCGTTGTTCTTCCCGTCTGTTTTTCCCTTGTCAGCCGAATGTCCTGAAAATGCTCCTGCACCTGCACCGAATGTCACATCGACAAGTGGAAGAATGATAGTCCCATCATCAAATTTCACTGCATCTCCGACTACCGTTTTTGTTGTCAGAAAACCTTCAAGTCCCTTAAACAATGCCTGTACTGTTGAATTAAATCCGTTATCTGCCATTATAATACCTCCCTTATACTCTTATAACTTTTCTTAAACTCTTTTAGTTCTTCACAAAAATAAACTTTTATCAATATCTTAAGCAGAACAAATACTGTTACACTGCCTTTTATTTCTATATCACTTTCAAATACCCGTTTTTCAAAATCAGGTGTGACACACGGCATCATTCCTGCCGCACCGCAGAATGCTGCTATAACTCCTAGCACCTGTCCCGTCACCGCCGGGTCATCAAAACCTATAGTCATATCAATTCTTAAAAGCTTTGGTTTTATATGTCTCCATAAATGTAACACATTATCCCTCACAACGCAAACAAAATCAAGGCACTCCCTGCCAAAGACAAACTCCTTTACAAGAACGGCTTTTTCCTTACCGCTCCTTACGGCTGCAAATATTTTTTTTACGGCATCTGATACTTTCTTAAATGTATCTGCGATTTTTTTAGGAATCTGCATCAAACCTTTTAACTTTGATACGATATTTTTCCACAAACATTTTTTTTGCTTATCTTTATTTTTCTGCTTATTGTTCTTTTTATTTTGTTTAATGTCTTTTTTTGTTTCTGTTTTATTTTCGATAATTTCAATGTTATTCTGTATTTCTGTTTTATTTTCAGTAATCCCCGTGTTGTGCTCTGTCTCTGTTTTATTTTCGCCCAGTTCAATATCCGGTTTTATATTTTCCTTATTTTCGTTTATCTCAATATCAGGTTCTCTCTCTGCTGTTTTCAAAGGATATGTTTTATCTTCTATGTCTTTTTTTAAGTCAACTTTCTGCACATCTTCCAGCTTTTCCTCTCCTGCATCTGCTCTGTCCGCATCATTTTTTATTAAAAAATCTTTACCGCCCTTTACAACACTATCTTTGCTTTCATTTTCTGCGGTAGTCTTGTTACTCTTTCGAGTAGTCTTTTTATTTTTATGTTTTGCCCCCGCTTTTTGTTTACCTTTCCGCTCCTGTTTCTCTTTTATTTTTCCCGGCAGTATCTTTATCCCTGCTATCCTTAGTATATACGGTGTTTTACCATCCCTATACCAAAATCTCAATGAGATGAAATGAATAAGCCACGAAGCCTCACCCTCTGCTCTTATATCATTCCCATGATAACTGCCTCTAAAATCATATCTGACCGGAACGAATAGGACAAGCCCTGTGACAAGTAAAACAAGCAATAAAAGAAAGAGCAATATTTTTAATATCGTCAGTAATATTTTTCCTATTATCGCCAATATCGTAAAAAACATTGCTCTTTCCCCCTTTATCTAAAATATTCGGATACTGTTTTTGAATTAAACTCCCCTTTTTCACTTATTATGTCAGATACTATTCTTTCAACCAATCCTACCGCCCCGTTATAATCGGCTGCAAGACCAACTATTTCTATCCCAATTTCAGCCTGGTATTTGAACCAGAATTCCCTTGATGAATATATGTCAAGTGCATTTTCATTATTTGCCGGAAGTGATATACAAAAACATTCAGGTATAAATTTTCCTCTTTCTATCCGTCGCCTGTACTTTATCGGCTCTCTGTGCACTTTTTCATCCATATATATCTTTTTGTTCCATATCACTGAAGAATTTTTGTTTTTCTGTCTTTTTATCATAGCTAAAATCCTTCCCGGGCAATAAATTAGAACATCATTTCCATAATAAGCTGTTTTGACGCATATTTCTCCGCCTCATCGTCACACTGTTCAAGCGACATTGTGACATACTCTGCTACCTCCTGCGGACTATTAAAAAATACCGGAAGCTTGTCTATCGTATTTGCCATAATTGCACGCCTTACCATACGGCTGCTTTTCTTTAAGTGCTCCTTTATCTCGACCGTAAGTTCATCTGATATTTTCAAAACATCATCTGCCGTCACTTTACTGTCATCTGCAGCTCCGTTTATCTCGGCAAAAATACTGTTTGAGCCAAGCTGTGACATCTGTTTTAAATAGTTAAATTCATCGGTCAGTGAAAGCTCCTTAATAACATCTTTCTGGGCGTCCATAGTCTCCTCAAGTATCGCACCTGCCGTGTTCATTCCCTCAAAAAGCTGTTCCTGTATTCCCTCTATCTGTGGGAAGAACTCTCCAAGCCAGTAAAGTTTTGCCTCCTCATCAGATAAATCTTCTTTAGACAGATTCCAGACATCACTCTGTTTTTCCATAAACAATGAATTTATCCCCCTTATAACAACCTGCTGTGGAGTGTTTTTCTCTATTTTTTCAACATATTTTGACGATACAGTAATGATATAAAGCTCATTTATTATCTGTCCAAGCTGCATATACAAATCTGAAATATCGTTGAGTTTTACAGCATTGTTTGTTATCTTTTCGGCATAAATATCATACATTTCTTTTGTGATATTTTCGTAATCAAGCTTTGAGAGTTCATCAAGCACCGGAACAAACTCCGTAAAATACTTATCCATATCACCATTTTTGTAGAGCATAGCATTTGTTCTGAACATATATATGAAACTTTCAAGCGAACTCATATCGCTTCCGTCATATACAGATATTGCATTTCTTATTATATCTATATATCTCGACCTCGTCATACGCATCGGAAGCTGCCCTATTATCTCATGTATGCTGTCATTTATAGCAACATTATCTTTTGAGCCAAAAATAAACTTTACAACATCCTGTGCAAATTCAGTATCATCGGGAAGTTTCTTCATCTCCTCAAATCTGTACTGAATCCTGTTCAATATGTACTCATACACAACAAAGCAGTCAACATATGCAGTGAGCACCTGCATTTTGTCCATAACAATCTGTCTTAGTTTTAAAAGCCTTTCTGAAAGTCCTGACCTTTTTTCATCCGTTATGCCACTTTCATATATTTCATATATTATCTCATTGACTGCATCTGTTGTGTCTTTTGCAGACTCTATATACGGATTTATCCCCTCCGTTATCATCTCATAATACATATAGTAATGCATCATAAGTTTTAAACCTGCATCCTCATTGTTCATATGCATACATTTATCCACATAGTCAGGAAGCATATTTCTAACATCTTTATTTTCATCCAATGCTTTTACGCACTGTTTTATCGACTTACTCATTCTAATCTCCATTTCCGTAACAATACTCATTTCTAAGTGGCACCGCAAATCTGAAATCTGCGGTTACCGTAAAAACTGTGTCTGTGCATCTCAACTTTATGCAGACAACTTATGGTTCTTTACCATGTCTGAACAAGGACCCATGTACTGAACCACTTAAGGAATTTATTTGCATAATCCACCGTTATCGGATAACCCGACAATACCGGATAGAACAGTGCAAAAAGTCCTATCGCCACCGCCACATATACATACACGAATTTCTTCATCTTAGGCTTGTACCGGACTATATTATAAAAACTGTAACCGAGCATTACCGTGATAAACGGAACACTTGGAAAATAATGATATATAAATACAGTTCTTGTGACTAAGAGCCACGGTGCATACTGTGACATATATCCCAGTGTAAGAAATGCCGCCTTTTTATCCCTGTCTTTATATATAAGATAGAGCATATAAATAAACGCAGGTATTCCTGCCCACCATACAAGCGGATTTCCAAATGCACTTATCCCCTCTCTAAGATCGTTTGCTGTCACTCCCGAATAATACCACATCGGTCTATACATAATAGGCCACTGATACCATCTTGATGAATACGGATGTGAATCCTTTAAGGCACTGTGATAATTAAACATCGTTTTCTGTGCCTCGATAACCTTTGTTATAAATCCCCTGTCCGTTCCGTCACTGAATGGTATATACGATAACACATATATTATAACAGGAATCACTACAAAGAATATACAGCAGAACCCTATCGTTTTCATAAACAATTTATAAAAATTGTCGGCTATATATTTATGTTCTATTCCATCTGAACTGCCCTTTATATTCTTGTTTGCATACTGATATTCCCTGAATCTCTTGAACATCTGCACAAAGAATATCACACAAAGCCCTGCTGACGAATAAATTCCCGTCCATTTACTTGCCCAGCCAAGTCCCATTGCTATACCGCAAAGACCAAGCGGTATAAATGTCTTTTTAAGCGGTGTATCGTAGAAGCTTAATTTCGTGTAGCAATACATAAAATAATATGACAACATTATAAACAATGTTACGAACACATCTATTGTTGCGATTCGTGTCTGAACGAAGTGCATAAAGTCAAACGCAAATAACAATGTCGTTACTATACATATCCATGTCTCATTAAAAAACTTCTTTGCAAAGTTGTAGATTACCGGAAGCATGAGCACACCAAACAGTGTTCCCATAAATCTCCAGCCGAACGGACACATACCAAATATAAGTACACCAACAGCCATTATGACCTTGCCGAGTGGCGGATGTGTATTCTCATAACAATACAGATGATGTATCATCTCGTATGCCGTTCTCGCATGATAGATCTCGTCGAAATATGTTCCGTTAAGATTTGTCGCTCTGCCCTCAAATAAATCCTGTTCATCAAACAGCGCGGCATACTGACCTGAATTTACAGGTGTAAGTTTATTTCCATCAGCATCCGTGAGTACAAGCTCCATAATACTGTCCTCACCGTTGTTTGCCGACGGACTTATCCTGAAATATCTCGCCGTTACATTTATATCCTTTTCATTCCACTTAAATACTGAACCTGCATCCCACTCTGAGCCCTCACCGCACAGTGTTGTCCATGCTCCGTTCGGGTCACTTGTATATTCGATATAGTATGTAGGATTATTCTGGTATCCAAGAAAATCCCATAGTTTTGCGACAGTCACATCCTGTCCCATATCGAGAGTCACCGTGCCCTCTTTTACAACTGAATACGGTGTCTGCGGTGCGTTCATCTCACCGAGCCTTGCAAATGCTATGACTGCATAGACAAGAGTTATCACTCCCAGTGCGATAAAATCTCTTTTTGTCATTTTTGCAAGTATTCCCGATTTTTTGATAGGACTCTGTTTTGCTTTGTCTGTCTTTTTCTCTTCTCTTTCTTTTTCAAGCTGTTCTGATACAGCCTTAATCTCCTGTCCCTCATTAGCAGGTGCAAAATATGTCTTTGCAGTCACATAGACCATATACGCAACTGTAAGAAGCAGACCTATCGAGATTGCAATAGGTATCGGTGCTTTAGGGTCAAAGTTATTAACATCATATATAAACAATACATATGCCGCATTGTAAAATACCACTGCACATATAAGCGAATAAAGTATATAAATCTCTTTTCTGAGCCTTACAGCAAAAGCTGCGATAAACATTACCATGGCAGGGAAAAGATACCTCTCGTGCATACGGACCGCAAATGCGAACACAACCGTTACGACAAATCCACCGATATAATAATATTTTCCTGAATTTTTTTTGCATCTGTAACTTATGATAAGTGCAACTATGACCGTAAGTATTATGGCTATAGTTCCCCATGTCTTATACTGGATACCAAGCAGCTTGTCATACTGGCTTGACCAGTTAAGTCCGAGCATATTCCAAAAATTGTATGCATTTATAGAAGCATATTCGTAAGAACCAAGCGTTCCCGTGTACTGCTTAAGTGCCTCTGAAAATCCGAACGGTATCATAAGTACACCTATCATCAGTATCGCTGCTACTCCAAGACCAAGATTTTTGAAAAACTTTTTCCAGTTAAAATCTTCAAGAAATACCTGGTCTATGATACCGCATATAAGAACCGGAGTGAAAAACAATGACTGCGGTTTTATAAGTATTCCTATCGCAAATACAAAATATGACGGTATAAGTTTTTTCTCACTAATAAGATAACACATAAGAAGCATAAACACGGTAAATACAGAATCAGTCTGTCCCCATACCGCACTGTCGAGAATAATCATAGGACACAAAAGATACAGTGCAGATACAAGAGCTGCACCTGTCTCTCTCATTCGTTTGCAAGCTATCTTATATATAAGCCAGCCCGTTACCATATCTGCGATTATGGCAGGCATTTTTGTGAGAACAATGCTTGCCGTGCTATCCCATGCCCATGAAAACAATGCCCTTATTGCTCCAACAACATAAAGTATATACATATATCCAGGTGGATAATCATGGAATGAATCCGACAAATAAAATTTCTTTAATCCGTCTGTAAACACACTCTGTGACCAGAGCAGGAAACAGTTCATATCAGTCTCATTTCCCTTATATATTGCCGCTGCTATAAGTCTTATGAGCAATGCAACTGCAAACAGAAATATAAATATCATAAATCCTGTTTTTGCATCAGCCGCACCATATGACACAGCAGACTCCTTTTTACCTGAGCCATTTTTTCCGCCATATGCGGCTTCCTTTCCTCTGATAAAGCTGCATACCGGCTTGTAGCATAAAAGCATTGCAATCAGTCCGGCTATCGCAACAAAATTAATAGCTGCCATTTTTTCTTCTCCTTACATAAATTTTTTTACATGCTGATGTGTAAATAAATGATCTGAACAATATTCATAATTGCCGTCACATTTTGAGCAAAATCTGAAATCAAGATTTTCATCATCAAGCTCTGTTCTTCCACAAACTGCACAGCGATGTCTTGGTCCTGCTTTCGGTGCACTCGCTTTTTTCTTGAAACTTCTTCGTCTGTGTATATCCTTAGGCGAAACTCTCCTATAATTTCTTGTGCTAAAAAAGAATATGAGAAAGTTTGCCATAGCGACTATTATCGCAATCCCCATTGAGATGTAAGCACCGCCTCCTGTGCTTTGTCCTGCCCTGAAATATATGATTCCATAATAAAAACTCTGGACTACCTGATAGAGCATATATGCTGCGTCAAGAAGTGCAAGCCACTTTACCTTTATCGGTATGACAAAGTACAGCAAAAACTGCATATCCGGATTTAATGCCGCAAAAGCAAAAAACATCGACCAGTAGATATACTGAAATCCCGAATAATAAATCGCACTGTGCAGCGGTGATATATACAATATAAGTGCAGCTATTATATTAAACAGATAGCCGCTTAAGAAATACATATTAAATCTGAATGTTCCCCATGCCTGCTCTAAAGATCGTCCAAACAAAAAGAACAACTGAACCTGTATCACAAAAAACAAAATACTGAGTAACATTCCCATTCCACTTGAAAAACCGTAAGGCTCAATAAGAAATGTAAACAGTCTCCATATCTGTCCTCTAAACACTGCTGACATATCAAGACAGAGATAATTATAATATATCCGGGGATTTATCATGCCGATGACTGCTCCCGCACAATACAGCACTATAACATATCTGATAAGATCAGGTATCGCATATCTTCCAAACTTTCTTTCAAGTTTATTAAGAAAATTGTTCATAAAATCAAAATATCCTTTCAAAATGTATATTCAGATGCCTATTGCAAAAAACATAAACTTTGCAATATATTAGTAAACATCATGCTTTGATTATAGTTATCGTTTATGCCTTTGTCAAACTATTCTTTCTATCAATAAAGCAGAGGAAACAACATATATTGCCATCCACATCTTCGTTGTAAACAGCAAAATCCCCTGCTTTATAAATATATTTATTATTTTTGATTTTTATTCATTATTTTTCTTTCACAAAATACACAAGTCCCGGCAGGATATAGATGCCTTTTAAACCATTCTTATTTAAAAATTCATTCAAGTCACATTCAGATTTATTAAACACATCAAACAGTGTATCTCCCGGCTGTGCAACATATTTAACCCATTTATCATCATCTGAAACCTTATTTTCGGACATTCTGTCAGACCTTACATCCGTCCTTGCTCCCAAAACCTTATCCGGAAGATCCATACTCTCTGACATATCCATATTATCTGACATTCCAATATTTCGCCTGTTTTCTGCCATATTTTCTGGCATTTCTGTGCTCTGTCTTGTTCCTGTCATATTGTCTGACATTCCTGTGCTCTGTCTTGTTCCTGCCATATTGTCTGGCATTTCTTTGTTTCGTCTCGTTTCTATCATACCATCTGATACATTAAGATTTCCTGTTATGTTATTTTCCACGCCCATACCGTTATTCATGCTGCTGTCATTGTCCTCTGACATACCTCTGTTTCCACTGCTGCACGGCTTTTTGCAGCATTTTTTCTTCATCGGTATGCATATTGTATCCCCCACATTAAGTCTGTAAACATCTGCATAAGGGTTCGCATGGAGTATCATTGCAAGCGGCACATCATATTTTCTGCTTATTCCATATAATGTATCCCCCTGCTTTATGGTGTATGTCATTCCATCACAAGTATCATAATTCATAGAAAACCTCTGCGATATAATAAATATAATAAATATGCGTCATAAAACGACCGGCTTCTTCATATTTAATACAAATATCATATTTCATATTTCAAACTTTCTTTATATTATATTCATAAGGATTTAATTTTGACACAAAAAATTTAAGACGGCTGTCAGACACTGCCACTTGAAATAAGAAATAGTTTGTCATATAATAGCAGAATATGGCGACTTTTGGCTATGATATAGAAAGAGGTACACGATGAAATTAGATTTTAACACACTTGGTATTGATATTGGTTCAACTACTGTTAAGATTGCTATATTGAACAAAGACGGCGAGATAATCTTTTCAGATTATCAGAGACATTATGCCAACATTCAGGAAACTTTGGCTAAAATCATAGATGAAGCATATGAGGAATTTGGAGATATACCTGTCTCACCTATGATAACCGGTTCAGGCGGACTTACTCTGTCTAAGCATATGGAAATTCCTTTTGTGCAGGAAGTAGTAGCCGTCGCTACATCTTTAAAAGACTATGCACCAAGAACTGATGTTGCAATAGAGCTTGGTGGCGAGGATGCAAAGATAATCTATTTTACCGGCGGTATCGACCAACGTATGAACGGCATATGTGCAGGCGGTACAGGTTCATTTATCGACCAAATGGCTACTCTTTTAAAGACTGACGCCGCAGGTCTTAATGAATACGCTAAAAATTATAAGGCTATATATCCTATCGCCGCAAGATGCGGTGTATTTGCAAAAACAGATATTCAGCCTCTTATAAATGAAGGTGCAACTAAGGAAGACCTTTCCGCATCCATCTTTCAGGCTGTCGTAAACCAGACTATAAGCGGACTTGCCTGTGGTAAACCTATAAAAGGAAATGTTGCTTTCCTTGGTGGTCCACTTCATTTCCTTACTGAGCTTAAACAGGCATTTATAAGAACGCTCGGACTTGAGGGAGATGCCATAATCGCACCTGAGCACTCACATCTCTTCGCCGCATCCGGTGCTGCAATGAATGCCCATGCAGATGTGCAGTCCTCTCTCGGAGAGTTAAAAGAAAAACTTTCACATAAAATAGAACTTGAATTTGAAGTAACAAGAATGGAGCCTTTGTTTGCTTCTGAAAAAGAATACGAAGATTTCACTGAAAGACATAACAAACACAATGTGAGAAAAGGTGATTTTTCATCATATAAAGGTGACCTTTTCTTAGGTATAGATGCCGGTTCAACTACAACAAAAGTTGCAGTTATCGGTGACGACGGTTCATTATTATACTCATTCTATAGCAGCAACAACGGAAGTCCGTTAAAGACTGCATTAAAAGCAATGAAAGATATATACTCAAAAATGCCTGAGGGTGCAAGAATAGTACGCTCATGCTCAACCGGTTATGGTGAGGCACTTCTTAAATCAGCACTTCTTCTTGACGAGGGCGAAGTAGAAACTGTCGCACATTATACTGCTGCCGCATTCTTTGACCCTAATGTAGACTGTATTCTTGATATAGGCGGTCAGGATATGAAATGTATCAAGATAAAAAATAACTCGGTCGACAAAGTCCAGTTAAATGAAGCCTGCTCATCGGGTTGTGGTTCATTTATCGAAACTTTTGCAAAATCACTCAACTATGAGGTAGCTGACTTTGCAAAGATAGCTTTATTTGCCGAAAATCCTATCGACCTCGGTTCAAGATGCACGGTATTTATGAACTCAAAAGTCAAGCAGGCACAGAAAGAGGGAGCAAGTGTTGCCGACATTTCAGCCGGACTTGCATACTCCGTTATCAAAAATGCACTGCTTAAAGTTATCAAACTTACAGACCCTAAAGACCTCGGAAAACAGGTAGTCGTTCAGGGCGGTACTTTCTACAATGATGCCGTACTCAGAAGTTTTGAGCGTATATCAGGCTGTGAAGCGATAAGACCTGACATAGCAGGTATCATGGGTGCTTTCGGTGCAGCACTTATCGCAAAAGACAGATATACGGGACAGAAAAGCACAATGCTTTCATTTAAAGAAATAAATGAGCTTCGTTTTAAAACATCAATGACGAGATGTCAGGGATGTATAAACCATTGTCTGCTCACGGTAAATGAATTTACGGGTGACCGCAAGTTTATTTCAGGAAACCGCTGTGAGAAAGGACTCGGACTTGAAAAGAACAAAGAACAGATTCCAAATCTTTTTGAATATAAAAATGAGCGTGTATTCAGACATTACAAACCACTTAAAAAGGCTGATGCCCCCAGAGGAGTTGTCGGAATCCCACGCGTATTAAATATGTACGAAAATTATCCATTCTGGTTCACATTCTTCACAAAACTCGGTTACAGTGTAAAACTTTCTCCTGTATCAAGCAGAAAGATTTATGAACTCGGTATCGAATCGATTCCAAGTGAGTCGGAATGTTATCCTGCAAAACTCGCACACGGTCATGTTACATGGCTTATAAGACAGGGACTTGAATACATATTCTACCCTTGTATTCCTTATGAGCGTGTCGAAGTGCCTGACGCAGGAAACCACTACAACTGCCCTATCGTCACATCATACGGTGAAAATATAAAAAACAATATTGAGGAATTGCGTGATGATAAGATAAAATACCAGAATCCGTTTATCTCTCTTGAGAGTGAGGAAATACTTACAAAGCGTCTTGTGGATTTCTTCCGTAAAGAAAACGGTATCCCTGCCGCTGAGATAAAAGCAGCAGCACACGAGGGCTGGCTTGAAATGCAGGCTGTTCGTGAAGATATGACCAAAAAGGGAAAAGAGGTACTTCAATATCTCAAAGAAACAGGCAGACACGGCATCGTGCTCGCAGGCCGCCCATACCACAGCGACCCTGAGATAAACCATGGTATTCCTGACCTTATCACATCATACGGTGTTGCAGTTCTCACAGAGGACAGCATTTCAGAACTTTCCGAGGTTGATCGTCCTACTATCGTAATGGATCAGTGGATGTATCATTCAAGACTGTATAAGGCAGCTTCATTTGTTGCCAAAAATGACAATCTTGACCTTATACAGTTAAACTCATTTGGCTGCGGTCTTGATGCTGTTACAACAGACCAGGTAAGCGACATTCTCACAAAACAGAATAAGATATACACTGTATTAAAGATAGATGAAGTAAACAACTTAGGTGCGGCAAGAATCCGTATCCGTTCACTCCTCGCCGCCGTAAAAGACAGGGAACGCAAAAAAATCGAGGCTAAGCGTGTTGACACTGCACACCACAGAGTTATATTCACGGAACAGATGAGAAAAGACTACACGATACTCGTACCTGATATGTCTCCTATCCACTTTGAGATACTCGAATCTGCACTTGCTTCCTGCGGTTACAATGTAGAGGTATTAAAGGCAGACAGCAAATGTATAGATTACGGTCTTAAATATGTAAACAATGATGCATGCTATCCGTCACTTATCGTTGTAGGACAGTTTATGCAGGCACTTTTGTCAGGAAAATACGACCTCCACAAAGTTGCCCTTATCATCACGCAGACAGGTGGCGGCTGCCGTGCAACAAACTATATAGGATTTATCAGACGTGCACTCGAAAAAGCTGGAATGGGTTATATCCCTGTCATCTCAATGAGTGCCGGAATTGAGAAAAATCCAGGCTTAAAGGTAAATCTCGAAATGGCAAACAAGGCACTCCAGGCACTTATATATGGTGATGTGTTCATGCGTGTGCTCTACAAGACAAGACCTTACGAAAAAGTAAAAGGCTCTGCAAATGCACTCCATGAAAAATGGAAAAAGATTGCCATCGAGTCAGTTAAAAAGGCAAATAAGAAACAATTTAAGAAAAACATCCAGAATATTGTTAAGGAATTTGATGAACTTGAACTTGTTGACATAAAGAAGCCAAAAGTAGGTATTGTAGGTGAGATACTTGTTAAATTCATGCCGCTTGCAAACAACTTTATAGTTGAGCTTCTCGAAGAAGAAGGTGCAGAAGCCGTATGCCCGGATCTTATTGACTTCTTTATGTATAGCTTATACAACGCAAACTTTAAGGCTGAATACCTCGGCAAGAAAAAATCAAGTGCGAAGATAAACAATTTCCTTATATGGTTTATCGAGAGATACCGTAAATGTGCAAATGACGCACTTGCCGCAAGCAAACGCTTCCACCCTACCGTTCCGATTCAGAAACTTGCAGAATACGCTTCACCTATCGTATCATGTGGTAATCAGACAGGTGAGGGATGGTTCCTTACGGGTGAAATGATAGAACTTATAAAATCAGGCGTTCCAAACATAGTCTGCACACAGCCGTTTGGCTGTCTGCCTAACCATGTCGTAGGTAAAGGTGTAATAAAGGAACTCCGTCACCAGTACCCTGACTCAAACATTGTAGCAGTTGACTACGATCCGGGAGCAAGCGAGGTAAACCAGCTTAACAGAATTAAACTTATGCTCTCAACTGCCGGAAAAAACCTGATTGCAGAATCAAAAGATAATGAAGAAACAGCTTAAAAACGGAGTTTTCTAATGAATATACTGATTTGCAGATGGGATATTTTCGTATATCCCGATATACTGGATACTATGAAAAATGAGGGACATCTTTGTGATGTCCTTGATTTTTCTGCAATAAAAATGAGTGATGAAGATATTGCATCTTTTTCCAAAGTGCTTGAAGATAAATTATGTGAAAAAACATCAGAAAAAGAAACAAAATATGATGCTGTTTTTTCAGTAAATTTTTTTTCATATATAGCCGAGGTCTGCCACAGACAAAACATCCGTTATATATGTTACAATGTGGACTCTCCTCTTTTAAATATGCAGCATCCGTCAGTAAATTACAAAACCAACTGTATATATACATTTGACAGCAGTGAAGCAAAACATTTTAACAATAATGGAACAGATACCGTTCATTACCTGCCACTATGTACTAATACAAAACGTGTACAGGAACTTATTGAAAACAGTCATAATTTATCAGATTTAACAGACAATGACTTTATAAAGTCAAACTTGCCTGAGCAGACTGCATACAAAAATATTTCTATAAAAAATATAAATTTAAAACAAACAGAAAATTATACAACTGCAAAATCTGAATACACAAAAAGCTATAAAAACAATTTATTTTCAAAATATAAGTACGATATTTCATTTGTGGGAAATCTTTATGACAAAAACCGCTATGACGAAATGGAGCACACACTCCCCGACTACCTCTGCGGCTATATGGATGCCGCTATCGAAGCACAGTTAAATGTGAGCGGAGGTAATCTCTTAAAAAATATGCTCACACCTGAAATCATTGATATGCTGTCCGAATATACAGATATAAAAAGGAGTACACAGTCAAATGCGGATTTAAAATTTCACTTTGCAACAAGTGTACTCTCACACAAAACAGCCGCTAAAATGCGTACAATGACACTTAACAGGCTTGCCATGAAACATCCTAAGAATGTCCATCTTTTCACAACAAGCGACACCTCTGCCCTCTTTCCCACGCTCATAACACATAAAGCTGTGGATTATCTTTTAAAAGCACCGCTTGTTTTTGCAAGTTCTAAGATAAATATAAACATGACAGCACCAAATATCGAGACCGGAATACCTTTAAGAGTATTTGATATACTCGGAGCGGGTGGCTTTCTCATTACTGACTGGAGAGAGGATTTAAAAGACTGTTTCACGATTGGAAAAGACCTTGAGGTTTACAATGGCATAGATGACCTTCTCGAAAAAACGGACTATTATCTGAAACATGAAGATAAACGGACAGCGATTGCAATGCATGGTCTTGAAACGGTGCAAAGCAGGCATGATTATAGTGTGAGGATTAGGGAGATTCTGGGGTAAGAAATACCATCAGGGATGCGTAAATTTATATTTACACATCTATTGATTTCACAACACACTTTTTGTATCATTCATTTAAATAATACATTTTTTGACATTTATCATTTTAAGTGCTGCCACCATAAATAGTTATAGTGATTTCTTATCACAAGTATTCATAACAATCTATTTAGGCATTTGCGAAACTATCATAAACTGTAATTAAATTGTGCAAATATAACACAACCTATAAGTAGTTTCGCAATCACCTAACAATTTATTTATAGAAAGGACAGGTGAAATCTATGAAAAAACATCTATCAAAGTTACTTTCATTTTTCTTGTGCATGAGCTTTTTTGTGACAATTTCAAATAAAGCAAATGCAGCAGAAGAAATCATCCCGGTCAACATCTCAGTACAATATGGCCAGACGGAAGCCAGGACAATCCTTAACATGATAAATGAGATGAGAACGAGTGATTGCGATGCCTGGTGTTGGGATGAAACCAATACAGTACAAGTATCATATTTGTCAGCTGCACTTACCTATGATTATGAACTTGAGAAACTTGCAATGAAGCGTGCAGCGGAACTTGTAATACGGTACGATCATACCAGACCAAATAATGAAGGCCTTTCCAGCATTTATAAAGAAGAAAATATCACTGATTTTCAATCTGCAGGAGAGAATATTGCAATAGGCTATCCCTCAGCACAAGCAGTAAATACAGCATGGCGTGAAGATGGTGAAGATTATAACGGACAAGGACACCGCAGAAATATGTTAAATCCTAAGTTTAACTGCGTTGGAATCGGTCATGTAAAATACGATGGCTGTGACTACTGGGTGGAAGAATTTGCATGCAGACCTTCTGTCAATACAACTAAAACATCAGCAATTGACAACGAGCAGATTACGGCTATTTCATTAATTAAGAGTAAGATTAAAAATATTGAACTATGTTTTGATAAAGATTCATATATTCTTAAAACCGGAGAAACAATAACACCAAATATAAAAACTATGATTAATTATCTGGGAGGTAAGGCATTTGCGGCAGATATACCGGACATTTCTGTCACTGATTCTTCGATTGCCACTTATAGTAATGGGAAAATTTCAGGAGTCAAAGAGGGTAACACAACATTAACGGCATCGTTGTACGGATTGACAATAACAGATATGCCAACAATAACTGTACATGAATGTGATAATCATTGGAATGATGGTGAAATCACAACAGAACCGACCTGTATAAAAGAAGGCATAAAAACTTTTACCTGTACCATCTGTGGCGATACTAAAACCGAAACGATAAGCAAGGCAGCAGATAAGCATCTTCACAGCGAAATCCGTGATAAAAAGGACGCTACCTGTAAGGATGAAGGCTATACCGGTGATACTTATTGCACCGATTGCGGTGAGATTACAACAAGCCCGACCTGTAAAGATACGGGTGTAAAAACTTTTACTTGCACTATCTGTGGCAATACTAAAACTGAAACAGTCAAAAAAACAACAAAACATCTGCATACTGAAATCCGTAATAAAAAGGACGCTACCTGTAAAGATGAGGGTTATACCGGTGATACTTATTGTACCGATTGCGGTAAGAAAATTTCATTAGGTCAGGCGGTTGCCAAAACAAACAATCACAGCTATGATGATGGAAAAATCACAACAGCACCGACCTGCACAAAGAAAGGCACAAAAACTTTTACCTGCACTGTCTGTGGCAATACTAAAACCGAAACAGTCAAGGCAACAGGACATCAGCATACTGAAATCCGCAACAAAAAGGATGCTACCTGTAAGGAAAAAGGTTATACCGGTGATACTTATTGTACCGATTGCGGTAAGAAAATTTCTTCCGGTAAATCGATTGCTAAAACAGAGACTCATAGCTACGATGACGGAAAAATCACAACAAAACCTACCTGCACAAAGAGAGGTACAAAGACATATACCTGCACCATATGTGGCAATACTAAAACTGAAACAGTCAAGGCAACAGGACACAGTTATGGAGAATACAAGGTTGTAAAAAAGCCGACAGCCACTAAAGACGGACTGAAATCCAGAACTTGCACTGTATGTGGAAAAGTAGAGTCTGTTAGAATAGCAAAGACAACCTCTGATAAACAGAATACAAATACTTCAGATAAACAGAATACAAATACTTCAGATAAAAATTCAAATCAAAACACAAATACAAAGACAAGCCAAAAGACAAAGACCACGAAAAAGATAAAACTGAACCGCACTAAACTGACTTTGAAAAAGGGTAAAACTTTTAGATTGAAAGTTACTCTAACACCGATAAACAGTCGGGATAAGATTATTTACAAAACTTCAAATAAAAAGATTGTCACTGTCAGCAAAACCGGAAAAATCAAAGCCAAAAGAAAAGGAAAAGTCAACATTACGGTAATTTCAGGTAAAAAGAAAATCGTGTGCAAAGTAACAGTAAAATAAAAGACAAATGAATACAAGTATCAATGGCATTTTAACACCCCTGCTTCTCATGATTGAGCGGCAGGGGTGATTTTTGTTTAATAATTTTAAGAATTGTATTATTGTTTAAATTTATTTGCAGATATAGGAAAAATATTTTCTTCCCCGCTCTTGTTCAGCACCAATTTACGCAACTGCCAAAAATGCCTTATGTGCCATTTTCTTAACAACTCCATTTTCTTCAAAAAAAATCTCATTTTATCAAAAAAGGCATTAAATAAAATGGTCTAAACATTAAATTATCTTCCATACCCACATCTTTCTGCGATATTAAATATGCCTTATTAACATTTTGAGAATAAATCGTAGCAGTATTATCATTTGGATGCACAGCAATCTTTTTACCTTCAAATTCTTTATCTAAATAAACATCTATCCTCTTTCTACCTGTATAAAACAATATTGGGAGCAAAGTTATTCTGCCCCCAACTAAAATCACTAATCAGCATATTTCCACGCACTTCTTATATTTTCTAACTTATATTTCTTAAAACAAGATACCTTACGACCCAAAATAATTACTGTCAAAGCCTGTCTTTTCAGGTTCTTTTGGTGCGTTTTTATTTACTTCCGCATTGCTGCCTTCCTGTTCTGCCACTTTGTTATTATTTATGTCGCATCTGTTTTCTCCATCTGCGTTACCGCTGAATATATCTTTTACATCACTGTTTTTATCATATCCGTTTGGATTTCCAAATATATCGTCATCGGACATTCCCATCTGTCTCTCCATCTCTTTTCTAAGTTCTTCAAATTCAATCTCATTCTGGCTCGGCTGCTCGCTCTTTTCTATAAGTTTTCCTTTGCTGTCAAGGTGTTTGCCTACGATAAATATTGCAATGATAAGCACTATCGTTATCGCAAAACCGCCCTCCATTCCAAAACTTCCACCGTTTATAACAGATGCACCGCCCTCTGCTGATGTCGATGTAAAGATAGAACTTGTAATCTTATTTCCGCTGACGCTTATTCCGTAAAGATTGCCCTGAACAAAATTCCATACACTGTGGAATGCTCCAACTATCCATATGTTTTCACAATCTACAAATAATAGTGCCGCAAACAATCCATATAAGAAAAGATTAAACATTGCAAGACCGTCAACACCACTGTTCATGCCGTGAAGCATTGCAAAGAAAAATGCACTAAATATAGCAGCGTTTATCACATGGTATCTCCTTGTCAATGACACGAATAAATAGCCTCTGCAAAGAACCTCCTCTGCCATTCCCTGAATCATATAGCCTATAAAATAACCTATGATATAAATTATCGGGATATTTTGTGCTATGCCATCAAAAGTAATGCTTCTTGTGAAGATACAGATAAAGTATGCCACCGAAAATACGACAAGTGACAAAATCATTCCTTTAAAATAGCTTAAAATTGCACCTTTTTTCTTAAAACCGAGTGTGTTTAATTTTCTCTTTTCAACAAACCTGCAATACAGACATACTACTACTATTATCAACAATTCTGAAATAAGTGTTACTATAGTCATCCACTCAGGCATATTTGATATAAGCTGCATCATCTTATTTATATCAGGCTGACCTGATGTTATCATATCTATATACTCATTATTTCCAAGCATATTTGCCATCATTGCAGGTACCTGAATAATACCGCCTGCCATAGAGCCGACAATAAATAGTGCTATCGCAATACAGATTTCTGCAAATATTCCATGCCCTCTTTTTACTGCTGCCGCCTGCATAAATTTAGGTTTTCTGATTTCTTTCATAATGTTAAAACTTTTGTTCCTCTCTTTAAATTTACTTTTTTACTTTAACCTTCTTAACCGTTGACCACTTACCATACAAACGCTTTCCTTTTTTCAGCGTATAACCTCTTACTTTTATATAATAAGTTTTTTTCTTTTTTAGCCCTGACAAAGTGTAAGAACATTTCATTGTTGCTTTTGTCTTTGGTTTTCTAAAGCTTTTATAAATAGAATATTTAACCTGATAGACAAGTGCTTTACTCTGTTTTTTCCATGTAAGCTTTATCTTCTTTTTTGATACATTTTTTGCCTTTGTTATCTTAACTTTTCCCGGTGCAACAATTTTTTTATCAACAACAGTTATGCTTTTTTTAGTAGTTACAACCGTAGGCTTTGTGGTTGGTGCATTTGTCGCCGTCGCATCTGCTCCCGGTGTTGTCCTCGGTGTAAGCGTCGAAGCCGGATTTGTCGGCACCGGATTTGTTGTAGCAGGTATATATGTAACAGACGGTGAAGTTGACGGCACAGTCGTTTTGTCAGAATCAGCTGGTTCTTCCGTTGAAATAACTGTTGCTGTCGGATCTGGTGTAAATGTTGCTGATGGCGTAGCTGTAACTGTCTCCCCAGATGACACGCTTGAACCTGATGTCGCCATTATTTTATAGCTTCCGGTGCTTTCTGCCGCTTTTACACTCCAATCAGGTGCATACTGGGACAAAAGACCTAATATAATACAAAATGTCATAAACAATGCTGTTATTTTTTTATCCTTTTTTTTCATAACTGCCTCCGTAAATTCTTTTTTAGTTAGTCCCTCACGCATTTTGCATGATGCTTTATCTTAAACATTTCCTTCCATATGGCAGGATGGAAAAGTATAAGGAGCGGGAATAATTCAAGTCTTCCTGCAAGCATATCAAATATAAGTACCAGCTTTGACAATACATTAAAATGACCGAAATTGCAAGTCGGTCCCACAAGGGCAAGACCCGGACCTATATTATTCATTGTTGCCGCTACCGCCGTAAAGTTTGTTATAAGGTCTTTATCTTCAAATGACAATACAAATACCGATGCTGCAAATAATATAAAAAATGTTATAAAAAATACATTTACCGAGCGAACGACCTCGTGCTCTACCGGTTTTTTGTCAATCTGAATTTTTCTTATACATTTTGGATGTATATATGACTCTAAGTCCTTTATAATTGTTTTTATGAGTATTATAAATCTGGATACTTTAATTCCGCCGCCTGTACTTCCGGCACATGCACCACAAAACATCAGAAATACGAGAACAGTTTTACAAGTCTGCGACCACTTGTTGAAATCAACACTTGAAAATCCTGTTGTTGTGATAATTGATGCAACCTGAAATGATGCCTGCGTAAGTGCCTCAAAAAAGGACTTTGTTGTATCTATTATATGACAGAATATAATTCCTACTGCCGCTATTATGATAAGGAAATAATATCTTACTTCCTCCATCTTAAATGCTTTTTTAAACTGTTTATATAAAATATAATAATATGCATTGAAATTTACGCCAAATAATATCATAAATATTGTAAGCACCCACTGTATATATGTCGAATAACTTGCTGCACTGTCATTTTTGATACCAAATCCACCTGTTCCTGCTGTTCCAAATGCCGTCGCAAGTGAGTCAAATAAAGGCATCTTTCCTATACATAAGAATATTATCTGAACAACCGTAAGTGTAATATAGATTATATACAATATCTGTGCGGTATGTTTTACTTTAGGCACGAGTTTGCCAACAGATGGACCCGGACTTTCAGCTCTCATAAGATTTATTCTTGAGCCGCCTCCAAGTGGTATTATTGCAAGCAGAAATACAAGTACACCCATTCCACCGAGCCAGTGTGTAAAACTTCGCCACATAAGCGTGCAATGAGAAAGTACCTCAACATCACTTAATATGCTTGCTCCCGTTGTCGTAAAACCTGATACCGTCTCAAAAAGTGCATCTATAAGAGATGGTATCTCGCCTGTCAATATAAACGGAATGCATCCAAAAAAACTCATAAATATCCAGCTCAGTGCCGTAGCCACGCAGCCCTCTTTAAGATAAAATACAGAACTGTTTGCCTTTTTGTGAGTCATAAGCATACCGAGTAAAAAAGTGACAATGCCAACACCTAGATAGACAACCCCTTCTTTTTCCATGTAACAAAGTGCAACAATGCACGGAAGCAGCATAAATGCTGCTTCCACCTTTAAAACACTGCCTAAAATATATCTTATAATCGACCTGTTCATTTTTTAATCTCCCCGAATTAAAAAATCTTAATTCTTATAAATATTTATACTTTTCAAAATCTGAAAAAACTTAACATACACCAAAAATCACTCTAAAATATCAAGAATAGTATTAAATCCGGTCTGCGTTGTGATTATCATAACGGTGTCATTTACCTGTATAAAGTCTTGCCCTGTCGGTATGATTATCCTGCCGTTTCTGTTTATAAATGAAATAAGCACTCCTTTTTTTATATTTAGATCCATAATTGCTTTATTTGTCACCGCTGAGGCTTCTTCCACTGAAAATTCTATAGCTTCTACTCTTGAATCACAAAGCTGGTAAAGTGTCTGGATATGATTGCTCTTTGAAGCATTTTTCGCCCTTACATAAGCTATTATCGCCTCTGATGTAATATATTGCGGATACATTATGCTTCCGAGGTCAAGATTGTTTATAACACTTTTAAAATTTGTTCTCGTTATCTTAGTGATAACTTTTGCATTTGAAACCTGCTTTGCATGAAGCGTGAGCATTATGTTCTCTTCATCTATTCCGGTAAGAGGTATAAATGATTCAACATTTTCTATACCCTCCTCAAAGAGCACTTCCTCGTCTGAACCGTCAGCGTTTATTATGACCGCTTTTGGCAGAAGGATACTTAGTTCCTCGCATCTTGCCTTGTTTTGCTCAATTATCTGCACTGAGATTCCCATACCAAGAAGCTGGTTTGCAAGATAATATGCAGCCTTTCCACCGCCTACTATCATCGTATTTTTAACCTGTTTAGTTTTTAATCCGAATTTCTGCATAAAACTCTTTACGGTCTTTCTGTGAGCCACAAATGACAAAATATCACCTTTCTGCATCACAAAATCTCCCCATGGGATATAAACTTCACCGGCTCTTTCTATCATACAGATAAGTACATTTGCAATACCTCTTTTTCCAAACTCCTGTATTGAAATGCCATCGAGCATACTTCCCTCTGTTATTTTCAATTTGATAAGTTCAGCCTGTCCGTGTGCAAATGAGTTTACCTCAAGTGCTGTCGGCAGACAAAGAATCCTTGTCGCTTCTATGGCGGCTTCAAGCTCCGGATTTATTATCATCGTAAGTCCTAACTTTTCCCTTAAATAGCTTGCCTCCGTACTATAATCAGGTGTTCTTACCCTTGCTACCGTATCACACTGGCTTACATGTTTTGCGACTGTGCAGCACAAAAGGTTAAGCTCATCAGAATCCGTGACTGCAATGAGCATATCAGCCGCTTCAATTCCTGCCTCCATCTGTACACTGTAACTTGCTCCATTTCCCGCAAGTCCCATAATATCGTACTGATTTGCTATCTCCATGACCTTTTCACGGCTTCTGTCTATAATGGTAATATCATGTCCCTCTTTGCTAAGTTGTCTTACAAGTGCATTTCCAACCTTTCCACATCCTACGATTATGATGCTGAGTCCTGATTTTACCGGTTTCTTAAATTTCATTATCTTCTTAACTCCTTTTTTAAGATAAACTTTTCAGTCGAATATCCGCAATCCGTTCTGCAATTTGCTCATAACATATGATAGACTTATCCTAGTACATAATATGCGTTTTGTCAAAGCCAAAAATAAGTTTTATGAATATTTCTGTCAATATCCATAAAACTTACCCTTTTTAATGCTTTTTATATTTCTTTTCTAATGTATCTATCTCTCCATATACTGTTTCCCTTACCTTTTCACTATCACACTCGATTCCGTTTTTTCCCATAATGAAAATCTTGAAAAAAAGTCCGAGACTTATCGATGCAAATATGTTTATAAGTGAGAGTATCTCATCATCACTTTCCACATTCAGACTGTTTTTATCTATATACTTAAACATTATTCCTTTGGGCGTTTTTGCTTCTTCTAACTTTCCTTTCATCCTTTCACTCACTATCATGTCAAACACCCACGGCTGTGAAAACATTCTTTTCATTCCATTCATTTTTTCGCTAAATCCCGCCGTGATTATACAGTCCGTTGCCTTTCTCATAAATGCAAATATATCACCGTTGCAGTCTTTTATGAAATTTTCAACAAAATCAAATGCTTCATTTTTATGCGTATCAACAATATATAGAAATATGTCTTTTTTATCCTCAAAATACTGATAAAAACTTCCTCTTGGTATCGCCGCCTCTTTTATTATTCGGTTTATGGATGCCGCCTCGAATGAATTTTCAAGAAACTCACGCTCAGCAGCAGCCATTATCCTTTCTCTTTTTTCATCAGGCAGCCTGTAAAATGTTTCCTTTGGCATTTTTACTCTCCATCTGTCAGATAATCCTGTGCTTCATCAGGTATATCATCCATATCATCACTTCCGGTATCTATATCCTTTGGCTGTTTACGATATAGAATATCATACATTATAGGCACTATGTAAAGTGTCATAAATGTTGAATAGATAAGACCGAAGCATACGACTATCGCCATACCCTGCTGCATTGCATTTCCTGCATCCTGTGAGAATACCATAACACTCATTGAAAGAATTGTCGTAAGTGCCGTCATAAGAATAGGACGCATACGAGTCTTACCTGTTCCTACAAGTGCCGCACGCTTCTCAACACCGCCAATCCTGAGTTTGTTTGCATAATCAACAAACACGATACCATTGTTTACGACTGTTCCCATAAGTATCATAAATCCCATCATGGACATTGCCGAGATTGACTGTCCGAATGCGAGAAGTCCTAACATACCACCCGTAAATGCAAGCGGTATCGTAAAGATAATGATAAATGGTGAGAGTAAACTCTGAAACTGTGCCACCATTACAAGGTATATGAGCAGAAGTCCGAGTGCAAGTGCCTGGACAAGCTGTGCCATCATATCATTTACCTGCGTTGACGAACCTCCTATCTCAGCAGTATATCCATCCGGCATCTTATACTTATCTATCTTTTTCTGAAGTTCTCTTGAGAGAAGTGCCGCATTCTCATTTTCGTCTACATCAGCCGAAACAGTTATCATCTGGGACTGATTTTCTCTCGAAAGAGTCTGTGCAGCCTTTCCCTCATCTTTCTTTGCAAATTTTGTAAGTTTGTAAGTTTTTTTCTTGTCATTACCGTTTGAATCCTTTGTTGTCGCCGTAACTTCGGCTTTCATAAGATTTTCGTATGTAAGTTCATCTGTCTTATTTACAAGTTTTACATCTACATCCGTATCATCAACATTTAATGTTATTGAGGTTTTGTCTGTATTGATGCGTGCCGCAAGCTGCTGGTATATTCCCGCAACCGTAAGTCCTGCGTTTGCAACCTTGTTTTTGTCAAGTGTAAGATGTATCTCTTTGTCTGAGTCCTCAAGACCATTTTTTGCATTACTGCATCCGTCAATGCTGTTTAACATCTTCTTATAGTCATTGCTCAACTCGACAAGTTTATCCATATCGTCACCGTAGATATTGACTTCAAGCCCCTGACTCATCATACTTCCCATACCTCCGAGTGCTGATGATGAAACCGTAAGTTCCTTACACTTTATGTCTTTTGTGTTTTTCTCAATAGTCTTTCTTATCTTCTTAAACTGCTTTGTAGTCTTAATATCACTCTTTGTTATTACATTGAAAGTAAAACTTGTGTAATTGTCTGATGCCGCACCAAGCGAACCGGACATAGCACTTGCATTTCCGTCCGTAACACCGACTTTGTCAATTCCATCAACTTTCATTATAGCTGCCATAACCTTATCGGCAGTCTTATATGCACTCTTCTTGCTGGTTTTCTTGTCAACTTCAAGACTTACGGAAATCTGGTTACTCTCCATGCTGTCCATCATTACAAGTCCCATTCCTGAAAGTTTCCACACACATACCACCAGAAGCCCTATTGCAATGATAAGCGGTATTGCTTTATATTTAAGGAAAAATTCAAGCGACTTTCCGTAGGCATCTTTTATTTTATCAAAAAGTTTGTGCTTAGGATTCTTTACTTTCTTAAGCATTATAGAGCCCATAGTAGGTACTACCGTTATCGCAACAAGAAGTGAAGCGATAAGTGAATATGATATTGTGAATGAGAACGGTATGAGCATCTGGCTTACAGTTCCTGATGTATATACCATAGGCAGAAATACACATATAGTTGTTATGGTCGATGCTATGATAGGTCCAAGCACCTGTTTTGTTCCCTGTACTGCTGCCCTCGGTGCTGATAGACCTTTGCTTCTAAGTCGATAGATATTCTCCATAACTACAACCGAGTTGTCAACAAGCATACCTATTCCGAGACAAAGACCTGCAAGCGACATTACATTTATGTTTATTCCGGTGAAATACATTATAACAAGTGCAAAGAGTACACTGAACGGAATACTAAATGCCACGACTATAGTTGGTCTTACATCCTTAAGGAACAACGCAAGCACGATAATCGCAAGCACCGCACCCATAACAATACTGCTTAAAACACTTGAAATGATATTTTTTATAAAGTCACCCTGATTACTTAACGGTGTTATTGAAAGTCCTTTATATTTTCCCTCAAGTTCCTTAAATGAGTCTGTAAGTGCATTTGTTACATCACTTGTACTCGCCGTACTTGATTTGTATATAGCAAGCATAACTGAATCCTTACCGTTAATCTTTGCATACTGGTCACCCACATTGTCAACCGTAACAACATTTGCAACATCTGATATTCTTATTGAACCAACACCTTTTACTTTTGTAAGCACCATGTTTTTAATCTGTTTTGCATTCTCATAGTTTTCACCTATCTGTATAAGCCACTGGTCATCATTTTTGTCATCAATATATCCGGCAGGCATTGAAAAGTTCTGTGCCGTGATAAGCTGTGACAATGTATCAAGTGTAAGAAGCGAATCAAGATTTGCATTTTCAAGTGCTGCATCTTTTGATTCGTCAAGCTGCTTCTGTGCATCTTTAAGTTCCTTCTTTGCATTTGCTATCTCTTTTTTAGCCGCCTGCATCTGAGCCTGTGCTGAACCAAAGCCTGCTGATGCCTGATATCCTCCGGCAACTGCCTGCTCCTGTTTTTTATCCATGCCTTTCATCTTCTCATTAATCTTGTCAACCATTGCCTGTGCAACTTTAATCTCAGTCTTTAAGTTGGCAAGTTCCGTGTTTATCTGAGGCATCCTTACTTCAGCAATATCATAAACCTTTTTCATTGATGCAACAGTAAGTTTCTTTACAGAATCTCCCTGACCCATCTTTGTGAGCCAGCTCTTAAATTTGTTAAACTCATCCGGATGGTTTATAGCATCTTTGACACTTGTAGGAATCGTTATATTGCTCATCTTAGCTGCATCACCTAGTTTTTCGTTAAATGTCTTAAACATTCCATTTAATGATTTATATGTGGCAGGGATTTTTGCATCATTATAAGCTTTTTTCTCAGCCATAAGAGCCGTTTTATTTGCCTTAAGACTTGTGAGTGATGACTCATAAGATGCCTTCATTGCCTGAGCCTGATTCATTGCAACAGAGGCTTTTGCGAGTTTGCTCGTCGTGTTCTCCTGCTTGCTGCTTAAATTTCCCTCCTGCTCTTTTAACTTAGCATTTCCCTCATCTAATTTCTTTTTAGCTTTGTCTATCTTCTTCTGTGCATCCCTCAATTTTTTATTTGTATGCATCAGAATATCCTCATTGACTTTATCAATCTTTTTCTGGTTTAAGCGTACCTCAATGGTATCATTTATATTTCCTGTCTCCGTGATACTTGCCACACCGTTCTGTCTCTTTAGATACGGAATGACAACTTTGTCGGTAAACGCTGTAACATCTTTAATATCCTTGCCGTCATAACCAACACTTACCGCCATCGTAGCCATCATATCGGCACTTATCTCCATAAGGTTCGGCGTGCCGCAGTCATCTGGAAGGTCAAGCGAATTAAGTGCCTTAGATACCCTTACAAGAGCGGCATCCATATCGGTATCATCCGAGAACTCAAGCATTGTCATGCCATAGTTGCTGCTTGATGTACTAGACACCTTATTAACACCACTTATCGTTCCAAGTGCATCCTCGACAGGCTTTGTCACATTGTCCTGCACCTTCTGAGGTGAAGCACCCATCTCCGTAGTGATAACTGCAAGATACGGCATCTCCATATCCGGCATAAGATTTGTCTGCATCTTACTGAGGCTGACACCACCAAATGTCAGAACTATAACAATAGCCACCAGCGTAAGATACGGCTTCTTAACAAACATTTTTGTCATGGTCTTTAACTTTCCTTTCTTAATAGGCTACAAAGCGAAACTGTTGTAAGCTGTGTTGATTGAGCAGATATAACAGATAATAACGCAGGCACGCTACAGCTATATAGTCTACTTATTTAATCTGCTAATATGACAAGGTGTCATATTCAACAAACGCAATTATATATGACACCCTGTCATATGTCAATAAAAAAAAGTGATAGTTTATGTTCTTTTAATAAACCAGCACTTTTTTTGATAATATTTTTTATAATAAGACTTTTATTACAAACATTATGATAATCATTCTAAATCATCCCAACAAACAGCCGGAGAGGGTGGATATTATGCAGCAGATAGCGTTAGAACTGCGTTGGTACTTAAGGTGCGTTTTTTGCACATTTATGTACCGCTACGCAGTTCTCCGAGGCGAGAGACGTCTATTTGTCGTATAATATCCACCTCCCCGGCGTCCGTCCGCCAATCTAATCAATCATCTCCCCTATCTCCCGCTCCGTCTTTTTTATCTCCTGCTCAAATTCCCTCGCCGACATCCTGTATGCCCCCGAACCTATTACTATCATCTGCTCCAGTCCATCCGATGTTGCAACTGTTACATTGTGTTTTTTCCCTATCTCATGCGTTACTTTTTCTATATACATATCTGCCGTCTCAGCCTCTTTTGTATAGACCACATTTATATTGTGGTATTTTGATACTTCTCCGGGATTTCCCTTTACTTTGTAAGCATCAAATACAAGTATAAGTTCGCACCCCTTAAACCCCTGATAATTGCATAATATATCCATGAGTTTTGTTCTTGCCGCTTCAAGATTTTCTTTTGACAGGTCATTTAATTCTTTCCACGAGAAGATGATATTATAACCGTCTACGAGAAGATACTGTTTTCCTGATTTTTGGCTTTTTTCATGTCTTTTTAAATACTCCACGCCTCCAGCATCATAAACTGACTCTTTCGGCTTTTTAGACCATTTTTTTCTCTCATAGCCAAATCTGCCCTCAGTGTCATTTCCACCACCTTTTCCAGATGCACTTTTTCCAAATGTTCTCTCGAATATGGCCTCTAGCTCCTTATCCTCCTCTATAGAACCTCCGGTACTCCCTTTAAATGCACCGCTGCGTATTTTTGCTGCCTTATATATCTCCTGATCAGATATAACACTGTCATTCTCATCCTCTCCCATATCTACGGCAGCTTCAAGATGCATATAATCTTTTACTTCATACCACGGCACATAAAATCCCGAACCGTGTGCACAGAACACCGAACCAGTCGGATTGTTTATATCAGCATCAGGATCATACATTTTTTCCGCCACTATCGCATCCTGGTCTTTGCACGGTCTGTAGCCTTTAAGCGTACAAGTGAGTCTGCCTTTTCCCGCCGTATATGAATTTACCTGCATCATATAACCGCTCATCTGTGCAACTGGAGCTATTCCCGTAAACTCAGAGTTTTCACCCTTTTGGAACGGTCCCTCAAATTTAGCACCCATTCTGTCAAGATCAGTCATTGCTCTGCCTACGCTGTCTGCCGGAACTTCAAGCCTGAATGAATAATAAGGCTCTAAAAGTACATTTTCCGCCTGCATAAGACCTTGTCTTATCGCCCTGTAGGTTGCCTGTCTGAAGTCACCGCCCTCCGTGTGCTTTTCATGTGCTCTCCCAGACATAAGCGTTATCTTAATATCAGTTATAGAAGAACCCGTAAGAACTCCCGGATGTTCCCTCTCGTCTATATGCGTCATTATAAGTCTCTGCCAGTTCTTATCAAGCTTATCCTCGCTCGCCTGCGTTTCAATCATTATGCCGCTGTCAGGCTCTCCGGGTTCAAGTTTCAAGTGAACTTCCGCATAATGTCTCAACGGTTCAAAGTGGCCTACGCCCTCAACCGTGCTTGCTATCGTTTCCTTATAGACTATGCTTCCCTCACCAAACTCAACTCTTGTATGAAATCTGTCCCATATGAGATTTTTGAGTACATCTATCTGAACCTCACCCATTATTCCCGTGTGGATTTCCTGAAGTTCTTCATTCCACACGACATGAAGTCCCGGTTCTTCCTGTTCAAGAGTTTTCATATCATCATAAAGTTTATGTATATCGTCATTTTCCTGCGGTGTGACCTTGTATGTCATAACGGGCTCTAATACAGGCATATCTGAGTTTGTTTCTATTCCGATGCCCATACCCGGATATGTCTTTTCAAATCCAGTCACCGCACATATCCGACCGGCTCTAACTTCATCAACAGACATGAATTTATTTCCTGAATATATCCTTAGCTGATCTGCTTTTTCATCAAGCTGTTCAATATACATTTTTGACTTGAGCACACCACCCGTCACTTTCAGATAAGTGAGCCTTTTATTTTTGTCATCCCTCGAAACTTTATATACTTTTGCTCCAAATTCTTTGGGATATTCTTTTTTTAATGTATATCTTTCTAGTCCGTCAAGAATTTCCCCGACACCATCAAGTTTCAGAGCTGAACCAAAATAACATGGGAAAAGTTTTCTCTCGGAAATAAGTTTTCTTATATCATCATCATCTATATTTCCGCCATCCATATATTTTTCAAGCACTTCCTCATCACAGACCGCTATATTCTCAAAAAATGTGTCATTTTTTTCAGCTGAAAAATCCACACATTCACTTCCAAATCTCTCCGTGATGCCTGACATTATATCTTCTTTATTGCAGTCTCCAATATCCATCTTATTAACAAAGATAAAAACCGGGATATCATATCTTTGTAATAGTCTCCACACAGTCTCCGTATGGCTCTGTACTCCGGCAGGTCCGCTTACAACAAGCACCGCATAATCAAGCACTTGCAAAGTTCTCTCCATCTCTGCCGAAAAATCCACATGTCCCGGTGTGTCAAGCAAGGCTATGTCAAGGTCTTTCCACCCAAACATAACCTGCTTAGAAAATATTGTTATTCCTCTGTCCTTTTCCATAGAATATGTATCAAGAAAAGCATCCTTATGGTCAACCCTGCCGAGCTTTCTTATACTTCCGGAAAGATATAACATAGCCTCCGAAAGAGTTGTCTTGCCCGAATCAACATGGGCAAGCATCGCCAAAACAATATTATTTTCCAAAATATTCCTCCAATTTATCTTAATGTCCTTTTTAATTCAAACCTAACGCTTCTTTTGCAAGCATATCTGCCATATCATTATATTTATCATTTGAATGACCTTTTACTTTTATAAAACGGACATGGAGTTTATCTTTTATGCCGTCATAAAATGCTTTATAAGCCTTTGTCCCCTCTTTATTTGTCTTCCAATCACCGAGACACCATCTTGCAATCCCCTCATAGTCATGATAAATAGCTATATTGTCAAAACCATTTTCAATGGCATAACGCATAGCCGCCTCAGCACCCTTTATCTCCCCTGCAACATTTCTCATCGCTGCAAGCTCTTTATCATTCATTTTTTCGTTAAATGTGATTTCTTTTCCTTCATTTAAAATAACCACACCATACGAAAATTCTTTCGTAACAGAATTATAACTTCCGTCTACATATGCCACAAGAGCTTCAGATGTATCTTCACCTGCGATGCCATCATTCAAATATGCCGTCGCATCCTGCATACTTGTAAAACTTTTATACTTTGCTCCAGAATATCCGTCAACCTGTTTTTTACACTCAGCCCAGCTTGCAAATACTCCGGTACTCCTACCCTCTTTTACTGCATAAAACTTTCCAGCCATACACTACCTTTCTCTTTCTTTCCTTATATAATATAAAATATTTTACTTCAAATTATTACTCATATGTTCAAGTTCTGCAACAAGTTCCATAGTATCTATAGTCTGCTCATCAAGAAGCCGCCTAAGATTTTTCTGTGTATCATACAGATCGATAACATTTTTCACCCTTTTTTGTACTATCTGCGGATAAAAAGGTTTTGTAATAAAATCACTCACGCCATACTCAAATGCTTTCATTTCATTTTCATAATTTGCTTCTACTGTTACAATAATAACCGGTATTTCAGGTATAAAGCCATAATCTGACATAAACTCAAGTACATCAAATCCGGATTTTTCAGGCATTATAAGATCTAACAATATCAGGGATATATTTAACTGCTGCTCATTGATTATATCAATAGCTCTCTGTCCGTTTTCAGCCTCAATTATATTGTAATCGTCTTCAAGATACCGTTTAAGTAATACTCTGTTGGTCAATGCATCATCGACTATTAAAATGGTCTTTGTTTCCATAATTTCTCCTATTTTCTCTGACACCGGATGATTTAGCTTTAATTTCTATCCATTTACTATATTATCATAAGTCTTTTTTTCAGCAATAAGTCTTTCGTAAGTCGGACTAAGTCCATCAATCATTCCATTTCTCAAGGGCTCAACAAGTTCAACAACTATGTCAAGCATTGAATCAAGTCCCATGTTTGCAGCGAGTCCCTTCAAAGTATGTGCACTTTCAAAAGCAGCTTTTACATTTTTCTGCTCAAGAGCTTCGCCCAGTTCCCTAAAGCTTGAATCACCTAACATCTCTATGAGGCACTTTTCATAAAAATCTTCATCACCTAAAAACCTCTCCAAAGTCGTATTCATATCACAACCGTATTTTGAAAGTTCATCCGTAATCCGGCTCATAACATCACCTTCCTTTATCTTTTTGTTCTAAGATACCCGGATATATAAATTATTCCGGGTATCCTTTCTTATGGTATATATAACTTTTACTGTGCGATAACTGCGTTTATCCTCTCGTTCATCTGCTCCTCGCCCATAATGTGTACAATAGACCAAAGGTCAGGTGTATTCGCACGGCCTGTAATAGCGATTCGCACTATCTCCGCTATGTCTGAGACATTTCCTTTATATTTTTCAGGATCAGCCTTGTATGCTTTCATATCAGATGCATAACCAAGCTTATCTGCTATCTCTTTAAGTTTGTTAAACCATTGCGAATTGTCATCATCGTGGCTGTAACTTGCCTGATATTCCCTAAGCACTTCATCAACCGTAGCCTTATCTGCCTTAAACTCATCTTTCTCCTGTTGCTGCTCAAGATCAAAGAAATAAGCTATCATCTCAAATACCTGTCTTGCATAAACAAGGTCTTTTCTTCTGCGTTTCATGCCAACACCCATATAAAGTCTCAATATTGCAAGCATTTTTTCCTTGTCTGCAAACCATACCTTACACTTTTCAGGCTCATTCCCGCAAGCCCAGTCATATAAGAAATCATAAACTTCATCTTCTGAGAGCTTTGAAAGTTCATTCTTACAAATGTTGTGAAGCTTGTCCTTATCAAACAAAGCACCTGATTTACTCATATTGTCAACTGAGAATGGGAACTCATTTATATCCTTGTCAGGGAATTTGTCATGCCACTCCTCAAAGTTTGAATTGAGAAGAGTGAGAAGATAAACTTTCATACAATATGGATGATAACCGTCTTTTCTGTAGTAATCAAGTGAGAGTTCAGGGTCTTTTCTCTTTGAAAGCTTTCTCTTTCCACCTGTCTCCTCATCAAATTTCATAAGATGTGCCGTATGTCCGTACTTTGGCATCTTAAATCCGAGAAGATTGAAAAGCTCATAGTGTGTAGGCACTGATGCGAGCCACTCACCACCTCTGATTACCATGGTAGTTCTCATAAGATGGTCATCAACTGCGTGTGCAAAGTGATAAGTCGGAACTCCGTCCTGCTTTAATATGACAATGTCGTGTATATTCTCAGGAAGTTTTATCTCTCCTTTTATGCTGTCGACAAATGTAATCTCTTTGTCAGGCTGTCCCTGTGAGCGGAGTCTTACGACATAAGGTTTGCCATCTTTAATATTCTTTTCAATCTCTTCATATGAGAGATTGCGGCAGGTTGCATATTTTCCGTAATATCCTGTAAGCACCTTGTCTTTTTCCTGCTGTTCTCTTACTTTTGAAAGCTCGTCCTCTGTACAGAAACAAGGATAAGCAAGCCCTTTCTTCACAAGTTCCTTGACATAAGTGTGATATATCTCAACTCTCTGTCTCTGGAAATAAGGTCCGTAAGCATTGCCCTCGGCTGAATCCTCAAAGCCTGCTCCCTCATCAAATTCAATATCAAAATAGCGGAGTACATTTATGATAGTCTCGACCGCTCCCTCTACTTTTCTCTTTGCGTCAGTATCTTCTATACGAAGATAAAACACTCCTTTTTTTCTGTGTGCGATACGCTCATCGGCAAGTGCACTGTAAAGGTTGCCAAGATGAATAAATCCTGTAGGACTTGGTGCCATTCTCGTTACTTCTGCACCCTTTGGCAGTTTTCTATATGGAAATTTTTCCTCGTAATATTCCGGTGTCTTTAACTCCTCCGGAAATAATAAATCTGCTAATTTCTGATTGTCCATTTTATCTCTCCATTTCTAACTGTTTTAAAATATGCATTATATCTTTTCTCAGATATTTAACTTATATAATCTATTTTACACATACGCAGACGGTTTGTAAAGAACGACCGCAAAATCGATGTCCTTTTCTATTTTAGTTTATCCTAATAAAATTTTACGCAGCTTGCAAAATCATAAAGGCAGTGTTGTTTATGTTTCTCATCTATATTGACTTACGATATTTTTGTGGGGTCATACTCATTTTCTCTTTAAACACCCTGTAAAAATAACTCATATTTCTAAAACCACAGTCGTAAGCTATGTCCGTCACACTTTCCTCTGTCTCCCTCAGCCTTGAACACGCATATTCTATTCTTATCGCATTTATATACTCCGTCGGTGTCATATGATATGTTTCTTTAAAAATCCTCAAAAAATGTCTCTGCGAATAACCTGCTTTTTTTGAAAGTTCCTCCACCGATAAATCCTGTCTGAATTTTTTTTCAATCCATGTTATGACCTCGCCGAACTTTAACGGCAGTATCTTCTTTTCATTTTCATCACTGTTTAACCTGTAAATCCTAGAAAGCGTCACCAATAACTCCATAAATTTTGAAGTCAGCAATGTTTTATATCCCTCTTTTTTTAATTTATATTCATTGTTCATAACGGCAATCTCTGCCTTTATTTTCTCAAATTCTTCTTTTCCAAGTGACATTCTTCCGGTGAAATGATGATTTTTCACAAGCCCCGGTTCAATATAAAACAACGCCTGAAACCCACTCATCCTGCTTATGTCATATTTTCTCAGATTAAAATATTTCTCCCTGAACATGATATTGCATATCCTGAAATTATGCGTATCAAGATAACCATGCTTCGTATCGCCGTGCACGATAAAAACCTCGCCCTTTTTAACGGTCATCTTCTCATCCTCAACGACATGGCAGGCCTCACCCGAAAGAACTATCGTAAGCTCCGAAAAATCCCTATGACTGTGAACTGACAGACTGTCCTCGTGCCTGCCATACTGGATAAAAAACGGAAAATCACTGTCACTTGTAAACTCACTTAATTCGTAAACCTTAAAATTCTCCACACTAACTCCTCCCTCCTTATTTCCTATGTACTCTCGGAATCTTCTGAACGAAGAATTTCGAGATGGATTTTTGATATACAATGACATTTTCGCAGTGCGTACACGGTGTGTACGACGAGAAAATGGAAACAGTATATCGGAAATCTAGCCGAAATGACTCGTTTTGAGGAGATACCGAGAGTACATTTTATATCAAGGGGGGTTTTTATGGAAGTACCAATATATTATGATGAAGAAGAAGAATGGCAGCGAGCATTACTGCTTTACGATGCAGTATTAAAAGAAATATGTACCAAGATAGAAATATTAAATAACGAATTTAAACTAGCTCATCAGTATAACCCGATAGAACACATATCTTCGCGTATTAAATCTGCTGACAGTATAGCTCGTAAAATGCGTATAAACAACAGAGAGCTTACCGTAGAAAATATTATCAGATATGTAAATGATGTTGCAGGGGTACGCATCATCTGTACCTTTACTTCAGACATATACCGTATAGCAGATGCTATAGCCAAGCAAAGCGATGTAACTGTACTGCGTGTCAAAGATTATATCGCCAATCCAAAGCCTAATGGATATACAAGCTACCATATGATAGTATCTATTCCTATTTTTCTTTCTAATGACAAAATAGATACAAAGGTTGAAATACAGATACGCACAATAGCTATGGATTTTTGGGCGAGCCTTGAGCATAAGATATATTACAAATTTGACGGAAAAGCTCCTGATGGTATCAGGGAAGAACTTAAAGAATGTGCAAATATTATCTCATTTCTTGACCAGAAAATGTTTTCTATCAACGAAGATGTAAAACATTATCACGATGATTTTAACGGCGGTTCATTTGTTACAGATGACTTGCCTGCACATATTTCAAAAGAAAAATCTGATACTATTCCATCAGAATTAAAATCTCTATATGGCAGTGTAGTATCAGACTAGTGCTGCATATATGCTACATTTATTTTCAAAAAGCATAACACATATATTTATTTACTTATAAGATTATCAGAAGCCATTTTCCTGATAGTCTTATAATGTTATTTATAAAATTATATTTACAAATATACACTAAAATTAAAAGGCTGCTGAATTTTCCAGCAACCTTTTTTCTATATTTTATATACTCTTATTTCATATATTCTTATTTTAGTTTCAAGCAGAAAACTTTTTATATATTACTCTCGATCTAAAAAATTATTGTATTTCACTCTCCAGAACAATTTTTATATATATTACTCTCCATCTGAAAACTTCTTAAGACCGATATTTGATTTTGCCTCATCGAGAGCCTGCTGTTCTTCTTCAGATAAAATCACAAAGGCTTCTCCGTTTACAACTTCTTTAGCATATGTAAAACAGCCTTCTCTTGAACTGTGCATAGAATTTATAATAAAACCATTATCCTCTTCAGTAAGCAAAACAAGTACAAAACTAAGTTTTCCACCTATTTCCTTAAATGCATCATATTTTACAAGTCCTATTTTTTGATATGATGAAACAAGTTTCCCAGATACATCTTCAACTCTCTCACTAAGTTCATGGACATCTGCCTCCAGCACATCTACTGTCGAAAACTTATCTAAAATAGCTTTTTCTAGATTTTTTCCATTTTCGCCAGCCATAAATTTTTTATACTTTTTTCTTGTACTACTGTTTTTTGCCATAGTCACAATTAGCATAATAAACATAAGCAATATTATCCCTGCCATACCTAATACAACATATCCAATATCAATTCCAAATTCATTAAATAATTTCATTTTTAGTCAGCCTCTCTCTCGTCTTTAATTCCATGAATTAATTCAAGTATTCTTTCAAATTCACTCTGTGAATAATACTCAATTTCAATTTTTCCCTTATCTTTTGATTTTCTGTTAATATTAACTTTTGTTCCAAAAGTCATTTTTAAATCTTCTTCAAATCTCTTATAAATTATTTCTTCCTGAGGATTTACCTGTTTTTTATTTTCTTTTTTCTTACTCTTTCCATTGAAAATATTCTTAACAAGTTTTTCTGTATCTCTTACACTTAACTTTTCATCAAAAATTTTCTGTGCAATTTCATATTGCAAATCCCCATCTTCTATTGGAATAAGCGTTCTTGCGTGACCACTTTTTAATTTTTCCTCAATAACCATCCGTCTTACTCTCTCATCCAATTTGAGAAGTCTGAGTGAATTAGTTATAGCCACCCTGCTCTTTGACACTTTTTCAGCAACTTCATCCTGTCTCAGATTATATTCCTTTATAAGCTGTTCATATGCCTCTGCTTCTTCAATGGGATTTAAGTCTTCTCTTTGAATATTCTCAATAAGTGCAATCTCCATTATTTCCTGATTGCTGTAATTTTTCACAACTACCGGAATATCCTTAAGTCCAGCTATTTTTGCAGCCCTCCATCTTCTCTCTCCTGCAATAATTGTATATAACCCTTTTTCGCCCTTTTGCACTACAAGTGGTTGAATGATCCCCCTCAATTTAATTGACTCAGCAAGTTCATGTATAGAATCTTCATCAAAACTCTTTCTAGGCTGATTTTTGTTAGGTTCTATTTTATTAATATCTATGGTATCAACCTCTTTAATAACTTCCTTAACAACCTCTTTGATAACTTCTTTTGTCTTTATATTTTCTTTTTCTGACTTAGTTTTTTCTTTTGCCTGCGGTATCAATACATCGATACCTTTTCCAAGACCTTTCTTAGCCATAATATGTTTTCCTTTCATAACTTATTTTCTTGCAATAACCTCATCTGCTAAAGCCCTGTATGCTTCCGCTCCAGCGGATCTGGGCGAATACAAATTAATTGGCTGTCCATAACTTGGAGCCTCCGCAAGCCTTACATTTCTTGGAATAATTGATTTATATATTTTCTTATCGATATTCTCTTTTACATTTTCTACAACCTGTAATGACAAACAAGTTCTTGCATCATACATAGTGAATACGATTCCCTCAATTTCAAGTTCATTATTTAATCTCTCTTTAACAAGCTGGATTGTGTACATTAATTCGCTGAGTCCTTCTAATGCATAATACTCACATTGAATAGGTACTATCACCGTATCAGCCGTAGTCATTGCATTAACAGTAAGCGTATTTAATGATGGTGGACAGTCAATTATAATAAAATCATAGTCATCTTTTATTCTTTCAACTTCCTTTTTTAATATAAACTCTCTGTCTACTTTCCCAATAAGTTCAATTTCAGCTCCGGCCAAGCCTCTTTCTGACGGAACTACAAATAACCCATCCATAATTGATTTAGTTATAGCATTTTCTATCTTAGCCTCGCCTAAAAGTACTTCATAACTCGTATCTTCAACTTCATTTTTGTCAATTCCCAACCCACTCGTTGTATTTCCCTGAGGATCCATATCAATCGTCAAAACTTTTTTACCTTTTTCAGCCAGACAAGCTGATAAATTTATTGCAGTAGTAGTTTTACCTACACCACCCTTTTGATTTGATATTGCAATTATTCTCCCCATTTTTTCACCTCATTTCTTTTATCTTGTTAAATATCAGCCGTAAAAAAGAGTAAAACCAGCGTTTTGCTCCCCAAGAATTGTTTCGCTATTCTCGTTGATGCCACACTACTTTACGAGCATTTTCCTGTACAGTAAAATAGTAATATTGATAATGTTATAATGTTTCACGTGAAACATTATAATATTATCAATATTATTTGATTTCACTAGCTGTATTTTACTTTTGACATTTTCTATTTTACAACAAACAGAACTTTTTTTAAATACAAATACTTATTTTTTTATTTGGTAATAGTTCTTTTTTAAAAATCAACTCTGTGCTTCTATCCATTTATTCTCTAAAACTCTGCACATCAGTCTCTAATATATACTTTTCCTTAATAGCTTTTAACTTTTTCATATGTTCTGTTTTTAAATGCTGTTGTTGTTTTTCTTCAGATATCCACTTTTCTACCAGAAGTAAACTATCAGAATTTGTTACATTATAAAAATATTCATAAGAAATAAATCCATCTTCTTTTTTTATTTTGTCTAAGATTTCACTTTCGATTACTTCATTAACAAATATCTCTCTATTTTCATGTTTTGCCTTATAATTAACTAATATTGTTATTTGTCCCATTAATTTATTTTGCCTTTCCTTCCCTGATATAATGTAACATTAATATTTCACCAAATAATTTGTATAAATTTTCATCTGCTTCATTGCGTCAACTGTAAACCGCCACATTCTTTTGCACATTTTTCCACCGTGCGTACCGAAAATCCACTCTATGTCGTTTAACTTAAAATCTGAGATACACTACACTGATTTTCAAATTCAAAAATGGTATAATGTTTCACGTGAAACATTATACCATTTTTATTAATAATCTTCTACTGTCCTTTACAAATATTTATATATTTTTAGTAACAGTTCAGCCATAAAAAGATAATTGGCAATACAATGAGCTTGTTTATTGTATTGTTAAGTCCCTTTTTGTGGTAGAACTGTTACTATTTTTAAGCAAAAATTGACTCTATTTGGAAATTTAAATTGTTCCTTGTTCCAAAGTTCTGCAGAAATGCTAAAACTTAAAAATCAAACTTATATTTCAAACAATATTTTTGGATAGTAATTAACTATTTAAAATATTATTACTCTAAACAGATATTCACAACCATCTCTTTTTTGCCCTTAACACTATCCGCTGTTGCTGGCAGCAAAACACAAAATATTAATATTCTCTGTTTAGTTCCATCTGGGTGATACAATTGAACCATTTTATAAGGGACTCTTTTTTGGCTTACCGCCCTGTCTCGGATATTTTTTATTTAATTCCTTTTTCTTTTCAAACACGACAAAACTTCTGCTTATATCTGTATTTGGGATTGAAAAGCCAATAACATCTTTTATCCTGCAAAACAATTGTTTTTGAGCATTTTTTGATAATTCAATTTCTTCTGTCACATCACCGGATTTATATGACACAAATACACCTCCTACTCTCACAAACGGTATGCAATATTCCAAAAGTGTAGACATGTTTGCAACAGCTCTTGAAACACAATAATCGAATTTTTCTCTATACTCCGTATCTCTTCCTAGTTCCTCCGCCCTCGCATGAATTGTTGTAACATTTTTCAAATCACAGATTTCTATTATTTCGTTTAAAAATTTTATTCTTTTATTCAGCGAGTCCATAAGAACAAATTCTGCATTGTCAGTCACGATAGCAAGTGGTATTCCCGGAAACCCTGCTCCTGTTCCCACATCAATAACTTTTTTACCGTCAAAGTTAATCTTTTTAATCAATGCAATACTGTCAATAAAATGCTTATAAACCACATCTCTCTCATCAGTAATAGCAGTAAGATTCATTACTTTATTTTTTTCTATCAAATGTTCATAAAACTTTTCAAACTTATCAAGCTGACTGTCAGTCAAATCAATATCTGCTGCCAACGCTCCATCTTTTAGAATTTCTTTTAATTTTTCACCCATTATTCCACCTCTCTTCTAAAAAAAGCTAATCTTTACTTTATAATCAAATCAAGCAATTAAATATAACCTTTATTATTTAACTCAGCAGTATATCATCGTTGTTTACAAAAATCACTTTCCAAGATATATAAGAAGCACCGATATATCCGCCGGTGATACTCCCGATATTCTTGATGCCTGTCCCACCGATGCCGGTCTTAATTCTTTTAGTTTCTGGACTGCTTCTTTTCTAAGGCTATAAACATCATCATAATCAATATCTTCAGGTATTTTTTTATTTTCAAGTTTTTTATACTGCTCTACCTGTCGTAACTGTCTTTTTATATAGCCCTCATATTTGAGTTCAATGTTTACCTGTTCTTTTACATCTTCCGGAAGTTCTTTTCTGTCCTTGTCTATATCCTTGATTATCTCATATGACAATTCCGGTCTTTTCAGTAGTTCCGCAAGAGTTGTTCCCGACTGTAACGGTGTACTTTCATATTTTGCAAGAAGTTCCTGTACTTCTGCTCTCGCACCTACAGTTGTCTTTTTCATCCTCTCCACTTCTTCTTCAATAAGTCTTTCTTTTTCAAGCAGCTTTTCGTAACGCTCATCATCTATAAGACCTATCTCATGACCTATTCCCGTCAGACGCATATCTGCATTATCCTGTCTTAGCAAAAGCCTGTACTCTGCTCTTGATGTCATCATTCTGTACGGCTCATTTGTCCCCTTTGTCACAAGATCATCTATAAGCACACCTATATATGCCTGCGATCTGTCCAAAACGACCGGTTCTTTTCCCAAGAACTTTCTTGCCGCATTTATTCCTGCAATTATCCCCTGGGCTGCTGCCTCCTCATATCCTGAGCTTCCATTTGCCTGTCCTGCACTGAAAAATCCTGATATATTTTTAAATTCCAATGATGCTTTTAACTGCAACGGATTTATACAGTCATATTCGATAGCATAAGCATTCCTCACGATTGCTGCGTGTTCAAGCCCCGGAACTGTATGGTACATTCTGTACTGCACATCCTCCGGCAGTGAACTTGACATTCCACCTATATACATCTCATTTGTGTATAGACCCTCAGGCTCTAAAAATACCTGATGTCTTTTTTTGTCAGCAAATCTAACAACTTTATCCTCTATTGACGGACAATATCTGGGACCCGTTCCCTTTATATTTCCAGAGTACATTGGCGACCTGTCAATATTTTCTCTAATAATTTCATGTGTTTCTTCGTTAGTGTAGGTAAGCCAGCACGATACCTGCTCTCTCTCCAACTCTTCAGGTGTGTTTGTAAATGAAAACGGAACTATATTTTCATCACCTTTCTGCTCCTCCATTTTAGAAAAGTCAATCGTTCTCTTATCAACTCTTGCCGGTGTACCCGTTTTAAATCTTCTAAGCTCTATTCCGAGGTCTAAAAGCGACTGACTGAGACTGTTAGCCGCACTTAGTCCATTAGGACCTGTATATTGGCTTACATCACCATATATACATCTTGCCTTTAAATATGTTCCCGTACACATGATAACAACATTGCAAGGGTAAATTGCATCAGAAGTTGTCTTAACCCCCGCAACTTTTCCATCTTCCACAAGCACCTGTGCAACCTCACCCTGTTTTATCGTGAGATTATCCGTATTTTCAAGCACTCTTCTCATTGAATTACTGTAATTTTTTTTATCAGCCTGTGCCCTTAAAGAGTGAACAGCCGGACCTTTAGACATATTTAACATTTTCGTCTGAATAAATGTCCTGTCTATGTTTTTTCCCATCTCGCCACCGAGCGCATCTATCTCCCTAACCAAATGCCCTTTTGAACTTCCACCTACATTTGGATTACACGGCATCATTGCAATACTGTCAACGCTAACCGTAAATATAAGCGTTTTTAAGCCAAGCCTTGCTGTCGCTAAAGCAGCTTCGCAGCCGGCATGACCTGCACCTATTACAACCGCATCATAACTTTCATAAGTATATGGCATTTTCTTAACCTCCATCTTATTTTCCCATACAAAATTCTTTAAATATTTTATTGACTAAATCCTCTGATGCCGTTTCACCGTTTATCAGACCAAGTCCCTTATAAGCATCCATCATATCTATTGTAAAGAAATCCTCTGGCATTTCATCGTCTATTGCCTGCAGCACGGCATCTATGCTTTCTATTGCAGCCATAACCGCCTCTTTATGCCTTATACCTGTCAAATGTACTTGATCGTTAAACGATATATCTCCGTCAAGGAATGAATTATTAACATAATCTTCTAACTCTTTCATTCCCTGTTTTGTCTCATTAGAAAATGTAATACATTCCCAGTCAAGCCTTTTTTGAATATCGTCGACAGTCGTAACCGGGTTAAGATCAGACTTATTCATTAATATTACACCCTTTTTCTGCTGCAATATATCAATTATCTGGAAATCTGCATCATCCAGTTTTTCACTTGAATCAACAACATATATTATAAAATCACATTTATCTGCATACTCTATTGCTTTATTTACACCGATATTTTCTACAACATCATCCGTTTCATGTATTCCTGCCGTATCCACAAGATTTAAAATAACATCCCCAAGCTTAACTCGCTCCTCAAGAATGTCCCTTGTCGTACCTGCTACATTTGTGACAATGGCTCTTTCCTCATCGAGAAGCAGATTCATAAGCGAAGACTTTCCGGCATTTGGTTTTCCTACTATAACCGTATTTATCCCCTCTGACTTCATTCTGCCATCATCAAAATGCTCAACAAGCTCATTAAGCTTATCTTTATCCCTCTCAAGTTTATCTCTTAATTCAAACCTAAACTTTCCAAGGTCATAATGTTCAGGGTCGTCAAGTGCAGCTTCTATATATCCCATATCATAAAGTATATCCTGCCTTATATCTTCAATATATTTTGATAAATTTCCTTCAAGCTGGCTCAGTGCACTGTCTAAAGCATAATTATTTTCAGATGATATAAGCTTCATTACAGCCTCAGCCTGTGCAAGATCTATTCTTCCATTAAAAAATGCCCTTTTGGTAAATTCACCCGGCTCAGCAAGAGCAGCCCCGTTTTTCAGTACCGTTTCCAAAATCTTTTTTACTATAAATGGTCCTCCGTGTGAATCAATCTCTATCACATCTTCCCTTGTATAACTGTTAGGTTTTTTCATAACCAAAACCATAACCTCGTCTACAACTTTCCCCTCATCAACGATAAATCCATAATGTATCGTATGTGTATCTGTTTTTTCAAAAAATTTATCATCAGACTGCACATCTTCTTTCTCACATTCTGATGACAGGTCTATCTGACTTCTTTTTCTAAATATCTTACCGGCGATAGTCATAGCATCATCTCCGCTTATTCTTATTACTCCTATTCCACCGCCCATTCCACTTGCAATACTCGCAATAGTTTTTGTATGCATCAAAACCTCCAAATTTAATATAAAGCAAAAGGGACTGAAAACCAGCCCCTTTCCTTATTCATAGTTACCATCTGCCAGCAACTATTCTCCGTCTGTTGCATTTTTTGTTTCATCAAGAACTACATCTTTATTTTCATCGTATCTGTTATAATTTTTCCTATATGAATTATTATACTTTTTATAACCACCATTATTTCTGTATCTTGATTTATTACCATAACCATACTTTTTCTTCTTATCGTATTCCTTTTCAAAGCCCGGCTTTAAAGAAATAACAACTTTTCTATATGGCTCCTCACCTTCACTGTGAGTTTCAACATATTTATCATTCTGAAGTGTAGAATGAATCACTCTTCTCTCATAAGGATTCATCGGCTCTAAAATAACACTCTTATGAATCCTCTTAACCTTATGTGCAAGATTTCTTGCAAGATTTTCAAGAGTTTCCTTTCTTCTCTGACGATAATTTTCTGTATCTATCTTTACTTTAACATACTCTTCTGTCTTTTTGTTTATCACAAGACTTACAAGATACTGAAGCGAATCAAGTGTAACGCCTCTCTTACCAATGAGCATCCCCATCTCATCTCCTGAAAGTTCAATATTCATCTGATTTTCAACTTCATTATATTCAATCTCAATATCGACATCCATCTCCATTGCCTTAAATACATCATTTAAGAATTCTACCGCTGTTTCTCTTATGTCATCAAGCTTTTTGACACGGATAACAGCAGCTTTACTGAATAATCCAAGTATTCCTGAACTTCCTTCTTCTAAAACTTCATATTCCACTTTGTCACTTGTAGTTTCCAGTTCAACCAATGCATTTGTCAATGCATCATCAACTGTTTTTCCTGTAAATTCTCTCCAATCTGACATATTCTCCTCCATTTCCATAACAGTCAATGCGATTATTGATATTCACACTAAGTGTTATAAACAGCAACCTTACTTTTTCTTCTCTGTCTGGCTTTTACCGCTGCTCTGCGAATTTATACGATATTCTTTCTTATCTTTGTCACCGGTATCACGAGCCAGCATATTTGCATAAGCCGCTATACTGCCTTTTTTATAATTCTTGTTTCCGCCATTATTAGGTGAGTCTTTTTTACTGACTGTATTTGCATTTTTATTTATCCCGCTGTTTTTATTTGAACTCTTAGCCTGCGTGGTCTTATTGTTAATGGAACTCGTCCTCTGTTTAGCTATATCCTGCATTGTGGTATTAGGATCAAGCCCCATCTTTTCCATGCGCTTTTTATTCTTCTCAACATTTTTTGCCATCTCGGCATCCATATCTATCTTTGAGAAATAGACATTTATTCCAATTCCCTGGAATATACGAAATACATTACCTGCAACCCAGTATATACCAACACCTATTGGGAACATAAAACACATCAAACCGGTAATAAATGGCATTACATTATTCATAGTCTTCATAGACTGTGCCGTAGGATTGTCTGATGCATCCGGCTGCTGTGTTCCTGCCATACTTATCTTCGTGCTGAGTATCTGTGTCACCACCGATAAAATCGGAATAATAACACTTACACTCTTTATTGCCGGAGTATCTGCAATATTCAACCCTAAGAATGTGTTGATATGCTTTGATTTTTCTGCTACTTCCATAATAGCTGTCTTTAAATCAGGGCACTTTGCTGCAAGCTGTGTCCATGCATTCGTATTGAACTGTCCAAGTACATCTACAAAATAACTTATATTATCACTATTTTTTGCTGCTGATACAGCATTTGTAACAACATATGTGCTTGATGAAACCATCTTTGAGAGCTGCTCAACGCTTACTCCCGCACTTTTAATCTGCTGTGCGATTCCGCTGTAAACATCATATACTTGAGGTACATATGCCGGAATATTATAAATAACACGATATAACGCAAATAATATAGGAAATGTTATCAGCATAGGCAGACATCCGCTTGCCGGACTTACTCCATATTTCTGATACACTGCCTGAGTTTCTAAAGACATCTTCTGCTGTGATGCCTGATCTTTCTTATTTTTATATTTTTTCTGAATCGCCTGAATTTCAGGATTCATTATCATCGACATTTTTGAGAATTTCTGCTGTTTGATCTGCATTGGCATCATCAGACCATTTACCAAAAATGTAAACAAAATCATACAAATTCCTGTATTCTCAATACCGAAATTCGCCAATAAAGCATATAATGCCTGTAAAATATAACCCAGAACTCTCGCTATCGGTCCTAAAATAGCACCTTGGTAAGTTGTTAAAATTACATTCATAAATTATAAGTCCTCCTGTGCCAAATCAAAGGGGAATCTCAAGGAACCGGATCGTACCCGCCCTTCGCAAAAGGATGACACCTCAAAATTCTTTTTACAGCCAAAAAACTCCCTTTAAAAAAACCATACTTTTCCAGTGCTTCTATCGCATATTGCGAACAAGTAGGTGTATATATACACGTCGGTCTTCCTTTCAAGGGAGATATATATTTACGATATATTTTTATTATAAATACAAGTATTGATTTCATAGTTAATCATCTCTTAAAATTTTATGCATCTTACCCAAATGTAAAAATGCACTTGCAATATCACTATACTTTTTACCTTTAGCTGTATTTCTAGCAATTATAACAATGTCATAACCCCTGGCAAACTTTTCTTCATTTAATCTGATACTTTCTCTTATCAATCTGGTAACCCTATGCCTGACAACACTGTTTCCAACTTTTTTACTGACTGTAATCCCATATCTGTTATTACTGCTGCCATTTTTTAGTATATACATAACCAAATATCTGTTGGCATAGGATTTACCATGATGATATACATTTAAAAATTCAAAATTTTTTGAAATCGATATAAACACAACTTTTCCCTCTACAAAGGCAAATCTTTATGATAGAAGAAAAGGTCACATAAATGCGACCTATGCGGATAACTTATGTCTTCCTTTTGCTCTTCTGCTTGCTAATACTTTTCTTCCATTAGCTGTCTGCATTCTCTTTCTAAAACCATGAACCTTTGATCTTGATCTTTTCTTTGGCTGAAATGTCATCTTCATTACAAAACACCTCCTTTATTTCTACTTCTACGCATATAATCACGCATATCACATATTATATTAGCAAAAGAGCAATTCGTCAAGTAAAATTCTTGATTTTAGATGAATTTAATAAAACCGGTGCTATTAGTTTTATAAACTCCGCTGGTACACAGATGTTTATATATCATGATAACTTTAAACATTCCAGAATAACAATATTTACTCATATATCCGATTAATATGAACACTGTTAATATTAACATTAAAATCACATCATTTAACACATTTTCAACAGTTTTATTCACAAGTTAATACTGTTAATCAAAAAAATTGTTTATATGTTGATTGTATCAATAACATATTATAATAGGAAGAAACTTTTTTATTTCTATTTCCACAATTAATATTCCACATTAATAATCAACATCATTAACATAGCTGTTTATATAGTGTAAAGTCCTATAAATACTGTATTTAAGAATGTTGATAAAATGTATGTTCGCCAAGAGTTATGAACAAAATGTGCACAATATGTTGATAACTCTCCCTCTTTGCAACATACTTTCAACAGTTATCCACAAAGTTATTAACATTATCCACTTTTTTGCCGAAATTTCGTGTTTTTTTGTCTTTTCTAATAAATAACAAGTTATGCACAATTTTTGTTAATTTAGTGTTGATAACTGTTAATTAGTTATAAATTTCAGTTTTAACTTCATTTTCAACATTATTAACAACATATCAACAGTTTTTATTAACATCTATGCACTTTTGTTGATAATAACTTGTATTTTATGCCTTTTTGAGATAAAATGATTATATATGATGTGTTATTAGTGCCTATTTTATCTTTATTTAGATAGGTTATTAACATTTTGGAAATTTTTAAGAAATGAGGTACAAAGTCTTGGAAAATGAACTTTATGAAAGATGGGACGAAATCCTTGAGCGGATGAAAGTGGATTTTGATATTTCTGATGTATCCTATCGTACTTTCATTAAAAAATTAAGTTTGTATGGCGTAAAAGACAATACTATTACCATATTAATAGATGATACAAGCATTGGAAGCAACAGCAAACAGTTTATTGAACAGAAATACAACACTTTTCTTTCTGTTGCGATTGAAGAAGTTACTAATGTTCATTATGAACTTACCTACATTTCTTTAACTGAGCTTGATGCCAAAAATTCCACTAATATGCCTGAAAAAGAAGAAAAAAAAGTGAGGTTGAACCCATCCATTAACCCAAACTACACCTTTGACACTTTTATTGTCGGCGACAACAATGACTATGCCCATGCTGCATCTTTGAAAGTAGCCGAAGAACCCGGTGATACTTACAACCCTCTTTTTATATATGGAGGTGCCGGACTCGGTAAAACCCATCTGATGCACGCCATCGCCAACTATATTTTGGAGCACGACAAGACCAAAAAGGTCGTTTATGTTACAAGCGAAACTTTTACAAACGAAATAGTAGATGCCGTTCGAGACAGCAAAAATGAACATTCCACGGCACGTCAGGATTTTAGAAATAAATATAGAACGGTTGATGTACTCCTTATAGATGATATTCAGTTTATTGAAGGAAAAGAAGCTACGCAGCTTGAATTTTTCCATACATTTAATCATCTTCATGGTTTAGGAAAACAAATTATCATATCCAGCGATAAACATCCTTCTACAATGACTACGCTAGAAGAACGTCTTCGTTCCCGTTTTGAGATGGGACTTACTGTTGATATAAAAACGCCTACCTATGAGACAAGAATGGCGATTCTCCGCAAAAAAGTCATCGAGGAAAATATTGCTATAGACGATTCTATATTAGATTACATTGCTTCTAATATAATATCAAACATACGAGAGTTACAGGGTGCCATAAATAAAGTAATCTCTTTTTCAAACCTATGCGGCAAAGAAGTCACAATGGAACTTGCCAAAGAAGCTTTGTCAGATATGATAAATCCGAATATGAAACGACAAATAACCATTGATTATATTACCGAGACTGTTGCAGATCATTTTGGAATTACAGTTAAAGACCTTATGTCTACTAAGCGTAATTCAAATATTGCATTTCCTCGTCATATCTGTATGTATTTATGCCGCCAGCTTACAAGCAGTCCGCTTGCAGAAATTGGTAATAAACTTGGCAACAGACATCATTCTACTATACTTCATGGTATTGAAATAATAGAGAAGAAATTAAATGATCCGGACAACAATGAGGACCTTATAAAAACTCTTGATGTCCTGAATAAGAAAATTGACCCTCAATGATCTTTTAATTAAGTTTTACTTTATATAAGTAATAACATTTACAGTTTATATCCGACTATGGATATAATCTGTGTATTTTTGTTGATATAAAATTGACATATCGACAATTTTTGTTGATACAGATTAACATTTTCCCAATTTTCACTTTTGTAATTGTGGATAATTTAGCAGTTATCAACATCAATTCAGATTTTGTTAAGATAGTTATCCATACTGACTAATTCAGTATCCACAGTGGTTTGAGGTACTTTTCAACTTATCAACACCCCCTACTGCTGCTACTGCTGAATTTACTATTATTATTTTTTATTTTTTTTCTAAAAAAGTTTTGAAGGGAGTTATACACAATGAACATCATTTGTGATAAAAGTAAATTACTCGACGGTATAAATATTGTTCTTAAAGCTATTCCGGGGAAATCAACTATGGCAATCTTAGAATGTCTTGTTATTGAAGCTGAGAATAATATTATTAAGCTTATTGCCAATGACCTTGAGATTGGTATTGAAACTGTAATTGAAGGTCAAATTGTTGAAGAAGGTAATGTTGCTATAGGAGCAAAAGTATTTTCAGACATTATTCGTAAATTACCATCTGAGCAGGTAGAGATTAATGTTAATGAAAACTATCAATTATTTATTAAATGTGGAAAGGCAAAGTTCAATATTGCAGCTAAACCTACAGATGAATTTCCATACCTCCCACAGATTGTTAAAGAAAAACATGTAGAAATATCTCAATTTACGCTTAAAGATATTATCAGACAGACTGTCTTTAGTATTTCTGATAATGAAAATACTAAAGTTATGACAGGCGAATTATTTGAGATTACTGATAATAAATTAAAGGTTGTTTCTCTTGATGGACATAGAATATCTATAAGAAATGTTGAGTTAAACAACTCCTATGACAATATCAGCGTTATTATTCCAGGTAAAACGCTCATTGAGATTAACAAGATTCTTAATGGAGGTGTTGATGATATTGTTAAGATTTATTTTACGGACAAGCATATACTTTTTGAATTTGAAAATACAGTAGTTCTCTCAAGGCTTATAGAGGGGGAGTATTATAAAATAGATAAGATGCTTTCAAGTGATTATGAAACTAAGATTACTGTAAATAAAAAAGAAATGCTCGACAGTATTGACAGAACAACTCTTCTCATGAAGGAATCTGAAAAGAAACCTGTTATTATTGATATAAAGGACAATAGTATGGGACTTGCAATGAATTCGTCTATTGGTTCTATGGATGAAGAAATAGATGCAGTTAAGGAAGGTAAAGATATTCTTATCGGCTTTAATCCACGATTCTTAATTGATGCATTAAGGGTTATAGATGATGAGGAGATTACGCTTTATATGATAAATCCAAAAGCTCCGTGCTTTATCAGAGATAAGGATGAAAGCTATATTTATCTTATATTACCTGTTAATTTTAATTAAAATGATTGGAGGCTAAAATGGAAGCAATACAGATTAGTGATGAATTTATAAAACTTGGTCAGGCTCTTAAACTTGCAAATCTTGTATCATCAGGTGTTGAAGCAAAGATAGTCGTTCAAAATGGTGAGGTTAAAGTTAATGGCGAAGTAGATACAAGAAGGGGAAGAAAACTTTATCCTCAGGATGTATTTGAGTATGACGGAAAGCAAGTTACTGTTATCGGGGAGTAAGGTGGAATGTTATGAAGATTGATTCAATAGAGGTGGGAAATTTCAGAAATTATGATTCTGCCAGACTTGATTTTCATGAGCATACTAATATTTTGTATGGTGACAATGCTCAGGGAAAAACCAACATACTGGAATCTGTCTTTGTAGCCGGAACTACCAAATCTCATAAGGGAAGTAATGATAAGGAACTCATAAAAATAGGCTGTGGCGAAGCTCATATCCGTATGTTTATAACCAAGCGTGGAGTGTCACACCGTATAGATATGCATCTTAGAAAAAATAAGGCGAAGGGAATTGCGATTGACGGAATACCTATCAGACGGTCAAGTGAGCTGTTAGGCATGGTAAATATCATCTTTTTTTCACCGGAGGATTTAAAAATAGTCAAGAATGGACCGTCAGAGAGGAGAAGATTTGTAAATCTCGAATTGTCACAGCTTGACAATGTATATCTTTATGATCTTGGAGAATACAATAAAGTGCTTCACCAGCGAAACAAGCTTTTAAAACAGATGATTTATGAGCCGTCACTTATTGATACGCTTGATATATGGGACGAACAGCTTGTAAATTATGGTATTAGGATAATAAAAACCCGTACAAAATTTTTACAGATGCTTTCTGAGATTGTGACTAAATACAATTCAAGGCTGACCGGCGGAAAAGAGCGGGTTGAAGTTTTTTATGAGCCGGATGTATCATGGGAAAATTTTGCAGACAAGCTTAAGCAGACAAGAAAAAAGGATTTGCATTTTTGTAATACAGGTGTTGGACCTCACAGAGATGATATATGTTTCATGAATGGAGATATAGATATTCGCAGATTTGGTTCGCAGGGACAGCAAAGAACTTGTGCCTTGTCTTTAAAACTTGCGGAGATAGAACTTGTAAAAAAGATAATAGGTGATACACCTGTATTATTACTTGATGATGTGTTGTCAGAGCTTGACAGGAACAGACAAAATTTTTTGATGGAGAGCATAAGTGACATACAGACGATAGTTACTTGTACCGGACTTGAAGAATTTATAGACAAAAGTCTTGCTTTAGACAGAATTTTTAAAGTGACAGATGGTACAGTAAAGATAGAAAAATAAAGTGGAGAGTATTTAGAAGTAATGCAGTTAGCAGGAAATGGAGGAAAAGATGGGAACAGAAGTTAATGGTGAATACGGTGCAGACCAGATTCAGATATTAGAGGGACTTGAGGCTGTGCGTAAAAGACCTGGTATGTATATTGGAAGTACATCTGTAAGAGGACTTCATCATCTGGTCTATGAGATAGTAGATAATTCGGTTGATGAGGCGCTGGCTGGATATTGTACGGAGATAGAGGTATCAATAAATGAGGATAATTCCATCTGTGTAAAGGACAATGGTCGTGGAATTCCTGTAGGTATAAACAAAAAAGCAGGACTGCCTGCGGTAGAAGTTGTATTTACAATCCTTCATGCCGGAGGTAAGTTCGGAGGCGGTGGATACAAAGTATCAGGTGGTCTCCACGGTGTAGGAGCATCTGTTGTAAATGCTTTGTCGGAATGGCTTGAGGTTACGATTCACAAGGACGGAAAAATGTATAGGCAGAGATATGAGCGTGGAAAAGTAATGTATCCGCTCAAAGTGGTCGGAGATACGACAAAGAGAGGAACAGAGGTTGTATTTTTACCTGACAAAGAAATTTTTGAAGAAACTGTTTTTGATTTTGATACGCTCAGGCAGAGACTTCGTGAGATGGCATTTCTTACAAAGGGAATAAAGATAGTACTTATAGATAAAAGACTTGAAGAGCCTAAGATAAGAGCTTTTCACTATGAGGGCGGTATTAAGGAGTATGTTGACTATTTAAATAAAAGTCAGACACCAATCTATGATGATGTTATCTACTGTGAGGGAATTAAAAACAACATATATGTTGAAGTTGCAATGCAGCACAATGATTCATATACAGAAAGTACATACAGCTTTGTAAATAATATCACGACACCTGAGGGAGGAACACATCTTACAGGCTTTAGAAATGCCCTTACAAAGTGCTTTAACGATTATGCGAGAACAAACAAACTTCTCAAAGACAGCGAGCCTAATCTTGCCGGTGAGGATATTAGAGAGGGACTTGCAGCAATCGTCAGCATAAAGATTTCTGAACCTCAGTTTGAAGGTCAGACTAAACAGAAACTTGGAAACAGTGAGGCGAGAGGTGCTGTTGAGAGTGTAGTGAGTGAACAGCTTACCTACTTCCTTGAGCAAAATCCTCAGATTGCAAAGATTATCTGTGACAAAGCTATACTTGCACAGAGAGCAAGGGATGCAGCGAGAAAGGCAAGAGATCTTACAAGAAGAAAGACTGCACTTGAAAGCACAAGTCTTCCGGGAAAACTTGCAGATTGCAGTGATAAAGACCCAAAGAATTGCGAGATTTACATAGTCGAGGGAGATTCAGCCGGTGGAAGTGCAAAGACTGCAAGAAACAGGGCAACACAGGCGATACTTCCGCTTCGTGGTAAGATATTGAATGTTGAGAAATCAAGACTTGACAAGATTCTTGTAAACAATGAAATAAAAGCAATGATAACGGCATTTGGTACTGGTATCGGGGAGGATTTTGACATATCAAAGCTAAGATATGATAAAATAGTCATAATGACTGATGCCGATGTAGACGGTGCTCATATTGCAACACTTATGCTTACATTCCTTTACAGATTTATGCCTGAACTTATCAAGCAGGGACATGTATATCTTGCACAGCCGCCTCTTTACAAGGTAGAGAGAAACAAGGTCGTGCACTATGCTTATGATGACAATGAGCTTGCACAGATACTTGCAGAGATAGGACGAGACAGCAATAACAAGATACAGCGTTACAAAGGTCTTGGAGAGATGGATGCAGAGCAGCTCTGGGATACAACAATGGACCCTGAAAAGAGAATACTTCTCCGTGTAAACATGGACAATGATTCTGAGGCGGAAATGAATGTAGTATTTAATACATTGATGGGCGACAAAGTAGAGCCGCGCCGCCAGTTCATTGAGGAAAATGCTAAGTATGTAAGAAATTTAGATATATAGCGTAAAAATCAATATATTCAGGATTTGTGCTTTGCACAAACTTGTTGTGTGCAAAACAGCACAGGATTAGTATGAAAATCAGCAAAATGCAGAAATGAGGATGAAAATGGACGAAAATATCTTTGATAAGATTAATGAAGTTGACCTTAAAAAGACCATGGAGACCTCATACATAGATTACGCAATGTCGGTAATAGCTGCGAGAGCTTTACCGGATGTAAGGGACGGTCTAAAGCCTGTTCAAAGGCGTATTATGTATGCCATGATAGAATTAAATAACGGACCTGACAAGCCACACCGTAAATGTGCCCGTATTGTCGGTGATACTATGGGTAAATATCATCCACACGGTGACAGCTCTATTTATGGAGCACTTGTAAATCTTGCTCAGGACTGGTCTACAAGATACCCTCTTGTTGACGGACATGGAAACTTCGGCTCAGTTGACGGTGACGGGGCAGCAGCCATGCGTTACACTGAGGCAAGACTCAGCAAGATTTCAATAGAGATGCTTAGAGACATAAAGAAAGATACTGTTGATTTTATACCGAACTTCGATGAGACTGAAAAAGAGCCCGTTGTACTTCCGTCAAGATTTCCGAATCTTCTTGTAAACGGAACAAGTGGTATCGCAGTAGGTATGGCAACAAATATCCCGCCTCACAATCTCCGTGAGGTTATTGACGGTGTCGTAAAGATAATAGACAACTATGAGATAGACAAAAAAACTGAGATAGAAGAATTATTAAAAATAATAAAAGGACCTGATTTCCCAACGGGAGCAGAGATACTTGGAACAAGCGGCATTGAGCAGGCTTACAGAACAGGAAGGGGCAAGATAAGAGTTCGTGCTGTTTCAAACATAGAGCCTATGGAAAACGGCAAAAACAGAATTGTTGTGACTGAACTTCCGTACATGGTAAACAAGGCAAAACTCATAGAAAAAATATCCGAGCTTCACAGGGATAAGAGAGTTGACGGAATAACAGACCTTAGAGATGAGACAAGCCGAGAGGGTATGCGTATTTGTATCGAGCTTAGACGAGATGTAAATCCAAACATAGTTCTTAACCAGCTTTATAAGCATACCCAGTTACAGGACACATTTGGTGTTATCATGCTTGCACTTGTAAATAATGAGCCTGTCGTAATGAACCTTTTGCAGATGCTTCAGTATTATCTGAAACATCAGGAGGAAGTCGTTACCAGAAGGACGCAGTATGACTTAAACAAGGCTGAGGAAAGAGCACATATCGTAGAGGGACTGCTTATTGCCCTCGACAACATAGACGAGGTAATACAGCTTATAAGAGCCTCAAAAACGGCAGCAGAGGCAAAAGAAAAGCTTATGGAGAGATTTTCTCTGTCTGAACCGCAGGCAAACTCCATTGTCGAGATGCGTCTTCGTGCACTTACAGGTCTGGAAAGAGAAAAACTTGAAAATGAGTATGCAGAATTAAAGAAAGTAATTGAAGAATACAGAGCAATCCTTGCAGACCGCAAGGTATTACTTGGTGTTGTCAAAAAAGAGATTATTGAAATCCGTGACAAATACGGTGATGACAGAAGAACATCTATCGGATATGATGAATTTGACATATCAATGGAAGACCTCATACCAAACGAAAATACGGTCATCACAATGACAAAACTCGGATATATCAAGCGTATGTCAGTAGACAACTTTAAGAGTCAGCACCGTGGCGGTAAGGGCATAAAGGGAATGCAGACGATAGATGATGATTACATCGAAAATATGCTTATGACAACGACACACCACTATATAATGTTCTTTACAAACAAAGGAAGAATGTATAGGCTTAAGGTGTATCAGATACCTGAATGTGGCCGTACGGCGAGAGGAACAGCAATAATCAACCTTATTCAGCTAATGCCAGAAGAGAAGATAACAGCGGTTATAACGCTCCGTGATTATGACGAAAATAAATATCTCTTTATGGCAACAAAGAAAGGTATTGTAAAGAAAACATCCATAATGGAATATGCCAATATTAGAAAATCAGGACTTCAGGCGATAAACCTCAGGGATGACGATGATCTGATAGAAGTTAAAGTCACTGACAATACAAAGGACATCTTCCTTGTCACAAAGCATGGTCAGTGTATCAGATTTGATGAAAATGATGTAAGAACGACAGGACGAGTATCTATGGGTGTTATAGGTATGAATCTTTCATATGATGATGAAGTAGTCGCAATGCAGTTAAATACCCAGGGAACGCATATGCTTATCGTATCAGAGTACGGAATGGGCAAGAGAACGGATATAGATGAATTTACCGTACAGCACCGTGGCGGAAAAGGAATTAAGTGCTATAAGATTACCGAAAAGACAGGTAATGTAGTTGCAGCCAAAGCCGTAAATGAAGATACAGAAGTTATGATTATCAATACAGAGGGTATAATCATACAGCTTATGGTAAGTGAAGTGTCAGTTCTTGGGCGTATCACATCGGGCGTAAAGATGATCGAGATGGATTCGGAAAATAAAGAAGTCGTTGTAGCAAGTATGACTCGTGTAAGAGAAACAATTCCTGAAGAAGTTGAGAATGGTCTTATCGAGGAAGATGAAATAAAATAATAAATCTTATTAGCCCGGTTTAATATGACCGGGCTATATTGAAATATATTAAAAAGATTTAATCTAAGAAAGAGGGATAAAATGAGAGAAGTTTCAACAGATGAAATCACAAAGAACATTAAGGAAATGTGTATAGAAGCGAACTATATACTTTCGGATGATGTAAAAAATAAAATAATAAATTCGGCAGCAGTCGAAAATTCAGAAATTGGAAAAAAAATATTGAGCCAGCTTGAAGAAAACATGGAAATTGCTGAAAGGGAGCAGATTCCAATATGTCAGGACACAGGTATGGCAGTCGTATTTATAAAAATCGGTCAGGAAGTACATATAACAGGCGGAAGTCTTGAGGATGCCATAAATCAGGGTGTCAGAGAGGGATATACAGAGGGATATCTGAGAAAGTCAGTAGTAAAAGACCCGCTTATAAGAGAAAACACAAAAGACAACACACCTGCAATAATACATTATGAGATAATTCCGGGTGACAAAGTAGAGATAACCGTGGCACCAAAAGGATTTGGAAGCGAAAATATGAGCAGGGTATGTATGTTAAAGCCAGCCGATGGCATAGAGGGGGTTAAAAATGCCGTTATAGAGACAGTAAAACTTGCAGGACCAAATGCGTGCCCTCCTGTGGTGGTCGGAGTAGGAATAGGCGGAACATTTGAGAAATGTGCAATGCTTGCCAAAAAAGCACTCACAAGAGATATAAACAGTGAAAGCAGCATAGAATATGTCGCAGAACTTGAAAAGGAACTTTTAGACGAGATAAACAATCTTAATATAGGACCAGGTGGCCTTGGGGGTAAGATAACGGCACTCGGTGTAAATATCGAGACTTACCCGACACATATAGCGGGACTTCCTGTTGCCATAAATATGTGCTGTCATGTAAACCGTCATAAAAAGAGAATATTGTAAAAATTATAAATTTTCACACCTGAAATTTATGGCTTACATATGCTATGCACAAAAAATATTGCAAAAATGTGATTCATAAGTATTGTATATAAGGGCTTGAAATTTGTTTCTGAGCAAAAAAATGTTTTTATGGCAGATGGAAATTTGAGATTGACCGTGCCAAAAGCAAGAAATATTTTAATGTTAAAAGTCAGGAAAATTGAGTTTTAGAAAAAATAATTAAACGAAATATAAGGAAATGAGGGATAAAATGGACAGATATATAAATGCACCAATAGATAATGAAATTGTAAATTCATTAAAAGCAGGAGATTGTGTATATATAACGGGAACAATCTATACTGCGAGAGATGCGGCACATAAGAGAATGTATGAAGCAATAAAAAATGGTGAGAACATACCATTTGAACTTAAGAATAACATAATTTATTATCTCGGACCATCTCCGGCGAGAGAAGGACAGGTCATAGGCTCAGCAGGACCAACTACAAGCAGCCGAATGGACAAATATACACCATTGCTGCTTGAGCATGGATTAAAGGGAATGATTGGCAAAGGAAAGCGTTCAGATAATGTCATAGAATCAATGCATAAGAATAATGCAGTATATTTTGCAGCAATAGGTGGGGCCGGTGCATTATTATCAAAATGCATAAAAAAAGCGGAAGTAATAGCATATGATGATCTTGGAACAGAAGCTATAAGAAAACTCGAAGTAGAAAATCTGCCGGCAATAGTTGTAATAGATAATAAAAAGAATAATATGTATGAGTCACATAAATAGTTATCATGTTGTAAAGTAAAATGTTATATAAGCTCAAAAAGGGCAAATAAAAAATAAAAAAAATAAAAAAAGTGATTGACAAGTAGTCATAAAATTGATATACTAGGTATTGCTCAGCGGAAAAACGCTGAATGGAGAAATACTCAAGAGGCTGAAGAGGCGCCCCTGCTAAGGGTGTAGGTCGTTCACGCGGCGCGAGGGTTCAAATCCCTCTTTCTCCGTTGTGGTTTATTCCACTAAATTTCAATTTATTGGACGGTCGTGAGACGAGATACAAAAGATTGAAAAAAAGTTCTTGACAATGTCGAAAAGATGTTGTAAGATACATATCGCTGTCGCAAAAAGCGATAAGAAACAAAGCGTGAAAGCATAAAGTTTCTTGTTGGTGCGAAAGCAGGAAATCAAAAAGATTTCCAAGATTTTATTTTTTGGAAGACTTCAAAAAATAAAATAAAAAAGTTCTTGACAAGCTAAAGCAAAAGTGATAAGATATATATCGCTGACGCAAACAGCAAGTCAGTAACACTGATAAAGAAATGTCAGTGTAAAAAAGGTCGGATAAAGACCTGGAACCTTGATAATTGAACAGTAAAACAACCCTGAAAATTCTAAAATAAATTTTCAAAGTTCTTATCTAACACATGCAGATAAGAACACGCGAGGTAAATCGGATTTCTTAATGAAATTCAGACGCGAAGTTGTGAAACAACTTCTAATGGCAAAATTTATTAAAATTTTGTCTATGCCAAGTTTTACTTGGACAGGTCAAAACTTAAACATGAGAGTTTGATCCTGGCTCAGGATGAACGCTGGCGGCGTGCCTAACACATGCAA